>Ga0315278_10000943_pt1 | contig 25059 bp, 16 predicted proteins | sample YL17G06_0_MG_FD_203880 | JGI IMG/M metagenome (GOLD analysis project Ga0315278, IMG submission 203880) | Sediment microbial communities from Yellowstone Lake, YNP, Wyoming, USA - YL17G06_0 | ecosystem: Environmental > Aquatic > Freshwater > Lake > Sediment | place: USA: Wyoming | collected... | reverse complement strand
GGAGTGCTTGCATGAGAGCCGGATGCGGGAAATCCGCACGTCCGGTTCGACGAGGGGGGAGGGGGACTGCTTATGGTTTATCGTTCGCACGCCTCCTCCTCTACTCTACCGTCTTTGCGGTGAGATCGAAGTTTTAGATGAATATTGACTGAGGAAATCATGGCAGAAGCTTTCATATGCGCGGCATTGCGAACCCCGATCGGCCGCTATGGCGGCGCGTTGTCGGCGGTGCGCCCCGACGATCTCGCTGCGATCCCGCTGCGCGAATTGATGGCGCGCAACAAGTCGGTGGACTGGAACGCGGTGGACGACGTGGTGTTCGGCTGCGCGAACCAGGCCGGCGAAGACAATCGCAATGTCGCGCGCATGGCGCTGTTGCTGGCGGGATTGCCGAAGGAAATTCCCGGCGGCACGATCAATCGTCTGTGCGGCTCCGGCATGGATGCGGTGGGTATTGCCGCGCGGGCGATCCGTTCGGGAGAAGCCGAACTGATGATCGCGGGCGGCGTGGAGAGCATGTCGCGCGCGCCCTTCGTCATGCCCAAGGCCGACAGCGCCTTCTCTCGACAAAATGCGGTGTTCGACACGACGATAGGCTGGCGTTTCGTCAACCCGGTGATTAAGCAGCAATACGGCACCGACTCGATGCCGGAGACCGCGGAAAACATTGCGCAGCAGTTCGACATCGCGCGCATCGACCAGGATGCGTTTGCATTGCGCTCGCAGGCGAAGGCATCGGCCGCGCAGAAGAACGGCCGGCTGGCGAAGGAGATCGTGGCGGTGACCATTGCGGCGAAAAAGGGCGATGCGGTCGTGGTGGATCGGGATGAGCATCCGCGCGAAACCAGCATGGAAGCGCTGGGCAAACTGAAGGGTATCGTCAAATCTGGCGGCACGGTGACGCCGGGTAATGCATCCGGCGTGAACGACGGGGCCTGTGCGTTGATTCTCGCCAGTGAAGCCGCGGCCAAACGCCACGGGCTTGTTCCGCTGGCACGCGTAATCGGTTCGGCCGTTGCCGGCTGCGCGCCCCGCATCATGGGCATCGGCCCGGTGCCGGCCACGCAACGGCTGCTGGCCAGGACCGGGGTGAAGCTGGACCAGATCGACGTGATCGAACTGAACGAAGCCTTCGCGGCGCAGGGCCTTGCGGTGCTGCGCCAACTCGGCATCGGCGATGACGATGCGCGCGTCAATCCAAATGGCGGGGCGATCGCGCTTGGCCATCCTCTGGGCATGAGCGGCGCACGTCTGGTCGCTACTGCGGTATACGAACTACAGGAGCGCAACGCGCGCTATGCGCTGACCACGATGTGCATAGGAGTCGGCCAGGGCATCGCTGCGCTGATCGAGCGGGTCTGAAGCCCTGGGGAATCCACCGCCGATTCAGATTTTCACGCCGGCGGCCACGTAGCTTGCTTCCATGAGTTTGAGCGTTTCGAGATTGTCGAGCCGGTCGGTTGGGAAGGGCCGGCCGCTGCGGATGCCGTTCACGAACTCCCGCACCGCGCTGCTGAAGCAGATCTGATAGTTCTTCGCGAGGTCGAAGACCACCGGTGGCTCATCCGAACCGGCCATAGTCAGGCGGTCTCGGTCGAATACCAGGGTGCCGCGCGTGCCCATGATCTCGACCCGGTCGGTGGGCAGCGGTCCGTAGCCCGGGGCCGAAATATTCCCGTCGAGGACGGCGGTGAGGCCACCGGCCCCCTTGAGCAGAACCACGGCGGCGTCTTCGCCCGCCAGTTCCGGATTGACCTTCGCGATCCGCGCGGCGACCACTTGCAGCGGGCCGAGCAGCACGCGCATGGCGTCGAGGTTGTGGATCAGCACTTCGAAGATCAGCAGCCGCGTGAAATCCTTGAGGTAGGGCTGGCGCTTGAGCAGGAAGGGCGGAACGCCGTTAGCTTCGATCATGCCCTGGCAGCGCACGGTCATCCGCGCCTGGGTAATTTCGCCGACGCGGCCCTGTTCCAGCCACTCACGGATCATCACGTAGTGCGGCCGGAAACGGTAATTCTCGTGCACCATGAAGCGCACGCGTTCGCCGACGTATGCGATCAGCTCTTGCGCCTCGCGTACCGTCGGCGTTAGCGGTTTCTGGCAGGACACATGCAAGCCCGCATCCGCGGCGAACCTCGTCAGCGCGGCGTGCGTGCCGACCGGCGTGACGATATCCACGGCATCGAGGCTTTCTCGCTCGATCATTGCGCGGAAATCGGTGTAGACGCTGGGAATGTTGAAGGCCTGCGCCTTGGCGCCGGCCTTTGCTTCGTCGATGTCGCAGATCGCGACCACCTGCGCATCGCGCATTTCCGACCACCCGGCCAGATGATACGGGCTGATCGCGCCGGCACCGGCGAAGCCGATTCTGAGTTTGTCCGCATTGGGGTGGTGTCCGACCATGTGACGATTTTATCCTGGCAGGAATAAAAAGCCCCGCACACCGCGGGGCTTGGGGCACTGCGAACGGCTCATCGGGCTTTGAGCACATTGCTCATGAAGTTGTTACGATCCTCGCCTCGCGCTAACGCGCCGCGGTGGCCAAGGTTGACGGCTCGTGCGCCGAATGCAACGGCGCGAGCCGTCCGTCGGCATCGAAGACAAACGCCGCCGCCGCAGACGCTATCTGGAATTGCTCGGGGCGGGAGCGCACTTCACCGAGCAAAGGTTCCGATACCTGGATCCGAGCGATGTCGAGAGTATTGCGTATGCGCACGATCCGGCAGTTCTGCGGCTTGACCCGCACGACGGTTTTCACGGCAAGCTGGATTGCCTCGCGCTCCGTGTTCATGACGATGGGGATGGCCCCGCCATCGAGGTTCATCGAGGTAATGATGTTGGCGTAGGTCGACGCAATGTCGATTTCCTTGAACAGGCGCATGGCAATGATGTCCGCGCCGCCGATCCCGGTGGCGTTACCGTTTGTCTCGGTGGTCAGTCCGAGCACGACGATCTTCTTGACCTTCGGTCCGAAGTCCCATTTCACGGCGCGGCGGTTGCGGCCGGTGATATTCGGGTCGAATCCGGCGCCGCTGATGTTCTTGCCCATCTCGTCGATGATCAGCACGTCGATCTCGTCGAAGTAGAGTTGCGGCATCTGGCGCTTTGCGATTTCCTGCAGGACTGGCTCACGAGCCGCGATCTGGCCGGCCGGCATGACTTCGATGAGCGCGGTCTGGTCGTGTGCGTTTTCGACGATGCCCACGCCGAGTAGGACGTTGCGCTTGGCGAGATTGACGTCGCGCACCTTGGGCAGCAGGGTCGGGAACGTGTCCATGCCGTGTTGGTGATAGGTGGCCGCGCCGGTGATCTTGCCGATGCCGATCGACAGCATTTTGGTGACGCCGCTCTCGGTTGCGCCGCGAAATGCCGTGTGGGGCTTGACGCGGTTGATGACGACGATACCGTCGGCTTCGGCGGCAAAGCGGTCCATGTGCACGGGAGTGCCGTCGTCCAGATTGCCGACGATAACCGTGTCCATGGTTGCCTTGACCGGCACGCCCATGGACGCTTCGGTAATGCCGTAACCCTCCAGCACCTTCCTCTGGCCTTCGGCGGTGGCGGCGCCATGGCTGCCCATCGCCGGAAAAATGAAAGGCCTGGCGCCGAGCGCCTGCAACTCTCGAATCACGCACCTGGCGATGGTCGCGATATTGGCGATGCCGCGGCTGCCGCAGCCCACCGCGATCACCTGCCCGGTGTTTACCCGGGCGCGCACTTCGGGGCGCTGGAACGCCCTGGTGATGGTCGCCGCAATGTCGCCGAGATGCGCGCCCTCGAATTTCTGGCGCACGTTGACCATGCGCGGCAGGTCAACGTCGAGCCCGCCCGCGATGTTCACTTCGATTCGGTCTTCGATCATTGCTTTCTCCTCAGGCAGGCTGATAGTAGGGCACGACGTAGGGCCCTTCCGGGATTATGGCCAGCGCGTTATCCCCGCTGCGTTCGATGCAATGGCGCAAGGTTTCTTCGACCGAATCGATCAGGTTGACGCCGGTCAGGGCGCGATCCGACGCCGACAGGCCGCCGGCGTACAAATGCACGGCGCCGGCTTGCATCGGCTTCAACTGCATTTGCGTTTGCCACTCGTCGATGTCGGCAAACTGCTTGCGGCTGATGTCGGCAAGAAATCCTTCGGCGCCGAGCGCGATCAGGCGCCGCTGCGCGTGGGCATATTCGTCCGATCCGAGACCCTCGGAACACTCCGACACGATCACCAGGTTGCCGCCGGGTTCGAGGATATCGATCGGGCCGACCATGCCTTTCACCGTCTGATAATACGTCTTGTCCAGGGGGTAGCCGGCGGCGCTGGTGACGACGGTCTTGAAACGCCGGCCGACCGCTACACGTGCGTAGCGCTGCGTGAACTCGACTGCCTGCAAATGGCTTGCGAGGATCTCGCCGTAGTTGACGAAAGACAGCCGGCGATGCTCGTCGATGACGGTGTTCACCGCCAGCACAGGCCCAAGCATGCGCACGATCTCGAGCTGCTCCTCGTGCAACGGGTTGCCATCGAGGATGCAGTTGCCGGCCTTGGGGTGCGACATGAAGCGCGCGCTGTGGAATGTCGTGATGGTGTCCTGATGCGCGATGCCCGGCGCGATGACCTTGCGCCCGCCGGAATAGCCGGCCATGAAATGCGGTTCTACCAGTCCCGTGGCGATTTTCAGATCGGCATCGACGAAGCGGCGGTCGAGTCTGACCGGTGTCCCGCGTGGCGTGCGGCCGAGGTCGACGTGAGCCGCGTCGTCGCGCGCGAAGTGATTCACCACGCGCACGGTCCTCAGCACCCAGGGATCGCCGACCAGCTCTTCGAGTTCCGCCCCCTCGTTGGGTCGGTGCAACCCCGTTGCCACCAACACGGTGATGCCGTCCGGGCTCATGCCGGCATCGAGCAATTGCCGCACAATTTCCGGCAACAGCAGCCCGTTGGGAACCGGGCGGGTGATATCGCAGATCAGGATGCAGGCGGATTTCAGTCCGCGCGCCTCCCGGGCCAGCGGACCTGCCCCGACAGGTTCCGCCAGGGCATTGCGTAGCGCGGCGGCCGGATCCGGCTCCAGCGGCATGGCCGGTTTGCGGATGACCGTTACGTCCCAGTCGTCGGCAAGTTCAAGAGGATAGCGGTCGCGGCCGTAATTCAGATCGAGTTGCATCGTCATTCGCTGCATGGTCATTCGCATGGGGAAGCCGGGGAAACTATAGCACCGGCCGGGCAGCCGCGCCCCTGGCGCGGTCTTAAACAGGCTTGTTTCAGAAGATAGAATCGTATAACCATGAACTTATCTGAACCTGTCATGGCGGCCGTGATCGGCGCGAGCGCAACGTTCGCGACGGCGCTGTTCCAGTTAGTGGCCAATGCTCGTCGCCAGGCTGCGGAAAGGGCGGCGGGCAAGCCAGCCTCGAGCAAATCCGGCAGCTGGCTGGCCATTTTCGCGCTGATACTGGCCGCGGCAGTCGGTGGTTATATCTTTGCCGAGTACCAGACTTTCCGGGATCGCGAGGGCGAGAGGGGGCTGCGCCAGGAAATGCAAACGCGGCTGCGCGACATTGTAGAGGCCGCCGCGCGGCTCGAACGGGCCGGCTTGCAGAGGAGCGATCAAGCTGAGGCCGAGGCAAGACTTGCTGCTGAGCGCCGCCGCGGGGCGGAGGGCGTCGCCGCCGTCATTGGATTGCCACCTTGCATTATCAGCGTACCTGGGTCGCAATCGTCCGCGGGATGCATCGAGGGCAGCGCCCTTCATGCTTCCGTTTGCGCGATCATTCCCGCTACGGCGGCGGTAGTCGAGGTTCAGGTTTTCACCCGGCCGGAAGATTCTCTGCAGCCCTGGCCGGAGGCGAGGGTACAGCCTGGACAGGATGCCGGCGCCGCGAAATTCGTCGACGCCTTTTATGAACGCGCTCTGGGCGACGCGAAAGAGGTCTGCCAGCGCTTCGTCCACTGGAACAGTCAGAAGTCGCGCCTGGCGCGCATCCTCGTCAAATACTCGCTCTAGGAGCCTGTCGGACTTAGGATGATTCGGCCGCAACGGCGGCAGAGCGGTCCATATTTCGCCGCTTTCTCCTTACCTATTCCCGATATGCGCGTCGAAATCGTCAAAATCTGTCCTCGCTCTGCCACCGATTCGCTTTCGAACACCTAAGTCCGACAGGCTCCTAGCTGCCCGCAGGAAGTTCAACGCAGCGCATCCATCGCGTGCAGGTGCGCTGGTTCGCGTTCGAGTTGCCCGATATTGGCTTTAAAGCCGGCCCATTCAATCGCTTCGCGGCGCGCGTTCCATGGCGCAGTCCTGCCGATAATTCGACTATACTTGCGCGCGATCGGGCAGGCGCGGCCACGCATGGTTGTCCAATCAATATAAAAAAAATTTTCAGGGGAGAATACGTCATGATCTGGTCTCAGGTTTACGACCCGCTCGGCAATACCATCCTGTCCACGCTGGTCTGTGCCATTCCAGTCCTTGTGTTGCTCGGTGGCTTGGGGATCTTTCATATTCGCGCCCACTACGCGGCGCTAGCCGGCCTGGTTGCCGCGGTGGTCATCGCTTTGTTTGTGATCGGCATGCCCACCGGGCTTGCGGCCGGCGCGAGCTTTTACGGTGCGCTGTTTGCCGTGACCACGATCTGCTGGATCATCCTGAATCTGATTTTCCTGTACCGGATGACCCTCAAGGCGGGGTTGTTCAAGATCCTGCAGGACAGCATCGGCGGCATCACCAACGACCGCCGGCTGCAGCTGGTTCTGATCGCCTTTTGCTTCGGGGCGTTCTTCGAAGGCGCCGCCGGCGGCGGTACGCCGGTAGCCGTGACCGGGGCGATCCTGATCGGGCTCGGATTCAATCCGCTGGCGGCCTCCGGCCTGTCGCTGATAGCCAATACGGCGCCGGTGGCCTACGGCGGACTCGGAACGCCGATCATCGTCTTGCATTCTGTGACCCAGCCGGAAAATCCGGACTATCTGCTTACGCTTTCCGCCATGGTGGGACGGCAGCTCCCGTTCTTTTCGGTGATCGTCCCGATCTGGCTGGTGCTGACGTTTTGCGGCTGGCGCCGCACGGTGGAAGTCTGGCCGGCGGTCCTGGTCGCGGGCCTGTCTTTTGCGATTCCGCAGTTCGTGATCTCGAATTACCACGGCCCGTGGCTGGTGGACATGCTCGGTGCGATGATCTCGATGGTCATCCTTGCCGTGTTCCTCGCCTTCTGGAAGCCGGAGTCGGTCATGCTGGATGCGTCCGGAAGCGGGGTGACCGTGCCCAGGGCCGAAGCCGCGAAGGAACATCACGGACACAGCCGCGACATGGTGATCAAGGCGTGGACGCCCTGGGTGATCCTTACTGTCATCCTGTTCCTGTGGGGCATGCCCGTAGTCAAGGCCTTCCTGAACCTAAAGGGAATCACCTACTGGGAGTGGCAGATTCCCGGCCTGCATAACCTGGTGCAGCGCGTGGAGCCCGCCGTTGCCGTCGCGCGTGTCGAACCCGCCGTGTGGAAGTGGGGCATCATCTCCGCAACCGGGACAGGAATCTGGATTGCCGCGGTAATTTCCGGCTTCCTCATGGGTTTCAAGCCGCGCGAGATGCTCAAGACCTGGACCGAGACCTTCGGTCTGATGAAGTATTCGCTGCTGACGATTCTTGCGATGCTGGCTCTGGGCTACACGACGCGCTACTCGGGCATGGATGGCACCCTTGGCCTCGCATTCGCCAATACCGGCTGGCTGTATCCGTTCTTCGGCACCATGATCGGCTGGATCGGCGTCGCGCTGACCGGGACCGACGCCGCCTCTAATGCGTTGTTCGGCAGTCAGCAGGTGATCACCGCGAACAAGCTGGGCCTGAACCCGACTTTGATGGCGGCAGCAAACAGTTCCGGCGGCGTGATGGGTAAGATGATCGACGCGCAAAGCATCGTCGTTGCGTCCGTGGCAACGAACATGCAGGGCAAAGAAGGGATCATCCTGCGCTACGTTTTCTGGCACAGCATATCGCTGGCCGCGCTGGTCGGCGTCCTGATAATGCTGCAGGCCTACGTGCCTTTCTTCCAGGCGATGGTATTGAAATAGCGGGCGGCAAGTTTTACTCCGGCACGGCGGTTTTCGCCGTGTCGTTTTCATTCTGACATCCATGCAAAATCTGCAAGTCGTACTCGCCAGCCGGCCGCAGGGCCCGGTCACCGAGAAAAATTTTCGCTTGGTCGAATCGGCGATTGCGTCGCCCGGACCAGGCGAGGTACTGGTGCGCAACCTGTACCTGTCGCTGGATCCTTACATGCGCATGCGCATGAACGACGGCAAGTCTTATGCGCCGCCCGTTCAACTCGGCGAGGTCATGGTTGGCGGCACCATTGGCGAAGTGATCGAATCGAAGGACCCGCGGTTCAAGAAAGGCGAAATTGTCGGCGGCCGTTCGGGATGGCAGCTCTATGCGAGCGCCGATGCAGGTACATTGCGCAAAGTGGACACTCGGGGCGCCCCCTTGTCGACGGCGCTGGGTGTTGTCGGCATGCCCGGCGTCACCGCCTGGTTTGGTTTGCTCAGGATCGGCGAGCCCAAACCGGGCGAGACCGTGGTCGTATCGGCCGCGTCGGGTGCGGTGGGAAGCGTGGTCGGACAGATCGCCAGGCTCAAAGGGTGTCGCACGGTCGGCATTGCCGGTGGCCCGGTCAAGTGTGCCTACGTGGTGAACGAGCTCGGCTTTGATGCGTGCGTCGACTACAAATCGGGCTCGTTTGAAAGCCAGTTGCGGGAGGCGACACCGGATGGGATCGACGTTTACTTTGAAAACGTCGGTGGCGCGGTGTTGGATGCCGTGTTGCCGCTGCTCAACGCCTTCGCGCGGGTCCCCTTCTGCGGTTACATTTCCGAGTACGACGAAACTGCGTCTCACGGCGTGCGGCATCTGCGATCATTGCTGGTGAACCGCGTCAGACTGCAGGGCTTCATCATTTCCGAGCACCTCGACATCTGGGACGCAGCGCTGGCCGATCTCTCGGGTTGGCTCATCGCCGGCAAGCTCCACTATCACGAGACGATCGCCCAGGGCCTCGATCGTGCGCCGGCGGCTTTCATCGGCATGTTGAAGGGGCTCAATCTCGGCAAACAGCTCGTCAAGCTCGCCTGAATCGCAAAGGCCCATCAAATGATCGAGGAAAAACTGGCGGAACTGGGCATCGTCTTGCCCGCAGCCGCGACGCCTGCTTTTCAATATGTTCCGGTGACCATCCATGAACGCCTGGCCTTTGTCAGCGGGCAGTTGCCGCGCTCGGGCGAAGCTCTCGTCACGGGCAAGGTCGGGGTCGATGTCGACCTGGAGCAGGCCAGAGAGGCCGCCCGGCTGTGCATCCTGCAAGGCCTGGCCTGCCTGAAGCAGGCCCTCGGATCGCTCGAGCGCGTGGAGAAGGTACTGAAGGTCACCGGGTTCGTTGCGTCGGCGCCGGGTTTCCATCAGCAACCCAAGGTCATCGATGCCGCTTCGGAGCTGCTGGTCCAGGTGTTCGGAGAGGCGGGCAGGCACGCCCGCAGCGCCATTGGCGTGGCCGAATTGCCGCGTAACGCGGCGGTGGAAATCGAGTTGATCGTCGCGCTGCGCTGAATCAAGGACGAGTTACTGATTAATCGCCTGACGCCCTTGGCTGGTCACTTGCCGCGTTGTTTGCACGGTGCCTGCGGGCCTGGGGTGTGGTTTGACAGGGTCTCGTTTATTATCGATAATCCGTGGTTTCGTTCGGAGGGGTTCCCGAGCGGTCAAAGGGATCAGACTGTAAATCTGACGGCTCTGCCTTCGAAGGTTCGAATCCTTCCCCCTCCACCAAACAACGAAGAGTCGGGACGGGCGACCACGATAGGATGGTTGTCAGGGCGTGTCAGGGAATCAGGTGGTTTTGACGGGCAAAGCCCGGATTGAAGGCGGGTGTAGCTCAATGGTAGAGCAGAAGCCTTCCAAGCTTACGACGAGGGTTCGATTCCCTTCACCCGCTCCAGGCATTCCAGCCAGTCCTTATCCGTCGGTGCCTGACCGGGTGCCTGGATAGCTTGCGCTGCAGCGTTCGCCGGTGGATGCCAAGGCAGCGCGCAAAAAAAGCCTTCAGAATGCGCTCGGCCTGTCCTGGTTTGCACAGGTAGTCGATGGCGCCGCGCCGTATCGCTTCGACCGCCGTGCCCATGCTTCCATAAGCCGAGCCCATCACGGTGCGCGCGCGGATTCGTCAACAGAACATCGTCGACCAGATAGACGCCGCCGCAGCCGTATCCGCATTTGCGCGCGCCGATCCTCTCTGCAGTTCGCCGATACGTGGCCATCGATTGCTCCTTGCGTGCGCGGGGCCGCGCGCGCGATCATTGTCGGAAAGCCACCGATGAAACCCAAGATGGGTGCCGCGGCGCGCGCTTCGGCGTGAGGGGCCTGCGGGACAAAGTGGTCCCGGCAGCGGCAGAAATTGCCGTAGCGCGTCAACCAGGGAGCCGTGCGTGCGCGGCGCAGTGGTATAGCAGTGTGGCCGGGACGGTTCTCGCATCGACACCGGCGCCTGTCGCTGGCGGTGGCGAGTGTGAACGGCGGTCAGCCGGGCCATTCGGCAAGCAAGGGAGAAACATGGAATCAGGTAACAGGATCAGCCCGCTCGCGGGATCGATGGTGGCGTTCGCGGCTTGCGCGCTGATCGGAGCGGGCGCGATTCGCGCGGACGACGGCGCGCAAAAAACTTCCCAGCGCCTGGTTCGAAACGGCGTGGTCGTGGAATTCGAGGTCCGGACACTGCTTGACGGCGGCGAGGCGGCACTCATGGAAGGCGGCCTCGCGGAAATACGCTTCCGCCTGTCGGAGGAGGCCTCGGGCAAGCCGCTGCAGGGCGTCACCCCCGGCGCGTGGCTGGACCTCGGCGACGTGATGCAGGCAGGCGTGCAGGCGCAGCAGCGCGAATGCAAGGACAAGATCGCGCTGTATCTTCAGGGGGCCGTGGGCATCCGGCCGATGGTGGACCTGAACAGCTATTTCGTGCTTCTGCTGAACCGCGACGCAAGCGTCTCGGTCGTGGATCCGGTGGTGTCGATGGCAGGCATGACCAGCACGCTTGCCACCATCCGGCTCGAGAAACCGGGCGCCGACTGGGCACGCCATCCCCAGGACAAGCAGGTGTTCGTCACCATGCCCACGGCGGGTGAAGTGGCGGTGATCGACGCCGAGAGCTTCAAGCTCAAGACGGTAATCGCTGCAGGCGCGTTTCCGACGCGCATCGCCGTGCAGCCCGACGGTCACTACGTGTGGGTAGGTAATGATGCCGAGGCGGGAAAGACCGGGGGCGTCACAGTGATCGACGCGAGTACCAATGCTGTGGTTGCGGCGCTTGCATTGGGCGCCGGCCACCACGAGATGGCTTTCACGGCGGACAGCCGGTTTGCCTTCGTTACCAGCCGGGACTCCGGCACGCTGAGCATGATCGACGTGGCGAGCCTCGCGCGCGTTGCTGAAATTCGTACCGGGCCGCTGCCGATTTCGCTGGCGTACTCGGACCTGTCGCGAAGGGTGTATGTGCCCGACGGCAAGGACGGCAGCGTAAGCGTGGTCGATCCGGCGTCTCGCAAGGTGGTGAAGACCATCCGCCTGAAGCCGGGACTCGGGCCGATGCGGTTCACCCACGACGGGCGCTGGGGCTTCGTGGTCAACCCGCACGAAGACATGGTCCACTTGATCGACGCCTCCGACGACAGCGTGCGGCACGATATCCGCATTGGTGGTCAGCCTTACCAGGTCGTGTTCTCGCGTGCCTTCGCCTACGTGCGCGCGCTTGCGTCCGAGCGGGTGAGCATGGTCAACCTGTCGTCGCTCGGCGCCGGCAAGACACCGACGGTGCTGAGTTTCGCGGCCGGATCCGGCGCGCCCAGCCAGGCGGATGGCCTGTTGCCGGCGGACTCGATCGCCAACGCGAATACCGAGGCGGCCGTGATGGTGGTGAATCCGGTCGAAAACACCACGTATTTCTACATGGAGGGCATGAACGCCCCGTCGAGCAGCTACGTGGTGAAGGGGAGCGCCGCCCGCGCGGTGCTCGTGGTGGACCGCAGCCTGAAGGAAATCAGTGCGGGCGAATACGCCGGCAAGGTGAAGTGGCCTGCGGCAGGGCGCTATGACGTGGCGTTCCTGCTCGAGTCGCCGCAGATCCTGCATTGCTTCACTGCGCAAGTCGGGAAGAATCCCGCCATCGCAAGAAAGGGCGCGCCGCTGCAGGTGACCTACCTTTCCCCGCAAGGGCCCATTGAGGCGGGCGGCGAGGTGACGCTGCGTTTCCGTCTGACCGATCCCGTGACCGGGCAGGCGGCGGGCGGGATCGGCGATGCGCGAGTGCTCTACTACCGTTATCCCGGCCAGGACCGCGCCGAAGTTGCGGCACGCGAAGTCGGTGACGGCATTTATGAGGCGTCGCTGCGGATCGAACGTCCTGGCGCCTACGCGGTCAATCTGGGCGCGCTTTCGCGCGGCGTGCGCTTCGGCGGCCTGCCGGTGTATTCGCTGGTGCTGCGTGCGCCCGCGGCCATAGGCGCTGACGGCAAACCGCGCAAACCGGATTAAGCGGAAAGAATCAAAGAGCGATCAAGGAAACTTCATGAAATCGATCTTGTTAACGGCGCTTGGCGCCGCGGTCCTGGCCTGCGCCGGTCCGTCATTCGCCCAGCAAGACCATTCCCAGCACGGAACCGGCCCTGACGCGGTTGATCATTCCTTGCACGAGGACCATGCGCGACACGGTGCGGGTCCGGCGCCGGCACCGGGCACGGTGAAAGTGCGGCTGCCCGACGCGCAGCTTCTGGACCAGAACGCAAGGCAGGTAAAGCTCGCGAGCGACGTGGTCGGCGAGAGCATCGTTGTCATCGACTTCGTCTACACGACCTGCACCACCGTCTGCCCGGTGATGACCAGCGTGTTTTCCCAGTTGCGCTCGAAGCTGGGCGAGCGGCTCGGCCGGGAGGTGCGTCTGGTCTCTGTCACCGTCGATCCGGTGCGGGATACACCGCAGCGGCTCAAGGAATATTCGGACACGGTGGGCGCCGCACCGGGCTGGATATGGCTCACCGGCAGCCCGAGCGCGGTCACCGCCGTGCTCAAGGCGTTCGGGGCCTATACGGCGGACTTCACCCAGCATCCGGCGATGGCGATGGTGGGAGACGCGCGCTCGGGAACCTGGCTCCGGTTCTACGGTTTTCCGGCCCCCGATGACATCCTCGCGCGCGTGGACGCCCTGCTCGAGGAGCGCGCCCGCGCGCGCAGCACCGGCGGCGCGGCGGGAGAAGCCCGATGAAAGATGGTGCCCGCATGGCTTTCATCGTCGTGGCTGCACTCTGCGCCGGGGCGGTTCACGCGCACGAGACCGGCAAGTCGCCTGCCAGCGCAGAGAACGTCACGATCCCGCGCGGCAAGCCCGATCTCGCGGGGCCGGATGCGTCGGCGATCGAAAAGCGCCAGCGCGCGTATTTCACCGATACCGAGTTGCTGACCCAAGACGGCAGGAAGGTGCGTTTCTACACCGATATCCTCAAGGACCGTCTGGTGGTGCTGAACTTCATCTACACCAACTGCTCGGACGCCTGCCCGCTGATCACCGCCAAGCTCGCGAGCGCGCGCGCGCAGATGAACGGCCTCGAGGACAAGGGGCTGCGGCTGGTTTCCATCAGCATCGATCCGGTGCGCGACACGCCGCAGGCGCTGGCGGCCTTCGCCGGCAAGTTCGACGCGCGGCGCGATGACTGGGTGTTTCTGACAGGGACCAAGCGCAATATCGACACGATCCTGAAGAAACTCGGCGCGTATACCGAGGAGGTTGGCAGCCACAACACGGCGATCATTGCCGGCAACCTCAGGAATGACCACTGGCGCAGGATCCGGCCGGAAACGCCCGACAACGTCATTGCCGAAACGGTGCGCTATCTTGCGGATCCGGACAACCTGCGCTGAAGTCCGCGCGCAAGCGGTGTGGCATTTGGCGCGCGTCGCGGTGGGCCTGCTGCTCGCGGTTTCGGTCTGCGCGTCGGCCGGCGGTTTGTCTGCGCAGGGGGCGCCGGGCCAGGCAATTTTCCGCACCGGCACGAGCCCGGGCGGCGGGGAGATCTTCGCGCGAGTTGGAATCGATGGTGTCCGCGTTCCGGGCAGCGTCGTGCCTTGCGGGAACTGCCACGGGCGCGACGGACTCGGCCGGGCCGAGGGCGGCGTGCTTGCGCCGTCGATCGTGTGGGCCGATCTGTCCGCGAGCTACGGACACATCCATGCTAACGGGCGCCGCCATCGCGCTTTCGACGAGGCCGGTTTCATCCGCGCAGTGCGCGAGGGCGTTGATCCGACCGGAAACAGGCTCGACCCGGCCATGCCCCGCTTCAGCATTTCCGGCGAGGACGCCCGCAGCCTGATTGCGTACCTCAAGGAGATCGAGACCGACCTCGACCCGGGGCTCGCGGAGGACGAAATCGGCGTGGCGACCGTGATACCGGCCGAAGGGCCCCTGCGCGCGGTGGGCGCGGCCGTCGCACGCGTGCTGCGGGGATATTTCGACGATGTCAATGCGGCCGGCGGCATCTACGGCCGTCGCATCGTGCTGCGCGAGGTCGGGTTCGGCAGGGATCCTGGGGCGATCGACGGCGCGCTGCGCGGGTTGGCGGCGCGCGAGGACGTCTTTGCGGTGGTGGCGCCGGTGGCGCTCGGCGGCAGCGCGTTTTCATTCGCCGTGTTCGAGCAGGCCCGCGTGCCGGTCGTCGGCCCGATCACCGCGTCCATGCACGGCGAGGAGGATGCCGGTCCGTATGTCTTCTTTCTTGACGCGGGCATCGACGATCTCGTCCGCGTTTCAATTCGTTTCCTGCGCGGTGCCGCCGCTGCGCCCCGGGTCGCCGTGCTGGCCCCGGAAAACGGTCCGCTTGCGCGCGCGGCCGGGCTGGCGCTGCGCGAGGTGCGCGAGGCGAAGCAGGTGACGTATCCAGCGGATCGCTTCGATGCGCCCGCTGCGGTCGCGGCGCTGCGCGACCAATCGATCGACACCGTCCTGTTCTTCGGCGCGGACGCCGAGCTTTCCGCGCTCCTGAAGGCCGCCGACGCAGCCGGCTGGCATCCGCAGATTCACCTGCCCGGCAACCTTGCGGCGCGGGCCGCGGCGGCCGCGCCGGCAGGCTTCGACGGCCGCGTGTACCTCGCTTTTCCGACGCTGCCATGCGACCTTTCCGAGCAGGGGCTGTCGGAACTCAACGCGTTCAGCCGCCGCCACCGCATCGAGGATGATTTCCATTCGGTGCGGGTCGCGAGTTACGTCGCGGCCAAGGTGTTCGTTGAAGCCTTGCGCCGCGCCGGGCGCTCGCTCAGCCGCGCGGGGTTGAAGGCGAGCCTGGAAGGGCTGCACGACTTTCGCACCGGGCTCACCCCGCCGCTGGGCTTCAACGCCGACAAGCGGGTCGGCGCGCGCGGCGGCTACGTGGTGAGCACCGACGCGGCCCGGCATTCATTCCGGCCGCAGAGCGAATGGATCAGGCTGGAACCGTGAGATGGGAAGCAGGCCCATGCGCATGATCAAGACGATGCTGCTGGCTGGCTGCTGGCTGCTGCTGTCCGCCGGCGCGGCGGCCCAGATGCACGCTTACGGCGTGGCCGCGCGGGTCAACGGCGCCGAGATCAGCAACGAGACGCTGGAACGCAATTTCCAGGAGTATCTGCGCGAGCGCAACATCAACATCGGCGCCATCCGGCATCCGGCCAAGCTGCAGGTGATGCGCAGCGAAGTGCTGAATCAGTTGATCGACCGGGAGTTGCTCTGGCAGGCCGCCCGGTCGGCCGGCATCGTCGTCGGCGAGCAGGAAGTCGACGAGCGCATAGCGGACATGCGCACGGCGTTCAAGTCCGAAGCGGCTTTTGCGTCGCGCCTTGCGTCGGAAGGATTTACCGCGGAGCAGTTCCGCAGCCACTGGCGCAAACTCCTGGCCGTGCGCCGCCATCTGGACGCGGTGGCGGCGCGCGAAGCGCCGGTAACCGATGCCGAGATCCATGCCTTCTACGATGGAAACCCGGAAAAATTCCTGCGGCCCGAGAGTGTGCGCGCCCGCCATATCCTCGTATCCGTGCAGCCGGACGCCACGCCCGAGGCCAGGGCGGCGGCGCGCGCCCGCATCGGAGACCTCCTGCGTCAGCTGAAAGCCGGAGCGGATTTTGCGGCTCTGGCGCGCGCCCATTCCGAGGACGGCGCGCGCGAGCACGGTGGCGACCTGGGGCATTTCGAACGCGGGCGGATGGTGCCGGCCTTCGAGCAGGCTGCCTTTGCGCTGCCGCCTGGGGAAGTGTCCGGGATCGTGCAGACAGAATTCGGTTTTCATGTGATCAGGGTGGAAGAGCATACCGGGGGCGGCACGGTGCCCGAGGCCGAGGCCCGCGACCAGATCCGCGCGTTCCTCGCCGGCCGGCGCGCGCGGCTGGCCGAAACCAGGGAAATCGACCGCCTCCGCAAGGCGGCCCGGATCGAATGACTGTCAGGGAACTGATCTGGCCGCATTCGCGGCGCACGAAAATCGTTCCGTCACTCCAAGTTTCCTTTTCCTGAGGTCCGGCGGCAATGGGCCGCGCCGGCGCCTTTTTTCGCGCCCGGTGCCGATTTCGGAGTCCTCCCGCGGCAACTCGTTCGGCACTTTTGCCCTGTTTTTCTTGCGGTTCTGTCCTGCGGCTCGGCGTTGTCCCGGCCCGCCGTCGAGCCCGCGCAAATGAGAATGCCTTTTGATTACAAAAAGGCAATCCGGGGCTGACGCAAAAAAATTCAGAATAAATATTGTCATTTGGTAAGTTCGGTGTATTTTAGCTGCCACTGGAGACCTCGTCGCCAATTGGCGACAACATCTCCGGGAAGTGCGCATTTCGGCTTGCACGCGACGATTCCGATCGGCGGGACGTCAGATTTACAGCCGCCGAGCAAAGTTCCAGCATCAATGGAACTGGCCCGTTTCGGCATCCAGGTAAGGCGAAGTGTGTGTGTTACCAAGAGCTCGTCTGCGCGGCGCAAGTCGTGACAGAGGCCTGGTTAACTCAAGGGAGGATTCAAATGCACATTCGTCATGGACGCGGCGTTTTCGCGCCGGCGTTTATTTGTTTCGCGTTGCTGGGTGTTGCCCAATCCGGCGCTTCGGCAGCAGTGCCGCCCGATTTCACCACCTGCCAGCGTGAGGTCAGCGCCAACGTCGTGGTAATCGACCAGCCGATCCTGTGGAACCGTCTCGGCGCCGCCAATGTCAACGGCATGATGTTCGCGCTCAAGCGCGACGTCGTCACCCGGGGCGTCGTTGGCGTTAGTAACAACACGCCGATCACCCGGACCGCCCTGTCGGCTTCCGCCCTCAAGGGCAAGGTGCAGCTGCGACCGGACAAGCGGCCGCGTCCGCTGGTGCTGCGCATGCGCAAGGGCGACTGCCTCACGGTCAAGCTCGACAACCTGCTGGCCGACGCCCCGAACCCGAAAAACCTGATGCCGCCGCAGTTCAACGTCTTCGTCGACGAGCAGGTGGCCGAGCGGCGCGTGAGCTTCCACGCTGCCGGCCTGCAACTGGTGAACAGCATTCATGACGACGGCTCGAACGTCGGCGCCAACGTCGCGCCCGGCAACGGCCTGGTCACCCCGGGCAACAGCACGTCCTACAAGCTCTTCGCGCAGCTCGAGGGTGTCTTTGTGGTCACCAGTACTGGCGCCGTCCTCGGCGCTGATGGCAACCAGGGCAATTCGGGCAACGGCCTGTTCGGTTCCGTGATCGTCGAGCCCACCGGTGCGACCGCCTACAACGGTGCGGTGACGGAGGAAGAGATGCGACTTGCGGCGGGAGGGCGGCTTACCCTCACGGGGCAGCCGATCCTTGACTACGAAGCCACCTATCCGACCGATGTGAAAAAGCCGACGGTCTGGGACCGCGAAGGCAAGGGCGGACTGCCCGTGCTGGCAATGATGTGCAATGCGCGCGCCGCTGCCACCGGGCGCTGCGTGCTGAACGAGATCGTCCATAGCGAAATCGCGGCCGTCGTCACCGGCCCGAACCACGACGGCAGCTTTCCGAGCACGACCTACCCGCTGGAATCCACCGGCGCGCGCAACCCGACGCTGCCCAACCGGCTGGAGCCCTTTCGCGACTTCGCGGCCATGTTCCATGACGAAGTTTCCACGGCGCAGGCTTTCCCGGGGTTCTACAACGATCCGGTGATGGGTTACGTGCTTGCCGGCGTGAAGGACGCCTTCATGATCAATTATGGTTCCGGCGGAATCGGTTCCGAAATTCTCGCCAACCGCCTGCACGTCGGCCCGATGCACGACTGCGTGGCCTGCGCCTACGAGGAGTTCTTCCTCACTTCGCACGTCGTGGGCGATCCGGCGATGCTGGTGGACGTGCCCGCGAATGCGGGGATCGAAAACGTGACCCCCGCCGACGTCGCAAGTATCAAAGCCGGTACCAGCGCGTTCGTGCCTTTCCTCGGCCCGAAGGCCACCCTGGTGCCCTATCCGTCCGACCCCGCCAACGTGAACCACAGCTACAGCGGCGACTTCGTCAAGATTCGCAATACGCATGTCGGCAAGGAACAGCATATCTTCCACCTGCACAACCACCAGTGGCTGTACAACCCGAACGACGACAACTCGAACTATCTTGACGCCCAGGGCATCGGTCCGGGCGTGGGGTATACCTACGAAATCAACTTCGGCGGCTCCGGCAACCGCAACAAGTCCGCCGGGGATGCGATCTACCACTGCCACCTGTACCCGCACTTTGCGCAGGGCATGTGGTATCTGTGGCGCAACCATGACGTATTCGAGGCGGGTACCCGTCTTAAGGTGAGCGGTGCCAGCTACCACACCAAGGCGTTCGCGCTGTATGACGGCACCCCCGGGGCCGGTGCGCGCGCTTTGCCCGACGGGGAAATCGTGGCCGGCGTGCCGATCCCGGCGATCGTGCCGCTGCCCGGCAAGGCGCTGGCGCCGGTACCTGGGCGCGCGCAAGTCGTGCCGAACCCGGCCACCACGCGGGCCTCGCTGGCGCATCCGGTCGCGCTCCCCGGTGCCACGGTGCCGGTCGGCAGTTTGGCCAAAATCGATCGCACAGCTGCAAATCGCGAAGGCGGCGTCATCACCGGCAATCTGATCAACCCGGGCTATCCGTTCTGGATCGCCGGCATCGAGGATACTGTCGGCCAGCGTCCGCCCACGCCGGTGCTGGACATGATCGATGCCGCGCTGGTGATCCAGCTCAAGGCCGCCGACCCGGTGCTGTGGGCCGGCCTCGAAGCCGGTTCCGCGGGCGGCTGGGACGGCGGCTTGCCGCGCAGCACCACGCGCGGCTATTCTTCGGGCGCCGTAACGGCCTCGACCGAGAGCCCGGTGGATTTCAGCAAGAAATTGATCAAGACCCAGGCGGTGTTCTTCCCCGAGCAGGGTACCGACGTCGAGCAAGCGGCGATGCGCTTCCACGCGGTTCGGCTTCACCCGAGCTATGCCGTGGCGTTGAATCCGGCGACGGGTGGCGGGTTCGACGTGGTGGCGAAGCCCTTCATCACCAACGGGCAGCCCCCGGCGGTGGGCGCGCCGTATCATGAGCCCTGCGCCGACGACAAGGGCGTGCGCCTGGACGGGCAGACGGGCAATTTCTTCAGTGGTGGCGTCCAAGCCAACTATCTCAACTGGACGTTGAACGATGACGCCGGCTGGGGTCCCTACGCAACTCAGGGCAAGTCGCCGTTCACGGCCACGAATCCGCGCATCTACAAGGGCGCGAACATCCAGCTCGATGCGGTGCTGAACAAGGTCGGCTATCACTATCCGCAGCAGCGCATCCTTGCGCTATGGGAAGACGCGGTGCCCGTCATCACCAAGCAGCAACCGCCGGAACCGCTGGTCATGCGCATCAATACCTTCGACTGCACGGTCTATCACCACACCAACCTGGTGCCCGAGTCCTACGAGATGGACGACTACCAGGTGCGCACGCCGACGGACATCATCGGCCAGCATATCCACCTGCCGAAGTGGGACCTGACCACCACCGACGGTTCCGGCAACGGCTGGAACTACGAGGACGGCACGCTGTCGCCCGGAGCGGTGCGCGAGCGCATCGAAGCGTTCAATAATTACTTGCAAGAGACGGCAGGCAGGCAGCATCTGGCCGCGAAGGGTTCCGGAGGCATGCTGACACCGGGTCTGCTCGCGCCGAAGCCGCATCCGTATTTCGATGCCGTGGCGCCGACGCCCCTCAAGCCCCTGTGGATGGGCGCGCGCACCACCATCCAGCGCTGGTTCGCCGACCCGGTGGTCAATCACAACGGCATTGACCGCGGCCTGGGCATCATCTTCACCCATGACCATTACGGCCCGTCCACCCACCAGCAGATCGGCCTGTATGCGACCGTGCTGATCGAGCCGGCCGGCTCCAAGTGGGTGCATAACGAAACCGGCGTGCAGATGGCGACCCGCGCCGATGGCGGTCCGACCTCCTGGCAGGCGGCGATCCTGCCCAACGGCATCGGGGGCTACAGCGACAATGTCGGCAGCGCCGCGCAGTCTGATTATCGCGAGTTCTACTTCGAGTTCACCGATTTCCAGCATGCCTACGAGAAGGGCGTGTACGTCGGGGCGGACGAGCTCGGTGTGCCGCTGGGCGAGACCGTGGTCGGCACCCCGACCCCGGGCTTCCTCAAGGTCAATCCCGGCGCGCCGCAGGGCGGGCCGGCCGCGATGAATCAAACCTTCCGCTGGGCGATCAATCCGCCGGCACGGCAGCAGATCACCCCGCTGTATCCCGACCTCGTGGTCGAAGTGCCGGGTGGCGTTATTCCGGGTTGCCCGACGCGACCTTGCCCGCAGGCGATCAGCGTGTCGGACCCGGGCGTGATGGTGGTCAATTATCGCAACGAGCCCGTCGGACTGCGCGTGTTCGATCCCGCCAAGCCCGGACCGGACGGCAAGCCCGGCATGCAGGCTGACGGCATCGCGGGCGACCTTGCATTCGCGCTGGCCTCGCAGCTGAAGAGCGGATCTGGGCCCGCCGGTACAGTGACGCCGATCACGCGCAAGATCCCGGCGCTGAACAAGACCGAGAGTACGCTGAACTTCTGGAATGGCAAAACGCTGAACGCGCCGACCGCCACCCTTGGCGGCGATCCGTTCACGCCGATGATGCGGGCGTATGCCGGTGATCTGGTACGCGTGAAGATGCAGGCCGGCGGCCAGGAGGAGGAGCACAATGCCTCGATCCTCGGCCTGAAGTGGCTGCAGGCGGGCTCGGGCTACGGCAAGGCGCCGAACTCCGGCTGGCGCAATTCGCAGGCGATAGGAATCTCCGAGCAATTCACGCTGGCAGTGCCGATGCATCCAGGCACGCAGACGGTGAAGGGCCCGCGCGACTACGTCTACACCATCGACTCGTCGATGGACGGCTGGTGGAGCGGCACCTGGGGCCTGCTGCGGAGTTACGACAAGCTGCAAGCGGATCTTGTCACGCTGCCCGGGAACACCAACGTGAAACCCGATCGCGTCACCAACAAGGCCGATTTCAATAACGTGTGTCCAATATTGGCACCGCTGAAGCAATTCAACGTGATCGCGATCCTGGCCAACCAGCTGCTGCCGAAACCGGCCGGCGTCACCATCGTGCCGGCGGGCTCGGCCATGCAGCACGTCGGCGGCCTGCTGGACCCCACCGGTGGCACGCTGGTCTACAACCCGCGCACCACGGTAATCCCGCCGGTAACGCTTCCGGCCGACGGTGGTGGCTTCATCACGGTCGGCGGTCACGCCGGCCCGCTGCACGATCCGACCGCGATGCTCTACGTGCGCGACACCGACCTGATGCCGGTGAACGCGGCGGCGAGTGCCTGCACGGACACTGCTTCAACTCCCGGCGTGGCCAATGCCAGCTGCCCGGTCCAGCTGAAGTCTGGGGTCAAGGTCGAGCCGCTGATGCTGCGCGCCAACGCCGGCGATTGCGTGGAAGTGACGCTGTTTAACCGTCTGCCGGCGCTCGCGCCCGACCTGCCGGGGCTGGGCACACTGCAGGGCGTGGTCAAGCGCGACCGCAAGCGCACCGAGGGTTCGGTGCCGTTCGACAACAACCTGATCCGCGCGTCCAGCCACGTGGGCATCGTGCCGCAACTGGTTGCGGTGGACGTGGAGTTGTACTTGGGCCTCAACGTCGGCACCAACTTTACGCAGACGGTGCCGCCGGTTACTGGTGGCACGACCGCCAAGGGCCTATTCCGCTGGTACGCGGGCGACCTGTCCTGGTCGTCCACCAGCATTTCAGCCATTACCCTGACGCCCACGCCGATCGAATTCGGCGGCTTTGGCCTGAGCCCGACCGACCGGGTCAAGCAGGGCCAGAAGTCGCTGGTCGGCGGCATGGTCGTCTTACCGCCGGGGGCGACGGTCACGGTTGACGCCATTACACGGGCGCAGGCCACGGTCACCGCGGGCGGCAAGACGTTCCGCGATTTCATGCTGGTGATGACCAAGGACCAGAACCACCGCTATGCCGACGGTGCCGCGGTCGAGCACATGAACGGCGAGGGCGCGGGCATCCCCGAAGATTCGCAGGAGAACTCCGCCGCCGCGCTGAACTACGGCATCGAGCCGCTGTGGTTGCGCCTCGGCATCGCGCCCAACGCGCCGTTCGGCGGGGCCGGTTGCGGCGCGGGCTGCTTCGGATCCCTCGCGAACATGGGCGATGCGTTCAGCAACAGCCGCGTGGGCGGCTTCGATCCGGTAACGCCGGTGTTCACCGCGAAGCGACTTCAGGAGGCGAGGATGCATGTCGTGGTGCCGCACTCCACCAGCCGCGGCACGAGCATGGCGGTGCACGGCCATGTCTGGCAGCGTGATCCGTATCTGGCCGCCGCGGTGGATGCGGATGGCATGCCGGTGGGCGATGGCGGGATCGGTTCGGTGAAGATCGGGCGCAACCCGCTGGGCTTCGCCCAGGGCGGGCAGGAAAGCCTCACCAGCGGCGCCCACTTCACCTTCCGCCTGCCGAAGGCGGGAGGCGAATTTGGGGTGACCGGGGACTACCTGTTCCAGGACATGGCCAGCTTCGGTCTGGCCAGCGGCCTGTGGGGCATTCTCAGAGTTCAACCGTAGCAAGCCGGCCACCGACTTGGCAGTGGCTTGCTCGAATGAGCGAGCCGCTGCAAGGCGGCCGGGGCAAGCCGCCCCTCTGCGGCACGCGGCACCCATGAACCTCATCGACGATTTCTCATCGCTCGCTTTCCCGCCAGAACAAGTCGCACAAGCCAGGCGGCATGCAAAACAGACCGGCGGCCTTGCCGTCGAGATCCTGGAGGCGGACAGTGGCGAGCTTCGCGACTGCTTCATGGAGCGGCTCGCGAGCACCTTCCGGATGACCGGAATTTCCATGGACGCGATGCACGCGGCAGCAAGCGCATTCGACATCATTGCGTTCGCGGACGCGGCCCAGAAGAAGTGCGTGCCGTTGCGGGAGCCGGGCGGTGGATTGCTGGTCGTGATGGGCGACCCCTTCCAAACCGCAGTCCAGGTCTGGGCCGAGTCGCGCATCGGCGAGGAGTTCGCCTGGCGGCTGGCCCATCGCTCCGATGTCGCAGCCTATCTGTCCAGATACGAAGAATCCGCCCGGGCCATGGACGGCATGCTCGGCGAAGGCGCGCCGGAATCTCATGTGGAAGACGGCGCGGTGGAAGTGCTCTCGCTCCAGAGCATCAGCGAGGACACCAGCCCGGTGGTGCGCCTGGTGAGTTCCACTATCTACGACGCACTGAAATCCCGGGCCAGCGACATTCACGTCGAGAGCACCGCCACCGGGCTGTCGATCAAGTACCGCGTCGACGGCGTCCTGGCGCAGATTGCCACGCTGCCCGGGACGGAACTCGCGGAACAGGTCATTTCGCGGATCAAGGTCATGGCCGAACTCGACATCGCCGAGCGGCGCATTCCGCAGGACGGGCGCTTCAAAGTGGCGATCAAGGGGCGCAGCGTGGATTTCCGCGTCTCCATCATGCCGAGCATCTTCGGCGAGGACGCGGTGCTCAGAATCCTGGACAAGCAGGCCCTGGCAGACCAGGTCAGGGGCCTGCGTCTTGACAATCTCGGGTTCGACGCGCCGACGATCGCCGGGCTGCGCAAGCTGTGCAACGAACCCTACGGCATGGTTCTGGTCACCGGGCCGACCGGGAGCGGCAAGACCACCACCCTCTACGCGGCGATCTCCGAAATCAACAACGGGCGCGACAAGTTCGTCACCATCGAGGACCCGGTCGAGTACCAGATTTCGGGAATCCTGCAGATACCGGTCAACGAGAAGAAAGGACTCACGTTCGCGCGCGGACTGCGCTCCATCCTGCGCCATGATCCCGACAAGATCATGGTCGGGGAAATACGGGATCCGGAAACCGCGCAGATCGCGGTGCAAGCGGCCCTGACCGGCCACCTGGTCCTGACGACGGTGCACGCCAATAACGTCTTCGACGTGATCGGCCGCTTCACCCACATGGGCGTGGAGCCCTATTCCTTCGTGTCGGCCATAAATGGCGTGGCGGCGCAGCGGCTGGTGCGGCTCATCTGCCCGCACTGCATCAGCGACTACCGGCCCGACGACGCGCTGCTCGAGGCCTCCGGTCTGGCTCGCGCGCAGGTCGAGAACTATCGCTTCCGCATCGGCCGCGGCTGCGGCCAGTGTCGCGGAACCGGCTATCTGGGACGCAAGGCCATATCGGAGCTGCTCCACCTGAACCACGAAATTCGGGAACTGATCGTCAGGAAGGAACCGACGCGGGTTCTGCGCGCGGCCGCGCTGCAGACCGGGACGCGCTTTCTCCGCGCCGCGGCCCTCGATTGCGTGCGCAGCGGGGAAAGCACGCTGCAAGAAATCAATCGTGTCACTGTCGTCGAGTAGATTCCTGCGCCGGCTGTCGGAACGCTCGCAGGGCGCCTCCGTCCGCATCGGGCTTGCGCCCGACACCGTGCAAATTGCGCGCGGCGGCAGTAGCGGCGAAGGCCGCGTGCAGGCCCAGGTCATACAGGCGCCGGCGGGGAGGCCGGCCGATTGGCGCC
>Ga0315278_10000942_pt1 | contig 25060 bp, 29 predicted proteins | sample YL17G06_0_MG_FD_203880 | JGI IMG/M metagenome (GOLD analysis project Ga0315278, IMG submission 203880) | Sediment microbial communities from Yellowstone Lake, YNP, Wyoming, USA - YL17G06_0 | ecosystem: Environmental > Aquatic > Freshwater > Lake > Sediment | place: USA: Wyoming | collected... | reverse complement strand
CTGTGGGGGGGGGGGGGGCTCTGCCCGCGCCGCCACGGATGCTAGCACGCCGCAATTGCCGCGTCCCGCGCGCGCCGCCGGCGACCCGCTATGATCCGCCCCAGCCGCAGGACACCGATGCCCCGCGCCCTCCGTCCGCTGCTCGCCGCCGCGTTCGCCCTGCTCGCCGCCGCCCCGGCCTGGGCGGCTTCGATCCTGCACGGCTTCGCGGACCTGTCGAGCATGACGCTCTGGGTGCAGACCGATCGCGCCGCCCGGATCGTCGTCGAGCTGCACCCGGAGGCGGACCCGGGCAAGCGCCGCCGGGTCGAAGGCGCGACGCGGGCCGAGGACGACTTCGCCGTGGCGCTGCGCCTCGCGGGCCTCGATCCCGGCACGCGGTATCGCTACACCGTCACGGTCGACGGCAAGCCCGCCGCGGAACCCGGGCGCTTCGCGACGCAGCCGCTCTGGCAGTTCCGCACCGACCCGCCTGCGTTCTCGGTCGCGTTCGGCTCGTGCTTCTATCTGAACGACCGTTTCGACCGTCCCGGCCCGCCGTGGGGCGCCGAGCTCCAGATCCTCGACACGATCGCTTCGCAGTCGCCCGACCTCATGCTCTGGCTCGGCGACAACCTCTACCTCCGCGAGCCGGAGTGGACGTCCATTGAAGGCATGAGCGCGCGCTATCGTGCGATGCGCGCACTACCCGAGTTGCGCAAGCTCGCGCGCGCGGCCTCGCACGTCGCGATCTGGGACGACCATGATTTCGGGCCGAACGACGCGGACGCCTCGTTCGTTATGAAGGGCGCCGCGCTCGAGGCGTTCAAGCGCTATTGGCCGAACCCGTCCCACGGCCTGCCGGGCGTGCCAGGCGTGTTCGGTCTGGTGACCTTCGGGGACGTCGACTTCTTCCTGCTCGACAACCGCTTCAATCGTTTCCCGAACCGCTATCCGCTGACGCCGGAAAAGGCGATGTTCGGGCGCGCGCAGCTCGAGTGGCTGAAGCAGGCGCTCGTCTACTCGCGCGCGCCGTTCAAAGTCGTGGTCGCCGGCGGGCAGTTCTGGAACCGGGCGAACCGCTTCGAGGCGTTCCACAATTTTCCCGTCGAGCAGAAGGCGCTCGCCGACTGGCTGCTCGAGCAGAAGATCCCGGGCGTGGTGTTCCTGTCCGGCGACCGCCACTTCGGCGGGCTGTGGCGGATCGAACGGCCCGGGACCTACCCGCTCTACGAGTTCACCTCGTCACCCCTCACCGCCGGCCCGATCGCGAACCCTTCGGTCGAAGAGCGCGGCAACCCCGAGCTCGTTCCGGGGACGCTGGTCAACCAGCGCAACTTCGGAATGCTGCGCGTGAGCGGGCCGCGCACCGAGCGCGTGCTCACTCTTGAGGCCTACGACGCAGACGGGAAACTGCTTTGGCAGCGGCGGATCGCAGCCGCTGAGCTGCGGTAGAAATCCTCCGGTTCGCTGCGCTTCCCGACCCCTTTGACGCGGGATCTTCGGGCGGCGCCTGCTCGGACAACCAAGCGCCGCGATCGGCGTGGATCGCCTCGATCACGCGCCGGCAGTCGCGGATGTGCGCCGCGCCGACGAAGCGCATGGCGCTGTAGCTCAATCCCGCTGACACCGCTTGGCCGGCGAGCGGGACGAGCCGCGCCGCCGTCTTCGTCGTGACCCGCATCCCGACCTTCACCAGCGCCTGCAGGATCAGGTCGCGCGTGATCATGCGGCCGACCATCGCACCGCCAAACGCGACGATCGCCTTGTACACGAGCACCTTCATCGTCGGGTTGAGCTCGTCGATCTGGTCGGGCGTCAGGCCGAACTCGCGGTTGATCGCCGGAATCAGCTGGGTCAGCAGCGCGACGTCGGTGGCGATGTCGAGGCCCGGCAACGGCAGCGGCACCAGCACCGCGCCCGCCGAAACGAGCGCGCGGCGCGTCACCATCGCGCGGCACCGCGCCGCGGCGGCGTCGAGCTCCGCCCGGCTGCGCGGCAGGCGGAGGACTTCGGTGCCCTTCACTTCTTCCGCTGCTCGTACTCGGCGACCGCCTTCTTCAGGTCGGTGTACTCCTCGCAGCCGAAGAAGCAGAGGCGATCGAGGGCGAAGAGGTGCTCCTTTGCCTTGGCGAGGTCGCCTTTCATGAGGTAGGCCTCGCCGATGTACTCGTGCGCGCCGCGATGGCGCGGGTCGAGCTTGAGCGCCTGGTCGTAGTGCTTGAAAGCCTGGTCGAGGTTGCCGGACTTGCGGTACGCGTAGCCGAGCCAGTTCTGCGCGTCGGCGTTGCGGGGGTCGCGCGCCGCGACCTTCGTGAACGAGTCGACGGCCCCCTTCCAGTTCTGCTCGCGGATCGCGGCCTTGCCGGCCTCGACGTCGGGGTCGGCCGGCGCGCTGACGGGCGCGGGGGCAGCGTTGCCGTCGGCGTGGACGGCCAGCGGCGCGAGCGCGGCGGTCAGGGCGAGAAGTACGGTGACGAGAGCCTGTTTCATCTTTGCTCCTTGCGCGGATTGGCGAACGGCCTCCGGCGGATTATATTGGACCGCTCGCGTGTTCCTGCAGTTACGCGCCGACCCTTTAGATGGATGACCGATGATCCTCCGCCCCGCCCTCGCCTGTCTCGCCCTCCTCGCCACGTTCGCCGCAGCCCCCGCCTGCGCACAGCAATCCTCGCGTGACGCCGCGTACGCGTCCCTGAAGTCCGCCGACCCGGTCGAGCGCGGCCGCGGCGTGGTGCTGCTTGCGCGCGAAGGGCGGATGGCGGACGTCCCCGCCCTGATCGCGGTGCTGCGCGACCCGAACACCGAGCTCCGCACGCTCGCCGAGCAGGCGATCTGGATCGTGTGGAGCCGCTCTGGCGACGAGCAGGTGGACAAGCTGTTCGAGCAGGGCATCGACGAGATGAACAGCGGGCGCGCCAAGGAGAGCATCGCCACCTTCACCCGCATCATCGAGCTGAAGCCCGACTTCGCCGAAGGCTGGAACAAGCGCGCCACGATCTACTTCGTCGCCGGCGATTTCGACAGCTCGCTCAAGGACTGCACCGAGGTGCTCAAGCGCAACCCGGTGCACTTCGGCGCCCTGGCCGGCTGCGGGCAGATCTACGCCCAGACCGGCGAGTACGAGAAGGCCCTCGACTACTTCAAGCGCGCGCTCGCCGTGAACCCCAACCTCCAGGGCGTCGAGTTCAACGCGCGGCTGCTCGAGCACTTCCTTGCGGAGCGGAAGAAGAAAGGCGTTTGAGCGGGCGTCGCCATTCCCGCGCAAGCGGGAATCCAGGAGGCTTTGAACGTGCTGGATCCCCGCGTCCGCGGGATGACGAATGGGAGTTCCTTACGTCCCCGCCCGCGCGAGCGCCTCGCGCTCGCGCCGCACCGCGTAGGCCTGCAGGTGGCAGTGCGCCACGCGCAGCGGGCCGGGCTCGACGCCCGCCGCGCGGGCGCGCCGTAGCATGTCGCCGACGATGTGCTCGCCCTCGGTGCGGTTGCCGGACTCGACGTCGCGCAGCATCGACGCCGTGAACGTCGACGCGCGGTCCAGGAGCAGCTTACGAAACGCGGCAAGCGCCTTCTCGCGCGGTGCGTGGCCCGCCGCCGCGGCGGTGCGGGCGCACGCCTCCAGCGCCTCGGTCATCAGCGTCTCGCCCTCGTCGGCGGCCATGATGTCGCCGACCGCGCCGCGCATCAGGCAGGTCATCGTCGCGAGCGTGGTAAGCAGGACGAACTTCTCCCACAGCTCCTGCGCGACGTCCTCGGCAAGCACCGCGTCGATCGGCGTCTTCGTGTACAGCGCGTGCAGCTCGCCGATCTTCGCGCGGGCGTCCGGGCTGGTTCCGGGCAGCACGCCGTAGGCGATGCGGTGCAGCGGCCCGAGCTGGACCACGTCGCCCTCGGGCGTGAGCGTCGCGGGAATCCCGCAGGTGCCGCCGATCACGCGCGCCGCGCCGAATTCAGCAATCAACCGGTCGACGTGAGCGAGCCCGTTGAGCAGCGGGAGCACGTGCGTTGACGGACCCATCGCGGGGCGGATCGACGCAATTGCCACGTCGAGGTCGTACGCCTTGCAGGTGAGCATCACCAGGTCGTACTCGGGACGCACCTCCGGCTGCTTCACGAACTTCGCCGGCACGGTGAAGTCGCCGTGCGGGCTCTTCACCACCAGTCCGCGCGTGGCGAGCTGTGTGGCGCGGCGGTCACGCACCAGGAACGTGAGGTCCCCGCCGACCTGCACGAGCCGGCCGGCGAAGTAACCGCCGGTCGCGCCGGCGCCGAGGACGAGGATCTTCATGTGCGAAAGTCTGCTTGGCGCGGGAGTGTACCCGCCGAGACGACGCGCCCGCCTCGAGGGCGGGCTCGTCGCGGACCGGTATCGCCGGCTTACGCTTTGATCTCGCGCGCGGTGATCGTGTACTTAAAATTGTCCGGGTCGAGCGGGTCGGCGCGCCCGCTCGCGGTCTCGGCCTGCGGATACATGAAGAACGCCACCTTCGGCCCCTTGGACCCGGGCAGCGCCACGTCGTGCGCGGTGTTGAAGGCGAGCCAGTTCATCTCCCACGCGCCGAACAGCTTCTGCCGGACCGGCGGCACCAGCGGGTCGGCGAGCGTCGTGGGCTGCGGTTTCTCCTCGAGCACCACTTTGCGGACGTCGGCCGGATCGACCGCCACCCAGCCGTAGCCGTTGAGGAAGACCTCCGCCCGGCAGTGCTGCGCGCGGGTGATGTTCTCGGTGCCGGCGCCAAGGCTGCGGTAGCCGAAATTCGACTTGGCGACGCGAATGCCATAGATGTCGCGCGCCGGGAGGCCGACCGAGCGCGCAAGGCCGACATACAGCGCGTTGAGGTCGGCGCACTTGCCGCTCAGGTTGCCGGTCTCGAGCATCGCCTTGATGTCGCCCACGCCGCATCCGCGGGTCTTCGGGTCGCGCTGCGTGTTGTCGACGATCCACTCGTAGAGGGCGCGCGATTTTTCCAGGTCGGTCCTGGCGCCCTTGGTGACCTCGAGCGCGGTCTTTCGCACGATGCCGTCGGTCGGTTGAAGATCGGTCGGCGCGGTGTAGAACTTCTGGTCCGTGGCATCGAGCCGGAGCGACGGGTCCGGCCGGGACAAATTCGCCGCGCGGTCACGCGTCATAAACCGGCTGGTCAGCTCCACCGTCGGCGTCGCCTGGGGCGCGGCCCACTCCGCAACAAAGATTGCGGCGCCGTGCTTGCCGTCGTGCGTCAGGCGCATCGCCGACGCGTTGCCGGACCAGTTGTTGTCGAGGGGCTGCTGCGATCCGTCCTCGACCGCGGGCACCGGCAACCAGACGCGCGTCGTTCCCGTCGGCTTCAGGACCTCCACGCGCGTCGTGATCTCGAAGGTGCGCCAGCTGCCCGGCTGCGGGTTGAAGGGCAGTTGCTGCGCCGAACCGAGGCGTGGCAGTCCGGCCGCCAGCGGCAGTACCGCGCCCGTGATCAGGAAGTTGCGTCGATCCATTTTTGACCTCCATTGAGTGCGGAAATGCGAGGCACGGAGCCCCGGGAAAAGCGCGCGCTTCGCCGGGCGGGCGGGAGCACATGAGCAGAATGGGTGGTGCGGGAGACGGGAGACGGGACGGTCGGCGCCCGACCAAACGCAGGCGCAGCAGAGACGCGAGCGGCGCGCGCGTCCGGGTCGTTCCCGCTACCCGCGAAGGCCCGGATCCGCTGCCCGCAGCCGATCATCACGGCGAGCGACCGCGAGCCACGCGCAATCAATCGGTCCAGCAGGAACAAGCGAAACCCCCGGTGCTTCCCGACCCGATCTCTGTTACGCGCCGCTCGACGGGGCGGATGCGGGCGACGAGCGCCGGACTATAAACCTCCCCCGATACGATTTCCACCCTGAGGGGCAAAGGGGTTACCGCGGCGGGAGCAGCTTCCTCAGGGTTGCCTCGACCTCCGGCGCGCTCCAGTCGAGGTCGCCGAGCACCGTGTAGCGGATGCGCTGCGCCGGGTCGATCACCACCGTGAAGGGCAGGACGCGTGCCTGCCAACGTTTCGAGACGGCGGCGTCGCGGTCCAGCAGGATCGCGAAGTCGATCGCGACCGTCTGCAGGAACGCCTCGACCCGCGCGTTGCCTTCCGCGTAGTTGACGGCGAGGAGCGCGAACGGCGCGCCTGCCATTTTCTCCTTCAGGCGCTGCATCGAGGGCATCTCTTCGCGGCACGGCTCGCACCAGGTGGCCCAGAAGTTCACGACGACCACCTGCCCCTTGTAGTCCTCCAGCCTGTGGTCGCGGCCCTGCAGGTCTTTGAGCGCGAACGGCGGCGTGGCCCCGCCTTTCCAGGGCTTCAGCTCCTTCGCCCCGAGCGGCGACGCGCAGGCCGCCGCGGTGGCCAGAACCAGCGCGAGTCGTGCGAGCCTCACTGCGCCGCCACCGCCGCGCCGGCCGGAGCCCCGGCGGTCATTCCCGCGGGCCGGCCCTGCCGCGCGAGGATGAGTGCTTCCTCGGCGAAGAACTCGAACCGCCGCACCACGTGGCTGCGCTGCTTCGGGGTCAGCGTGCGGTCCACCTCGACGACGAGCGTCACGAGCCGGTCCTCCCACTCGCGCGCCAGGCGCCGGTGCTCGGGCCCGCGGTCGCGTTCCCAGTTCACGAAGTAGTCGCGCATCCGCGCGGCCAGATCCGGGCTCTTGCGGTGCTCGCGCAGGAGCTGCACGAACTCCTGCTGCCGGCGCTTGCGGTCGTCGAGCCGGATCTGGTTCAGCTGCGGCTGCGCCTGCGCGAAGCGCACGATCAGCGCCTCCTGCTCGGGCGTGACGCTGCCTAGCCAGTCGTCGAACCAGCTCGTCAACCGCTTGGCCCGCGCCCGGGTCTGCTTCGAGGTGTCGCCCGCCAGGAACTCCTGCGCGAACTTCTCGTTGGTCTCGGCCAGCTTGCGCTCGAGCGCCTCGAGGTTGTCGGGCCGGAAGCTCGCGGCGACGGGTACGAACTCATCGACGCCCTGCTCGACGGTCACCTGGTAGCGGGCGCGAACGGCTGCGATGGCCCAGACGACGTCCTCGCGCGTGAGCCCCCGGTTGAGGCGCTCGGCCGCACCGGTGAACACGACGGCGTACCGGGGCAGTTCCTCGCGGCGGTGCCAGGCGTGGAAACGCACGAGCTGGGCCTTCAGCTGGTCGGACTGCTCGCCGTGCAGGTCGAAGTAGTCGTGCGCCATGAACCGCAGCGCGACGTCGCCGTTGTTGTACGCGACCCGCATCGCCGAGCCGCAGCCGGACAGGGCTGCGGCGGCGACGAGGGCGAGGAGGCACCGGCGCATGTCTACCAGTAGGGCTCCACGGCGACGTGCCCGGGCTCGCGATGGCGGTGGCGCTTCAGCCCGCGCGCCTTCAGCGCGTCGGTCACGTCCATGACCATGTCGGGATTGCCGCAGAGCATGACCTGGGCGCTCTGCGGCGAAAGCGCCACGCCGGCGGCGTCCTCCAGCCGCTCGTCCGCGATCGCCTCCGGCACCCGGCCGGCGAGCGCGCCGGCGTGCTTCTCACGGCTCACGAACGACAGCGCGCGAAACCGGTCGCGATGCCGCGCGCCCGCCGCCTCGATCGCGTCGCGATAGGTGAGGTCGGCGGCGTGCCGCACTGCGTGCACCAGCACGATCTGGCGGAAGCGCTGCCACACGGTGTCCCATCGCAGCATGGACAGGAACGGGCCGAGCCCGGTTCCCGTCGCGATGAGCCAGAGGCTCTCGGCATCGGGCACCTCCGAAAGGGTGAAGAGCCCCGACGCCGCAGGGGCGAGGAACACGACGTCCATCGGCTCGAGCCGCGCGAGCCGGGGGCTTAGATGCCCTTCGGGCACCGTGTTGTAGTAGAACTCGTGGGGCCGGTCCTTCGGCGCGTTCACGAACGAGTACGCTCGCGCGATAAACTCGCCAGCGACCGGCAGCGCGAGCTTCGTCCACTGCCCCGGCTCGAACGAGCCGACCTCGGCGTCGACCTGCAGCGAGAACAGGCGATCGGCCCACTGCTTCTGGCCGACCACGGTGCCTTCAATCCATTTCCCCATGCGTCACTGAATGAGAAAGGGCTCCAGCTCGAGGGATTCGAGCCGGTCGCCTACGACCACGATGCTGCCTCCGCGCCGGCGCCGACCGTCGTCGCTGAACTCGAAGGTATAGACGCGGCGGAGTGTAACGCGGCCCTCGGCGTCGCGCGTCGGCCGGGTGCGCGTGCAGAGCACCGTTTCGTCGAGGAACTGCAGCCCCTCGCGCTCGCACGCACCAAGGCCGGCCAGGACCGCGCGCTCGCGCGCGCGCATGCTGTCGTACCAAAACCAGCCCGCCGCCGCGATGCCGGCGAGCGCGAGGATTTCGCCAACCATGCTAGAGACCGGCCGAGGGGCTCGGGAAGCGTGCGTTCACCGCGTCGATCGCGGCGACCACGTCCGCGCCGAGCGGGATCGATTCCGTCGCGAGGTTCGCTTCGAGCTGCGCCACGGTGGACGCGCCGACGAGGGTGGACGCGACGAACGGCCGGGTGCGCACGAACGCGAGCGCGAGGGCGGCCGGCGCGAGGCCCGCCTCGCGGGCAACGCGCCCATACTCCGCCGCGGCCGCCGTCACCAGGTCGCGCTGATAGCGGTCGCCAAAATCGGGGAACAGCGTGAAGCGCGCGCCCGGCGGCCGCGCTCCGCCGAGGTACTTGCCCGCGAGCACGCCCATCGCGAGCGGGCTGTACGCGAGCAGCGCGACCCGCTCCCGGTAGCACGCCTCCGCGAGATTCCACTCGAAAGTGCGGTTCACGAGGCTGTAGGCGTTCTGGATCGTCACCGGTTGCGGGAGGCCGTGGATTTTCGCGAGGCGCGCGAACTCGCACACGCCCCAGGACGTCTCGTTCGACACGCCGTAGTGACGGATCTTGCCCGCGCGGGCGAGCTCGTCCATGGCCTCGATCTGCTCGAGGATCGGCGTCGCCGGCTTCTCCTTCGCCGCGTCGTAGCGCATCGTCCCGAACATCGCGACGTTCCGCTCCGGCCAGTGGATCTGGTAGAGGTCGACGTAGTCGGTGCGCAGGCGCTTGAGCGTGTCGTCGATCGCCCACTTGATGTTCTTCTTCGTGAGCGCGGTGTCGCCGCCGCGCACCCATTCGCGGCTGCGCCCGGGCCCCGCGACCTTGCTCGCAACAATCAGCTTGTCGCGCGGCTGGCGCGCAAGCCACGCGCCCAGGATCGTCTCGGTGCGCGCGTACGTCGCCGCTCCCGGCGGCACCGGATACATCTCCGCGGTGTCGATGAAGTTGACCCCGTGCGCGACGGCGCAGTCGAGCTGCGCGTGCGCCTCGCGCTCGTCCGTCTGCTCGCCCCAGGTCATGGTGCCGAGGCAGAGCTCGGAGACGCGCAGGGCGGTGCCGGGGAGGAGGCGGTGGTTCATCGTGCGCGGCGCGCTTAGCCGTAGTGCCGCGTGATCCAGTCGCAGACGAGCGCCGGCTTCTCCGAGTGCTCGCGCTCGACGGTGCACTTCCACGTCGTCTGCACGCCGCCCGGCAGATCCTCGAGTTCGTGCAGGACGAAGTGTCCGCGGATGCGCGAGCCGGCGAGCACCGGCGCCGTGAAGCGGAGGCGATTGAAGCCATAGTTCACGCCCATCTTCTGGCCGTCGATGCGAAACGCGCTCTCGCGCAGATGGCTGAGGAGCGCGACGGTGAGGAAGCCGTGCGCGATTGCGCCCCCGTACAGCGACTCGCGCTGCGCGCGCTCGGGGTCGACGTGGATCCACTGCCGGTCCTCGCCGACCTCCGCGAACGCGTTGATGCGCTCCTGCGTGACGACGAGCCAGTCGCTCACCGCCACTTCCTTGCCGACGAGCGGGCGCAGCTCCTCGACCCGATAGCCCTTCGCGCTCATGGCGCGGATTCTGCCACGCGGTTGCGGCAGGCGCGGGCGCGGGCGAGAATGCGCCGCGTCATAACCACGTAACGATCATGCCCCCGACCGCAAAGCTCTTCATCCTCCTCGGCGCCCTCGCCGGCGCTACCGGCGTCGCGCTCGGCGCGTTTGGCGCGCACGCGCTGAAGACGCGCCTCGCGCCCGACGTGCTTGCGATCTGGCAGACCGCCGTGCAGTACCACTTCTGGCATGCGCTCGGCCTGGTCGCGATCGGAGTCGTCGCGCTCCACCTGCCCGGCTCGACTGCGCTCAAGTGGGCCGGGTGGCTGATGATCGCCGGGCTCGTACTGTTCTCGGGCAGCCTTTACGGGCTCGCGCTGAGCGGCGCGCGGTGGCTCGGCGCGGTCACGCCGTTCGGCGGCGTGGCGTGGATCGTGGCGTGGCTGCTGCTCGCTTGGGCGGCGCTGAAGAGCTGACGTTCGACCACGTCCAGTCACGGACCGGGAGACCTCGGAGAAGAAGTGCCGCGATCTCGTCCGCTTCAAGTTGCGCCACGTCCCTATTTTGGTACAATCGAGCATGGTCCAGCTGAAGCGCCTGCCGGCTGCCTTCTATCGGCTCACCTCCGGCAAGGAGCCGGTGCGCGAATGGCTGCTGAGCCTGTCGGACGAGGACCGCCGCATCGTCGGCGTCGACATCGCCACGGCCGAGTTCGGCTGGCCGGTCGGAATGCCCGTGTGCAAAGCGCTCGGCCAGGGACTCTGGGAGATCCGCAGCGCCTTGACCGGCGGCCGGATCGCAAGAGTGATCTTCTGCATCGCGCACGAGCACATGGTCCTGTTGCACGGCTTCGAGAAGAAGACGCAGAAGACGCCGCAGGCGGCACTCGAGCTCGCACGGCGTCGAATGAGAGAGGTATTGAGCGATGGCTAAAGGCAAGCATCCCCGGATCGGCTCGTCGTTTGACGAGTTTCTCGGCAAGGCTGGCATCCAAAGCGAGGTCACCGCCGCGGCGATCAAGCGCGTGATTGCCTACCAGCTCGCGCAGGCGATGGAATCCCAGGGACTGACCAAATCGGCGATGGCCGAGCGCATGGGCACGAGCCGCCAACAGCTCGACCGCCTGCTCGACCCTGCGAACGAGTCGGTGACTCTGCAGACGCTCCAGCGGGCGGCGAAGGCAGTCGGGCGGCGGTTGCGGGTGGAACTCGCATAACCCGCGTCCGGCTACTCGTCGTAGATCATCTTCTTCGTCATCCCCCCGTCCACGACGAAGTTCTGGCCGGTGATGAAACCGGCAGCCTTTGACAGGAGGAACGCGACCATCTCCGCGATGTCCTCCGGCGTACCGACGCGACCCGCCGGGTGCTGGGCGTGATCGGCAGCGGTTAGCGCAGCCGGCTTGCGCCGCGCGGACTTCTGCCAGGCGGTCACATCGATCCAGCCCGGACTCACGCAGTTCACGCGCACGTCCGGTCCGAGGCTCACCGCGAGCGCGTGCGTCAGCGCGACGAGCCCGCCCTTGGACGCCGAGTAGGCCTCGGTGTTCGCCTCCGACTGGAGCGCGCGTGTCGAGGCGAGGTTGACGATTGCGCCGCGCGCCTCGCGCAGATGCGGTGCGGCGTGCTTCGCCATCAGGAATGCGCCGGTGAGGTTCACCCCGAGCTGGCTGTTCCAGGACTCGAGCGTGAGTTGCTCGACCGGCACCCGCGGCGCTCGCGCAATGCCGGCATTGTTCACCACGGCGTCGAGCCGGCCGCCGTGCCGGACCGCGGCGGCGATGCACCCCGCGACCGAAGGCTCGTCCGCGACATCGGTCTCCACGAACCAGAGCGGAACCGCCTGCGCGAACTCGGCGAGCGTCTCCCGGCCGCCGTCGGCGTCGCGGTCGGCGATCACCACGCCATACCCTGCCGCCAGGAGCTGCGCCGTGACGCCTTTTCCTATTCCTTGCGCGCCGCCGGTGACGATCGCGATCTTTCGTTCGCCGCTCATCGCTTCTCCAGCAGCTTGACGATCTGGTCGGAGCCGCGCTTGCGCGCCAGGTCCGCCGCGGTCTCGACCGCACGATTCTTCGTGTCGCGGTTCACCTTGACGCCGAGCAGGAAAGCCACCACCTCGACGTGAGCGCCGTCGGCGGCGCCGTGCAGCGCCGTGTTCCCTTTCCCGTCCTGCGCGTTCACGTAGGCGCCCTGCTCCACCAGCAGCCGCGCGACCTCGTCCCGGCCGCCCGCCGCGGCGAGATGCAGAGCGGTCTCGCCGCGCTCATTCTTCACGTTCGGATTCGCGCCGGCGCGAAGCAGGCTCCATGCCCGCTGCGCGTTCCCCGTCTCGGCCGCCTCGAGGAGCGCCTTGTCGTCACTTTGCGCGAGCACGGCCGTCGCAGCCGCCGCGCACAAAGCGCTCGCCGCGATCCGCTTCAAGACGCCCATTGCTGTCGCGCGAACTGCAGGACGAGCAGCCCGACCATCAGCCACAGAAAGCCGCGCAGCCACTTCGCGTAGGTCGCAGTGCTCACGCGATCGTGGATGCGGTGCCCGACGAAGAGCGCGGCGACCGCGACCAGCGCGAACGGCGCGGTCGCGATCCAGGTGGCGAGCCCGACGCCGCCCGCGCCAGCCCAGGTGGCCATCTGCGTGCCCTTGCCGACGAGGAAGCTCAGGTTCATCACCTGCACGAGCGACCGCGGGTTCAGGCCCGCCAGCATGAAGTAGACGAGCAGCATCGGTCCGGCCACGTTGACGGTCGCCTCGAACACGCCGGCCAGCACGCCGGCGACGACGGCCGAGGCGGTGCGATGGCGCTTCACGAACGGCACGTCGGTGTGCCCGAGCCGCTCCATGTTCAGAAAGGCGACGAGGAGGCACGCAAGCACCAGCAGGAAGGGTTCGCTCGGCGCGACGATCATGATCCGCGTGCCGACGTAGGCGCCGGCCAGCAGGCACAGCGGCAGGAACCAGAACCGTCCGATGCTCTCGCGGAGCTTGCCGCCGCGGAACGCGTTGACGAGCGCGACGGCGAGCGTGGGCACGAGCGAAACGACGATCGCGGCCTTCAGGTCCATTGCCAGCGCGAGGAGCGGCGTCGCGACGACCGGGAAGCCGAAGCCGATCACGCCGTGCGCGAACCCGGCGGCCAGCATGGCGACGCCGATCAGGGCGAGCGTGAGGGGAGGCAGCGCGGAGAAGTCGGGCATGGCGGTGCGTGCGCGGCCAAGCGCGGGCCAAGCGCACGCCGCGCCGCCGCTCTCAGGCGCGGGATTTTATCGGGAGCGAGGAGGCCGCCATGCCGGCGAGCCGCCGCACGACGCCGACCGCCTCCTCGGGCGAGAAGCCGTAGGGAAAGAACGTCTGCTGTTCGGACGCGGCGTCGGGCCGCCCGCCGAGCCGGGCGAGGTGGTCGAGCGCCGTGCGCAGGTGCACGCCGAGCAGCGCCTCGACGGTGGACACGCGCGCGTTCAGACGCGCCTCGCCGATCGTCTCGAAGCCGAGACCGAGGCGGAAGACGTCGGCGTGCTGTGCCGGCGCCTCGATCAGGCCATAGTCGCACCCGCAGACCCCGCCGGCGAAGAGGTACGCGGCGTGGAAGAGCCCGGCGACTGCGCGCTTCGGCGCCGAGTTCATGTCCACGGAGAGCCGCACGAACTCGCACACGCGCGAGCCGGCGTCGCGCAGCGCGGTGGTCTCGTCGCGATAGAGCTCGTCGGCGGCCAGGCCCTGGCCGGAATCGAGCCGCACGCCGAGCGAGCCGACGAACTGGCCGCTCTCGTGGGCGAGGAAGGTGTAGAGGAACGGATCCTGCCGGGCACCCGGTACCGCGCCGGCGGCGTCGGGGCTGCGCGGGCGCAGGCCGTCGACGCGCCGCTCCTCGAACATCCGCGCGAGCCGGATCTTTAGCGAGCCGCGCGGCTCGCCCTCGTCGAAGCGTGCCGCGGCGGCGCGGACCAGCGTGAGGCTCCGGAAGCGTGCCTGCTTCGGCGCCACGGTCGGCGCATTGAAGATCGTCTTCGCGGCGAGCGACTCACTGGGCCAGACTCCGCCCGGCTTGCTCTTGGACTGGTCGGTCACCTTTCCTCGCTCAGTGCGTGCCGAATGCCGCCCATCTTATCCCTCCCGCCCGGCGAGTTTAAGCAAGACGCGGGCTTTTTGGTCGGTCGGCGTGACGGGATGCCCGACCGGTCCGGCCGCGGGGGCTGCCGTCGTAGCCTGCGCTTGCAGCACAACGGGGGCTCCACTACCCTTCCGGGAGCAGTACTCCCAAGGAGTCTGCCCCTATAACCCCAATAACACGGAGGATCGCCATGGCCACCGACCCCTATGCCGCACCGCGGGCACGCGTCGCCGATGTACCGGCCGGCTCACCCGGCGGCAATTTCATTCCCGAAGGTCAGGCGGTTGCCGCGGGCAACGGCTGGCAGTGGATCGTGGACGCGTGGGAGCTCTTCAAGCGCCAGCCCGGGATGTGGATCGCGATCATCGTCGTGTTCTTCGTCCTGTTCTTCCTGGTCAACCTGGTGCCCTTCGTCGGCAGCCTGGCCGCCGCGCTGCTCGGGCCGGTGTTCGCGGGCGGGATCGTGCGCGGGTGCCAGGAGGTGCGAGACGGCGGCGAGCTCGAGATCGGCCACCTCTTCGCGGGGTTCAAGGCGAACACCGGGAAGCTCGTGATGATCGGCGTGTTCAACCTCGTCGCCTGGATCGTCATCGCGGGAATCATCGCGGTGCTGGTCGGCGGGAGCATCTTCGCAGCCATGATGGGCGGCGGAGACGGGAGCGCCGCGCGCGTCGCCGCCGCGGGGATGTCGATGTTGCTCGCCGTCCTGATCGGTCTCGCGCTCGCTATTCCGGTCTACATGGCGATCTGGTTCGCGCCGACGCTGGTCACCTTGAACGACTTCGAGCCGATCCAGGCGCTCAAGACGAGCTTCAGCGCGTGCCTGAAGAACATCGTGCCGTACCTGCTCTACGGCGTGATCCTGTTCGCGCTCGCGATCGTCGCGAGCATCCCGCTCGGCCTCGGCTGGCTCGTGCTCGGTCCGGTGCTCGCGATCTCCATATACACTGCCTACCGCGACATCTTCTACGTCGGGTGATGCGAGTCGCACGCGGACACGATCGCGGCACCCGCGCGCTCGTCATTCCCGCGCACGCGGGACAAGCGGGAATCCAGGCGCCGGGGATGCTCCGGCGTCCGACCCCCTGGACTCCCGCTTTCGCGAGAGTGACGGACGCCCTCTAACCGCGTGCTCGATACCGCGCGACGCATCGCGACGCCCGAGGGCATCGAGCTCGCCCTGCGGCTCGCCGGGCCGATCCCGCGCGCGCTCGCGTGGGTCGTCGACTTTCTGCTGCGGCTCGCGATCCTCGGCCTGCTTGCGATGGTCCTCGGCGCGCTCGGCGGGTTCGGCAAGGGCCTCTTCTTCCTGGCGTGGTTCTTCCTCGAGTGGCTGTTTCCGGCCTGGTGCGAGGTCAACTGGGGCGGCGCCACGCCGGGCAAGAAGGCGCTCAACCTTATCGTGCTGCACGACGACGGCACGCCGGTGCGCTGGCCGGCGGCGCTTGCGCGCAACCTCCTGCGCGCGGTCGACTTCCTGCCGCTCTTCTATTGCTTCGGGCTCGCCGCGATGCTGATGAACCGCGAGTTCAAGCGGCTCGGCGACCTGGCGGCGGGAACGATCGTCGTCTACACCGAGCACAAGCCGCGCGGCTTCGCGATCCCCGCGGCCCCGCCGCTCGCGCCGCCGGTCGCGCTGACGCTCGCCGAGCAGCGCGCGATCCTCGACTTCGCCGAGCGCACACCCGGCCTCACCGAAGAGCGTGCCGCGGAGCTGGCGTCGATCCCGCACGGGCTGGTCGGGAGTCTCGAGGGCCGCGCGGCCACGGAGCGGCTGGTGCGCATCGCCAACTTCCTCGTCGGGCGCCGGTAGCGGATGCGCCAGGCGATTTTCGAGACGCGGTACGGGCCCGACTGGCGCCGGTTCGAGGCGTGGCTCGACCGGCACGAGAAGCTCGCCCGGCGCGACCCGGCGCAGCCGGATGCGGACGCCCTGCCCGACGCGGAGGTGCCGCGGGCGTATCGCCACGTGTGCCAGCACCTCGCCCTCGCGCGCGACCGCGAGTACAGCCCGGACATCGTCGATCGGTTGAACCGGCTCGCCCTGCGCGGCCATCACCTGCTCTACGGCGCGCGCGGCAGCCGGGGCGTCCGCGCGCTCGAGTTCCTGGTCGCGGGTTTCCCGCGGCTCGTGCGCGCGGAGCGCGCGCTGGTGATCGCGGCCGCGTGCCTGTTCTTCGGGCCGTTGATCCTGCTCCTCGCCGCGCTCCAGTCGTATCCCGATTTTGTCTACTACCTCATGCCGCCCGAGGCGCTCGCGCAGTTCCAGGAGATGTACAACCCGGGCAACAAGCGCCACGGCATGCGCGATGCCGACGACAACGTCGCCATGTTCGGCTTCTACATCTGGAACAACGTCAAGATCGGCTTCCAGACCTTCGCGAGCGGCATCGCCTTCGGGCTCGGCTCGATCTTCTACCTCGTCTCGAACGGCGTGCTCATCGGCGCAACCGCGGGCTACATCACCCAGGTCGGCTACGGCACGCCGTTCTGGTCGTTCGTGTCGGGGCACAGCGCGATGGAGCTCGTCGCGATCGTGATCTCCGGCGCCGCGGGACTGCGGCTCGGCGGCGCGCTTGTCGCCCCCGGCCAGCGGTCGCGGAAGGCCGCGCTCGTGGCCGCGGCGCAGCCCGCCGTGCGGCTGATGTACGGCGCGGCCGGGATGTTCCTGATCGCCGCGTTCATCGAGGCCTTCTGGTCGCCGCTCACCGCCTTCCCGCCGCTCACCAAGTATGGGGTCGGCGCGATCCTGTGGGGCGTCGTCCTCGGCTACTTCCTGTTCGGAGGCCGCGGCCGTGCAGCTTGAGCGGCTGAGCGTGGAGCTGCGGCCGCGCGGCGGTTGGGAGTCGCTCGACCTCGGGTTCCAGATGGCGCGCACGTGGTGGCGGCCGGTGTGGGGCACGTGGCTCGCGGTGTATCTGCCGCTCGCGGTTGCGTTGTTCGCCGCGTTCCACGACCGGCTCTGGGCGGCGATCCTCGCGCTGTGGTGGCTGAAGCCGCTCGCCGACCGATTCGTCCTCTACGTGGTGAGCCGCGCGGTGTTCGGCGCGCCGCCGACCGTGCGCGACACGCTCGGCGCGTGGCGCGAAGTGCTGAGTCCCGGCGCGCTGGCAGGGCTGACGCTCTTCCGGATCGACCTCGCGCGCTCGTTCATGCTCCCGGTGTGGCTGCTGGAGAAGCAGACCGGGCGCGACGCGCGTCAGCGGCGCAAGGCGCTCGGCCAGCGCATGCGCTACTACGCGGTTTGGCTCACCATCCTGTGCGCCCACTTCGAGGCGCTCGTGTTCCTCTCGCTCGGCGTGGCGGGCGACCTGCTCGCGCCGGCCGGCGGCGACGCCGGCTTCGAGTTCCGCGATCTCTTTCGCAGCGGCGGGGGCGCGGCCTGGGACTGGATCGACTTCGCGTGCTACGTCGTGGCGGTGTCGGCGATCGAGCCGCTCTACGTCTGCTCCGGGTTCGCGCTCTACCTCAACCGCCGCGCGATCCTCGAGGGCTGGGACATCGAGCTCGCGCTGCGCCGCCTCGACGAGCGCCTGCGCGGCGCGACCATGGCGGCGCTTGCGGCGCTGACCATCGGGCTCGCAGTGCTGACCATCGGGCTCGCGCCGCCGCCCGCGCTCGCGGCCGACCCGTCGGCGAAGCAGGAAGTCGTCGAGGTCCTGAAGGCCCCCGAGTTCCAGGAGTACCGCGAGGGCAAGACCTGGCGCTACCGGGGCGAGCAGAAGGACGGCAAGGGCGCGCAGCCGGACCTTGGCTTCGGGTCGAACTTCGGTCTGTTTCTGGCCGAGATCGCCGAGGCGCTCGTCTGGATTGTCGCCGCCCTCGCGGTGGTCGGGCTCGCCCTCGTGCTGCGCCGCTGGGTGCCGACGTGGCTCGAGCGCGAGCCGAAAGCCTACCGCCCGCCCGATGCGCTGTTCGGGCTGGCGCTCGCGCCCGAGTCGCTGCCGGACGACGTCGCCGCCGCTGCGGCCGCGCTCGCGCGCGCGGGCCGGCTGCGCGAGGCGCTCTCGCTCCTCTATCGCGGCGCGCTCTCGGTGCTGGTGCATCGCGACCACTTGCCGCTCGCTGAAGGCGATACCGAGGGCGACTGCGTGCGCGCGGCAAGAAAGGCGCTGCCCACGAATGCCGGCGACTACTTCGCGCGCCTCGTGCAGACCTGGACGGCGGCTGCGTACGCGGGGCGGCTGCCGGACGCGGGCGGCGCGGAGGCGCTGTGCCGCGAGTGGGCGCCGCACTTCGCGATGCGCGGTGAAGAGGCGGCGGCATGAGCCGCACGATCGTCGTCTGGACCGTGCTCCTCGGCCTCGCCGCGGCCGGGGCAGTGTGGTTCTTCGCGAACTACGAGCGCGTGACCGAGAAGCAGTGGGTCGGCTACTCGGGCGAGGCGCGCCACAACCCGTACCTCGCCGCGGAGCGCCTGCTCGCGCGCATGGGCGTCGCGGCGCGGCACGTGAAGACGATTCCGGAACTGAAGGAGCTACCCGTAAATGGCACGCTGATCCTGCCCGATCGCCGCGAGGCGCTCACGCCAGACGCGCGTCTGGCGCTGCTTCTGTGGGTGGAGAACGGCGGGCACCTGATCGTCGAGGACGAGAACAGCCGCGTGCCCGACCCGATCCTCGACGCGTTCGGCATCACGCGCAAGCCCGTGAAAGCGCCGGGCAAGGTGGTTCCGCTCGAGGCGAGGCTGCCGCACGCACCCGCGCCGATGAAGGTGGAGATGCACTCGATCCAATCGATCGAGGCGCCGCACGCGAAGGTGCGCGTCGACGGCAAGCAGGCCACGCACCTCGCGCACTTCGACCGCGGGCGCGGCCGGGTGACGGTGCTGAACGACCTCGAATTCCTGCGCAACCGCTCGATCGGGCGCCTGGACCACGCCGAGTTCCTGTGGCAGATCGTGCGCTTCCAGCCCGATACGCCGGCGCTCTTCGTGTTCGACAACCCGCAGAAGCTCTCGCTCCTGCGCTGGCTCGCCGACAACGCGTGGCCGCTCGCCGCCGCCGCGGCGCTGCTCCTCGCGGTCTGGCTGTGGCGCGTCGCGTCGCGCTTCGGCCCGGTCGCGCCGGATCCGGAGCCGGCGCGCCGCCGCCTCCTCGATCACCTGCGCGCGAGCGGGCGGTTCCAGTGGTCGCGCGGCGGCGGGAGCGCGCTCGTCGAGGCCGCGCGCGAGGCCGCGCTGCGGCGTGTCGGGCGCGCGTATCCGGACTTTGCGGGCCTGACGCGCGCCGAACAGCAGGCGCGGCTCGTCGAACTATTCGGCATCCGCACCGACGACGCGCAGAAAGTCCTCGCGCCGGCGCATCCGCGCACGCCGGGCGAGCTCATGGTTGCGGTCGGCATCTATCAGCGTATCCAGGAACGGCTGTCGGGAAGAGCGAAGTAAGAAGGGGAGCGAAGAATGAACACCAAAAGCAGGATCGCGCCGGAGCAGCTCGAGCAGGCGGTGAAGGTCGTGAACGCGATGCGCGCGCAGGTGGCGCGCGCGATGGTCGGTCAGGCGGAGGTGGTCGAGCAGACGATCGCCGCGCTGCTCTCCGGCGGACACGTGCTCATCGAGGGCGTGCCGGGGGTCGGCAAGACGCTGCTCGTGCGCGCACTCGCCAAGACCTTCGACGGCAAGTTCGCGCGCATCCAGTTCACACCCGACCTCATGCCGGCGGACGTGACCGGGCACACGCTCTACGATCAGTCGACCGGCCAGTTCACCACGCGGCGCGGACCGGTGTTCACCAACCTGCTGCTCGCCGACGAGATCAACCGCGCGCCGGCGAAGACCCAGGCGGCGTTGCTCGAGGTGATGCAGGAGGGCCAGGTCACGATCGAGGGCACATCGCACCCGCTCGAGCCGCCGTTCATGGTGCTCGCGACGCAGAACCCGATCGAGCAGGAAGGCACCTACGCGCTGCCCGAGGCGCAACTCGACCGCTTCATCCTCAAGGTGCGGATCGACTATCCGCCAATGAACGAGGAGGCGGAGATGGTGAAGCGCGTCACCGCGGGCCAGGTCGGCGACAAACTGAACGTCGAGCCGGTCGCGACGCTGATCAAGCCTGGCGCGGTGGTCGCGCTGCAGACGATCACTGCCGCGGTCGCCCTCGACGACCGGGTGCTCGACTACGCGGTGCGCATCGCGCGCACGACGCGCACGTGGAACGGCGTCGCCGCGGGCGCCGGGCCGCGCGGCGGCATCGCGCTCGCGCGCGTCGCCCGCGCCGCGGCGTTGATCGCGGGGCGCGACTTCGTCACCCCCGACGACGTGAAGCGCATGGCCCTCCCCGCTCTGCGCCACCGCGTCACGCCGACGCCGGAGCTCGAGATCGAAGGCCACTCGAGCGACACGATCCTGAAGGCGCTGCTCGAGAAGGTGGAGGCGCCGAGAACTTGACCGTCATCCGACCTGGATTCCGGTATGCGCCGGAATGACGGGGTAGCGTGCTGATCCCCGCCTCCCGCCTCCTCTGGCTCGCCACCGCGCTGGTGGCGCTGGGGCTCGTCGTGTCGATCTTGCCGGCGTTCGCCGTTGCCTGGATCGTCGCGGCCGTGTTGCTGGTCGCGTTCGCGGCGCTGGACGCGCTCGCGGCGCGGCAGATCCGTCCCCCGGAGGCGCGGCGGGTACTCCCCAGCTCGCTTCCGCTCGGCGTCGCGCACGACGTCCTGCTGCGCCTCGCGAACGAAGGGGCGGCGGCGGTGACGTGCGACGTACACGACCACTACCCGCCCGGCGTCGAGCCCATGGGGCTGCCGCAGCGCGTGACCGTCCCGGCGCGCGGCTGGGCCGAGATCCGGTACAGCGTGCGCCCGGTCAAGCGCGGCCCGATCGAGTTTGGCCTCGTCGAGCTGCGGCTCGCCTCGCGCGCGGGGCTGTGGCAGGTGCGCCGCCGCGTCGGCGAGGCGACGGCGACGCGCGTGTACCCGAACTTCGCCGCGCTGACGAAGTTCGCGCTGCTCGCCACCGACCACCGCCTGTCGCAGATCGGCGTGCTGCAGCGGCGGCGGCGCGGGGAAGGCCTCGACTTCCACCAGCTGCGCGAATACCGCGAGGGCGACGCGCAGCGGCAGGTCGACTGGAAGGCGACCGCGCGCATGCGCAAGCTCGTGTCGCGCGAGTACCAGGACGAGCGCGACCAGCAGGTGGTGCTGCTGGTCGACTGCGGCCGGCGCATGGGCGCGCAGGACGGCGACTTCGCGCACTTCGACCACGTGCTGAACGCAGCGCTGCTACTCGCCTACGTGAGCCTGCGCCAGGGCGACGCGGTCGGTTTCCTGACGATGTCCGGCGCGCCGCGCTGGCTCGCGCCGCGCAAAGCCCGCGCCACGGTGAGTCTCATCCTCAACCGCGTCTACGACCTGCAGCCGACGCTGCAGACCACCGACTACTACAGCGCCGCGCTCGAGCTGATGAAGCGCCTGCGCAAGCGCTCGCTCGTCGTGATCCTGTCGAACCTGCGCGACGAGGACGACGACACGCTCACCCCGGCGCTCAGTCTCCTGCAGTCGCGCCACCTCGTCCTGTTCGCTTCCCTGCGCGAGCAGATCCTCTCGCGCGCCCTGGCGACGCGCGCGGACACCTTCGACCGCGCGCTGACGCATGCCGCCACCGCCGACTACCTGCAGCGCCGGGAGCTCGCCTTCCGGCGCCTGGAGCGCGGCGGCGCGGTGTGCCTCGACGTCGAGCCCGACAAGCTGCCGATCGCGCTGGTGAACCGGTACATCGACATCAAGCGGAGCGGGCGGTTGTGACGCAGTGCCCCGGAATGGCCGGGGCACGATGCACGATCTGTCGGCTTGTTCCTTCGGACGGGGGCGTCCGGGCGGGAGAATTTCTGCTTCGGCAACCGAACCGCCCTCGGCCATGAAGCGCACGCTCTACCAGATCCTCGGCGTCGAGACCGCCGCGACCGCGGAGGCGATCGCGGCGGCCTATCGCGCCAAGCTCGAGACGCTTGAGGCCGCGCCGGGGAGCGATGCCGCCGCCATGACCCTGCTGCGCGAGGCCTACCAGGTCCTGTCGAATGCCCCGCAGCGCGCCGCCTACGACGCGTCCCTGACGGCGCCGATCCCATCGGGCGTGGCGCGGCGCGGCCGCGTGGTCCCGATCGATGACGAGGAATCGGGCACCGGCTGGATGAAATGGGCGATCGGCGGCAGCATCGTCGTGATCGCGCTCGGCCTCTGGTGGTGGAAGGCGCGTCCGGCGTCGAAGCCCGAGATGCAAGGACCGCCGCGGGTCGTGATCACGCAGCCGGCCGCGCCGGCCAACGAGCCCGCCGCACCGCCGCCCCAGATCGCGATCGCGAGCGCCGCGCCGGCGGCCGCCGCCCCCGCACCCGAGACGCGCTCCGCCGAGGACGTCTTCGCGCAGGTGTCAGCGAGCGTGGCGCGCGTGAACGCGCTCGACGGATCGGGACGCACCACTATGGTCGGCAGCGGCATCGTCGTGGACCGCGGCGCGGTGATCACGAACTGCCACGTCGTCAGCCGCGCGAGCACCGTGCAGGTCAAGCTCGGCAGCGACCTGCACCGCGGAAGCGTGGAGGTTGCCGACGAGGAACTCGACCTGTGCCGGCTGAGCGTGCCCGGCCTTGACGCACCCGCCGTTCAGGTCGGGACGGTGGGCTCCCTGCGCACCGGGCAGCGCGTGTATGCGATCGGCGCGCCGCAGGGGCTCGACCTCACGATCAGCGAAGGCATCGTCTCGTCGCTGCGCGAAGTGCCGGGCGGCACCGTGATCCAGACCACCGCGCCGGTGTCGCGCGGCTCGAGCGGCGGCGGCCTCTTCGACGCGTCCGGGCGGCTCGTGGGCATCGTGACGTTCCAGCACCGCTACGGCCAGAACCTCAACTTCGCGCTGCCCGCCGACTGGATCGGCGAAATGCGCGCGCGCCGCGCATCGACAGGGTCGAGCGTTTCGTCAGGCGAGGTCGGCGGAAGCGCCGGGGTCGCGCAGCGCTCGGCCGACAAATCGCCCGCGAGCCTGATCGTCGGGACCTGGCAGTGCTTCGGGTCGGTTTCCGGACGGAGCGGGACGTACACCTACGGATCGGACGGCATGGTGACGCTGGTGACCAACGACGGGCTGCGCGGCAGAGGCCGATACGACGTCTCGGGCAGAAGCGTGCGCTACAGCATGTCGAACGGCAGCTTCACGTACGCGATCGAGCACCTCGACGGGGCACGCATGGTGCTCAACATCGGCTCCGCCGGACAGCGCCTCGCCTGCGAGCGGCGCTAGCGCTCAGGCGCCGGGTGCCTGCGCCCGACCAGGTAGCGCGTCCCGGCCGGACCGTGCCGCTCGCTGTGCTCGCAGCCCGCCGACATCTCGAAGACTTCGCCCGCGCAGTAGGTCCGCGACCGATCGCCGGTGACGAGCGTCAGCTCGCCTTCCAGCACGAGCGCGCGCACGTCGAACGGGTGCGAGTGCGGCGGCGTGGCAAGGTCGGGCTGCGCCTGCTTCGTTTCCACGTCCAGGTAGCCGGCGCGCTTCAGCGCGGACTCGAAATCGAGCGCATTCATTCCGAAATCCTCCGTGGCAGCGGGACGGCGCAAGGGTAACCCCGGCCGGCCCGCCGCGTCTTCAGCGCACTTCGGCCCCGCGCTCGCGGAGCAGCTCGCGCAGCACCGACCGGTGGCAGCGCGACTCGTCGGCGCAATAGCACCCGACGGAGAAGCTCGCGCTGTGCGACAACGCCGCGAGCAGATCGAGCACGCGGCTCGCATCGGGTGCCGCCATCTCGGCGCGATAGCGCTTGGCGAACGCGGCCCACTCGCGCTCGCTCGCGGCGTCCTGAGCGAGCTTCACCGTCGCATCCGACGGCGCGAGGTTCGGGAACCAGACGTCGTACCAGTTCTCCAATGCGAACTTCGCCTTGGGCACGCCGCGCGGCGGGCGCCGCACGGTGCCGATGCGCAGGCCCTCGCCGGCCGCGCGCGGGGTGCCAAGGCGCACGATCTGGATCGTCATGCTGAGCTCACTCGCGACGTTGGGGCCACTCGGGTTGAGGCCACTCGGCGGGTCCGAGAGCCCGATGGTAGCCTCTGCGAGCGGGAGAACGAGCATGACGTACGAGCTGATCGACAGCGCCGGCAAACCGATCAAGGCATGGACGCGCGGCGTACCGGTCGAGGAAGAGGCCAAGGCCCAGCTGCGCAACCTGGCGAGTCTGCCGTTCGTCTTCCGGCACATCGCCGCGATGCCGGACGTGCATTGGGGCATGGGCGCGACCGTGGGCAGCGTGATCGCCACCAAGAGCGCGATCATCCCCGCCGCCGTCGGCGTGGACATCGGCTGCGGGATGATGGCCCAGCGCACCACGCTGACCGCGGCCGATCTCCCCGACAGTCTCGTCCGGCTGCGCGCCGCGATCGAGGCGCGCATCCCGCACGGCCGCACCCACGACGGCGGACCCGGCGACCGCGGCGCGTGGGGCGAGGTGCCGCGCACGAACCACGCGGCGCTGCGCCCCCACCTGGACGCGCTGCGGCCGATCGTCCAGAAGCATCCGAAGCTGGCGCAGGCCTCCGACCGGGCCCCGCTGCACGCCGGCACGCTGGGCACGGGCAACCACTTCGTCGAGGTGTGCCTGGACGAAGCCGAGCGCGTGTGGGTGATGCTCCACTCTGGGTCGCGCGGGATCGGCAATCGCATCGGCTCCTATTTCATCCAGCGCGCCAAGGAAGACATGCGCCGCTTGTTCGTGAACCTCCCCGACGCGGATCTGGCCTACCTGTCCGAGGGCTCGGTGCTGTTCGACGACTACTGCGAGGCGGTCGGGTGGGCGCAAGGCTTCGCGCGCACGAACCGGGAGCTGATGATGGTCGCCGCGCTCGACGCGCTGCGCCTGGCCGTACCGAAGCCGTTCGCCTGCGACTTCGCGGCGGTGAACTGCCACCACAACTACGTCGCATGGGAGCGCCACTACGACGAGGACGTCATGGTCACGCGTAAGGGCGCGGTGAGCGCGCGCGAGGGCGAGCTCGGCATCATCCCGGGATCGATGGGCGCAAAATCATTCATCGTGGCCGGCAAGGGGAACCGCGAGTCGTTCTTCTCGTGCTCCCACGGCGCGGGCCGCGCGATGTCGCGCACCGAGGCGAAGCGCCGCTTCACGCTCGACGACCACG
>Ga0315278_10000938_pt1 | contig 25147 bp, 28 predicted proteins | sample YL17G06_0_MG_FD_203880 | JGI IMG/M metagenome (GOLD analysis project Ga0315278, IMG submission 203880) | Sediment microbial communities from Yellowstone Lake, YNP, Wyoming, USA - YL17G06_0 | ecosystem: Environmental > Aquatic > Freshwater > Lake > Sediment | place: USA: Wyoming | collected... | reverse complement strand
GAATTATCCCTACGGTCTATAAAAAGAGAAAAACGGAATGCACTAATAAAATGGGAATGAGATGCTTTCTTTATTAAAAATATTGGGAATAGTTGTGGGTGGACTTTTAGGTGTTATACTCTTCTTTATTGTTCTTCTCTGGTTGTTTTGGCCAAGACAGCCAAAAACATAGGCCAATTCTTTAACGTTTAAGTTGAGTTAGGTTTACTCGGTTAAGGCATAGCTCTTTAAAGGTGGTAGTAATGCAGTATGTAGTAATGGAAAAAGCAATTCGTACCGGTTTGATTAAAAAGAAGGTTCCTATTAAAACGGAACATGGTATTATTCAAGGTTTTCGTTGGGTAAAACCGGGAGAAGAATTACCAGAGGAGCAACAAAAGAAAGAACCAATTGTTGCGGTTGGAGAAAACATTATTGTAGTTGGGGAAACTGCAAAAGTTATTGCTGTTGGAAAAGATGGTGTTACTGCAAAAATTCCAGACGGAGAAAAACATCAAATATTTTATAGAGATATTGAAAAGGTTGAAGAATCGGAAGAAAAGATAAAAGTTGAAACACCGGGAGAAAAGATATTGCGTTTGAGAGATTTGCATCGTAAAGAAGTAATTTATACCGAAGCGTTTAAATCTTGGTTTGGCAATTGGGAGGAAGACCCCGAAGGTATTAGCAAAGTTGTAGATAAAGATGGTGAACCCCAAAAGAATCATCCTATTAAAGTATACCATGGAACACCAAAAGATTTTACAGAATTTAGTAAAGAAAAAGTGGGTTCAGGTTACAAAGATATATCTTCCAATCTTGGATTTCATTTTACTCCGGAAATTACATTGGCAAGCCGGTTTTCAAAACTTGGAAATGTAATGGTAGTATATTTGAATATAAGAAATCCTCTTACAACATCAGAAAGTCAATTTAGTTTTAATGCGGTGAAACTTGGTGCTGAAAAAGGTTTGCCAGAGGCAAAGAAAATTTATGATGAAGCCATTATGGTGATGGAAGATTATAAGAAAAAGTACCCGAAAGAAAGCGAGAGGGAATTCATCTCGTATTGGTATGGTGAGTGGACGGCTGGTGATGGGCATCAAATTTCTGGTAGAACTACAAAAGCTGTTTCTAAGATGTATGTTGAAGATTTAAAAAGTAAAGGGTATGATGGAATTTACTACGAAAATGAATTGGAATTTGGTGGAAGAGCTGGAATGTGTTGGATAGCATTCGAGCCAAACCAAATTAAATCTGAAGACAGTATGAATTTTGATCCAGCTACCAATGATATATATAAGTCTAAGTCTATTCAGTATGTAATAATGGAAAAAGCCAAACGTGTATTTGTTCCTGCTGGGGTTGGACATGAAGCTTATACACGTATTCCACAAACAGCTGCTCGTCTTGTTATCTTGGAGGGGAATCCTCCTTACGAGGCTTGGGCTGCATTTCCGGTTAAGACAAGACCAATTCGCTCACGAGGAAGCCAAACACAGGCAGAAGAGAAAGAAGAAGACGAACAGGATGCAAGAGTTGCTACGCAGATGGACGAGACATGGGAGAGATTGGATGAAATTACAAAATCAAGAGTTAAGGGCCATTTTTCTACCATAAGAGGGAAGAGGGTATGGGTGCCTGAATACGAGAGGCATGATACATCCGGAGGGCTTCTGCAAGTTTTAAGAGGGTTGCTTGATAAAATACTTTCTTGGAAGTCTAACAAAGGCTTTCTTACAGATGAACAGCATGTTTATGCACAGAAGCAGTTAAAAGAATTGGAGTCAAGATCAAAACATTTTAAACAACAGAAGCAAAGAGAGCTTGAGGCATCAGAACACCGTAAGCATCAGCGATTAGTTATTGCTGAATCAAAAGAATCAAATTCTAAAGAGGTGAATGATGTGTTAAGAAAGCTTGGTTACGATTTCAATGATATAGCAAAGATGAGCGAACATGAGGCAAAGACTTACTGGAATGGGATACATAAAAGTTTAGAAAAAGCCCGTTCACACAAATATATCCGTAGAGAGGGTTTACCAGGGAATTATACTTACATTTACCATGAACCTCAGAAAGCAGAGATTGATAAACCGTGGTCTCAACCGAGATTTACTGATGTTGCTAAAGAGACTGGAAAGAAACTTACTCGAGAACAAGCAATAGCCATTTGGGACGAACGGAAATCTATTAAGGCCAAAACTTTTGAGGAGGCTTACCATAAACAATATCTTAGGGAACAGGTTGAGGCATATTTTGGTTATACTGGTACAGAATCTTTAACCGAGGGCCAGATAGAGGAGAGGCTTGGATTAAAAAACAGAATATTACCACAATTAAAAAACAGACAATTAAAAAATGGAAAACTAATTAAATTGTAACATGCCTCTCCCAAGAGGGTTCGTAGTTCAATAAATAAAAATGGGCTTAACCCTGAATTGGCACCATATGAAAGATCTACAGAAAACAAAGGTGTTTACCTGTTTGAAGATAGAGAAGCAGCAAACTGGTATGCAAATTACATGGGTAACATGGATCCACCAGAAGCTTTTGACATTTGGGAAGTTAAAATTGGTGAAAATGATTTAGACGAAGATTTTGGATTGACATCAGTTGGCCCAGATGATCCAGATACTCCTAAAAGTTTTTCGGCTACCGGAAAAATAGAGCGAAGCAAGATTAGAAGAATAGCAACTGTAAATGATAGATTTGACAAATCTTTTGCCCACGTACACAAATATATCAAACGTTTGGGAATGCCTGGAAGATTCCAGTATTTTTATCAAGAACCTAAAGCGAAAGAAAAGAAAAAAGAAGTAAATGCAGAGGATTTGATTGGTAGTAAATATTGGGGTATCCGCCTATGAGTTTTGATAACTGGTTGAAATTAAAGTAGAAATTAAAGGAGAAATTAAATTGAACAACATAATTTATACCAAATCGAAAAAGATAAAACCACAGATTGATTGCAATTTTCTTGTTGTAAAGAGCGATGCAATGTTAAAGCATAGAAGAAAACCAAGACTCAGTAAACTACGTAAGAGCTTTTTAGATGATGTAATGGAAAAAGCCATGCATAAATACATTGAGGTAAAGAAATAAATGCCAAGAATTAAACTGTCCCCGGTATTGGAAGAAATAACTAACATATACATACAAAAGGTTCCGCAAACAGTTAAAACTGCAACTAAGAACAGAATAAACCAGGATTCTCTGAAACTGATAACCAATATTTCTGATGATATGAGAATTAAAATAGAAAATGTTTTGAAAGAAGGGGAGGAGCACGGCCGATCTGTTGCCGCTACTGCTAGCAAACTTTTGAAAACTGGTTTGGATCGCGGAGTATTTCGTAGTTCAAGAGTTAGAGCATATAAAATTGCTCGAACTGAGTTGCACCGTTCTCGACAATTAGGTGCAAAAGATATATTTAGGGCCGCAAAAATTGAGACTGTTGTTTGGGTAGGGATATCAGATGGTCGACTTTGTGTTTATTGTAAATCTATGGCTGGAAAACATTTTAAATTAGATGAATTAAAAGATGAGGAATTACCTCCAAAACACACAAACTGCAGATGCAGATTACTTCCAGCTTTTTATCAGTTGAAAGTGATGCCAAGGCGAAAAGGTGTTACAAAAATGAAGATAACTCCTACCACTCACGATTACAAATATGTTGTCAAACTTGGCAAATCGTTGGAAAAGTCAGATGTCTACATAAGTAATAGGTTTGGAAAACAGGAGATAGTCCACAAGCCTATTAAGTGGAGGATAACGTTTGCCGACGGGAAACATGTGACTGTGGAGAGTAAGAACAGGCTGGAAGCCATGCAGGAGGCAAAAAAACAGTCTAACCTGACAATCCAGAGTGTGTCAATACATGATTCAGAACAGTCCATTTTACAGAAATCTGAATCCAAATACAGTTGTGTTTTAGCAGAACTCAATCCTTTAATGGCTAAGAAAGTAAAAGAAGTAATAAAACTGATTGATCCTAAAGACCTTCACGAAAAAACCGAAGATGAAGGTGAACCCCATATCACAGTTCTATATGGATTACATACAGAAGTTCCGGAAGATGCCAAGGAAGTGTTAAGGGGAACAGAATTTCCGCTGGATGCATCAGTGGTTTGTGCCGAAGTGTTCAAACCCGAAGGGCGTGATTACGATGTGCTTGTTTTGTCTGCAAATAGTCCAGACATTGAGGAGTTAAATGACAAACTTGGGGAATTGCCAAACACCACAGATTTTGAATTTTACCACCCACATATTACAGTGGCATATCTAAAACGCGGACGTGGTGATAAGTACCAAAACATTGTGACTGGACTTGAAGGCAAAGCATTGAAATTTAATGTTTTGGAATTTTCCGATAAGGAGCAGAAAAAAACCGAAATTGGTATAGAAAAAGCCCGTTCTCACAAATACATCAAACGGGAAGGGATTTCAGGAAGTTACAAGTATACTTATCCTGATGATGAAATTACTTCTACGTCTCTATTTCCTTATCCAGATAAATTTATACGAGAAAAATTGAAGTCAGGAGATGTTGCAGACTTAAAAGCAACTATAATTTGGCGTGAACCTGGATCGAAAGAATCTCTGATTGATATTAACGGAGTAAGATTTTTAATTGATGATTCCAATCGTTTGAAGATTGCTGGAGTTCATACAAATTATTCTAATAGGGTTGGTATATTACCAGTAGCAGGGAAGACACAAGGTGAACTCAACGAATATCTTAAACAATTTCCTAAATTGGGAAAAGATGATTTTCCACCATCAGATGTTATTACAGAAAAAGTTCAAAAGATAGCCAAACAATATAATTTGAAAGATATAAAATTGATTGGTGGTTCAGTTAGAGAGCTTAATATTTTAGATAATGAGCTTAAAAAAATAGCTGAACATGTTACAATAGACGGACACGCTGGGACAGGTCGTAACGGTGGTCTTGAAATTGATCTTGGTAAAATAAAAGACATTGCATCTGCTGCTGGAGTATATGATAGAGACACAAATATTTTGACCGTTAGTGAAATTGGTTGGGCTTTAGCGCATGAAATAGGACATTACATTTGTGTACAAAATAAAACATGGGATTATGACTTCTTTGACTTGGCAGAAGAGGATTTTTTACGACAAAACATACCAGGTGAAGAAGGAAAATTGATTGGTTTAAAGCAACAAATGGTAGGTTGGGTTAATAAAAATATATCATCTGCCCCTGCATTTTTCTCCGATGATTATATGCCAGAAAACAAGGAAACTGCGTTTAGACAAGCTTTTGGCAAACTTATACTTAAATTGGCAGACTATTATGCGACTGCCTCTGGATTGAAAGATTTTATTGAAGCCGAAGCCGCCAGATATCCAGATTTTGTTGCAAATATGAGGGAGCAGGGGATGGGAAAAAAGCCTTGGCAGGAAGAACCCGGACCAAGCGGCAGTGAGGTTATGTATAATTATGAACTTAACGTTAATGAAATATTTGCTCGCGTTGTTCATACTTACGTAAATGAGTCTGCGACCCGAGAATTTGAATATAATCCAGAATATTATTTAATAGTTAAAGAGTTTGGGGATAAATATCTTAAAACAGGACTAATCAAAAGCCTCGAATTGCTGAAAGCAAGATCACATAAGTATATTAGGAGAGAGGGATTACCTGGAAGATATTCATATTTTTATCCTGAACAGAAAGAACAGGGTATAACAAGAAAAGATTTAGATGCTGTACTTAACAGTTCGTATTTATCTTCTGATGAAAAGATAATTATCAATGTTCTTGACGATTATTGGGATGATCCAGATACCAAAAAATTAATCGCAATTAGAAATCAAGTATTGGAAGATGTTAGAAAGAAACTCCAAGGAATTCACTATGATGAAAAGGATTTAAAAAGGCAATTACTTACTTGCAGTTTAGAAGTCTACGATTATGCAAGTCACTTTCCTGCTATTGTCTATGTGTCTTCTTCTCCGACAGACGGAATGACAATCGGTCTGGAATTACACCAAGATGGGCATTTTGAAATGTTTGAGGGTAATGAAGAAGCAACTCCTAAAACTTTGGACCTTGTAAATAACTTGTTAGGAGTTGGAAATAAAAAGATAAGGGTTTGGTCCAATCAATCACATGAAATAGCCGAAAAGATAAGAGCAGGAACTATTCCAAAGAGAATTTTTGTTTCTCCAAAGCGGGAAGTTGCTGAAGCATATTGGGGAGAGGGAAGAGAATTAGTAAGTTTTGAAATACCGTTAAAAAACCTATCCCAAGTTAGTGACATAGATTGGCAAGTAAGGGAAAGTGTTAAACATGAAGGTCCAGAGGGAACCTACGAACATCGTTTAGCAACAGGATTAGTCAAATCAAACAAAAAGATGAGCAAGTCGTTTGATAAGACAAAATTTATATTGAATAAGGATAAAGCACGAGCGATGATACACAGATTGCACAAATCGAAAGTTAAATATGTTCCTTTCCGTACAGATTACGGGGATATTACATGGGCTAAAAGAACAGAGAGGGGGTTTCTCTTGAAAAATGTTCAATTTGGGAAGGGTGATGACGTTTTGTTGAAGGCTGGTAGAATTGGAAAAATAACTTCGGTTGGAAAGGATGGGGTTACAGCAAGAGATGAGACTGGAAATAAATATCAAATTCTGAATAAATCTATTACAATTGTAAAACAAAGGAGGTTGGAAAAATGAGCGAAGGATATGAAAAGTGCCAGATTTGTAATGGGCAAGGCTATCTCCCTGATGCTGAACCCGAGGAATATTTTACTTCGGAAGGTAATTCAGCCATTCGATTTAAACCATTAAAATTACAATGCCCAAATCCAAAATGTAAAAATGGTTCTATACTACCGGAAGGTGTGGAGAAGTAATGTGTCCTATGTGTTTTGGTTTATCTTTTGTGAAAGAAGAAGTTTCTTGGGCGGTGGTAGCTCCTAATAAGGCTGCTAAATCTGAGATTAGACGTTGTACTGTTTGTGGATTTCTTTTTCATAGACTGATTGAACCAAAAGAGTTCAGAACCTTAACTCAGGAAGAAAGGGATCGATTGAAATTAATTAAAATGAAAATGAAAGGTGAATTGCCTGAAGGGGGTGACTGCCATTTTTTATTGTAACCAATGCGGTACAGAAGTAATAAAAAGTTATGGAGATCAGCACAAAATTAAAATGAGGACAAATATTGCAATTTGGAATTTAGAAACTGGTATATGCATAGTCAAATGTTACAAATGCAAATCGGAGGTTGAGGTTCCTTTAATGCTAAGGCTTCCTGATGGTAGAATTATTGGAGAATCTAAAAAGAAGAATAATACCAGGAAGTGATGATAAAAATGAAAAAATCCGTATTTTAAATCTGAAAAATATAAAGAAGTGTCACGAAAAAATTTTGCTATTTGGAATAGCTCGGAAAAGAAAAAAGAGATGGACAAAGAAAATACAGGAAGATTTTTAATGGAAGAAAAAGGAAAAAGGCCTGATTGTCCGAAATGCAAAACTACCAATCCTGTAAGTAATGGTATGGCTTGGTGGTGCAAATCATGTGGTAAACAATGGGTAAAGAAGCCAATATCTATTAACAAAAAAGTTTTGGGGTTCTCTTCCATATATCTAAGTTCAATTTGTAAGTCAAATAACAAGGAGGTATTCGAATGATTGTAACGACTTATAAGCCAATTCAGTTTGCAAATGTACAGAAATTTTTATTGGCAAAGAATCAAAAAATATTATTGATGCCTTTGGGTGACATTCATGAAGGATCAGACGGTTGGCCAAAGGAAAAATTCCTTACACAATTAAAGTGGGGAATAGACAGGGGAGCAACATTTTTGGGAATGGGAGAAGCATTCGATTTTGTTTCAACTTCCCAACGAGCACTTATGGATCCACTTCGGGAAGGCACGAAAAAACAACTTGATAAATTTATTATGGGAAGGGTTGATGAGTTTGTTGATATGATTAGTTTTACAAAAGGGCATTGGATGGGGATGCTGGAGGGAGACCACTATTGGCAATTCCAGAGCGGGTACACTTCCGACCAAATACTGTGCCAAAGATTGGGTTGTCCATATTTAGGGACATCAGCAATTATTCGGATCAATTTTAATGTTCGACACCATCCGGAAGCAGACTGTACAGTATATGCCCACCATGGAATTGGTGGTGGGAGAACGATTGGAGGACATCTTACAAGGCTTGAAGATCTTTTAAAATGGATTGAGGCCGATATTTACTTAATGGGGCATGTTCATACGAAAGTTAGTGATCCTATTGATAGGCAGTATATTGGTGTAGATGGAACTCATTACCACAGAACAAAGCTGATGGCTCGTACAGGTGGTTGGTTTCGAGGATATGTTAGTAGCCCACCGAAAGATGTATTTAAACCAGCGGTTGAAAGTCGTGGAACTTATGTAGAACGAAAGGCAATGATGCCTACGAGTTTGGGGGGATTAGCGATCGGGATAGGTTGCGATTGTATAGAAGATAGCAATATATGGAGACCTACCATACATTACAGCGTATAGGATTGTGTGCAAAGTATGAAAGTAGTTGAATTTATTCATAATCAGTGCAAACTTTGCAAGGAATACAAAACTTGTGAAGATAAAATTTTTCGGTGTTTGACCAGTAATAAAAAAGAGATGAACAAACGGTTTAAATGCAGATTATTTATTCCTGCTAAGATACCCACCAGATGATTTCAATATAAGAAAGAGGAACTTTGGTTTCTCTTTCTCTCCAGATGATGACTTTATAAAAATTTATAATAGGTTTATATACGTAAACATATAGAAAAAGGAAGAATTTTATGTTCAAAGTGTTTGAAGGGAAATCTAAATGTGTCCAGGCCCAATTTTAGACATGATTTTGCAACAAATTAAGGAAGATGATAAGGATAAATTTCGTAACAAGGTCCATGCCGAAGAAGAGGCTTTAGATAAATCCAGGGTTGAACGTGGGGAAATGACACGAGATCAGGCTATGCGTGCAAAAGCTGATAGACAATCTCAATTTGATCTTGAATATGAAGAACGAATATTGGGGCCAGACTCTGATAATAAGAAACCAGAAAAGGCTGATGAGAAACCAGGAGATGGAACAGAGGTTTTTAGCAAGTTTATGGAACAGTTTCGATAAAAAGGTGGAAAATGAAGTTGACTGATTTATCTGGATTTCGATTTGATAGATTGATGGTAATTTCTCACATTAAGTATGGGAATTGGTTATGTAAGTGTGATTGCGGTAACGAAAAAGTAGCAGATTCTTGGAGTTTGAAAAATGGGTTTATAAAAAGTTGTGGGTGTTTACGTAAAGAAAATGGTAAGTCAGAAATATCAAGAAAAAAGGCTCGAGATATCCTAATTCTTCTAATTCTCTGGTTCTTATACTCGATGTCCAGGATCAGCAAAATATTTAATCGATAGGGTGCTTAGGTTTAAAAATGGGGAATCCGATGCTCAAAGCGTTTGGAGGGAAATTTAATGGAAGACAAGAATGAAGAAAAACTTTGTAAGGGTTGCGGAGAGGAAAAGGACTTTGAGTTTTGGATGCCCCTTGAAGTTGTAAAAGGTAAAGAAGGAGAGATGAGAATTGGGGGAGTGGCCTCGGATGAGCATGCTAAGGATTTACAAAATGAGAAGGTGTTTACCTCAGGTTTGGAACTGGACTATTTATTGGAAAGAGGTTGTTGGAACTGGAATCATTCTAAAAATCCAGACGGAATCCTCGGCGAGATAGATAAAGCTTCCAAAGAGGATGGTAAGCTCCGAGTGGAAGGTTTTCTCTACCCACATGTAGCACAAGCCCAAGCAGTTTACAACCTTATGCGATCTATGAAGGACTCCGGAAGCAGAAGAAGGCTTGGGCTTTCCATAGAAGGAAAAATTAAAGAACGACAAGGCCGCGAAGTGAAAAAAGCATGGCTCAAAAATATTGCAATCACTTATAATCCAATAAATTCAGGTACTTACATAGATTTTGTCAAATCCCTTGGTGATTTTACCTTTAACAAATGCACTGGCAATTGTGGGCATTGTACCTTACAAGAAACTCCACCCGAAGTTGAGAAAGCACAGGGTTCAATAATAGATCCAAGAGTAGAAGTACTTGCTACGAATCCAAACACTCCGGATGAACAAGAAATCCAACTTTCCACTTGTCCTAAATGTGGAAAGAATCATTTTGGAGCCGGAGATATTTGTCCCGAAGAGCCAAGAGCAAACATAGATAGTGTTCAAACTGTAAATCTTGGCACCTTAACTACGTTAGACTTGGGGTTAAACCTTGGAATTGAAAAAAGTGATAAGACAATAAAGGAAATAATTGATTTCCTTGCAGAGAATCCATCTCCTCAGGATAAAGACATTCACGGTCTTGCTGATAGGCTTGGAATAGCACACGACAAGTTTGAAACTACAATATACAGTGTTTTGGGCGAGATTGTAAAGAGGGGCAAGGGTGTTGATCCAGACCCCAAAGAATTGGAGATGGGAATAGAAGTAGAAAAAGAGCATACTAAATATCCTGAGCTTGCACGTTTTATAGCTCTAACTCATTTGAAAGAACTTCCAGATTACTACACAAAACTGAAAGCAATGGAAGCAAAGAAGGCACTGGGTGCTGGTTATGATATTCCAGCAACTTCAGGCGGAGTTAGTGGATCGGCCGAAAGAACCGAAACACTGGAAAAGAAACCCAAGGTAACAACCTTTGACGAACGACATTTGGGGATTAAAAAATTGAAGAAACAAGATGTAAAGGAAATGATTAAAAGTAGTAGGGGATACAGCGATGAAGTTTCAGAAAGATTAACAGATGCTATTTTTATGATGGTGGAATTGCAAAAAGCAGGGCCACATAAATATATCAAACGGGAAGGAATGTCAGGAAGTTATCAATATTTTTATCAGTTACCTCCAGAAGAAAAGGAAAGACAGGCGAGAGAACATGAAAAGATGAGAATTTCTTCAATGTCTGATAAAGCATTGGAAGCAAGAGCCAGAAAAATTGCAGACCCAGAAAAACTAATACATTTCCATCGTGCTGCTATGGATTCTGGAAAAACCCATTTGGCAGAAGCTATTATGTTGGAAGGTAAAAGGTTAGGATTGAGTGAGTTAGATTTTTATAAACGCGAAAGCATCGCTGAAAGAGCCAAAAGGATTGAGGCAAAAGCTGGTGAAAAAATAAAAGAAGTTGCAAAACCAGTACCAAAGGTGGAAGAAAACCCAGAATTTACAAAACCAGTTAATGCTGGTGATAAAGTAATTTATTTTAAAAACAAAGCCCAAGCTATTTTGTATACAACAGAGATGACGGGGCAAATTTCAGATGGTCATTGGGAAAACGCTACTCCATCTAACCATTACAAAGATATGACTGCTGCTGAAATTCGTATAGATCCAACAAGGCCAGGAACAAAGAATTTTGTACCAAAAAGATATTATGGTTTTAGTTCCACAAATTTATTGGAAGCTGTTGGAGACAGAATGCTCGCTAAGGTTAAAATGTCAATGGCTTTTCCTCAAATTAGTTCCAATGATCTTGACGATTTTGGAGATGATTTTGAAAGCAAAACCAGTATCCAGAGTCTTATCAACTATGCTGAAAAGGGAGAAAAATATTGGGTAGAAAGATTAGATAAAGTTAAGAAATCTCTTGGTGTTTCTACCAACGAAGAACTTATAGCAGCTCAAGAGAAACTTGACACTGTTAAGTATTCAATGGAAGATATGAAAAGAGATTTAAGAGATATGTCTGGTATTGTGCAAAAAAGATCTACTCCTCTAATCACATATACTTCTGAAACCAAACCAGGTTTGTCACCAAATGCGGAGAATCCATTAGACCAAAGAGATTGGCAAGCTAACCAAGATTTTGAAGCTAAAAGAAAACCAAAGGTTGAAGAACGAGCCGGTCGATTAATCGAAAGAGTATTTGAAAAAGCATGGCCAGGTGCGAAAAGTAAGGGAAGTCTTGGGCATGTTCTAACTCTTCTTGATAAGAAGGGTGATAAAAAGGTTAGTAGACACCACAGAATTAGGAACGGAAATCTGGAGTTAGTAGAGGAACATCGCAGACATCTGAAAGGTGATGGATCTTTTAAAAAACTGCTGCAGAATTCTGTTCATAAGTGGATATCCCTTAAAGGTAAAACACAAGGACACAGTTTTGCTAGATGGTTAAAAGAAAACGATTTAGAAGCATACAATAAATTATCAAGACAATTAGGAGTAATTTAATGAAGTATTCGAGAAGGGAAGCTATAGATTATCTTCACGGCAAAGGATATTCAAGAAGATTAAGTGCTAAATTGGTTGATACTACTATACAGTATGATGGAGCTTTGTCTGGTGCTTTGGAGAAAGCAATTGAACGGAAACTTGATCAACAGAAACCGAAAGAAAAAATTAAATTTATTATAAAAAAATAAAGGTGACTGAAGCTATTAGGTATTTAAGCGTTTAAGTATTTTTAAAAACATTTTAGATTTTTATAGAAATACCTACAACGAGGTGCTGTTATCTATAAACTGACTTTTCAAGATGTTGAAAACATCAAATTTGCGAAGGGCGTTTTAGACAATTTAGAGAAAGCTGGTAAACTGCCTCCTGGTCCCGTAAGGTGGGCCGGAGAAGTTGGTTTTAATACTTGCGTTGCCCATCTTAGTGGAAAGCATGGTATTGATGATGCAGCTGCCCTTTGTGGAGCCCTCAAGGGGAAAGCTCGTGAAACAGGGCAGTTGAGTCCAACGCATATGGGTGGAATAGAGCGGAAAGCGTGGCGGAAAAAACAAAAAAGTAATGCCAAAAGGAATTTTTAAAAGAAAACCTTTTTCTTTGGGTCATTGTAAAGCTATTTCAGATGGTAAAAAATACTCTCCGAAGAAACAGGGTCCAAAATGTATTGAATATAATTATAAACCTTATTTTTGTGATTGTGGATGTTGGGAAATTTGTAAACATGGTAAAAGATTTGCAGAAGGTGGACATGCCCAGAGATTAAAAAGAAGAGAATTAAGTTCGTTGAAAAAAACTTGGTGGGAAAGCAGAAGTTCGGAAGAAAGAAAAGACATTTCAAAACACATGTCAGAGTTAAGTAACCCTTGGAGTAAGGGGTTAACTAAGGACACTGATATACGTTTGAAAAAAACATCGGAAAAATGTAGCAGAATTAGTACGGAATGGTGGGCATCTAAAACCGATGAAGAAATGAAACTTATTTCAGAAAGAAGAAAAGAATATTGTAGAAGCCCATTAGGACAAAGTAATTTACAAAATGCTGGCATTATTAGTGCTACTAAGGTTAAACAAGGAAAAGGTGGCCACTATTATTCAAAGAAGAACGATAAAACCGTACGTTATGATTCCAGTTTTGAATTGTCCGCTTTTGACATTTTAGAGCAAATGACAGTTGTTAAGTTTTATGAAAGATGTCCTTATGTAATAGATTATGAATTTGAAGGAAAACGGAGAAAGTATATACCAGATATTTTAATAACTTATAATGATGGGAACCAAGAAATAATTGAAATAAAATCAGAATATTACATGGGCAAAGACGCGGAAATTATTTCCGCCAAAATGGGGGCTTTGCAGATGCATTGTTTGGAGAAAGGTATAAAATGCAATATTTGGACGGAAAAAGAACTTTTTAACTAAAAACAATAAATAAGGAGGATTAAAATGGCAGATACATACGAAATTGAAAAATCATTGGCTATGAAAAAATCTACAGGAGCTAGCAAAAGCCAAGGTGACGAGAGAGACAAAGCCGGGGACGTTAAAGAAGCCGGTGAGGAAAGAGCTACCGTTACTGATGAGATTGAAGTTAAAAGCGGAAATACAGGAGACCAGAGAGACAAGACCAATGATGTTGAAGAGAAAGGTGAAAAGAGAGCCAAACCTGTTGAGAAATCTGCAATCGATGCAATTGTGAAGAGTTGGGGCACATCTGACAAATCCCTTTCCTTTTTCAATTTTTTTGCAAAAGAAGACAAGGAACTTCTGAAGGCAATGTCCGTAGATAAAGAATCATGGAAATACTATATGGATAACCATGCCAAGGAAGTCAACAAGGGCATCAAGGAGTGGGAGTAATATGGGAAACTTTATTTTTGGTTTGATTGTAGGAGCGATTGTCACTCTTACGCTCGTGAAATGGGACAAGGTTAAACCTTTATATCAAAAGATAAAAGGTTTGTTTTCAAAAAATGTTAAGGGGGAAGTATAAATGGCACAGTTTAATATCATTCCGGCCAGTGCAGACGATTTTGAAGATCTATCTGTTTTCGTAGGTAAGCCTCCGTTTATCGTTGCCGAGGGGTTGCAGGTGGCATATTACGCTGCTCAAGGTAGTGGGGCAGTTCCTTATAGTATAAGAGTTGCCACCAGTCCTGCACGTTCAGATTATTCAACGTTGGATGTGGAAAGCAAATCCGTGGGAACATACAGGAAGTCACCGAGAAATCAGTTTACCAAAAAAGGAGCAGTTATTTTGCGGGGATCTGCAGCTCCAGATATTGATTTTGCTGGAGTGTTTTATCCAGCAGCAGTTTACAATACTAAAGAGAAAAAGTTCATGGTTTATTATCTCGGACAGAATGGGGGAGTTTATAGTATCTGCCTTGCCTCTGGTAAGGAGTATAACAATCTGACAAAGTGGGGCAGTGTTGCTGGTAAAGCGACTGCAGTTGTTGCACCTCTCGCTGGAAATGCTGTTAACATTAGTCCTATTTATGTAGAATACAACAAAGAAGAAGATTTGTACAAATTGTGGTATGAGTGTGTAGCAGGAGGAGTTGTTTTTTCCTCATGGCTATCGACATCCAAAGATGGATATAATTTTGTTTAAGAATCAAACACGAAAGTGTAAGAGATAAAAAGGAGGTGTTTTATAATAATGGCAGAAAAAGATTTAGAAAAGTGCAATGATGGAAAGAAACCCGTCATTAAAAAGACGGAGGTAGAGGTTGCTAAGGCTGATGATGTTGAGAAGGCTGAAGCCAAAAGTAAAGGCCAAGGTGACGAGAGAGACAAAGCCGGCAAAGTTAAAGAAGATGGTGAAAAAAGAGCAGACGTTGTTGAGAAAGCAACAGAACCAACAGTAACAGAGGAAGCGCTTTTAAAAGCCATCCAATCCCTTGAGGAATTTTCCAAAGCCCAACGAGATGTTGAGGAAGAGGAAGAGGAAGAGGAAGAAGAAAAAGAAGAGCCGGAAGAGGAAAAGAAAGCTTTTGAGGATTTTGAAGATAATGAAACCCTTGAAAAAGCTATCGAGGTTTCTCCATTCCTGGAAGCACTTGTTAACGAGACTTCTTTAGCCCTTGAAGCAGTCGGCAAAGATGTTAACGGATTACGTAAGTCAATGTCAGAGTTTGATGGCAAGTACATTGAATCCCTGAAGTCGTTGACAGAGATTGTGAAAGGACTCCATACAGAAATAAAGGAGTTTTTCAAATCTACGGGTGATAGACTTACGGTGATCGAACAGACACCCGCTGGAGCACGAAAGAGCATCATGAAGTCAGTTGACGTTAAAGAGATTAAGAAGTCTTTTGCCGGTGGAGGTTCCGAGGGTACAGATTTAAGGACTTTACCGAAGAGAGTTATTGCTGATGCATTGACAAAGGCGGTTATGGATGGTAAAATAAGAGATACCGTTCTGATGGCTTTTGAAGGTGAACATAATACAGCGTTTTCACCAGAGCAAGAAGAGATTGTAAAGGCGTATCTTCCAAAAGAATAAGCCTTTCAAGATATGAATGATGTTTTAAAAAAGGGAGGTGATTTTATAATACTATGATCGGAATTAAAGACTACGAGAACATGGAAGGGTTTGGGATGAACACCTACGAGCAGGTTGCAGAGCTTAACAAAGCTCTTAGCGCCGGCTACGATGTTCCGGCTACAAGCGGAGGCTTGAGTGGTTCGGGACTTAGGGTTGAGTCACTCGAAGCATCTCTAAAGGTTGTTACTTTCCAGATGCAACACATTAAGTTATGGCAGAAGATCCCCAAGCTACCAGCGTACTCTACAGTTGAAGAGTATAACAGGTTGACTTCCTACGGCTCAGAGGGTGGTGCGTTTGCTCCAGAAGGAGAACTCAACACTTACGATGACGCTACATATATCCGTCAGGTTTCTCTCGTGAAATATCTTCAGACCGTTAGAAAGGTTACACATCCAATGACCTTGGTGCGTACCGCTCACGGTGATATTATCGGGAATGAAATCAAAAACGGGATCATGTGGTTGCTTGGTAAGATGGAGAACTACCTCTATAATGGAAACTGTACCTTACGGTACGGCTACGTTGCAGGGGGCAGCTCTGGATCTGGCTCCACATCCGAGGGCTTCGAATTTGACGGTTTAAAGAGGCTTATTGACACGACTATGATAGTTGACTGCCAAGGAGATCCTTTAACAGAGGATATACTTGAAACAGCAGCTAACACAATTATCGAACAGTACGGCTTCCCAACCGACATTTTCATTGGGACGAAACCTCTTGCTGATTTAGCTAAAGTCATGTTCCCTAAAGAACGTATAGTGGTTCCTTTTAAAGAAGGACAGATTGGTGTGCCTTTAAATACCTTCGCATCACAGGCTGGTACAATGGCATTTAATCCTGACGTCTTTTTGAGAAGGCAGTTTAAGACAAGTGCGTCTACTGCTACTGGTCCTACTGGTTATGCTCCTACACTTCCGCAAGCTGTGGCAGTTGCGATTGCAGGTGCGACTGGAGATTTTACAAAAACCAATAACGGATTAGGAAACTACTACTATGCTGTTACCTTCGGGAACAGATACGGAGAATCTGCTCCTTTTGTGTCCGGTGTGGCTGCTGTTGTTGCTGCTACAAATACTGTAACATTGGACATTACGAACGCTGCTGCGGTTGTTGTTCCGCCAGATTATGTCAATATCTATCGGACAGTGGCCGGGGGCGTTAATACGGGTCCTTTCTACCTGATTTACTCAGGTGCTGCTATAAGAATTGCCAACGGTGAACATCAGTTTGCTGGTGGTGGAGCAGGAACGTATTTTACAGATTTGAATGCGGAATGTGCAGCGTGTCATAACGTGTACATGGGTGAGCTTACTCCTCAAGTTCTTATGTTCAAACAACTTGCGCCGATGATGAAGATGGATTTGGCGGTTATTGAACCCGCGATACGTTGGGTGCAGTTACTTTATGGTGTACCTCAGCTATATGCGCCCCGTAAGTTTGTGAGAATTCGCAATGTGGGCGAAGCTAACATCTAAGGTAGCAGATTGAACATAACCCTTTTAGGTTGATCTCAGACGAAGAACAGGGGGGTTTAGTCCCCTTTAATAAAGGTGAGTTTGACTCCCCTGTTTGTTTTTTCTTTTTTATTTTTTCTTTTTTATTTTTTATCTTTTCGGATTAGTAAATAATTTCTTAAGGAGGAAACAAAATGCCAAGAATTGTAATTGCAACAGACAAATTTATGGGACAGGTAGATAAAAAGGCTAATCCTACTTTGAGTAGAAGCATTGCTGCCGATGACCATACAGCGGACGATATCACAAGGCAGACAGCAGTAAAGCCTGATGGTCCTATGACTGATGCGAGAGCTGCAGAATTAGATGTAACTTACGCACCGGATCTATAAGATTGTAAAGAATTTCGTTTTATCTTTATGGAGGTGAAATGTGCCTATTTATAGTTGGAAATGTGCAGAATGTGGTTTTTTACGAGAAGAGTTGCGAAAGATGGGAGATTTAGAATCTCCAACATGTATAAATTGTAATATTATTATGGATCGTTTGTTTACTCCTCCTATTGTAATTGTAGGAGGACCAGAAGCAACACAGGCAAAACTGAAGAAACGATCCGATGAACAGGGGAAAAGATTTTTTAGTAGGGCAGCATATGCTTTAAAGAATAGGTAATTTATGCCGAGTGGAGTTTATCCAAGAACGATAGCAATAGAATACGACGGAAGCTATTGGCATAAAAATAAAGAAAAAGATGAAAAAAGACAACGTGAAATAGAATTAGAAGGTTGGAAATTCATCAGATATATTGATTGTATTCCAACCGAAGAAAATCTGGTGAAAGATGTTAACAGTAGATACTCCTGTTGAAAAATACGGGAACGTTTGGGTGAAACGTGAAGATTTGGCTTGTCCACCTCCCGGACCGCCTTTTTCTAAGACAAGGGGGTTGGAGGCAAAATTAGCTTTATTAAATGCAAAAGGGATAAAAATTGTTGGGTATATGGATACAAGCGTTAGCATGGGAGGAATTGCTGTCAGTTATTTTTGTCAACAGTTTGGAATGACGGCCATAATTTTTTATCCCCAATATAAAGAAGGAAATAACCGGGAAAACCTGGAAGATCATATCAAAAAGTGGCAAGAGTTTGGTGCCACAATTGTACCACTTGATAAACCTCAAAGACAGAAGATTAATTGGTACAGAGCAAGAAACATCCTGTTGAAGAATTGGCCCAATTCATTTATGCTTGAACAAGGTTTTCCGTATAAAGAATCAGTAAATGAAACGGCAAAACAGGTAAGACTTTTATCTAAGAATATTTTAAATGGTACAGTTATAATTAGTGTTGGAAGCGGTGTTATTTGTTCCGGTGTAGTTAAAGGACTTTTAGATTTTGATACAGATACAACAATATATGGTATAACAGTTTCTCCAAAAGATTTAATTGCAATGGAAAAGAAAATAAGAGTCCGCTCTGGTGATATATTTGAAACGGTTAATTTAAAATTGATCAATGGTGGTTATGAATATACGCAAACGGAAGATATGGAAGTTCCGTTCCCATGCAATCGTTATTACGATAGAAAGGCATGGAATTGGCTTATAAAAAATAAAGAGAATTTAAAAGATCCAGTTTTATTTTGGAATATTGGAGGAGAAGGGGGGAAGGTAAATGAGCAATTTTAGTAAAGCATATGATGAATTATTTTTATTGAATAAAGGAAGAGGACCAGATAAGAGACCAAGGAGGAAAAAAGGTTTGGTAGAATACCATCCTGTTCATGGAAAAATGTGGAAACCATCCCGCGAAAAAGAAGAGGGTAAAGTAGAACATCATCCTGTACTTGGGAGGATGTATGGACCTCCAGAAGAAGAACTCAAAAGCCCTTTACCAAAAACAAGAGAAGAACATATGGAAGAATATGCGAAAAGAAAAGCTGCAAGAAAAAGAGAAAGTAAACCAAAGTTTAATCCATATAGATATTAATTTGAACCGTGGGAGGTTTTTGAACCATGAAAACATTGAAAGATATTGCCCAATCTCGGTTTTACAGAGAGAAGACTTTGGAATATTTAGGAATGATTCCAGAGTCAATTTTAAAACATAACAGATCAGACAGACCAACAGATCCAAAATTGGTTGCTGACGGCTCGGTTGTTAAAACTAAAACTGAGGCAGTTGCAAAAAGGTTGCTTCACAGAATAGATCCTACACAGGTGAAGCATTTTGATCTTTTCAGAACATCATCGACAGGTTGTAGAGGAAAGAATGGAATACTTTCCACATTTTCTCAAAATATTTGTCGATTTATGGTTAAATTTTATACGGAAGATGGAGATACTGTGTATGATCCATTCGCCGGACACAATTCCAGAATGGAATCTTGTTGGAACACAGGAAGAAATTATTACGGAAGCGATCTTTCCCATAATTTTATGGAGTTTAACAGAGAACTCCGTGTATTCCTTCTTGGCAAGAAAGAAGAAGAAATATTTTCAACAAATAATTGTGATATAGTTTTGAATGAAGGTGATAGTCGCCATGTTCCATGGCCCGATGATTTTGCTGATTTTTCAATAACATCTCCTCCCTACTGGGATTTAGAGTACTATGGTGATGAGGAAGGGCAATTGGGTTACAGAGGCAACAAGGCAATCCCTTACGAAGAGTTTTTAGAAGGACTTGGAGATGTTCTTGCTGAAAACAAGAGAATGCTGAAACCAGGTGCTTTTTGTGCATGGAACGTTAACGATTTTAGAAAAGGTGGAAGATTTTACGACTTTCATACTGACGTTATTTTACTCGGTAGAAAAGCCGGTTTCGATTTACACGATATGATTATTTTTGATTACGGTACACCGGTGGCCCAAGCTTTTCTTACACAAATGATGTCAAGAAAGGTTATGGCAAAACGGCATGAATATTGTATAATTTGGCGTAAGCCAGGTGGACCATCCTTAATAGGTGTTTCAACAACAGAAATAGCCAACAGACTAAGAAAAGAAATGGTAGATAAGATTGATGCTGGGGAAATAACTGAGAAAGATATTGAGATGATCTTGGAGGAGTGAAACGATGTTACCTAAAACATATACTTTAAGAAAATATCGAAACATGGAGGTGGATAATAAAATGGTAGAAGTGAAAACTGTTAGAATTAGACATAGGGCTATTGCTAAATCTGGTTTAGTAAATCCAATCAAATTTCAATTACTGCCAAAGTTTTCGGCAATGATTGATGAAAAGGGTGAAGCAGAGGTTCCAAGTGCAATTGGTGATGCACTTTTGAAGAATAATCCTGAACTATATGAACTGGTGAATGAAGAATTAAAACCCGTTGTGCAGGAAACGCCAAGTGCAACCAGCAAGCCTTCTGAACTTCAAAAAGCACCAGTGGTAAAAAAAGTAAAAGAGGAACAAGATAAAGCAAAAGTAGATTTTGCTAAACAGATTACCGAACAATAGGATGATCTGCTATTAGATGACCCGCCTTACGGCAATCAGATGATCAAATTTTAATACAATATCCCTATTTTTCAAGGAGGTTTTTATGGGAAGAGTAGCTACTACGAGATCTTACAGATCCTGTCCATTGCTGGAGGATTTTCATATTCGCAATATTTTAGGATCGGGTGAGAGAAGGCAAATTATTTTTGGGTCTACCGAATATGTTTTAACACCGTGGCCATTCGGTCCGGGACCGGCTTTCAGCCAGTTTACATATTCGGGGCTTACAGGTGGTTTAATTACAGAGGTTGACCATTCACTTATTTTTGCTCAGAAATGGGCGTCGGCACCTGTGAACAGAACACGTATTGCTTTAAAAAATACAACAGTTACCGATGCTGATGGGTTTACAGGGCAGGGTTTTCGGTTAATAGGAGATCTCAACGCTGGATATGATATAATCGTAGTAGCAACACTTCCTACGAGTCCAAGAGCCACCCCAAAGTGGGCAAAAGACTACTGTCCTGGATGTAAGAATATGGATTTTTGGGGAATTGTTGGATCAATTTACAAGGATGTGGGTCTGTTTACAAGTAGAGTACAGAATGGGGCAGGAGGAACATTTGCCTACACGTTCAGAGACAATGCAGTATACGGAAGTGCAGGCGATTTTTATTTTCCTGGTGATAAAGGAAGTGAACCAAGTCCAGCGGTACACAAGATGGTAGATGCAGATTACCAAGTCATTCTTTTTCCATCTGATACACCACCCGCTGCAGCACCGTTTACAAGTGCATTCTCGGCAGAGGGTTTCAGTATTATCGGTGATGCAAGTGAGAAATTCAATGTCCTCATTTTTGGGCAAATAGAAAATTAATGGGTTATTGAGATGCCTTGGAATAAGTTAAGAAGTAAAATCTTTGGATTTACAGGAGAAAATAGTTATGAAAGATAAGTGGATATCACAAGTTTGTCCATTCGCTCGTGATCAAGGTTTCGATTCCGTCATTGGTGACGTGAAACCCGGAGAGACAGTGTTCGGGTTTACACATACTATGGTAGCAGCACATGACCATCTCAATTTTGCAGTTGAGACAGCAGTTGAAAAGGGAACCTCTGGAAAAGGAACTAAAGGACAGAGAATCATACATGAGATGGCAGATATATACTACAGGGTTTTCGCTTCGAAAATTTCAACAGATGGCGGTGCTTCCGAAGGTGCAGGAACTTACGAGGTTACAAAAGCCGTAAATGGGTTTATACTCTACGCAGATATAGGAATGATGTATGACGTCGTTGTGATCGGTAGAGTCAGATGGTAAAATGGGGGTAAAAAATGGCAGCTATTACCGCAAAGAAAATAAGGTTTGCCCGTGATCAAGGTGGAGATCCCATCCAAGGGGCATTGTTTCCAAAAGCAACGGTTGTGATTGCTTTTACGAATACGGCAGCAAAAAATGCTGATGAAATAGTAGCCCAAGTTGTAAGGCTGGTTGCAACCCAAGACTGCTATGTAAAGATTCATGACTTGTCGGACGCTATGGCAGGTATTGTCACAGATATGCTTTTAAAAGCAAACCTTGCCGAGTACTTTACTATGAACGGGAAAAAATATATTTCCGCTATTCGAGTTATTTCAAGTGGAAATCTGTTTGTGACTGTAATGGAATAAAATCTAATGAGCCGGACTTCTTGCCCGGCTTTTAAAACTTGAGATTGGAGTGAACCATGTTGACACATCACGATAGTCACGCAAGTTTTGCTTCACGTAGTATAAACAGAAAACCCAAACCAATCCAACCTACACCAGAGGCCAAACGTGGTTCACAAGAATGGAAATTTAATATTAGTGAATCTAAAAAAGGGTTTTTTGTAGGGAAAGACAATCCGTTTTATGGTAAGCACCATACTGAAAAATCCAACCAAAAAAATCGAGAACAACACCTTAACAAAAAGCATTCTAAAGAAACTATAGAAAGAAGATCTGTTTCTATTACTGAAAAATGGAAAGATCCTGAGTATAGAAAAAAGCAGATAGAATCAAGATATCAACTTCCTATAGAAAAAAGAAAAGAAAGATCAAAGAATGCAACTTCCTCCTTTTGGAATTCTTTAAAAACCAATCCTACTGCATTTGAAAACCACTGCAATAAAATCAGAGAAGCTAAGAAAGGCATAATCCCAATATGGACAAAAGAAACTAAAGAGATTGGAAGAAAGAAAAATAGTATAGATTCTCTTAATCGTTGGGCTAATCCTGATTATAAAGAAAATACTGTTAAAAAGATGATAAAAGCTTCCCACATACATCCTAACAATCAGGAGATTTTTACTGATAATCTTATACAAACCTCACGTCCAACAGATTTTATTTATTCCGGTGCCGGAGAAATTATAATTGGAGGCAAAAACCCGGACTGGTTCAATGTAAATGGGAAGAAGCAAGTAATTGAATTATTTGGAGATTGGTGGCATGGAGAAAAATTTACGGGTAGAATTAAAGAACAAGAAGAGGAATTTTATAAATCTCATTACGATAAATACGGATATGATTGTTTAATTATTTGGGAATATGAATTGAAATACCCTGACAAAGTTAGAGAAAGAATAAGGAGTTTTTGATGTCCTACCACGCAAGTTTTGCTTCACGTAGTATAAACAAAAAGCCAAGACAACAACCGCAAGAAAAAGAATTGCCTGAGGCTATTTTGATAGCAAGGAATTCGGGAGGAATTGGGGATTTAATTATGTTAACACCAACGATAAGGCAGATCAGAAAAGAAAATCCTAATAAACAAATAATCCTGTGCACCACGGAAAACTACCAGAGAGGCGTACTTTTTGATGTCATGAGGCATAATCCCGACATTGACAAAGTCGTTCTTACCACTGAATTACAAAACTACCGATTTACCAAAGTTTACAATTTCAACACAGCCAGAGAAGTTGCCATAGAAACGAACTTTCATCCTACGGGAAATCGAATAGATATTTTCGCGGAATTAGCCAATTTGGAATTGGATGACAAACAAACAGTCTACGTTGTTACACCTGCCGAGAAGGAATGGGCAAAGGATTGGATAAAAAAGAATATCAATACAAAGCGGAGAAGGCTTATAGGAATACAAGTTTCTGCTACTACGATGAGACGAACATGGCCTGCTGAGAAACAAGGGCTTCTGGCGTTTAGAATAATTGGAAAATACCCCGATACAACCATCCTCTTCTTCAGCGAAGGTACACCTGCAGAGACAGAAGTTTATCCAAATTTTATTCCTATTGGTGGGATGCCTTTACGGTGGACTGCAGCTCTAATAAATGAATGTGAACTTATGGTTGTGCCCGACAGTGGGTTGATGCATTTAGCGGGGGCTTTGAAAAAACGAATGATAGCATTGTTTGGTCCTAACCCACCACGGACAAGAATTTTGTACTATCCAAATGCTGTGGGGATTTGGATTGCCTATCCTTGCGCTCAGAATTGCTGGTATGAAAGATGCCTGGCAGGTGATACAAAAATTTCTTTATTAAATGGAACGGAAGTTCCTATTGAAAATTTGGTTGGAAAGGAAAACTTTTGGGTTTACTCGTGCAAAGAAAACGGAGAGGTAGTTCCTGGCAAAGTTAAGAAAGTTTGGAAAACTGGAACTAAATCAGTTGTGAAACTAACCCTTGATAGTGGAGAATCATTTAAGTGTACAGAAGATCATTTATTAATGCTTAGGGATGGAAATTATAAAGAAGCAAAAGATTGTATAAATGAAAGTTTGATGCCTCTGTACCGCAGGAAATCAAGAACAGGTTACGAGTTAATTAAATCTAATCTTGATGATAATTATCATTATACTTATTTATTAGTTGATGAATATTTTAATGGCAAAAAATTGAATAAAGAGCAGGTTCATCACAAAGATTTAAATAAAAATAATAATTATCCAACCAATTTTGAAAGAAAAAGTAAAGAAGATCATATAAAATTACATGCCAATTTAAACGGAACCAACCATTACAAATATAGAAAGGATATAACTTTTGAATTGATAGAAAAATCAATTTTAGAGGATAATTTAGGTTTGTATGAGTTGGCAAACAAATTAAGATGTGGTCCTTTCGTGATTGATAGTAGGATTGAGAAAAAAATTGGGGGTAATTATAAAGAGTTAAGGTTTAAATTAACTGGGTATAATTATACAAATCCGATGAAAGATCCAATTATTGTTAAAAAAGCTAAAGAAGGTTGGGATAAAAAGAGAAAAATAAAATATTTAAAAAAATGTGAACTATATGAATCATTTAAATTATTTATTTTGATTGTTTTAGTAATTAAATACTATAAGTTGAAAGAAAGGAGAATAAAAGCATCAGAACGTATGAAATTGTCTAATCCAATGAAGAATAAAGGAACAGTTGAAAAAGTAATTAATAAGAGAAAAAAATTGTATAATGA
>Ga0315278_10000936_pt1 | contig 25202 bp, 20 predicted proteins | sample YL17G06_0_MG_FD_203880 | JGI IMG/M metagenome (GOLD analysis project Ga0315278, IMG submission 203880) | Sediment microbial communities from Yellowstone Lake, YNP, Wyoming, USA - YL17G06_0 | ecosystem: Environmental > Aquatic > Freshwater > Lake > Sediment | place: USA: Wyoming | collected... | reverse complement strand
GGATCTTCCCAATCGGCCGCACCAGCACTCGGTCGCCGATCAGTTCCCGCGTCCGATGGTTGATCAGGATCTTGGAGCCGAACACCTTATTCGCCGGCTCGAGCCGCGCGCCCAGATTCACGGTGTCCCCCAGAACGGTGTAATCGCTGGCGCTCCTGTCGGCCGGGCCCGCGTCGCCGACCACCATGTTCCCCGACGCGATGCCCGCACGGACTTCCAGCCTGGGCAGCCCCTCCTGCGCCAGCGAATCGTTGAACGGCCCCATGGCGTCGAGCATTTCCAGCACCGAGGCCACCGCGTCGTATGCGTGGACCGAGTTGTCCACAGGCGCGCCGAAGAAATACATGATCCCGTCGCCGAGGAACTTGTTCAGATACCCCCGGCGACCCCGGATCAGGGGCACCATCAGCCCCATGTACCTGTTCAGCAGCGGCACCGTGCGTTCCCCGAGCCGCTCGGTCAGGGCGGTGAATCCGCCCAGGTCGGTGAAAACGACAGTCAGCTCCTTCACCTGCCCGTCCAGGGGAGCGTCGCTCTCAACGACGAAGTTCACCAGCATCGGATCGACGTAGCGCTCAAACCGGCGTTTGATCCTGGCTCGGAGCGCTGATTCGAGGATGTAGCGTGCGAGCGTGCCCCCCGCCCAGACCAGCCCCACGGCCGTCAGCGGCGACGCCACGCCCATCAGCAGATTGTGTTTGTCAAACAGGTAGATCCCGTTGAAGGCCAGGTACCCCGCAACGAGAACGAGCGAAGCCCCCATCGCCTTCCACGGGGAAAGCCGCGCGACAACGAGTGTTGTCAGCAGCCCCATTGCTGCGGCGGCCAGAGGGGTGACCCAGGTCGGCACGCGATACCAGAAGTCGCCCTTCATGATCGCATTGAAGATCACCCCGTGCACGACGACGCCCGGGCAGCGGGTGTGGATACTGGTGGGGACGAGGTCGGCGATCGACCCGGTTGCCGTCCATCCCAGCAGGGCCGCTTTGCCGCCAAGTCTGGTCCGCAGCTCGGCCCGGCGGGCGCCCAGGTCAGCCTTGTGGCTGTCGTTCTGTTTCGGGCCCTCCTCTATCGCTCGGCGTGACTGGATCAGGATGTCGCGCTGGATCAGTTCATTCGGTTCGAGCTCGCTGTCCTTGTACTTTGCGTAGTTCTCCAGCCATTTCGTGATGCCGGACTGCTCCAACGTCCACTTGGCGATGTCGCGCCGAGCCTCGGTGTCATAGGGATCGGGCGGGTTGGCGAAGTATCGCCGCGCCCGGGCCGGGTCCAGGCCCAGCTTATACTCCGCATCATTGTCCAGGATGGTCGAGATGGCGGTATCGATGGCCTGGTTGTTCTTCACGATGCGGTGCCGGATCGCGCAGGCTTCCCACACGAACGCCAGCGATACATGCTGCTTCTTGTCCTCATGCTTCGGGTAGTCGTACATTTTCTCCCAGTCGCCCGTACCGAACCACGGAATGTCGAAGAACATGCCCCGCATCCCCTGCGGCGTCTGCTCCATCCGCACAGGAATGACGATCTCCCCTCCGGGCCGGGGAATGACGACGCTGTCGTCTCGGACGATCACGTCCTTCACTTTGACGTCCAGCATCGCGCACGCCAGCGAGAGACCCATCTGGGGAAAGAGCCAGTCGCGGTGGTTGACCCACAGCGGCACGGAGCGCACCACCCCGTCGGCCAGCGTAACGTAATCGACAAAGCCCGTGGAAGAGGCGGGCTCGATGAACACGCGCAGGGTGGTCCTCTCGTCGCGCGTGCTCGCGACGGGCGGCAGGTCCGGGGGGAGCGCGCGGGCGTAACGGCGCAGCGCCCGCAGCGCCTGAAAACGTTCGTGTTGGCTCTCCAGCAGCCGCTGCAGGGGAGAACTCTCGAGAATTCGCGGGTCTGTGCCCGGCAGCAGCTTCCGCTGCAACTGCTCAAACGGGATGTCGCCGCCTCTGGCTTCAGAGTCGATGCGCTCGAACATCGCTTCCTGTCTCGCGGGCAGAAAGTGCTTCCGCACCTCGCCGGGAAGGTCGGCTTCGCCCAATCCCTTGCTCCGCAGACGATGGAGGAGCGGTTCGCGATCAAGCTCGAGATTGCTGAACAGCTCAACAACCATGTGCCGGTACACCGACGACGCCGGCTGCTGAACATTCAGGTTTAGCGAGACGGGCACAATCGCCTTGTCGAATCGCTTGAGGGCCGCGGCGAAAGCGGCGTCATGGTCGAACTTGCGGGCCTGTATGACCTGCGGCTCGTTCGATGGCGTTGTCGCCGGCGCGGTCGTCGGCGTAAACGAGTTCCCCGTCGTCATCGCCTGATAGCTCGGCGCCTGCGGCTCCGAGAAAATCACGTCGGTCGCCAGCGCCTTGGCGCCCGCGAGGTTGACCTCGTCGACAATCTCGGCGAGCCAGCTTCGCGGCCAAGGCCATGCCCCCATCGCCTCGAGCGTCCCGTCGTCGATGTCCAGGTGAACAAGCTTGTCGGTGGGCGGGGGCGAGAAGTAGCGGCATCGCCGGGCACGAAGATCGTAGAAGAAGTGCTCGGGCGCCGCCAGAATTCCCGCCCAGTCAAGGGCAATCGCCACGAGCGTCAGCAGGACGCCCAGCGTGCTTGTGTCGACGAGTAGCCTGCGTTCCGACCGGGTCATGGGACTCGATTAGTTGTACTCTTTCGGCCTGGACAATCCAGTTGTGTTGCACGATCGTTGGCTGATGGTGAGCGCGCGGGCCGCAGGGGGATTGGCCGGACGAGTCCTTATGCGGGCCCAAACCCCCTCTGGGCGGGTGGTCTGGCGGGCGCGGTTACGCGGCGGGGGGCAGTGATGGTATGGTGTGTAGAGTACGGAGGATGTTGGCGGCTTGGGATTCGGATTGTGAAGTGAGACCAGGACGGCGGTTTATGAGAGACTCGGTCGGCGAGCAACGTCGGGTTTGCTTTGTGACGGGGACGCGGGCGGAGTTCGGGCTGATGCGGACGGCATTGGAGGCGATGCGGCGGCACCCGCGGCTGCGGCTGCAAATCGTGGTAACGGGGATGCACCTTGATCGAGAACATGGTGAGGGGCTGGCGGAGATTCGGCGGGCGGGGTTTGAAGTGGATGCGGTCGTGCGATGGCCGCCCCGGTCGGGAAGAAGCGCGGCGGTGACCGCCCAGCACACCGGTCGGGCGATGGCGGAGCTGGCGAGGACGTTTGAGCGTCTGCGGAGCGATATCGTGCTGGTGGTGGGCGATCGCGTGGAGGCGTTGGCTGGTGCTGCGGCGGGGCATTTGTCGCAACGGGTGGTGGCTCACGTTCACGGTGGTGACCGGGCGTCAGGGCAGATTGACGATAGCGTTCGGCACGCGATCACGAAGCTGTCGCATGTGCATTTTCCGGCGACGGCGAAGAGCGCGCGGCGGATCGAGCGGATGGGGGAGGAGAAGTGGCGGATTCATGAGGTGGGCTGTCCTGGGGTTGACGGGATTGCGGAGTCGGCCGAGGCATGGGAGGTGGTAGCGGAAGCGTTTGGGGGGCTGAAGGCACGGCGGTATGCGATGGTGGTGCTGCATCCGGTAGAGATGGATGAGCGTGTGGAAGAAAGGCGTGCGGGCAGGGTGCTGGAGGCGGTCAGGAGCGCGGGGTTTGAGCGCGTGGTGGTGGTGTACCCAAACAACGATCCAGGATCAGGCGGGATTGTGAAGTGTTGGAAGGAGAAAGGGAATGGGGAGCGGTTTCTGGTGAGACGGGATGTCCCGCGTGGGGTGTTTCTAGGTCTTCTACGGGACGCGGCGGTGCTGGTGGGCAACAGTTCGAGCGGGATCATCGAGGCGGCGAGTTTCGGGACGGCGGTGGTGGATATCGGACGCAGGCAGGCGGGGCGTGAGCGTAGCGGCAACGTGATTCACTGCGAGTATGATCCATCGGTCATGCGTGGGATTCTGCGGGGGATTTGGGGGGGCGGACGGGCGCGGCGGATGCGTTGCCGGAACGTCTACGGCGGAGACGGAGCGGGAGCGCGGATGGCTGATATTCTAGCGCAGGCGGAGCTTGGGCCGCGGCTCTTGCGTAAGCTGATCCGGTATTAAGTCCTGGTTGGATCGACTCGATAAAGACGGGGGGTGATGGTGTTTCCTGAGGACGAGGGTACGCCGTTGCCCGCGGGGCGCCCTGAAGGTTATGGCAGGCTTTTGGATGAGCATATGACGGTTGAAGTATTGCCAGATCCGCAAGTTGATGTGCAGCAGATCGTGAAGAAGATCAGCAGCATAGCGACGCTGCCTGAGGTGACGGCGAAGATCGTGGCGACGGTGGACGACCCCAGGAGCAATGCGGGGCAGATGAACAAGATCGTCTCGCACGATCCGGCGTTGGTGACTCGGATACTGAAGGTGGTGAACAGCGCGTTTTACGGGTTGCCAGGGCAGATCGCTTCGATTGAGCGAGCGATCGTTCTGCTGGGTCTGAACGCGGTGAAGAACATAGCGGTGGCGGCGAGCCTGGGGAAGTTGTTCCGGGGGGTCAAGCTGTGCGAGGGGTGGGCGGCGAAAGATCTTTGGACACACTGCATCGGAGTGGGCGTGGCGGCGCGCGAGCTGGCGAGGCAGATGAAGGTGCCGCTGGCAGATGAGGCGTTCCTGGCGGGGATGATCCATGACGTGGGGATGCTGGTGTCGCTGCAGGTGTGTCCGGAGAAGCTGCGGGCAGTATGCGAGAAGGCGAAGGGGGCGGCTGGGCCGTTCTACGAGATAGAAAATGCGACGATGGGGATGGACCATCAGCGGCTGGGGGCGGCGTTGTGCGAGCAGTGGAAGTTTCCTCGATCGTGCCAGTTGGTTGCGGGGTATCACCATCGGCCGACGGCGCTCACGCGGAACAACCGGCTGCTGGTGACGCTCATCTACGTGGCGGACACGCTGTGCTGCTCGCAGGGGCACGGGTTCAACCTGACGGCGGCGAACCAGAAGCTGGAGGAGGCGGACCTGTCGGCGGTGGGCCTGGAGACCGGTGTGGTGGAGCAGGTGCGTAACGCGCTGCCCACGCTGGTAACCGATTCGGCGTCGGTCTTCGAATGAATCATGTGAGGCCGGTCGTCAGGGAAAGAGGGCGGTGTTCGTGTATTCCCTGACGAGGGCGGCGACGCGCGGCTGCTCGCCGTTGAGCGCGAGACTCTTCCTGTAATGGTCGATGGCCTGGGTTCGCTTCTTCTCGTCGAGCATGGCGCTTTGTCGGTACTGGGCGAGGAGGGCGTCGGCGATGCCATTCATGGCCTGATAGTTTCGGGGGTTGGCCTTCAGGGCGCTGTTGAACTGGCGGATGGCTTCGTCGGTCTGGCCGTTCTGGAGGAGGGCGTAGCCATAGCGTTGGCGGAGGAGCGAAGAATCCGCGGTCTTGAAGATCTGCTCGTAGACGCTGATGGCTTCCTTGAAACGTTTCTGTGCGGCGAGGTTTCCGGCGAGGTTGACGACGGTTTCGATGCGGCTGGGGTCGAGTTCGATGGCACGGCGGTAGGCGAGTTCGGCGGGGCCGTACTCGGCGAGGGCGTCATAGACAACGGCGAGGTTGGCGGTGGCTTCGGCCGATCGGGGTTCGATTTCGGCGGCGCGTCTGGCGTAGGGGAGGCCGACGTCGGGCTTGCCAAGGGCGGTGTAGACAAGGCCGAGGTACATGTTGGACTTGAGGTCATCGGGCTTAAGGCTTAGAGCCTGCAGGTAGCTGGCGGCGGCTTCCTGGAGGCGATTGAGCAGGTGGTTGACGAGAGCCAGGTTGTAGTGGTTGGAGTAGACGTACGGGTCGAGATCGACGACCTTCTTGTACTGCTCGGCGGCGGCTTCGTAGTGGCCTTTGTCCTTGTAGAGGGAGCCGAGGAGAAAGCGGGCCATGATGAGGTTGGGGTTCTCGCGGAGGGCTTCCTGGAGGGCGATGACAGCGCGTTCGCGGTCGCCTTCCTGGTACGCGAGGGCGCCGCGGACGTACTGGTCGCCGCCTTTGATGTCGATGCGCGTGGCGGTTTCGCGGGCGCAGCCGAGAGGCAAGACGAGGATAAGGAGAAGGGCCCAGGGAAGGGATCGGCGGACGTTGGGTGCTGCATACGAGCAGAGGATGGGACTATGAACAGACTGCATCGTCGCGGAATATAAACCCATACGTGTGATGGGGTCAAATGGTGCACAGGTGGCGGTTGACGCTCCGGGGGAAGGCTTCTACTATTCCGGAGCGGGCGGAATCCCCGCGGTTAGCCGCTGGCGACACGATGTTGGATTCAGTCTTATGGGTCGAGTTGGAAAGGATCTGTCCGTGCACCTGCTCATTGTCATGCCGGTCTTTAACGAGCAGAGCACGGTGGGTCGGGTGCTCGACAAGGTGAAGAGGTACTGCGCGGACATTCTGGTCGTAGACGACGGGAGCACAGACGGGACGGGTCGGATTCTTGTGGAGCGGCGGGATATTCACCTGATTCAGCACGGGGGTAACCTGGGGTATGGGCGGAGCCTGATCGACGCGTTCATGTGGGCTGATGCGCACGGATGCGACTGGGTGATCACCATGGACTGCGACGAGCAGCACGAGCCGGAGTCGATACCGGCGTTTGTGCGGGAGATCGAGACGGGGCGGTGGGACGTGATCAGCGGGTCGCGGTACATGAGTCCGCGGAGGGAGGGCGACATGCCGCCGACGGATCGGCGGGCGATCAACGTGGAGATCACGGACCTTGTGAACACGATGTTCGGGCTGCGGATCACGGACGCGTTCTGCGGGTTTAAGGCGCATCGAGTGAGCAGCACGGTGAAGCTTCGCCTCGACGAGGCGGGATATGCATTTCCGGTGCAGCTATGGCCGCGGGTAGCCAAGATGGGGCTGCGAATGGTGGAGATCCCGGTGCGGTTGATCTACAAGGACCCGAACCGGCATTTCGGCGGGAAGCTGGATGATCCTGGATATCGGCTGAAGCATTACCTGGGCGTGCTTCAGGCGGAATGGGAGACGTTCTGCACACCGTGGCCGGACGAGCCGGTAGCCTGTTGCGGTCGCTGCCCATGACAACCGGTGCTGCCAAGGCGCGCAGTGAGTGGGAAGCTCCCGTGGAGGATGGGGAGGCGATTCTCTGGCCGGAGGCGGGAGAGTTGATCCGGCAGACACGTGAGAATCATGCGTTGCTGGGTTCGGCCGATGGGGTATTCATCCAGAAGATTGCGTTGAGCGAGTTGCGGTCCAGGGCGCGTGAATGGCTGGGGCATCGCGAGGGAGGGCAGTTGCTGATCGCGACGGGGCACCAGGTGGAACTGCTGCATCCTGGGGTGTGGGCGAAGGACGTGGTGATCGACGCGTTGGCGGGCAGGATGGAGGGGGCGGCGTATCACGTGGCGGTGGATACGGACTCGCCGAAGCACTTGCAGGTGCGTCTGCCCGGCGTGTCGGTGGCAGTGACGGATGATGCGAGGCTGAATGTCGCGGCGTGGTCGGGACTGCTGCGGTCGCCGACGACGGGTCATCTGCAGGCCCTTTCGTCGATAGCTGGAAAGGCATGTGCCCAATGGGGGTATCAGGCTTTGCTGGGGGACTTCCTGGCCGCGATGAAGGGGGCGGGCGCGGGGCGGGCGAGTCTGGCGGAGGCTCTGACGCAGGCGATGCAGGAGATGAACAGGCGGCTGGGGCTGCGTCAGCGTGCTGTGCTGGCGGGGCCGATGTGGGGGGCGGAGCCTTACCTGGTGTTTGCGCATCATGCGCTGGCGCGGGCGGAGTCATTTGCGCAGGGGTACAACGCGGTGCTGACGAAGTACCGGCAGGAAAACGGGATTCGGAGCGGCGGGCGGCCATGGCCTGATCTGAAGGTGGACGGTGATCGGTGCGAGACGCCGTTCTGGTTGGATGATGTATCGGCGGGAGAGCGCGAGCGGGCGCAGGTGGTGCGGAAGCGTGATCGGTGGGTTCTGGAGTTGAAGGGCGGCGGCGGATTCGCGCTGGATGAGGGCGCAGAGGGTTGGCGTGCGGCGGAACAGTTGGGGCGGGCACTGACACAGAGCGGAGCGAGGCTGTCGCCGAGGGCGCTGATGCTGACGGCGTTCGTGCGGTTGCTCGTGGCAGACCAGTTTGTGCACGGGATCGGCGGCGGGCAGTACGACCGTGTGACGGACCGTGTGATCAGCGGGTGGTTTGGCGTTCGTGCGCCGGCGTTCAGTGTGGCGACGGCGACGCTGCTGTTTCCGACGGCGGTCGGGCAGCGGCGGGTGGATGTGCGGCCGCTGACGGAGGAAGGGCGGCGGCTGCGGCATGGCTGGGCGGATACGGAGAAGATGCGGGTCGAGCGGCAGATCGCGGCGGCGCCACGGAGGTCGGGGCAGCGGCAGGAGCTGTTTCGTCTGATGCACCGGAGGCTGGCGGAGGCGATGGAGAGGCGGGAGTACAAGGAGTGGGAGAGGCGGATGGAGGCCGCGTGGCGGGTCAGCGAGGAACAAGAGGGGATCTTCGACCGCGAGTTATTCTATCTGATCCAGCCGGCGGAGCGTCTCAGGAAGCTTATTGGGCTGTACAATGGATGGATCGGGCAGGCGTAGGGGTAGGCGGTTGACAGGGAAGGCGCGGGCGAATGGCCGTGCTATGAGGATGATGAAACTGGCATTTTCGACGAATGCATTCACACGGTTCACGCTGATCGAGGCATTGCGGCAGATCAAAGCGGCCGGGTTTGGCGGTGTGGAGATCCTGGCGGACGTGCCGCACGCGTATCCGGACGCGGTGGGCGCCGCTCAGGTGGGCGCGATTGTCCGCGAGCTGGAGAAGCTGGACTTGCAGGTGAGCAACATCAATGCAAACTGCTCGTTCGGGTATTGGCGTCATGCGCCGCCGGAGCCGTTTTTCGAGCCGAGCCTGATCAGCCCTGTGCGAGAGCATCGTGAGGATCGTGCGAGGCTGATCTGCAAGGCACTGGAGTTCGGGAAGGCCGTGGGGGCGGCGAACGTGAGCATCACGACGGGGCGGATGCTGGCGGGAATGCCGCCGGAGAAGGCGGCGCAGCAGTTGGCGGAGTCGCTCCCGCCGATATTGGATCGGGCGGATAGGCTAGGGGTGAGCATTGGGATCGAGTGCGAGCCGGGGTTGTTTGTGGAGCATGTGTCGGAACTTCGGGAGTGGATCGATCGGCTGGGGCACGCGCGGCTGGGGGCGAATCTGGACATCGGGCACAGCCAGGTGATGGGGGAATCGATTGGCGGCGTGATCCGGCTGCTGGGCGATCGGATCTGGAACATGCACGTGGAGGATATTCCTGGGCGCAAGCACTATCACCTGATACCGGGGCGCGGGACGGTGGACTGGGGGGAGCTGCAGGGTGGGGTGGAGGCGATCGGCTACGGGCGGTTCCTGACGGTGGAGCTGTATACGTATACGGAGAACCCGAGAGCGGCGGCGGAGGAGAGCTACGAGTTCTTGTGTCGGCGTCTGCACTGAGCGGGGTCGAGGTGAGGTTCGGCGTCGCAGGGCGCGTTTCGGACAGCGGACGGCTTTACAGGCGGGGGGGGTGAACGTATAGTCAAGCTCAGGGCTTGCGTGACACGATGGATGGAGCAGAGCTATGGCCGAGGCTGGCCCTGACGAGAACCCGAATACCGAGTCGTTCCTCCCGCAGTCAACCGTATTGATCGTGGACGACAACGTGCAGAACGTCGAGCTGCTTCAGGCGTTTCTGGAGGCGCTGCCGGTGAAGATCGTGACGGCGTACGACGGTGTCGAGGCGTTGGAGAAGGTGAAGCAGCACAATCCGGATCTGATTCTGCTGGACATCATGATGCCGCGGATGAGCGGGTTTCAGGTATGCCGGAAGCTGAAGAGCGAGGCGTCAACGAGGGACATTCAGATCCTGATCGTGACGGCGCTGAACGAACTGGGCGACATCGAGCAGGCGTCGGAGTGCGGGACGGACGATTTTGTCAGTAAGCCAGTGAACAAGTTTGAGCTTCTTACTCGCGTGAAGAGCTTGCTTCGCGTCCGGCACCTGAAAGGGGAGCTGGAGCGGGCGCTGGCGTACCTCAATGAGATCGAGCACGAAGAGGAGCCGTAGGAATCGCGGAGGAAAGGGGGCATTTCGCAAAGACGGGGCGTGCGACGTTGCCGGTTACGCGATGTTAATCGCGGAGTGACCATGATGAAGCCAATGAAGACAGTCGTGGGAGTGTGGATGGCGGCGCTGGCGGGGCTGGCGGCGGGTTGTGCGAAGACATCGCCGCCCGGCCAGGGAGAGGGCGCGCAGAAGCCGGCGACGGCGGTGGGGGAGGCGACGGGTCACAGCGAGGAAGCATCGCGGCTGGTGTACGAGCAGGACGAGATCGTGTCGGTGCTGCGGAACGGCATGACGGTGATCGCGAAACGGACACCGTCGCCGGTGGTGTCGGTCCAGTGTTTTGTCCACACCGGTTCGGTGTACGAGGGCAGGTGGATGGGCGGGGGACTGAGCCATCTGCTCGAGCACCTGGTGGCCGGGGGTTCGTGCGAGCGGCGGAACGAGAGCGAGAACCGCAACCTGTTGCAGCAGATCGGCAACAACTCGAACGCGTACACGAGCTTTGATCAGACGGTGTATTTCATCAACACGACGGCGGAGAACCTTGAGAAGGCGGTCGACCTGGTGACGGGGTGGGTGCTGGGCGCGAAGGTGGCGCCGGCGGAGTATCTGCGTGAATATGAGGTCGTGCAGCGGGAGCTGGAGAAGGGCCAGGGCGAGCCGGAGCGTGTTTTCGGGCAGTTGACGCTGCACAACCGGTATCGTGTGAGCCCGATGCGTGTGCCAGTGATCGGGTACAAATCGGTGATCCAGGGGCTGAGCCGGGACGACGTGTATGCGTATTACCGGTTGGCGTATCAGCCGAACAACATGGTGTTTGTGGTGACGGGGAATCTGCCGGCTCAGCGGATGGTGGAGGCGGTGCGGAGACATGTGGGCGGCGCGGCGGCGGGGCGGGTCTTCGATCATGGCATGGAGGCGGAGCCGCCGGTGCTAGGGCCGCGCACGCTGGTGGCGACGTTTCCCAAGCTTGGGCAGGCGAGGCTGGAGTTGGGGTTTCCGAGCGTGAAGCTGGCCGATCCGGATCTGTATGCGCTGGATTTGTTGGCGACGATCCTGGGCCAGGGGGAGAGCTCGATCCTGATCGAGGAGATTCGGGACAAGAAGGGGTTGGCGAGCACGATATCGGTTTCGGATTACACGCCGTCGTTTGCGGAGGGTCTGTTCGCGATCGACATGGAGCTTTCGGCCGAGAAGATCGGTGAAGCGACGGCGGCGGTGCTTGAGCAGGTCGAGAAGATCAAGAAAGAGGGCGTGAGCGAGGCGCGGCTGATGCGGGCGAAGACGCAGACCAGGACGGCGCGGGCGTTTGCACAGCAGACGTCGGCGCAGATAGCCGCGGCGATGGCGACGGATTACATGAGCACCGGGGATGCGCATTTCAGCGACCGGTACGTTCATCGCATGCAGGAGGTGACGGCGGAGCAGGTGAGGGATGTGGCCAGGCGATACCTGGATCGTTGGCGGCTGCTGACGACGGCGCTGGTGCCCGAGGAGACAGCGAGGGGCCAGGGCCTGCCGGCGGCGATGGCTCTGTTGAGGGGCGCGGCGACGACGCAGGCGACGGCAGCGGAGGCGGAGAGCCAGGTGAGGCGGTTGGTGCTCGATGACGGGACGATCGTGCTGGTGAGGCGGATGAGCGGGTCGCCCGTGGCGGCGATTCACATGTACAGCCTGGGAGGCGTGACGTCGGAGGACGCGAAGACGAACGGGCTGGGGAACCTGACGATGATGGCTGTGCCGCGGGGGACGAAGACACGGTCGGCCCAGCAGATCGCGGAGTTTTTCGACTCGATCGGGGGCGAGCTGTCGACGGCCGGCGGGAACAACTCATGGAACTGGTCGGCGGGATGTCTGAAGGAGGATTTAGCGAAGGCGATGGAAGTGTTCGCGGACGTCGTAAGGAATCCGGTGTTCCCGGATGACGAAGTGGCCGCGATGAAGAAGCGGGTGTTGGCCACAATCGAGAGCCAGGGCGCGGACTGGTTTGCGCAGTCGATGCGGTTTTTCCGGGAGTCGTATTTCGGGCCACGTGATTCGGGGTATCAACTCCTGCCGATCGGTACGAAGGAGAGCGTGGGGGCACTGACAGCGGAACAGGTGAGAACGTGGTATGGGGAGAAGATCCTGAAGAGCCGGCGAGTGCTGGCTGTGTATGGGGATGTGGATGTGGAGCAGGCCAGGTCGCTCGTGGCCAGGTACTTCGGGCCGGAGCGGCAGGCGGCGGACGGAGAGAGGGCGTTGGCGGCAGCGGGCGGGGGTCAGGCGACCGCGGATGACGCGAAGCCATCGATCGTGGTGGATCGCGTGCTCTTGAACCGATCCGCGAATCCGGAGGCGGGGGTGGTGATCGGGTTTGACTCGAACAGCGTGGTGGGCAGTGAGGCGAGTTACGCGTTGACCGTGGCCGGGACGATGGCGGGGGGGTATCGGTATCCGACGGGGTATCTGTTCGAGGTGTTGCGTGGTAAGGGGCTGGTGTATGATGTACAGGCGTATACATTTGCGGGAAGGAGCGAGAAGCATCCGGGGGTGTTCATTGTGTACGCGGGGTGCGATCCGAAGGATGTGGACCAGGTCGTGGAACTGATTCTGCAGAACATGGCGAGGTTGCAGGCCGGGACGAGCAAGGGGGAGCGCGACTGGTTTGAAAGGTCCAAGCAGCTCATCGTGACGGCCGATGCGCTGGAGAACGAGACTCCTGCGGCGCAAGCCATGACGGGAGCGTTGGATGAGCTATTGGGGTTGGGCTATGACTTCCGCTCGAAGTTTGCCGATAGAATTGACAAGGTTCAGAATGACGAGGTGCGGCGGATTTCCAGGCAGTTGCTGAAACGGTGCACGGTAACAATTACCACCAACGCACCCGATGCCGTGACGGTAAGAAAGGGAGAACGGAGGTACGAGTCATTCCCCTCGGTCGATCTGGCGCCGCGAGGCGTGCAGCATGACACCGCCGCGGGGGGTGGGTAGGACCAGACGCAGCAGCGTGCACCAGCAGTAAAGGGGCCAACATGTTCGACGGATCGAAAAGCATCAGTGAGTTTCTCTCGGCAACAGCGGCGAGACAGCCCACCCCGGGCGGGGGCAGTGTGACGGCGATGGTCGGCGCGTTGGCAGCGGCGACGGGGGAGATGGTGGTCAACTACAGCATCGGAAAGAAGGGCCTGGAGGCGTACCAGGATGAATTTAAGCCTGCGTTGGCCGAACTCACGCGCGCGAGGGAGATGCTGTTGCAGTTGATGGTCGAGGACCAGATGGCGTACGCGGAGGTGAGCCGGCTCCGTAAACTGCCGGCGGATTCAGCGGAGCGGAAGGACAAGCTGCCGGCGGCGATGCTGGTGGGAATCCGGGTCCCGCAGGCGGTGGCCGCCACGGCGGTGGCGATCCTGGAGCGATGCGATCGGCTGGTGAACTTCGCGAATTATCACCTGCTGTCGGATCTAGCGGTCAGCGCGGATCTGGCGATGGCGGCGATCCGGTGCGCGATCTACAACGTGCGTACGAATCTGAGTGATCTGCCGGGCGCGGAAGACCGGCGTTCAATCGAGGCGACGATCGGTCAGGTTCTGAACCGGGCCGTGATGCTGATTCAGAGCGTGGCGCCGCGGATCTGGGATCGGGTTGGTCAGGGCGCGTGAATATGCCGAGCGAGTCACCGGATTACAGGCTTGATCTTGCGAGCATGCGGGGGGCGGACCGCAAGGGCCGACAGGGCGAGGAAACACCTTACCTGAGCGTTCTTTTTGCGTGCTGCGGAGTGTACACGCGGGTGTACCGGAACTTGGAGGGGACGGCCTATCGCGGGCGATGTCCGCGTTGCGGCCTGTCAGTCCAGTTTCGGGTGGGGCCGGGCGGCACCGATGCTCGCTTCTTTGTGGTACACTAGGGAGGTGGTGCGTTCCCAGGTCGGTGCCGAGTTCGCATCGCACGAGTTTCTCACATGGAGGTTTCCTTGGGCACGGCGGCTCCATCCAAGACACAATCGGGCGGGGGAGCTTATGAGGTCGGGCGGCCGCAGGGGCAATGTTGCCTGTGCGGGCAGCCGATCGAGCCGCAGCAGCGGTTCATGGCGGCGCTGATCGAAATGCCGACGGCGTTCCAACGCAACGACTATTGCGCGACATGCTGGGAGAAGCACGACCGGACGGCCGTTCTGGCGTTCTGGCAGACGGCGATGCCGCGGCCTGAGCAGAAGAAAAGGCTGTTCGTGGATGACACGGTTCTGTGCGAGCTGTTCGAGCGGCTCGCGGACGTGAGCGAGCCGGCAAAGGTGAATTTCAGGTTCGTCCTGGGCCTGATCTTGATGCGGAAGCGGCTACTGGTCTACGAAGCGACGCGCCAAGAGGGTGAGCGGGAGATCTGGTCGATGCGGATGAAGGGGACGGAGCAGGGGCTGGACATGGTGAATCCGAAGCTGGACGAGAGCCAGATGAAGGACGTCGGGGAGCAGCTTGGGCAGATCCTTCAAGAGGGACTGTGATGATGCGGGCGCGGGCGGACCATGGGTTCAGGGGGCGGGTGTGGGCGCTGATGAGCGTGTTGGCGGGGGGCGTTGCGCTGGGGGGATGCTCGGGCAAGGGCAGGCCGCTGCCGCCCTATACGGGACCGACGGAGCCGATGTCGGCGGTCGTGGCGAAGATCAACGCCAACAACAGCCGTTTGCCGACGCTCTATGCGCGGTGTTACATCGAAGCGGACATCGTACACAAGGGCAAGTCGCGGTTTGTGAACACGGAGGGGGACCTGTTCGTGCGGAAGCCGAACGAGCTGCTGTTGCGGGGGCGGAAGGTGCTGGAGAAGGTGTTCGAAATGGGGAGCACGGCTGATCGCTACTGGCTGAGCATCTATCTTGATGAAAACACGCGCTGGTGGGGCTATCACCGGAACGCGGGGAAGGCGGGCACGGACACCATTTCGGTTCGGCCGGATCTGGTGGGGGAGGTGCTGGGGACCGGGCAGGTGAACACCGACTTCAATGCGTTGCCGGCGCCGACGATGACGTTTAACAATGATTTGCGTGTGTACATGATTGCATGGCACGCGAAGAAGGCGGACCGGTGGGTGACGGAGAAGGAGATCTGGTACGATCTGGGGACATGCCTTGCGCGGAAGGTCCTGGTGTTTGATGAAAACGGGCGTGTGATTTTGCGGGCGAACCTCAGCGAACACCAGGCGGCGGACGCGAGCCCGCTGCCGCGCGATCAGTGGCCGGTGATGGCGACGATGTATGATCTCTATTTCCCGGAGACCGGCTCGCACATGACGATGAAACTGTCGGACATGGTGCTGAGGAACGAAGGCGGGCATCCGAGAGAGGGGACGATCGTGTTCCGGGAAGCGCCGGAGTTGAAAGAGATCCAGATTGATGAGCAAGTGGCGGAATAGCGGTTGGGGTCTGGCTCTGGCGGTCGTCTGGGCGCTTGTGGGGGCGTCGTCGCAGGCCTTGCCAGCCTGGGGCGCCCAGCGGCACGACCTCCTGGCGCACGGCTCGTCGCGAGGCGCGGACAGAGGCGCGCCGATCTGGGTGGTTCACGTGGAATCGGATGGGCAGTCGATACCGAGGACATCGGTTCTGTGGCGGGAGGTGTTGGGAGACGCCCAGTGGAGGCCACTGCCGGTGATCCCGGCGCGCGGCGTGGCGATGACGGAACATGGCGGCGAGCTGGTGATGCTGCTTCAGAACCGCACGTGGATGTGGATCTTGCTGTCGAGGGACGCGTCACGGAGTTCGTTTGGGCCGCTGCTTCCGGGGGGAGAGAGGATCGAGGCGCTGGCCGGCGATCACAATGCGCTGTTTGCATTGGGGAGGTCGAGGGCCGATGAGGCGGGGGCGGCTGCTACGCGGGCGACGACGTCGCCGACAACGCGGCCGTCGAAGTTGCGGCTGTACGAGTTCAAGGTGGGGGCATGGGAGGAGCGTCCGGCGGTATGGCCTGAGGGGGATGAACCGACGGAGGGCCAGCAGTGCGCGATGGGGGTGGTGGCGGGCGTGCTGCACATGGCGGTGTATGACGGGCAGCGCGAGATCAAGCTGTACCGGTATTCCAGCGAGGAGGGAACGTGGGTGGCCAAGGAGGGGATTCGGCTGGAACGTTACGTGTCGTCGTTCAAGGTCCTCAGTCTCGGCGAGAGGCTGGGGGTGTGGCTGCAGCCGGAGAGCGGTGTCGGGGAGATCTGGACGGCGACTCGACGGGTGTCGCTGGCGCCGTGGGAGCCGGCTCCTCCGGCAGGCGACATGGACCTGACGGTCGCGGGGGACCAGATACGGCTGATCTTCGAGCGTGACAAGGGCCTCTTTGAGCAGCGTTACAACCTCTACGGTTCACTGGACGGGGGACCGATTGCGGTGGGCGTGGCAGCCGAGAGCGGAGAGCCGTCGACGAAGTGGCTGATGATGACGGTGATGACGGTGGTGGCGATATTCGTGGTCAGCACGCTGATGCGTCGTCGGGCGGCCGCGCAGGGTGAGAATCACGATGAAGAGGGCAAGCCGTAAGCGAGCCCGTCAGTGGTCGGACACGTGGACATGGGCGTGTGGATCGACCTGGGTGTCACCTTCGAGTTTGCGGAGGCGGCCCAGGACGCGGGCCATGTTGTCGATGTAAAGGCGGCCGCCGTTGTTCACGGCATCGCCGCCGAGGACGCCGCTGAGGATGACTTTGGCGCCTTTTTCGACGGTGAGGTTGCCGCTGACGTTGCCATAGATATGAACTCTGCCGCCGTCTTCGACGTTGAGGTGGCCATAGATGGCGCCGCGGACGTAGACCTTGCCACCCTTCAGGACGGTGACGTTGCCGGAGATGGTGCCCCAGAGATCGACGGGTTCTGCGATGACCTGGTTGCCGTTAAGCTGGCCGCGTTCTTCGCGCATCGGATCATCCTCGTCTCAGCTGGATGTGCTTACGAAACGGGCGCCGAACCATCAAGTGAAAAGTGAACCTTCTTGCTCAGGACTCCGCCAGGGGCGCCTGTTCAGAGGGGGCGTCGCTTTCGCCCAGGGCCAGACGCAAGCCGCGGCTGCTCTTCACGTGGATCCAGATCAACATGGCCAGTGCGAGCACGGGGAAGCCCACGAAACGGGCCCAGCTCAGGAACGCGCTGAACGTGAATCCTGCCTGGAACTTGGCGCGATGCAGAAGCTCATTCCAGGTGTAGAGAACGCCGGGGATCTTGAAATCGGCTTGGGCGGCCGTCAGACCCACATTGTTCAGAAACGCCTGCCAAGGGAAGAGCAACGCCGCCAGAAGAAGGCACCCAATAAGGGCAGCGGTAACGTGTGCGACGCCGATGAGGCGGCCCACGAGCATGATCAGGACGAGAACCAGGAGCACGGTTGCCAGGACGAGCACGAACACGATGCCGAGGAAATCGACCAGACCGGTGAGGTATTGGACGACCTGAGCGCCGCCTTTGAGTGCAGGGGGGACGCCAGCTGGTTGAGTATCAGGCTGGAGGGCGGGCTGGGTCGTGAGGACGATGACATCGTCAGAAACGGACGCGTGCAACTGGATGACATCGGTGCGGACCATGAAGAACAGAGCGATCTGGAGGAGGAGCATGACGACGAGGAGGAGGGTGAGCCAGCTCCTGGCCCGGCGGGCAATGAGGATCGCGTCGGCGTAATCCGCAGCAGTCGCTATGGGCGTCTCGACCATGATGTATCCTCCTATCTCTAAGATCGTCCAGCGAATGTACTAACTGAAAGCGAACCGACTGGCAATGCGCGCGGGGGCGGGTAAATTGTCGACATGCTGGATGGGCACTACTGTCGGCTGAGGCAAGAGCGGCTGCTGGAGCGACTGCGGCAGCGCGAGCTTGACGCGGTTGTTTGTGCGGCGACGCATCACGTGTACTACTTTACGGGCCACTGGACGTTCTGGCAGCAACAAAGCGGGTTCGTGCTGTTTGCCGACGGGCGGTCGAGCCTGATCTCGGCAGACCGCCTGGCGGAGGGGGCGGCGGCGGATGAACTGCGGGCGTACGAAGCAAAGTGGATGGGGACGCAACGGCAGGAGCAGCCGGCGGCGGTGGCGCAAAAGGTGATCGAGACCCTGGGGGCGCGGAAGGCCGGTCGCGTGGGGATTGACGCATCGGCCGTGTCGTCGCAGGTGGCCGCGCGGTTCCATGGGGGGATAGAGGTGATTGACGAGGATCTATTTCAGCTCAGGCGGCGGAAGGACGCGGATGAGCTTGAACTGATGAAGACGGCCATCCGTTGCTGTGAAGCCATGTACCAGCGCGCACGGGAGATCCTATTGCCGGGGGTGGCCGAGCTGCACGTGTTCAATGAGCTGCACGCGGCGGCGGTAGAGGCGGCGGGGGAGCCCCTGAGCGGGATGCTGGGGAACGATTACGCATGTGGGGTTGGGGGAGGTCCGGCGAGGAAAGGGCGTGTAGCGAAGGGGGGGGAGCTGTACATTCTGGACCTCGGGCCGGCGTATCGCGGGTACTTTTCGGACAATGCGCGGACGTTTTCGGTGGACGGGAAGCCGTCGGACGCGCAGATGAAGGCGTGGGAGGCAGTCGTGGGATGTCACACGGTTGTGGAGGAAATGGCCAGGCCGGGCGCACGCTGCCGGGACATTTTCCAGGCGGCCGACGAGTTTCTCAAGCAGAAGGGTTACAGGGGGATGGCGCATCATCTGGGCCATGGGGTTGGTTTGCAGCCGCATGAGTTTCCGCATCTGAACCTGAGATGGGACGATGTGCTGATGGAGGGGGAGGTGTTTACGGCGGAGCCGGGGGTGTATGACGAGAATCTCAGGGCGGGGATACGGATCGAGAATGATTACCTTGTGACGGACAAGGGAGTGGTGAATCTGCTGAATGCTCCGATGGAGATGGTCTGAGGTTGCGGAGTCGGGGGGCGGAAGGGTTGGTATGGCAGGCGTCACGTGGGACACGTTCGAGCGGTATCGGCAGAAGGGTGTGGATGCGCGGCGGGCCGGGCAGTGGGAGTCGGCGCGGATCTATCTGCTGGAGGCATCGCGGACGATGCTGGTGCTGGCGAAGGATGCGCAGGGGGAGGAGCTGGTGCAGGCGAGGCGGGAGACGGCGGCGAAGCTGCTGGATCTGGCGCGCGATTGCGAGAGGGCGCAGCAGGAGAAGCGTCAGCGGCCGGCGATGACGCGAGGCAAGGCCGCGAGCCAGGAGAGCACGGGTGAGGCTGAGGGCGACAAGTCGGCGTCGCAGTGGATCGTGAAGGAGAAGCCGAAGCTTCGGTTCAGCGACGTGGCGGGGCTGGACGGGGTGAAAGAGGACATTCGGCTGAAGATGGTGTATCCGTTCGAGCATCCTGATCTGGCGGAGAGGTTCGGGATACGCGGAGGCGGGGGTGTGTTGTTGTACGGGCCTCCGGGGACCGGGAAAACGATGCTGGCAAGGGCGACGGCGGGGGAGATCGAGGCGACGTTTTTCACGATTTCGCCGGCGGACGTGTTGAGCAAGTGGGTTGGCGAGGCGGAGCAGAATATCAAGAAGCTATTTGACGCGGCGAGGGGTGAGAAGCGGAGCGTGATTTTCATTGACGAGATCGAGGCGTTGGTGCCGGCGCGGCGTGACGAGGGTTCGAGCGTGATGCGGCGGGTGGTGCCGCAGATTCTGCAGGGGATGGAGGGTTTTGACAAGAAGACGACTCCGGTGATGTTCATGGGGGCGACCAACGTGCCGTGGCAACTGGACACGGCGGTGTTGCGGCCGGGGCGGTTTGACGAGAAGGTGTACATCCCGTTGCCGGATCTGGCGGCGCGGCGGAAGATGCTGGAGATCTACCTGGGCAAGCGGCCGGTAGCGGATGACGTGGATCTGGACGGGCTGGCTGTGAAGCTGGAGGGGTTCAGCGGGGCGGACATCAAGTACGTTTGCGATCGGTCGGCGACCGTGCCGTTCCTGCAGAGTGTGGTTAGCGGGAAGGAGGGGGAGATCACGCAGGCGATTCTGGACGACGTGATTGCGGACACGCCGCGGTCGGTGACGTCGGAAATGCTGCGGCGGTTTGAGGAATGGGCGAAGAACGGGTGAGGGGGTATGGTGTGTGTTGTGGCGGAGAAGAGGTACAGGTACACGAGGTCGCTTCGTCTGCGTAAGCGGGCGGAGGTATCGGCGGTCTTCGCGGGGCACGTGAGCGAGGCGCGCGGGCCGCTGGTGATGTACGCTGGGCCGAACGAGCTGGGGCATCCGCGGCTGGCGATTGCGATGAAGCGGGCGGTGGGGACCGCGGTGAAGCGGAATCGGATCAAGCGACTGTTGCGCGAGGCGTATCGGCTGCATCAGCACGATCTGCCGCGGGGGTATGATTTCGTGATTGTGGTGCGGCCGCACGCGGAGCTGATCCTGGCGGAGTATCAGAAGCTGATGACGCATCTGATGGTGCGGCTGCACCGGGAATGGACGGGGTGAGCGGGGAGCAAGGGGGGATCATGAATGAGATAGCGTTTGGCCATGCCGCGCGAGAAAGAAGGCGACCCAGGCGGCTGGCGAGGAGGGCGTGAGGATGCGTTGGGTGCTGATACAGTTCGTGTTGGTGTACCGGGCAACCTTCGGGCGGCTCATGGGGGGGCATTGCCGGTACGTGCCGTCGTGCAGCCAGTATGCGATCGATGCGGTGAACAAGTATGGTGCGATGCGGGGGAGTTGGCGGGCGATCAAGCGGATCTGCCGGTGTCATCCGTGCGGCGGCGGAGGGCACGATCCGGCATGATTACTTGAGGACGGGCAGGAGAGTGGCGTAGTCGTCGGTCCAAAGTCGGAGGAAGGGGATGCGTTTGGGGGCCTCGGCGACCTGGGCGAGGGCCGGGGCCTGCAAACGGGAAGAGCTGCGGGTAAGGATGACCCAGTTGGACGGGTAATCGTAGCGGCTGTCGCGGGATTGGGGGCTGGGGACCACGATGACATGAAGAGAGAAGCGGTCAGCGACACCGGCGAGAATGGGCTGGAGGTCGACGTGGCGGTTGCTGACGTTGAAGAGGAGCAGGCCGTCATTGGCGAGATGACGAAGGTAGATCTCGATAGCCTGTTGGGTGATGAGATGGACGGGGATGGCGTCGCCGCTGAATGCATCGACGAAGAGCATGTCGTACTGCTGGGGGGATTCACGTTCGAGGGAGAGGCGGGCATCGCCCAGGACGACGTCGATGGTGGCGGGGGAGTCGGCCAGAAAGCTGAAGCGGGCGCGAGCCAGGCGTTCAACGAGGGGATTGATCTCATAGAAGCGGAACGTGTCGCCGGGTCTTGCGTAGGCGGCGAGCGTGCCGACGCCGAGGCCGATAATGCCGACGCGACGCGGCGGGCCGGGCGGAAGGGACTTGAAAGCCCGGTCCGGACCTGAGTGGTCGCCGTAGTAGCCGAGGGGATGCCGGCGCAGATCCCGCCGGACCAGTTGGGCGCCATGCACGATGGCATCGTGCCGCATGACGCGGACGGTCCGGCTGGCGTCGTCAGGGAAGCGCTCATAGACGGAGACCAGGCCGTAGAAGGTGCGCTCTTTGGCAAGGATGGCGGCGTCATCGGGGAGGAAGCTGGCTTCGAGGTAGGTCAGGACGATGAGCAGACCGCCGGCCAGCAGAACGCCGTACAGCGAGATGCGGGAGGAAAGGCGATGCTCGCGGAACCACGATTGCGAGATCAGCAAGATCAGAAGAACGGCGCACAGGAACAGGACCGCAAGGTAGAACTCGTAGTAGCCGTTGAAAAGAACAGGGGCGATGAGAGCCGCGGCACAAGCGCCCGCGGCGGAGCCCGCGGCGATGGAAAGGTAGAAAGAGGTGAGGTAAGCGGGAGAGGGTTTGATGGCGGCCAGCTCGCCGTGGCAGATCATGCAGGCCGCGAGCATGATGGTGGCGCTGAGGCTGATCCGTAGGGTAATGCTCAAGACGGAGTAGAAGGTGGTGACGAAGAGACATGCAGTGGCGGCGAGGAGGACGACGACCCAGAGCCATCGCCGGTAGAGGCGGATGCTGTGGAAGGGGATGATGAAGGTCAGAAGGTAGAGGACGAGCGGGAGGACCCAGAGGAAGGGGATGACGGCGATGTCCTGGCAGATCTTGCTGGTGGCGGAGACGAGGAGGGCTGAGCCACAGGCTGGGAGGAGGAGATAGAGCAGACGGTGCAATGGGCGAGGGGCCAGATCGTCCGGGAGGGTCCGGCAGTGGGCAAGCTCGGGGGTAGTGGAGAGTCTGAGGTGACGCAGGTGGCGGGCGCAGGCGGCGGCGGCAAGGACGAAGGCGACGAGACCGGCGGACCAAACGAGGGACTGCGCGCGGCGTGTGAGGAGGGGCTCGATGATGAAGGGGTAGGTCAGCAGCCCGAGCAGCGAGCCGGTGTTGGAGAGAGCGTAAAGGCGGTAGGGGGATCGACCGGAGTTGACGGAAGTGAACCACGACTGAAGAAGGGGGGAGGTGGCTGAGAGCACGAAGTAGGGGAAACCGACCGTGGCGGCGAGCACGGTGAGGATGGCCAAGGTGGGGGCTTGCCCGGGTTGGGGTCTCCAGCGGTCCGACGGAGTGACGGGCAGGAGAACGATGGCGCAGAGGAGGAGGATGCAGTGGAGAACGGCCTGTGATCGTGGTGTGAGAAGGCGGGCGGACAGGTGCGCGTAGGCGTAGCCGCCGAGCAGGAGGATCTGGAAGAAGAGCATGCAGACACTCCAGACGCCGGCGGTCCCGCCGAACCAGGGCAGGATGTATTTGCCGATGAGGGGCTGGATCTGGAAGAGAAGAAAAGCTGAGACGAAGATAGCCAGGGGGAAGGCGATGGGGCCGACGGGTTCGGGGGAGGGGGCCGTGCGGCTCGGGGGTGGGGCCCACGGATCAGTATCCGCCGGCAGCGGAAGCGACGTGCGGGCGAGGTTCTGGGGGTGCGTTGGGTGCACGAAGGGTCGTTCTACAGGAGGTGCCTGACCTTTTCAAAGCGCGTCTCGATCGCTTGGCGCAGGCTGGCGTGGCCATCTTGATAGGTGTGAGCGTTACGCGCGATGGCCACGAAGAGTTTGACCATGTTGTTCCAGTCTCTGACGCTGACGTACTCGGGGCCGATCCTTTTTCTCCTGCGGTCCATGTTGTGGTAGTTGCCGAGCGCGACGCAGGTGGCGGCGGAACGGTAGCCGTAGGCGTCGTAGACGGTGGCTTCGCAGGTGCCGCCGGGCATAAGGGCTCGCTGGTAGTGAAATGATCCTGACCTCTTCCTGAGGGCTTCAGCCTGCTGGGTGAGGAAGTACGTGAGCGCGGAGTTGAAGACGCTGGTTCTATCGCCGACGCGGATGATGGGGCCTCTGCCCTGGGGGGCGTAGGGCTGCTCGGCCGAGGTCTCGATGGAGATGATGCGGTCGGTTTTGCGGAGGAGTCTGGGGTGCTGCGCCGCGGCGATGGCGCCGACGAACCCTTCCTCCTCGGCGCGCGTGAGGAGGACGGCGACAGGTGAGGCGGGGGGGTTGGCACGGAGGCGGTCGATCATGGCCAGCGCGGCTGCTGCGCCGGCGACGTCGTCGCAGCCGCGGCAGTAGAACTTGCCGGCCCTGATGCGGCCTTCGCCCTGGTCGAGCATCCCGATGGCGCCGGGGGGTACGGCTCTGGCAACGCGGACGCGGACGCTCCTGGTGTGCAGGCCGTCTTTGCGGCGAGTCACGTGGATGACTCGACCAGGGACTTCGCGCCCGTCGTCGAAGAAACGAACCTTGGTGTCGCGCATGTACTCGGCTAAGACGTGGCCGCGGAAATCGGCATCGAGGGTGTCCCGATCGACCATCCGGCGAGCGACAAAGCCCGGATGGTCTATGTGTGCCGCGAAGACCCAGCGGGGGGAGCGTTTGCGGTTGCCGGCCAATGCGACCAGGACGTTGCCGTGTTCGTCGCGGGTGAAGCGGAGGTTGCGGCGGGCGCGGACGAACCGGCGCACGTATTCCACGATGCGGTGTTCGAGGAAAGGAGCGGTGGGCAGCGAGCAGAGATCGTGGAGGATGCGCATGGGTCAGAAGGGCTCAGCCTGCGAGGCAAGATTCTCAAATCGCGTACACTTGGTGTCGAAGAAGAGCTTCAGGGTGCCGGTGGGACCGTTGCGCTGCTTGGCGATGATGATCTCGGCGACGTTGTCCGGCTGGAAATCGGGCTCGGACATGCGGTAGTAGTCCTCGCGGTGGAGGAGCATGATGACATCGGCGTCCTGCTCGATGGAGCCGGACTCACGGAGGTCGCTCATACGTGGGCGGTGGCCTTCGCGGCCTTCGCTGGCGCGGTTGAGCTGGGAGATCGCGATGACGGGCACGTTGATCTCGCGGGCGACGGCCTTGATGGCCCGGGAGATCTCGCTGATCTGCTGCTGGCGGTTCTCGGGGCCGGGGTTGTCCATGAGCTGCATGTAGTCAATCATGATGCAGCGGATGTCGTGCTGGAGCTTAAGCCGGCGGGCCTTGGCGCGGAGTTCGAGGGGGGTAAGGCACGCGGAATCGTCGACCCAGATGGGGGCTTTGGCGAGCTGGCCGACGACCGTGGCGAGCTGCTGATATTCGTGTGACTGGAGCATTCCCTTTCGCAGCTTATGCGAATCGATCTTCCCGCGGGAGCAGAGCATGCGCTGAGCGAGCTGCTGTTTGCTCATTTCGAGGGAGAAGACGACAGAAGGGATGCCGCGTTCGGCGGCGATGCCCTCAATGATGTTCATGCCCAAGGCGGTCTTCCCCATGGAGGGTCTGGCGGCGATGACGATCATCTCCCCGTTCTGCAGCCCGTTGAGCATATCGTCCAGGTCCAGGAAACCGGTCTCAAGCCCGCGTTGGCCGCGGTTCTCGATCATCTCGAAAACTTCATGGAGGACGGTTTCCAGCGGGACCACGGCCCCGCCGACGCGCTTCTGGGCGATGTCGAAAATCCTCTTCTCCGCCTTGTCGACGACCATGTCGGCCTGCTCGTGGGGAGCGTAGGCGTCGCGGAGGATGTCATTGCTGGCGGCGATGAGTTGGCGCAAGAGGGACTTTTCGCGGACGATGCCGGCGTAATGGGCCCCGTGGGCGGCTGAGGGGACCGAATTGAGGATCTGGGCGAGGTAAGGCACGCCGCCGATTTCCTCGAGGAGTTGTCGCTTGCCGAGTTCCTCGCGAACGATGACGGCATCGATGGCTTTGTTCTGCTCGTAGAGCTTGAGGAGGATGTCGAAGACGATCTGGTGGTCAGCCTGGAAAAAATA
>Ga0315278_10000935_pt1 | contig 25216 bp, 19 predicted proteins | sample YL17G06_0_MG_FD_203880 | JGI IMG/M metagenome (GOLD analysis project Ga0315278, IMG submission 203880) | Sediment microbial communities from Yellowstone Lake, YNP, Wyoming, USA - YL17G06_0 | ecosystem: Environmental > Aquatic > Freshwater > Lake > Sediment | place: USA: Wyoming | collected... | reverse complement strand
GCAGCGCACGACCCAGACGCGCAGCCGCGCCACCACGCAGCGCGCGACCCGGATGCGCAGCCGCGCCACCACGCAGCGCGCGACCCGGATGCGCAGCCGCGCCACCACGCAGCGCGCGACCCGGATGCGCAGCCGCGCCACCACGCAGCGCGCGACCCAGACGCGCAGCCGCGCCACCAGACAGCGCGCGACCCGGATGCACAGCCGCGCCACGACGCAGCGCACGAGGCGAACGCGCAGCCGCGCCGCCAGCCGCCGCGCGAGGCGCACGCGCGCAAGCAGCACCAGCCGGCGCACGCCCCCGCGCACGATCACCAGGAGCCGGTGCAGCCAGCCAGCCACGAATCGGCCCTCGGCCGGCTGCACGACCACGCGCGCCGCGCACCGCGCTCCGGCGGCCGGCGCGACAAGCCCATTCCCGCGCTGCTGCGCGGCACGCCGCGGCGGACGAATTGACCACGGATTCATCAAGGAGGACGCAATGGAGATTTTCGTAGGCAATCTCGCCCCGCAGGCCACCGAGGTCGAGCTGATCGATCTCTTTAAGGCATTCGGCGACGTGAAATCGGCGGAGGTGAAGCGCGAGATGTTCACCGGCACGTCGAAGGGCTTCGCGTTCGTCGAGATGCCGGGGAAGCAGCACTCGCTCGCCGCGATCGCGGGCCTTAATGGCAAGGACCTGCACGGCCAGCCGCTGCGCGTAAACGAGGCGCGCAGCTTCGTAGGCGGGGGCGGCGGCCGCTCGCGGCGGCGCTGAGTGAGTCGGCGTATAGTCGATTTTCTGATCTCCGCGCGTCCCGAACAACCCGAACCACGGACCCCCGCATCGCCGGGGTTCTTCGTTTCGGGCCGACGGAGACAGGAGGAACGATGCTGTTGACGAAGAAGCTGCGGCCGGTGGGCGTCTGCTCGCTGTGCCACGCAGTGACCTACCGGACCGAGACGATCAACCAGCGCTGCGGGCGCAGTCCCAACGGCCGGCGCTGCCGCGGCGAGTACAAGGCCGCGACCCGCGAGGTCGGCTGGAAAACTTGCACGTCGTGCGAGCAGACCGGCACATTCGAGTCACGCCCGTGCCCGTTCTGCAACGGCGTCGGGTGGCACCTGATGCGGGCGGGGAGGCTCTGAGCGCGCCGCCCGGGAACCCCGCTCGCGCGACCGAGGCGGGGTCGCATCCCTACTCCACTCTCACTCCCGACGTCGTCCTCGACGCGCTCGAGACTGTCGGCCTGCGTGGCGACGGGCGCATGATCGCGCTCAACAGCTACGAGAACCGCGTCTACCAGGTCTTCCTGGAAGAAGGCCCGCCGGTCGTGACGAAGTTCTACCGGCCGGCGCGCTGGACCGACGCGCAGATCCACGAAGAGCACGCGTTCGTCGCCGAGCTCGCCGAGCGCGAGATCCCGGTCGTCGCGCCGCTCGTACTCGCGAGTGAAACCAGTGGGGCTGAAACGAGCGGGATTGAAACCAGCGGGAGTGTAACCAGCGGCGAGCGCACGCTGAACGAGCACGCCGGGTTCCGCTTCGCCGTGTATCCGCGGCGCGGCGGGCGCACCCCGGAGCTCGAGGATCCCGACACGCTCGAGTGGATCGGGCGCTTCATCGGTCGCATCCACGCGGTCGGCGCGCTGCAACCCTTCGTCGAGCGGCCCGGCCTCGGCATCGGGAGCTTTGGGATCGAGCCACGCGACTGGCTGCTCGATCACAACTTCATCCCGGCGGACCTGCTCGCGGCGTGGACGAGCTCGGTCGAGCTCGCGCTCGACGGCGTGCGCCGTTGTTATGAGCGCGCGGGCGACGTGCGGACGCTCAGGCTGCACGGCGATTGCCATGCGGGCAACGTGCTGTGGACAGACGATGGCCCGCACTTCGTCGACTTCGACGACAGCCGCATGGGGCCGGCGATGCAGGACCTGTGGATGCTGCTCTCCGGCGATCGCGCCGCGATGACGAAGCAGCTCTCCGACGTGCTGGCCGGCTACGAGGATTTCTTCGAGTTCGACCGGCGCGAGCTCGCCCTGGTCGAAGGGCTGCGCACGCTGCGGCTGATCCACTACTCCGCCTGGATCGCGCGGCGCTGGGACGATCCCGCGTTCCCGGCCGCGTTCCCATGGTTCAACACGCAGCATTACTGGCAGGACCGGGTGCTCGAGCTCAAGGAGCAGATCGCGCTAATGGATGAGGCCCCGCTCGGGCCTTTGTAGCGTCCGCTGCAGTAAGATGCGCGCTCACCATGAGACTGCGTAGCATCGAGCTCGAGCTGCCGCGGCGCGACGCCGCGGTTGAATTCCTCCGCGACACATGGGGCCTCGTCGATGCAGGCCGGCAAACCCGCACCGCGTTTCTCCGCGGCACCGGCGATCATCCCTACCTCGTTTCGCTCACCGAGGCCGCAGCCCCGCGGGCGGCCGCGATCACGTTCTCCGGCTCCGAAGACGAAATCGGGACCGTGCACGCGCGGGTCGCGGCCGCCGGGTCACCTGCGCCGAAACGCGTCGCGGCATTCGACGAGCCAGGCAGCCCGAGCGGCTTCATCGCGACCGGGCCGGAGGGGCAAGCCTTCCGCTTCGTCGCGGATCGCGAGCCGGTCGCGGCAATCGCCGGCCCCGACGCGCCGGTCCAGCTCACGCATGTCGTCCTCAACACGCTCGACCGCGACGCCTGCGCGCGCTTCACGCTGGAAATCTTCGGCTTCACCGTGTCGGACCGCACGCGGCACATGACCTTCGTGCGCTGCAACCGGAAGCATCACGCACTCGCGTTCGCGCAAGCGGAGGCGGCTTCGCTGAATCACATCGCTTTTGAAATGGCCGACCTGGACGCCGTGATGCGCGGCGTCGGGCGGCTGCGCGACCTGGGTCTCGCGCCCGCGTGGGGACCGGGGCGGCACGGCCCGGGCAACAATGTGTTCGCGTACTTCATCGCGCCGTTCGGCGCGGTTGTCGAATACACCGCCGACGTGCAGGAGGTCGACGACACCTACCGTGTCGGCGGCCCCGAAGACTGGAAGTGGCCGCCGAACCGCATCGATCACTGGGGCCTCTCGTCCAAGGACTCCGCGCGCCTCGGCGCAGCCGAGCGCACGTTCCGCTTCCGGGCAGAGGAGAAGTGAGCATGCTGCGCATCGGGGTCGCCACGCTGCTCGCCGCACTTTCGCTCGCGGCATTCGCGCAGGACTACCCCGGCCGTCCGATCCGCCTGATGATGCCCAACGCGCCGGGCAGCTCGATCGACACCGTGGGCCGGATCTTCGCCGCGCGCCTGGGTGAGACGCTGGGTCAGCAGATCGTCATCGAGAACCGCCCCGGCGCCGCCGGGGCGATCGGCATCGAGAGCGCGAAGAACGCCGCACCCGACGGCTACTCGCTGCTGTTCGCCTCCGCGAGCGGCATGTCGATCGCGCCGCTGCTGCAGAAGAAGATCCCTTACGACCCGGTCAACGATCTCGCGTTCGTGTCGCTGGTCGCAGTGATGCCGAACGTGTTGGTGGTCACTCCGACGCTGCCGATTGCAACGGTGAAGGAGCTGATCGACTACGCGCGGGCCAACCGCGGACGCGTGAACATGGCCTCGGCCGGCCCGGGCGCCGCGAGCCACCTCGGCGGGGTCTTGCTGATGGTCATGGGGGATTTCGAATCGCTGCACGTGCCGTACAAGGGCGGCGGTCCGTCGGTCGCGTCGGTGGTCGCGGGCGAGTCGCACTGGACGGTCACGCCCGCGCCCGCGGCGATGTCGCTCGTCAAGGCGGGGCGTTTACGCGCGGTCGCGTACACCCTGCCCGCTCGCGCCCCACTGTTCGGCGACCTGCCGACCATCGCGGAAACCCTGCCCGGCTACGACTACAACGGCTGGGCCGGGCTCCTCGCGCCGAAGGGCACGCCGCGCGCGATCCTCGACAAGCTGCACGCCGCCGTCGTGAAGACAGTGAGCCTTCCCGCCGTGAAGGAAGGCTTCGCGGCGCAGGGCGCGGAGGCGATCAGCACTTCTCCGGAGGAGTTCCGCCAGTTCCTACAGCGCGACATCGCGAACACCGCGAAGGTGATCAAGGCCGCCGGGCTGCAGGCGGAATAGCGGCGCCTCCCGGCCTGTTGGACCCTGGTCCGGCACCCGCCGCGACGCTCTGTCACGCCTTTTCCAATGAGGAGAAACCCATGGCAGGACTGCGGATCGCGCTGACTTTCACCGTCCTGGCGCTCGCGAGCGCCGCGGCCGACGCTCAAACGCCCGCCCGCATCCGCGGCACGATTACCGCCGTCGAGCCGAACGTCCTGGCAGTGAAGTCGCGCGACGGGCAGGATCTCCGCCTCGTGCTTCCCGACAATGCGACCGTCGCGGTCGCCAAAGCGGTCCGCTTCGAGGACATCAAGCCCGGAGACTACGTCGGCTCCACGGCGCTGAAGCGCCCCGACGGCATACTCGTCGCGGTCGAGGTCCAATACCTTCCGCTCACCGCGCCGCCGGGCCACACGCCGGCGGATCTGCAGCCCGGCTCGACGATGACCAACGCGAACGTCGAGGCGGCCGTGCAGTCCGCCGGCAACCGCGAGCTCACGCTCAAGTACAAGGACGGAATGCAGAAGATCCTGGTGCCCGAGGGCGTGCCGATCGTGCGCGCGGTGCCGGGTGCGCGCAGCGACCTCGCGGTCGGGGAATACGTCTTCGTCGCGGCTCAAGCCGCGCCGGACGGCAAGCTCACCGCCTTGCGCATCCAGGTGAGCAAGGACGGCGTCAAGCCGCCGCAGTGACGGCTCCGCGAGGCTGTATTCCCGGAGCGCGCACTGTCACGCGCCCGTGTACGCGAGCGCCGGCTGGCTGAAGAACGAATCGACGAGGTGGTACGACACCGCCCAGTTCTTCGCGCGCATGCTCGAGTGCGCGATCCCGGGCATCACCGCGAACTGCTTGTCCGGATTGGGCAGCCGGGCGAAGAAGTCCGCGAGATCCCGGAACGACGCGATGCCGTCGTACTGCCCGCGCATGATCATCGTCGGCACGTCGATCTTCGCGGGATCGACGAGCGGCAGGTTCGCCGACATGTCGACGTAGGTTCCGGTCGGGACCGAGGTGTCGAGGGCGAGCACTGCATCGGCGAACGCGTCAACGACCGTCAGATCCGACGTGCCCGGATGGTCGCGAGTGAAAATGCTCTGCACGAACTTGCGATCGATCGGACGCCGGTTCGAGGCGCGGTACTGCTCGAGGCGCTTCCTGCGGTCGGCAAGCGTCGGACTCCCTTCACCGGTCCATACGAATGCGTCCAGCGCGAGGCGCTTCGCGCGCCCCGGATAGCGCTGCGCGAAGAGCGCAATGCGCAGCGCTCCCGAGGAGGCGCCGTAGAGCATCGGGCGCGGGTCGTCAGCGAACCTCGACATGTACTCGGCCGCAGCCGCGACGTCGTCCGCGCCGGTCGACACGTCGGCATTGATCGGGCGGCTCTTGTCGGACCTGCCGTAACCTTCGCAGTCGATGCACCAGGTGTCGTAGCCGAGACGCGCGAACCAATTCATCACCGAGTACTCGGGCTTGCCCGGGACTTGCAGATCGAACACCGGTGTCCCGGCCATCGACGAGCCGTGCACGAAGAGGATGGTGCCGCGCCGCGGGCCGCCGGTGGACGGGTCGCGCAGCTTCTTGCGCAACAAGAAGATGCGGACGTTCTCGCCCGCGAGGCGCTTGGTCGCCCAATGCTCCGTGCCGACGACCTCTGCGCTCGCCTGCGCCGACGCACGCTCGGGAAGGAGCGTCGCGGCGGCGAGTCCCGCCGCGCCCGCCAGCAGGAAACCCCGCCGCCCTTCCATCAGCTCGCCTTCAGAACGTAGCCGTACGCGACGTTCGAGCGCCCTTCGCCGTGACGGTCATAGAGCGCCTTGTGCTGGGCGATCTTGTCGCCGTCGAGCGCCGCGCGCTGCTGCGGCGTGAAGCCGTAAAGCCGGGCGTTGTTCTCGCCGAAGATCATGTTCTTCACTTTGCCGTCGGCGGGCCCCAGGGCGGCAAGGCCGTATTTCTTCTGGATCTCCTCGGGAATCTCGAGCCGCCGCAGCGCCTCGATCTGCCATTGCGGCGCGCCGGTCCAGATCGCGTCGGTGCCCCAGCAGACGTGGTCCGCGCCCATCCCCTTGATGAGCTGTCCCATCATCACCGCCGACAGCCGCGGCTCGGCGATCGTGGTCTGCGCGAAAAGCTGGCCGACGTCGGCGTAAACGTTGGTCACGCCGTACTTCGCGGGAATCTCGGCGAGATCGCTGATCCAGTCGACGCGGCCGCTCTGCTCGAACTGCGCCCAACCCTCCTCGGCGCGTCCGCCGCCGGCGTAGCGGTAGCCACCGTGGTAGATGATGAAGTTGAGCTTCGGCCAGTCCTTCGCCGCCTTGCCGACGTCGCGCACGTCGGCGTAGTCGGCGAGGTTCGGAAACTGCTTCGCGACCGACGGCGGGAAGAGGCCCTTGTGGATGCACACGTTCTTCAGCCCCGGGTTCGTCGCGCTCCACTTCACCAGCTTCTCGTAGAACGGGTACATCAGCTTTTCGTCGTCGAGGCGATACGGATGCTTGCTGAGGTTCTTGTTGGTGTTGTCGCCGACCGTGTAGCCCTTGTACGAGTCGGGCTTGAGCACCTCGTACGCCTTGTCCACCTGTTCCATCCAGCCGGGATAGCCTGGCGTGAAGATCGCGTGCGAGAACATGCGCTTCGTGCCGGCGATAGCGTTGACCGTGCCGCGCGCGTCGAACTTCATCTCGTTCGTCAGGAACCAGTCGTCCGGAATCTCGGAGGGCGAGCCGCTGATCAGCGCGGCCTTGGTGTCGCTGTCGAGGAAGATCTCCTTGAGGTAGTTATCGAACATCAGATCGGCGATCGTCTGCTCCTTGCCGACGAGCGCCGGGTTCCAGCCCGCTTTGCCCACCGCCATGCGCTGATTCACGAAGGTGCGGTTGCGCGTCCCCTGGCGCAGGAAGTGCGTGTGCATGTCCATGATGAACTGCCCCTTGAGCGCCTTCGCGCGCTCGTCGGCGGCGCCCGGCTGCTGCGCCTCGGCGGGCGACACGCCGAAGATCGGTCCGTAGGTCTCGTTCATGGCGAGGAACGCGGCGGCCATGCCCGACGCGGTCTTGAAGAAAGCGCGCCGGCTCATGCCATGACGCTTCGCGAGCTCGGCGCCCATGCGCTTCACGCGCGCCTCGAACTCGCGCTGGCGCGGGGACTGGGGTTCGGGCATGAACTCGTCGCTCGAGACCGACTGCACCGGAATCGGGGACGGGAAGAGCGACGTTTCGGCCGACGAGAGCTGGTCCAGTTCTTCCTGGGAAAGGTGCAGGCTCATGAAGTCCTCCTGGTGAGAGCGCAGGGCGGCGGAGGTTTCCGACCCGGCGCGCCTGCGTCGGACTCGTCCCCCGTTTGTGCCGTCGCAATCCTACGCTACGCCACAGACCTGGACCTCTTGCGCCGCAGCAGCCCGACGCTGGACCGGGGTCCCCCGGTGTGGCACCCTGACGCGCCTCGCCGCCAGGAGACCCGGACCCGATGACGCCGCTCATCCGCTTCGCCTCGGCCCTCGCCCTCGCGGCCGGAACGACGGCAGCGCTCGCACAGTCGTGGCCGACCAAACCGGTGCGCATCATGGTCGGCGCATCGCCCGGCGGCGGCACCGACATCATCGCGCGCCTGCTGGCGGAGAAGCTCGCCGAGACGTTCAAGCAGCCGTTCGTCGTCGAAAACCGGCCGGGTGCCTCCAACACGATCGCCGCCGACATCACCGCCAAGGCGACGGCGGACGGCACCACACTGCTCCTCGCCACCAACACCGCGCAGGCGATCGCACCGCATCTCCTCAAGCTCGGGTACGACCCGATCAAGGACCTTGCGCCGGTGTCGCTGATCATCGTCGTGCCCAACGTGATCGTGATGAACACCTCGATCCCGGCGAGCAGCGTGAATGAGCTCGTCGCGCTGATGAAGGCCAAACCCGATTCTTTCTCGTTCGGCTCCTCGGGCACCGGCAGCACGCAACATCTCGCGGGCGAGGCATTCAAGCTCGCGACCGGCACCGTCGCGACGCACGTCCCGTACAAGGGCTCGAGCCAGGCGCTGGCCGATCTTGTCGGCGGCCAGATCCAGCTTAACTTCGACACGACCTCCTCGGCGATGAGCTTCATCAAGAGCGGCAAGGTGAAGGTGCTCGCAGTAATGACGCCAAAGCGATCGGCGGAGCTGCCCGACGTGCCGACGCTCGCCGAGGCCGGTTACCCGGGCGTCGAGATGAGCACGTGGTACGGGCTGTACACGACCGCCGGGACGCCGAAGCCGGTGATCGACCGGCTGCACGCGGAGCTCGCGCGCATCGTGAAGCTCCCCGACGTGCAGTCGCGCCTCGCGAGCCTCGGCGGGGAGATCAGCGCGCTCTCGACCGAGCAGTTCGCGGCGTTCGCGCGCACCGACTACGAACGCGCCGGCAAGCTCATCCGCGATGCGAAAGTAAAGATCGACTGATGGGAACGCGTCCGACCGTCGCGCTGTTTGCCGGCGACCCCGCCGGAGTTGGCCCGGAGATCGTCGCCAAGCTCCTCGCCGAGCCGGAAACGACGCGCACGGCCGACGTGCTGCTGATTGCCAGCCGTGCGAGCATGGACGCCCGCGCACAGGCGACGCTCGTCGAGTGGAAGGGGCTGGAAGCGCCAGCGTTTCCCCTCGGCGTCGCGGGTCCGGACAATGGCCGGTTCATGCTCGACGGGTTGTCGACCGGCGTTGACCTGGTGCGCAGCGGCAAGGCCGACGCGCTCTGCTTCGCGCCGCTCAACAAGGGCGCGCTCCGCGCCGGCGGCATGAACCACCCCGACGAGATGCACTGGTTCGCCGAGGTGCTCGGCTGGACCGGGCCGTGCGTCGAGTTCAACGTGCTCGAGGACTTGTGGACCTCGCGCATCACTTCGCACGTACCGCTCAAGGACGTTGCCTCGCTCCTCAATATAGAAGGCGTCGCGGACGGCATTGGGCTGCTCTATCAGGGCCTGCAGGCGGCCGGGAAGCACTCGCCCCGGCTCGCCGTGTGCGGTTTCAATCCCCACAACGGCGACAACGGCAACTTCGGCCGCGAGGAGATCGACGTCATCGCACCCGGCGTGAAGCGCGCCGCCGAGCGGGGATGGCCCGCCGCCGGCCCCTTCCCCGCCGACACGATCTTCGTGCGCGCCCTGAACAAGGATGCGGGCGGCGGCTACGACGGCATCGTGACGATGTATCACGACCAGGGCCAGATCGCGATGAAGCTGATGGGCTTCGAGCGCGGCGTTACGGTGCAGGGCGGCCTGCCGATCCCGATCACCACGCCCGCACACGGCACCGCGTACGACATCGCAGGCAAGGGCAAGGCCAACGTCGGCGCCATGCGGAACGCCTTCCTGCTCGCGTGTCGCATGAGTGCGGCTCGGAACACGTAGAATCACGGCAGCTCGATGCGCGGCGCCGCCCGGCGCCGCGTTTCGTTTCCGCCTTCCACCAGCAGGGTCCATGTCCGATCGCAGCCCGTCCGGCGCCATCGTCATACGCGGCGCGCGCCAGAACAACCTCAAGAACCTCACGGTCACGATCCCCACCGGCGAGCTGGTCGTCGTGACCGGCGTATCGGGCTCGGGCAAGAGCTCGCTCGCCTTCGACACCCTCTACGCCGAGGGGCAGCGCCGCTACGTCGAGACCTTCTCGCCGTACGCGCGCCAGTTCCTCGACCGGATGGACAAACCACAGGTCGACCGCATCGACGGCTGCCTGCCGGCGATCGCCATCGACCAGACCAACCCGGTGCGCACGTCGCGCTCGACCGTGGGCACGATGACGGAGCTGAACGACCACATCAAGCTCCTGTTCGCACGTGCCGCCCAGATCTTCTGCCGCGGCTGCGGGCGGCCGGTGCGACGCGACACGCCGGACACGATCTTCGACGAGCTCGCGCGCCGCGCGACGGCGGCCGGCGACCCGCGGCTCGTGCTCGCCTTCCCGGTCGACGTGCCGAAGAACTTCAGTGAGGCCGAGGTCCTGCAGCTGCTCGAGCGGCAGGGATACACGCGGGTGCACGCGAAGCACGGGAGCACGCTCGAGATCGTGCAGGATCGCTTCCGCATGTCGAACGCCGAGCGCGCGCGCGTGATGGAGGCGCTCGAGGCCGCGCTCAAGGTCGGACGCGGGCGGGTGAACGTGCACGTGGCTGCGGAGTCGCGGGACCCGACCCCCACCCCCCCCCTCCCCCTGCCAGGGGGAGGGGGCGCTTCTCCTTCCCCCTTGGAGGGGGAAGGCGGGGATGGGGGTGCCGCACCCACCTGGCGGTTCTCCAGCGACCTTCACTGCGCCGATTGCGACATCCACTACGCCGAACCGACACCGAGCCTGTTCTCGTTCAACTCGCCCCTGGGTGCGTGCGAGACGTGCCGCGGCTTCGGACGCGTGATCGGTGTCGACTACGGCCTGGTGATTCCGGACGAGTCAAAGACGCTCGGCGGCGGCGCGATCAAGCCGTGGCAGACCGAGAGTTACCGCGAGTGCCAGGACGACATGGTCAAGATGGCGCGCAAGCGCGGCGTCCCGCTCGATGCGCCATGGCGCGACCTCGGCGACACGCACCGTCGCTGGGTCATCGAGGGCGAGGACGGCTGGGTGAGCTGGCGCAAGTCGTGGCCGGGAACCTGGTACGGCGTGAAGCGTTTCTTCGCCTGGCTCGAGACGAAGAGCTACAAGATGCACATCCGCGTGCTGCTGTCGCGCTATCGCGCGTACACGCCGTGCGAGGCATGCGACGGCGCCCGTCTCAAGCCGGACGCGCTGCTTTGGCGGCTGGGCGGGCACGAGGATGCGGACCGCGCGCTCGGCACTTATAGACGTTCCAAGCCGCGTGGCGTGAAGTTCGACGATGCGACGCTCGCGGCGCTCCCGGGCCTCTCGGTGCGCGACCTGATGCTGCTGCCAATCGAGCGCTGCCGGTCGTTCTTCGCGACGTTGCGCCTTCCCGCGCCGCTGGATCAGGCAACCGACCTGCTGCTCACCGAGATCCGGACGCGGATCGCGTACCTCGGCGCGGTCGGCCTCGGCTATCTCACGCTCGACCGGCAATCGCGCACGCTGTCGGGCGGCGAGGTGCAGCGCATCAACCTCACCACCGCGCTCGGCACCTCGCTCGTCAACACGCTGTTCGTGCTGGACGAGCCGTCGATCGGGCTGCACCCGCGCGACATGGGCCGGGTGATCGACGTGATGAAGCGGCTGCGCGACGCGGGCAACTCGCTCGTCGTGGTCGAGCACGACCCGCAGATCATGTTCGCGGCCGATCGGCTGATGGACATGGGCCCGGGGCCGGGCGAGCGCGGCGGCGAGATCGTATTCTTCGGCCCGCCGGACGGGCTGAAGCGCGCCGGGACGTTGACCGGTGAGTATCTCTCCGGGCGTCGACGGGTGGATGCGGGCATCGCGGCGCGCGCGCCGGGCACGAACGGCGCATCGATCGAAATTTTCGGCGCGTCCGAGCACAACCTGAAAAACGTGGACGTCGCGCTGCCGCTCAATCGGCTCGTGTGCGTGACCGGCGTGTCGGGTTCGGGCAAGTCGACGCTCGTGCAGGACGTGCTGTATGCGGCGCTCCGCAAGACGCAAGGCAAACCGACCGAGGCGCCGGGCGCCCATCGCGAGCTGCGCGGTGCGGCACTGATCGACGCGGTGGTGCTCGTCGACCAGACGCCGATCGGCAAGACGACGCGGTCGAATCCGGCGAGCTACGTCGGCGCGTTCGACGCGATCCGCCAGCGGTTCGCCGTGGCGCCGGTCGCACGCGAGCGCGGCTACACCGCGGGCACGTTCAGCTTCAACGCCGGGAACGGCCGCTGCCCGACCTGCGGCGGCAACGGCTTCGAGCACGTCGAGATGCAGTTCCTCTCGGACGTGTATCTGCGCTGCCCCGACTGCGACGGCAAGCGCTTCCGGCCCGAGGTGCTCGAGGTCAAGTGGGAGGGCCGCAGCATCGCCGACGTGCTCGCGTTGACCGTCTCGGAAGCGGTCGCGCTTTTCGCGCAGGAGCCGAACGTCGTCGCGCGACTGCAGCCGCTCGTCGAGGTCGGCCTGGAGTACCTGCGTCTCGGCCAGCCGGTGCCGACGCTTTCCGGCGGCGAGGCGCAACGGCTCAAGCTCGCGGGGCATCTCGCCGAAGCGGCAACCACCCCGGCGCTGCGCGCCACCCCTCCTGACCAGGAGGGGAAAGGGCGGCGCGGGTCGCTGTTCCTGTTCGACGAGCCGACCACCGGCCTGCACTTCGACGACGTCGCCAAGCTGCTGAGGGCCTTCCGCCGCCTGATCGACGCCGGCCACTCCCTCGTCGTCATCGAGCACAACCTCGACGTCATCCGCGCGTCGGACTGGATCCTCGACCTCGGGCCGGAGGGCGGCGACGCCGGCGGCGAGATCGTGTGCGTCGGCACGGCGAGCGAGGTCATGGCGCACGACCGGTCGCACACCGGGCGATCGCTGCGCGAGTACGAGGCGGCACTTAATCGCCCACTCGCGCCCGCGTCACAAATTCGCGAAGCGGAGCGCGGCAGCCCGCTTCAGGCCGCACTGCGCGAGCGCGCGCGGCACTCGATCACGATCCACAACGCCCGCGAGCACAACCTCAAGAACATCGACGTCGACATTCCGCGCGGTAAGTTCACCGTCGTCACCGGCGTATCCGGCTCGGGCAAATCGACGCTCGCGTTCGACATCGTCTTCGCCGAAGGGCAGCGCCGCTACCTCGAGTCGCTGAACGCCTACGCGCGCCAGTTCGTGCAGCCGGCCTCGCGACCGGACGTGGATGCGCTGCTGGGCGTGCCGCCGGCCGTCGCCATCGAGCAGCGCACGAGCCGCGGCGGGCGCAAATCCACCGTCGCGACGCTCACCGAGGTCTACCACTTCCTGCGGCTGCTCTACATGAAGCTCGGGACGCAGTTCTGCCCGGACTGCAACGTGCCGATCGAGCCGCAGAGCGCCGACGCGATCGCGGCGCGCATGCTCCGCGACTATCGCGGCAAGCGCATCGGTCTTCTCGCTCCGCTCGTCGTAAGTCGGAAGGGCTACTACACCGACCTCGCGAAGTGGGCGCGCGGCAAGGGCTACACGCATCTCCGGGTCGATGGCGAGTTCCTTCCCACCGACAAGTGGCCGCGCCTCGACCGCTTCAAGGAGCACACGATCGAGCTGCCGATCGCGGATCTCGTCGTGGGCCCCGACCGCGAACGCGAACTGCGCGAGACGCTCGGGCGCGCGCTCGACTTGGGCAAGGGCGTCGTTTACCTCCTCGACGGCCTCGACCGGCTCGAAGCGGTCGCGCGCACGAGCAAGGCCGCGCGCGTCGAGGTCGAACTGCCCCAGGCGATCTTCTCGACCAAGCGCGCCTGCCCGTCGTGCAGCCGCAGCTTCCCGGAGCCCGACCCGCGGCTGTTCTCCTTCAACTCGAAGCACGGGTGGTGCCCGAAGTGCTACGGCACCGGGCTCAAGCTCGCCGGCTTCGACGCCGAGCAGACCGGCGAGGAGATCTGGTGGAACGACCGGTGGGAGGACGAGACGCACGCCTGCCCCGCGTGCGACGGCAAGCGCCTCAATCCGGTCGCGCTCAACGTGCGCTTCCAGGGCCGGTCGATCGCCGACCTCACGGCGCAGCCGATCGCGCGCGTCGCCCGGCTCTTCCGCGAGCTCGCGCTCGAGGGCCGCGCGGCCGAGATCGCGCGCGACATCGTCGCCGAGCTGCGCGCAAGGCTCGGCTTTCTCGACGAGGTGGGACTCGCATACCTCGCGCTCAACCGCTCGGCACCGACGCTCTCCGGCGGCGAGGCGCAACGCATCCGCCTCGCCGCGCAGCTTGGCTCGAACCTCCAGGGCGTGTGCTACATCCTCGACGAGCCGACCATCGGCCTGCACCCGCGCGACAACCAGGTGCTGCTCGACACGCTGCAGAAGCTGCAGGCCAAGGGCAACACGCTGCTCGTCGTCGAGCACGACGAGGAGACCATCCGCCGCGCGCATCACGTCATCGACCTCGGGCCCGGCGCGGGCCGGCTCGGTGGAGAGGTAATCGGCTCCGGCACTGCCGAAGCGCTCATGCGCAATCCCGCTTCGACCACCGGCCGCTTTCTCGCCGCGCCCCTGCGCCATCCGCTGCAGCCGCGGCGCGGCGTGAACGGCGCCGACCCGTCGATCGCGGTGCGCGCCGCGCGCCTGCACAACCTCGCATCGATCGACGCGCGCATCCCGCTCGGCCGGCTCACGGTAGTCACCGGCGTCTCGGGCTCCGGCAAGTCCACGCTCGCCCGCGACGTCCTGCACGACAATCTCGCGCGCATCGTCGCTGCGAGCCGCAAGCGCGGCGGCGACGCCGTGACGCTCGCCGGCTGCACGGCGATCGACGGCGCAGAGCAGGTCGGGCGCGTCCTCGAAGTCGATCAGACGCCGATCGGCAAGACGCCGCGCTCGTGCCCCGCGACCTACGTCGGGTTCTGGGATACGGTCCGCAAGCTCTTCGCCGACACCTCCGACGCGCGCATCCGGGGCTACAGCGCCAGCCGGTTCTCGTTCAACACCGCAGGCGGGCGCTGCGAGGCCTGCGAGGGCCAGGGCGTGCGGAAGGTGGAGATGAGCTTTCTGCCCGACGTGAAGGTCTTGTGCGATGTGTGCCGCGGCTCGCGCTTCAACCCCGAGACGCTCACGATCCGATGGCGCGGGCCGGCGGGGGAAGGGAAGGGGTCCCCCGCTTCCGGCAAATCGATCGGCGACGTGCTGGCGATGAGCGTCGACGAGGCGGTCGAGTTCTACGCCGCGCACCCGTCGATTCATCACAGCCTGCGGCTGCTCCAGGATGTGGGCCTCGGCTACCTCACTCTCGGGCAGCAGAGCCCGACGCTCTCGGGGGGCGAAGCGCAGCGCATCAAGCTCGTGACCGAGCTCGCGAAGGTGCGCGGCGAGTCCGCCGACGCGGGTGGGCGCCCGGGCCGCGCCGGCGCGCAGCGACACACGCTTTACGTGCTCGACGAGCCCACCGTCGGTCTCCATATGGCCGACGTGGAGAAACTCGCGCGCGTGCTGCACCGCCTGGTCGACGCGGGCAATACCGTCGTCGTGATCGAACACAACCTCGACGTGATCGCCGAGGCCGACTGGATCATCGACCTCGGACCGGAGGGCGGGGACGCCGGCGGGCGGATCGTCGCGATGGGTACGCCGGAGGCGGTTGCCGGCTTCGCCACCACCCCGGCCGCCGGCGCGGCCACCCCTCCTCGGAGAGGAGGGGATAGGCTCTCGCACACCGGGCGGATCCTGGGCGAGTTCCTCCGCGAGCGCGGCACCCGCGCGGAGGACCGCACGCCGAGGGCGCGCGCACTTTGACATCGCGGCGCGATTCCCGGACCATGCAGGGCGTTGAATCCCAACGGCTTTCGATGAGCGTCCTGGCAACAATCCGCCGCCTGAGCGCCGCCGTGCTGGCCGCGCTGGCTTTGGGCGCGCTCTCCCTGGCCGCGCATGGCGCGCTGCCCGACCCCGTCCAGTTCGGGATCGCGATCGAGCGCGGCGACGTAAGGACGGCGCGCGCGTGGCTCGACCAGGGCCTGCCCCCCGATTACTTTGCCGACCGCATCGGCACCGGGCTGATGATCGCGTCGTGGGAAGGCAACATCGAGATGATGGAGCTGTTCGTGAGCCGCGGCGCGAACGTCAACCGGGCCACCGCGAACGGCGAGCAGGCGCTCATGTTCGCCGCCTGGCGCGGGCATCTCGAGGCGACGCGCTGGCTGCTCGCCCGCGGCGCGCAGCTCAACCGCCGCGGCCTGGAGTGGTCGGCGCTGCACTACGCGGTGTTCTCCGGCCACGATAAGGTCGCGCAGTTCCTGATCGAGCGCGGTGCCGACCTCAACGCCCGCTCGACCAACGGCTCCACGCCGCTGATGATGGCGGCGCGCGAAGGACGCGAGGGGCTCGCGAACATGCTGCTCGGCCTCGGCGCGGACGCGTCGATCACCAACGATCAGGGCGACGACGCATTCACGTGGGCGATGCGCAACCGGCACCCGCAGATCGCGAAGGCGCTTGGCTCCCCCGAACGCCTCGCCGCGGCGGCGCGTTCACCGAATTCCTTCGGCCCCCAAACCCGGTCGCAGCCGATCCCGACGCGCATCGACGACCTGATGCAGGAGATGCGCCGCGCTGCCGCGGAAGGCCGCCTCACCCTCGAGCTGCAGAGCGCATACCTGGTCGCGGTGCGCGAGCTGCGCCAGGCACAGGCCGCCGCCGGGGATGCCGCGCGTCAGGAGGCGCCCCAGGCGCTCGAGATCCGCGCGCGCCGCGGCGAACCCGGACGCGAGCAGGCGATCATCCTGTACGAGGGCGGCCGTGCCCAGGATCTCTTCAGCGGGCACCCCACGCTGCCGCAGACCGGCGCCGCCGACGGCGCCCCCGCGCAACAGTAACGACCCCTCCTACCGCAGGTCCCGCACTTCCCCGAGTGCCGCGTGCGCGGCGGCGAGCCGCGCCACCGGCACGCGGAACGGCGAGCACGAGACGTAGTCGAGCCCGATCCGGTGGCAGAACGCGATGCTCGCCGGGTCGCCGCCGTGCTCCCCGCAGATGCCGACCTCGAGACCCTTGCGGCGTTCGCGGCCGAGCCGGACGCCGAGCTCCATCAGATACCCGACGCCGCTCTGGTCGAGCGTGGCGAACGGGTTGCGCAGCAGGATCCCCTTGCGCAGGTACTCGCTCAGGAATCCCGTCTCGGCGTCGTCGCGCGAGATGCCGAACGTCGTCTGCGTCAGATCGTTGGTGCCGAACGAGAAGAACTCGGCGTACTCGGCGATCCGGTCGGCGACGATCGCCGCGCGCGGCACCTCGATCATGGTGCCGAACTGGTAGGGCACTCTAACACCCTGCTCCTTCATCACCGCCCGCGCCTCCTCCTCGAGGAGATCGCGCTCGACCCTCAGCTCGCTCGAGGTCGCCGCGAGCGGGATCATGATCTTCGGCTTGACCTTCACGCCCGACTTCGCGCACCCGCACGCCGCCTCGAAGATCGCGCGCACCTGCATGCGCACCAGCTCCGGCATGTGGATCCCGAGCCGCACGCCGCGCAAGCCCAGCATCGGGTTCTGCTCGCGCAGCGCCTCGACGGCGTCGAGCACCCTGCGCTTGGCTTGCAACTCTTTTCCGAGCGTCGCGGGGTCGCCGTCGCCAAGGCGGATGCGGGTCTCGAGCTCGACGACCGCTTTTTGCAGGTCGTCATGGCTCGGCAGGAACTCGTGCAACGGCGGATCAATGAGCCGGATCGTCACCGGCAGGCCCGCCATCGCCTTGAACAGACCGGTGAAGTCGGCGCGCTGCATCGGCAGCAGCCTGGCGAGATGCCCGGCGCGCTCCCGTTCATCCTGCGCCAGGATCATGGCCTGGACGGTCGGCAGCCGCTCGGTCTCGAAGAACATGTGCTCGGTGCGGCAGAGCCCGATGCCCTCGGCGCCGAACCGGCGCGCGCGCTCGGCGTCGCGCGGATAGTCGGCGTTCGCCCACACGCCGAGCGTGCGGATTCCGTCGGCCCACCGCAGGAGCTCGAGAAGGTGGGCGTCGGCGACGTCGGGCACGACGGTCTTCATTTCGCCGGCGAAGACCTCGCCGGTCGTGCCGTCGATCGACAGCCAATCGCCCTCCTTGAGGACGCGACCGCTCGCGGTGCGCAGCCGGCGCGCGTCGAGGTCGATCTCGAGCGACATCGCGCCGACGACCGCCGGCTTGCCGAACTGCCGGGCCACGAGCGCCGCGTGGCTCGTGCGCCCGCCGCGGCTCGTGACGACGCCCTGCGCGGCGAGCATGCCGTGCACGTCGTCGGGCTTCGTCTCCGGCCGCACCAGGATGACGCGCTGCTTCTCCTCGAGCGCCCAGCGCTCGGCGGTGTCGGCGTCGAGCGCGATGCGGCCGATCGCGGCGCCCGGCGACACGTTCAGGCCGGTCGCAATCAGGGCGCCCTCGTCCTTGGCCTTGCGCCGTGCCGCGGGGTCGAACTGCGGGTGGAGAAAATAGTCGACGTGGTCGGGCGACACGCGCTTCACCGCTTCGGCGCGGGTAATCAGCTTCCCTCGTGCCAGCTCGACCGCGATGCGGATCGCCGCCTGCGCCGTGCGCTTCGCGTCGCGGGTCTGCAGCATCCACAGCTTGCCGCGCTCGATGGTGAACTCGATGTCCTGCACCTCGCGGTAGTGGCGCTCGAGCGCGCGCGCGATGGCGCGCAGCTCGCGGTTGATGCGCGGCATCAACCGCTTGAGCTCCTGGATCCGCAGCGAGGTGCGCGTGCCGGCCACGACGTCCTCACCTTGCGCGTTGATCAGGAAGTCGCCCTCCATCTCGTTCGCACCGGTGGTGACGTCACGCGTCGTCGCGACGCCCGTGCCCGAGTCCTGGCCGAGGTTGCCGAACACCATGGCGACGATGTTGACCGCGGTGCCGAGGTCGTGCGGAATGCCCGCCGCCTTGCGATAGTCGAAGGCGCGCTTGCCGTTCCAGGACTTGAACACCGCCATCGTCGCGAGGCGCAGTTGCTCGATCGGCTCCTCCGGAAACGGGCGTTGCGCGTGCTCGGCGACCACGCGCTTGAACTCGCCGGTGATCGACCTCAGGTCCTCCGCCGGCAGGTCCGCGTCGTTCGCGACCCCATGCAACTTGCGGTGCTTGGCGAGCACCTGCTCGAACGGCTCGTCGGGCACGCCGAGCACGACTCGGCCGTACATCTGGACCAGGCGCCGGTACGCGTCGTAGACGAACCGCTCGTCGCCGGTGAGCCGCACGAGGCCGGCGGCGACGGCGTCGTTCATGCCGATGTTGAGCACCGTGTCCATCATTCCGGGCATCGAGAATTTCGCACCGGAGCGGCACGACACGAGAAGGGGATCGGCCGGATCGCCGAGCTTCTTGCCGGTGGCACGCTCGGTCCGCGCGACCGCGTCGAGCACCTGCTCCCACATGCCCGGCGGAAACCTGCCGCCGGCGGCGAGGAAGGCATTGCATGCCTCGGTCGTGACGACGAACCCCGCCGGCACCGGCAACTTCAGGCGCGCCATCTCGGCGAGGTTCGCCCCCTTGCCGCCGAGCAGGGCCCGGACGCCTTCCCAGGACCCCGCGGCGCGCTCGGCGAGGCGGACCTCGTCGAACAGATAGACGTGCTTGGCACAACGCACCACAGCACGCCGCAGTACCGCTTTTCGCTTTCGCATCGATTTCCCTGGCAAAAAAGAACCCTTTTGCCTCTTCCGCAAGCCGGCTCTTGTTCGGATTCTGGCCGGAGTCGATCAGGCGCCATTTGAACTAACGCAAAGGCAAGTGCGGGGGTCGGGTACTTTCGTTACAAACTATTACCCCTGCGGGCGTCAGCCGGGAGCACCATTAAAGCGTTCATCCACTTAAGCGTTAAGCAGCTAAGGAGGGCTCGGGAGCGGCCGAGGCCTAGCCCACCGAGCGACAAAATGAGATTCCGCAAGATCGTGCTGACGCTCGCCGTCGCACTGCTCGGCAGCGCGCTGGCGAGCACTTCCGCGTTCGCGGGCGGCGGCTACCATGGTGGCGGTAGCCGGGCGCGTGTGAGCGTCGGCGTTGCGGTCGGTCCCGGCTGGTGGGGCCCGCGTCCCGGCTGGGTCGGCCCGGGCTGGGGTTGGGGCGTGGGCTGGGGTGCGGGCTGGGGCCCGGGTTGGGGCGCAGCAGGCTGGGGACCGGGCCCGTGGGGCTGGGGTCCGGGCTGGGGTCCGGGCTGGGGTCCGGGCTGGGGTCCGGGGCCGATCGTCATTCAGTCGGCACCGCAGGTATTCGTCGAGCGGGACCCGCCGCCAGCCGCACCTACGCAGCCGCAGGTCGCTCCTGCGCCGACGCAGCCGACGGGATGGTGGTACTTCTGCCAGGGTGCCAACGCGTACTACCCGTATGTCAGGGAATGCCCGGGCGGCTGGCAGCGCGTGGCGCCGCTGCCGCCATCGTGACACGTTGAAATCGTGAGTGACTCGCTCAAACGCCTGACGCTCATCGGGCTCGCGTTCCTAGCCGGTTGCGCCAGTCTGCCGACCGGGCCGAGCGTGATGTCGCTCCCCGGCAGCCGCAAGAACTTCGACGAGTTTCGCGCCGATGATGCGGATTGCCGGCAGTACGCCTACGTGCAGGTGGGGGGCACGACGTCGCAGCAGGCCGCGGTCGATAGCGGCGTCGCCTCTGCGATCGTCGGCACGGCGATCGGGGCGGGGGCTGGCGCTCTGATGGGCGGCAGTAGCGGCGCAGGCGTCGGCGCCGGAGTCGGGCTGGTCACCGGCGCGCTCGTCGGGCAGGGCTACGCGGGCGGCGCCTACTACGCGGTGCAGCAGCGCTACGACTACGCGTACCAGCAGTGCATGTACGCCAAGGGCAACAAGATTCCCGTCGCGGGCTACCGCTCACAATCGTACACAGAGCGCGGTCCCGTGACTGCGACGTATCCACCGCCGCCGAACGCTCCACCGCCACCGCAGCAGAACGCTCCACCACCGCCGCCGCCGGGCGCTCCCCCGCCGCCGCCGCCGGATGCGCCGCCGCTGCCGCGCTAGCGGCGGTCGGTCCTCGCTGACGATCGCAAGCCGGCGCGCGCATCACGCGCCGCGCCGCACCGCGACCGCTTTCCTGCCCCACGCCCAAACGTACTGGGCACCCGACAGAACCACCGTCGCGAAGACGACGACGAACAGCGTCGGCAGCCACACCCGCGCATCGACGAGGTCCGCGGCCTGCGCGAGCACGCTCGCGAGTACCGCGAACTCCAGCGCGGTGTTGATCTTGGAGAGCCACGTCGGCTGCATCTCGACGTGCCCCACCACCAGCCGGTAGGCAATCGCGCCGCCGGCGATCACGACGTCGCGCAGCACCATCGCGGCCGCGAGCCATAGCGGCAGCCACGACTGCCAGGCGAGCAGGATCGTCGCGGTGAACATCGTGAGCTTGTCCGCAATCGGATCGAGCCGCGCGCCGAACTCGGAGACCATTCGGTAGTGACGCGCGATCGCGCCGTCGGCGAAGTCGCTGAACGCCGCGGCCATGAACACCACGAGCGCCGGCGTGTAACGGCTCTCGACGAGCAGGTACACGATCACCGGGATGAGCAGCACCCGGATCACCGTAATCACGTTCGGGATATTCAGCACGCCCCGAGCTTACGACGTCGCTCGCGGCAGCGCGACCGTCCAGCCCAGCAGGCCGACGAGCATGCGGGCCCAATTCCAAGGCTAGTTTCGATTCGATTGGGAGATCCCGCATGCACCGCATCCATTCGCTCGGCCGTCTCGTCGTCGCCATCGCCCTCGCGTGCGGTCTCGCCGCCACTGCCCACGCGCAGTCGTGGCCGTCGAAGCCGATCCGCTACATCGTGCCGTTCCCGCCGGGCGGCGCGACCGACATCCTGGCGCGCTCCATCGCGGACAAGCTCGGGCCGGCGCTCGGGCAGCCCGTGATCGTGGAGAACCGCGCCGGGGCCGCGGGCAACGTCGGCACCGAGCTTGCCGCAAAGGCCGCGCCCGATGGCTACACGATCCTCATGGTGACGGTCGCCCAGTCGATCAGCGAGACCCTCTACGCGAAGCTGGCCTACAACCTGATGCGCGACCTCGCGCCGGTCATCCTGGTGGCGCGCGTCCCGAACGTGATGGTCGTGCACCCTTCGGTGCCCGCGCGCAGCGTGAAGGAATTCATCGACTACGCAAAGGCGAACCCCGGGAAGATCAACTTTGCCTCGTCGGGCTCGGGCACTTCGATCCACATGTCGGCCGAGCTCTTCAAGCTGCTCACTGGCGTGGACATCGTCCACGTCCGTACAAGGGCAGCGCCAACGCGCTCACCGACCTGATCGGCGGGCAGGTGTCGGTGGTGTTCGACAACCTGCCGCCGTCGATGCCGCACATCCGCAGCGGCAAGCTGCGCCCGCTGGCGGTCACGACGACGACGCGCTACCCCACGCTGCCCGACCTGCCGACGATGGCGGAGGCGGGCGTGCCCGGCTACGAGGCGAGCTCATGGTTCGGGATCATGGTGCCGGCGGGGACGCCGAAGGACATCATTGCGCGACTGAACACCGAGGCGCGGAAGATCATGGCCTTGCCCGACGTGCGCGAGCGCTTCGACCAGCAGGGCGCGATCGCCAGCCCCGGCACCCCCGAGGATTTCGACGCCTTCATCCGCGCCGAGATCGCGAAGTGGGGGAAGGTCGTCAAGGCCTCCGGCGCGAAAGTCGACTGACCCGGCGCCCTCAGAACAGATCGAGCTGCGGCCCGACGCGCGGCGCCCGGAACCGGGAGGTGTCGAGCGCTTGGCGCTCGCCGTGCGCGAGGCCGAGGCGCTCGCAGGCGAGGTCGAAGCGCTTGGCGATCAGCGCGGCGAAATTGCCGGAGCCGGTCTGCCGGACGCCGAACGTCGACTCGTAGTCCTTGCCGCCGCGCATCTGGCGGACGAGACTCATCACGTGGTCCGCCTTGAGCGGGTAATGCGCGGCAAGCCATACCTTGAAAAGCGGCGCGACCTCGTGGGGAAGCCGCAGCAGGATGTAGCCGGCGGAGATTGCACCCGCTTCGCGCGCGCGCTCGAGGATCTCCTCCAGGTAGCGATCGGTCACGAACGGGATCAGCGGCGCGACCAGCACGCCGACGGGGATGCCGGCCGCCGTGAGCCGGCGGATCGCCTCCAGCCTGCGGTACGGCGCCGAGGCGCGCGGTTCGAGCCTGCGCGCCAGATCCGCGTCGAGGTTCGTCACCGAGATGTACGCATGCGCCATGCGTCGCCCCGCCATCGGCGCGACGAGATCGATATCCCGCTCCACCAGCGCATTCTTGGTGACGATCGTGAACGGATGGTCGCACTCGGCGAGCAGCTCCAGGATCGACCGCGTGATGCGCAGGTCGCGCTCGGCGGGCTGATAGGGATCGGTGTTGGCGCCGAGCGCGATCGCGCTCGCGCGGTAGCCCGGCGCGGCGAGCTCTTTGCGCAACAGCTCCGCCGCGTTGGTCTTCGCGAAAATGCGCGTCTCGAAGTCGAGTCCGGGCGAGAGGCCGAGGTACGCGTGGGTCGGGCGAGCATAGCAGTAGACACACCCATGCTCGCAGCCGCGATAGGGGTTAATCGACTGGTCGAACGGGATGTCGGGCGAGTCGTTGCGCGCGATGATCGACTTCGCCTTCTCGGGGGTGACCTCGGTCCGGATCGCCGGCAGCGCCTCCTCCGCGCGCACCCAGCCGTCGTCAACTCTCTCGCGATGCCACGATTCGTAGCGCCCTTCGAGGTTCGAGGGCGCGCCGCGCCCCTTCGTCGGACCGCCGCAGTCGCCGCGCGACGTCTTGAGCGCCACGCTGGTATTTTACCCAGTATCATCGCCAGCCGCGCACCCCCGCGGGCCAGCCGGGTAACATGTGGGCCGTCGGCCCCGATCTCCGCGGGCCAAAGGGAGCAGGAAGCAGGTGCAGGCCAGTCGTTGTGCGGTGCGTTCGATCCCGGTCGGGAGGCCGGCCCGTGGCTGAGACGGCGCGGCGCCTCACGCTGCCGGGCGAGGCCGCCGCGGTCGGACGTGCGAGCGACTGGATCCACACTCTCGGCGCCGAGTTCGCGCTCGCGCCCGAGGACGTCCGCCGCCTCGAGCTGTGCGCGACCGGGCTGATCGAAAACCTCCTGCGACACACCTCCACGGCGCCGGGCGATCGCCGGATCGAGCTCCGCGCGCGCGTGAACGAGCGCACTGCCGCGCTCGAAGTCATCGACGCGGGCCGCGCCTTCAACCCGATCGCCGAGCGCGCGACGGCGACCGTGCCCGATGCGGACGAGGCGCGCGTGGACGGCTCCGGCCTGCGGCTGGTGCAACAGTTCGCCGACGAGTGCAGCTACGCGCGGCGCGGCGGGAAGAATGTCGTGAAGCTGGCGCTGAAGCGGCGTGCCCCTGCGCACGAAGCGGCCGCCGCGCACGCAACCCGCGGTCCCGATCGCCGCGGGCGCGCCAGCCCGGCCGGCGTTCCGCTCTGGCGCGGCGATGGGACGCTGGTGCTCGCCGACGAGCGCCACGGCGTCGACCGGCGCATCCGCGGCTTCATCTCGCAGTTCGAGGTGTTCCGCGGCGCGCCCTATCAGCTCGTCGAGGACGCCATCGCGGGCTGCCGCATCATGCGGTACGCCGACGGCGAGGTGCTTCTGCGCCCGGGCGAGCGGAGCGACACGCTCACGTTCGTGCTCAGCGGGCGTCTGCGCGTGCACGCCGACGCGCCGGACTCGGCGAACTTCTCCACGATCGGCGCCGGCGACTTCGCCGGCGAGCTGTCGGTGATCGACGGCGAGCCCGTCTCGGCCTACGTGGTCGCCGACTCCGATTGCCGCGTGCTGCTCGTCGACGCCGACACGCTGTTCGGCCGGCTGCTCACGGTGCCCGAGGTGAGCCGCAGGTTCATGATGACGCTGTCGGGGCGGGTACGACGCACGAGCGTGCACATCATCGCGCACCTGCGCGATGAGATGGAGCAGGAGCGGCAGAGCCGCGACCTCGAGCTCGCGCGCGGGATCCAGGCCAGCCTGCTGCCCGATGAGCAGGCGCTGTTCCCGGCGCGCTTCGAGTTGGACTGTGCCGCGCGCACCCGCGTGGCACGCGCGTTCGGCGGAGGCTTCTGCGACGCGCTCTTCGTCGACTCGACGCGGCTGCTCATGGTGACCGGTGCAGTGCGCGGGCAAGCACTTCCAGCCGCGCTCCTGATTGGCCTTACGCTCACGATCCTGCGCCGGGAGGCGGCACGCACGTCATTGTCGCGCGCGGTCGAGCGCCTGAACCGCGCGCTCTTCGCCAGCAACGGCGCAGGGCTGTCGGTCAGTCTGTCGTGTGCCCTGCTCGACATTGAGACCGGCGCACTCACGTACTTGGATGCGGGACATGGCCCACCGGCGATCGCACTCGGCACCGGACGCTTTGAACGGCTCGCCGCGACGAACGGCCCGGCGGTCGCGGTAGTCGAGGACGCGATATTCGCCGGCGGCGAGGGCCGGCTTCCGCCGGGAAGTGCGCTTCTGCTTCACACTGTCGAGTTGACCGACGCGCGCGCCGCGAGCGGAGAACCGTTCGGAGTCGCTCGCCTGCTGGCGGCGCTGGAGGGTGCGCAGGACCGGAGCGCGGCCGGCCTGGTCGCGGCAGCGATCGCCGCCGTCGACCGCTTCGCCAGCG
>Ga0315278_10000934_pt1 | contig 25230 bp, 20 predicted proteins | sample YL17G06_0_MG_FD_203880 | JGI IMG/M metagenome (GOLD analysis project Ga0315278, IMG submission 203880) | Sediment microbial communities from Yellowstone Lake, YNP, Wyoming, USA - YL17G06_0 | ecosystem: Environmental > Aquatic > Freshwater > Lake > Sediment | place: USA: Wyoming | collected... | reverse complement strand
CTTCCTCGCGCTGCTCGAGCTCGCGCGCGAGGGGCTCGTCGAGGTCACCCAGGCCCAGGCCTACGCGCCGATCTACGTACGGCTCGCGGGCGAGGGTGGAGAGGCGCAGGCCGACGCGCCGCGGAGCGCAACCTGACTCGCGGAACGAGTACAAGCGGGACGAGTACAAGCGGGACGAGTACAAGCGGGACGAGTACAAGCGGGACGAGTACAAGCGGGACGAATACAAGCGGACGAACGCACCATGCTGAGCCCCACCGACGCCAAGACCGTGCTCGAGACCGCGCTGCTCTCGAGCCAGGAGCCGCTCTCGATCGCGGATCTGCGCCGGCTGTTCGACCCGGAGATCGGCGCGGACACGATTCGGCGGCTGCTCGACGAACTTCGCGAGGTCTGGAGCGACCGCGGCATCGAGCTCGTGAACCTGGCGAGCGGCTGGCGCTTTCAGACGCGGCCCGAATACCAGCCGTACCTCGACCGGATCAGCGCGGAGAAGGCGCCGCGGTACTCCCGCGCCGTGCTAGAGACGCTGGCGATCGTCGCCTACCGGCAGCCCGTGACTCGTGGCGACATCGAGGACATCCGGGGGGTGACGGTCTCGCCGGGTGTGATCCGGACCCTCGAGGCACGCGGCTGGATCGACGTGGTGGGCCACCGCGACGCGCCGGGCAGGCCGGCGCTCTACGCGACCACCAAGATGTTCCTCGACGACCTGAGCCTGCGTTCGCTCCAGGAGCTGCCGCCCCTTGAAGAAATCAGCAAGAGCCTCGAGCTCGCCGCGATCGGCGCAACCCCGGCGCCCGCCGCGACCGCGCGCGCGCTCAACCCGCCCGCCGACGCGCCCCCCGTCGCCTCGGCCGCCTGAACGGCACCCGGGCGCGCCACCAGCGCCGACCGAGAAGCTCCAGAAGGTTCTCGCGCGCTCGGGCCTCGGCTCGCGGCGCGACATGGAAACCTGGATTGCCGCCGGGCGCGTGACCGTCAACGACGTGCTCGCCACACTCGGCCAGCGCGTCGCCTCCGGCGACCGCGTCAAGGTGGACGGCCGTCTGCTTGCGCTCCGCTGGGAGACGCGCGTGCCGCGGATCCTCCTCTACCACAAGCCCGCCGGCGAGATCGTCTCGGCCGATGACCCCGCAGGGCGCCCGACCGTGTTCGACCGGCTGCCGCGGGTGCGAGGCGGGCGCTGGATCGCGGTCGGCCGCCTCGACTACAACACGAGCGGCCTGCTCGTGCTCACCACCTCCGGCGACCTGGCGGCGCGGCTCATGCATCCGCGCTACCAGATCGAGCGGGAGTACGCGGTGCGGATCGACGGGCAGCTCTCCGGGGAGGAATGCGCCCGGCTCACCGAGGGGGTGCTGCTCGAGGACGGCCCGGCCCGCTTCGCTTCCCTCTCCGATGAGGGCGGCGCGGGCCGCAATCGATGGTACCGCGTCGTTCTGCGGGAGGGTCGCAACCGCGAGGTTCGCCGCATCATCGAAGCGCTCGGTCGACGGGTGACGCGGCTGATGCGGGTGCGCTTCGGACCGATCGCCCTGCCGCCCGGGATGCGCCGCGGGCAGTACCGCGAGCTCGACGCCGCCGACGTGGGCAGCATCCTTGCAGGACTTGACCCGCAACCCCCCCAGGCCCTGCCCGCCCGACAGGGCGTCGGGCGCGAGGATCCACTGCAGCCGGCACCCACGCGGCGACCGCCGCGCGGGCGCTGACGCGCCCGACACTCGACCCGCCGCGTCTATCCCGTTGTCCGGGAGGGCCTTCTTTGCTACACTCCCGCTGCTTTACGGGGATGGGCTGCGAGCCCATTTTTTGTTTGTGGCGCAAAGGACGAGCATTCAGCAACTCATTGAATCGACGGCGATCGGGCTCGGGTATGAGCTGGTCGACCTGGAGCTCGGGCCGCGCGGACGGCTGCTGCGGATCTTCATCGACCGGCCGGTCGATGAGGCCGGGGCAGCGGGTCGCGTCACGCTCGACGACTGTCGGCGCATGACGCGGCAGGTGCAGCACGTGCTCGAGGTCGAAGGCGTCGAATACGACCGGCTGGAGGTCTCCTCGCCGGGGCTGGATCGCGTGCTGAAGAAGCCCGCCGATTTCCGCCGCTTCAGCGGCGCGACTGCCGAGGTGCGCCTGCGCGTGCCGCTCAATGGTCGCCGGCGATTGGTCGGAGTCGTGCGGGCCGCGAGCGACGCCGCAGTCGATCTCGAGGTCGACGGTACGCTGCTGTCGCTGGCTTACGTGAACATGGACAAGGCACGGTTGGTGCCGGAGCTGGTCCAGCGCCCGACCGGATCGTCGTCGAGCGGCAAAGCTAGGGGAACACGAGGGGAAGCGTCCCCGCGCGTTGTCAAGACACCCTAAGAGGATCGAACGTAATGAGCCGCGAATTGATTCTGCTGGTGGACGCGCTGGCGCGCGAGAAGAACGTCAACAAAGACGTGGTCTTCGGCGCGCTCGAGCAGGCCATCGGCTCCGCGACCAAGAAGCGCTTCACCGAGGACGTCGAGGTGCGGGTCGCGATCGACCGCAACACCGGCGAGTACGAGTCGTTCCGGCGCTGGCGGGTCGTGCCTGATGACGCGGTCGAGTTCCCCGCGCACCAGATCCCGCTGTCGAAGGCGAAGGAAGAGTACGGCGATGTCGCCGTCGAGGACTACATCGAGGAGCCGCTCGAGACGATCGAGTTCGGTCGCATCGGTGCGCAGACGGCCAAGCAGGTGATCCTGCAGAAGATCCGCGACGCCGAGCGCGAGCAGCTCCTGCAGGACTTCCTGGCGCGCGGCGACAAGCTGGCCACTGGCGCGATCAAGCGCATGGAGCGCGGCAACGGAATCATCGAGGTGGGGCGGGTGGAGGCGGTGCTGCCGCGCGACCAGATGATTCCGAAGGAGAACCTGCGCGTCGGCGACCGCGTGCGCGCCTACGTGCTGCGCATCGACCGCAGCCTGCGCGGGCCCCAGCTCGTCCTGTCGCGCACCGCGCCGGAGTTCATCACCGAGCTGTTCCGCCTCGAGGTGCCCGAGATCGAGCAGGGCCTGCTCGAGATCAAGTCGGCGGCGCGCGACCCGGGCGTGCGCGCGAAGATCGGGGTGTTCACGAACGACCGCCGGATCGACCCGATCGGCACCTGCGTCGGCATGCGCGGCTCGCGGGTACAGGCGGTCACCCAGGAGCTCGCCGGCGAGCGCGTCGACATCGTGCTCTGGTCGGACGACCCGGCGAAGTTCGTGATCGGCGCGCTCGCGCCCGCTGACGTCTCGGGCATCGTCGTCGACGAGGAGAAGCACAGCATGGACGTCGTGGTCGACGAGGAGAACCTCGCGATCGCGATTGGCCGCAGCGGGCAGAACGTGCGGCTCGCCTCCGAGCTGACCGGCTGGCAGATCAATCTGATGAGCCAGGAAGAGTCGCAGCGCAAGTCCGACGAGGAGTCCGCATCGGTGCGTGCGCTGTTCGTCGCAAAGCTCGATGTCGACGAGGACCTCGCGAACCTGCTCATCCAGGAAGGCTTCTCGACGCTCGAGGAAGTCGCCTACGTTCCGATCAGCGAGTTGCTCGAGGTCGAGGGCCTGGACGAGGCGACGGTGAACGAGCTGCGCAGCCGCGCGAAGGACACGCTGCTGGTCGAGGAGATCAGGAGCGAGGAATCGATCGAGGGCGTCGAGCAGGATCTGTTGGCGCTCGAGGGCATGGACACGAGGCTCGCGGCGAAGCTTGCGGCCGGCGGGGTGAAGACGCGCAACGACCTGGCCGACCTCGCGGTCGACGAGTTGGTCGAGCTGGGCGGTGTCGACGAGGCGCGCGCACGCGAGCTGATCATGAAGGCCCGCGCCCACTGGTTCGAAGGCGGGGAGTGAGGTAGCCGATGGCGATGACGAGCGTTGAACAATTCGCCGGGGAGCTGAAGGTTCAGCCGGCGGTGCTGATCGAGCAACTGAAGGCAGCCGGGGTCGAGAAGCGCCTCGCCGACGATCCGCTCACCGAGCAGGACAAGACCAAGCTGCTCGAGTACCTGCGCAAGGCGCACGGCGCCACCGACGCGAAGACCAAGATCACGCTCACCCGCAAGCAGACGAGCGAGATCAAGAAGGCGGACGCGTCCGGCAAGTCGCGCACGATCCAGGTCGAGGTGCGCAAGAAGCGGGTGTTCGTCAAGCGCGAGGCGGGCGAGGCCGCGCCGGCGCCGGAGCTGCCCGCCGCACCTCCCGAACTGACTCCGGCGGGGGCACCGGGCGATGCGCGGGAAGCGGAGCTGCGCGAGAAGGAGCAACGGCGGGACGCCGAGCTCGCCACGCGCCAGGCCGCCGAGCTCGCCGAGAAGCAGGAGCACGAGCGCCGCATGACCGAGGTGCGGGAGGCCGAGAAGCGCGCGGCGGAAGAGGCGGCCAAGGCTGCCGCACAGCCGGCCGCACCCGCCGACACGACGCTGCACAAGGTCAAGACCGCCGAGGGCGCCGAGAAGAAGGCGAAGAAGCCTCAGGTCACCGTCTGGAAGGACGAGGCCGCGAAGAAGCGCACGATCAAGACCCGCGGCGACGTCGCCGGTGCGAGCGGGTGGCACCAGCCCAAGGGCGGCCGACACCGGCACGCCGAGGAGGCGCCGAAAGGCGTTGCACCGTCGGCCGAGGCGACCATCCGCGAGATCCACGTCCCGGAGACCGTCACCGTCGGGGACCTCGCGCACAAGATGTCGGTGAAGGCGGCCGAGGTCATCAAGTCGCTGATGAAGCTCGGCCAGATGGTCACGATCAACCAGGTGCTCGACCAGGAGACGGCGATGATCGTCGTCGAGGAGCTGGGGCACAAGGCGATCGCCGCCAAGATCGACGACCCCGAGGCGTACATCGTGGACACGGTCGAGCACCACGAAACCGAGCTGAAGCCGCGCGCGCCCGTGGTCACCGTGATGGGACACGTCGACCACGGGAAGACTTCGCTGCTCGACTACATCCGCCGCACCAAAGTCGCCGCGGGCGAGGCGGGCGGCATCACGCAGCACATCGGCGCCTATCACGTGACCACCCCGCGCGGGGCCATCACTTTCCTCGACACCCCAGGCCACGAGGCATTCACCTCGATGCGCGCGCGCGGCGCGAAGGTGACCGATCTCGTGATCCTGGTCGTCGCCGCCGACGACGGTGTGATGCCGCAGACGATCGAGGCGATCCATCACGCCAGGGCGGCGCACGTTCCGCTCATCGTCGCGCTCAACAAGATCGACAAGTCCGAGGCGAACCCCGACCGGGTGAAGCAGGAGCTGGTCGCGCAGGGCGTCGTGCCGGAGGAATACGGCGGCGAGTCGCCGTTCATCCCGGTGTCGGCGCGCACCGGTGAGGGCGTGGACACTCTTCTCGAGAACGTGCTGCTGCAGGCCGAGGTGCTCGAGCTGAAGTCACCGGTGGACGCGCCGGCGCGGGGCACGGTCGTCGAGGCGCGCCTCGACCGGGGCAAAGGCCCGGTCGCGACTGTCCTGGTCCAGTCAGGAACCTTGAAGCGCGGCGACGTCGTGCTGGCGGGCGCGGTCTTCGGCCGCGTGCGCGCAATGCTGGACGAAAACGGCCGGCCGGTGACCGAGGCAGGGCCGTCGATTCCGGTCGAGCTGCAAGGCCTTGCCGACGTGCCCAATGCGGGCGACGAGATGATCGTTCTGGGCGACGAACGCAAAGCGCGTGAGATCGCGCTGTTCCGCCAGGGCAAATTCCGCGACGTGAAGCTCGCGAAGAAACAGGCGGCGAAGCTCGAGAACATGTTCGAGCAGCTCAAGGAGGACGAGATGAAGGCCCTCCCGCTCGTCCTCAAGGCAGACGTGCAGGGCTCGCAGGAGGCGCTCGCGCATGCGCTGTCACGCCTCTCGCACGAGGAAGTGAAAGTCAACGTCGTGCATTCCGGCGTCGGCGCGATCACCGAATCGGACGTGAACCTCGCGCTCGCATCGAAGGCGGTAATCATCGGCTTCAACACCCGCGCTGACGCGGCGGCACGCAAGCTCGCCGAGAACTCGGGCATCGACATCCGTTACTACAACATCATCTACGACGCCGTCGACGAGGTGAAGGCGGCGCTCGGGGGGATGCTTGCGCCCGAGAAGAAGGAAAGCGTCCTCGGGCTGGTCGAGGTGCGGCAGGTGTTCCGCATCTCGAAAGTGGGCACGGTGGCGGGCTGCTACGTCACCGATGGTCTGATCCGACGCGCCGCCAAGGTTCGCGTGCTGCGCGACAACGTCGTGATCCACGATGGCGAGCTCGACTCGCTGAAGCGCTTCAAGGACGATGTCCGCGAGGTAAAGGCGGGTTTCGAGTGCGGCCTTTCGGTGCGCGGCTTCAACGACATCAATGTCGGAGACCAGCTCGAGGTCTACGAGGTCCAGGAAGTCGCGCGGACGCTCTAGAGCACGCCGCCTCCCAGTCGTTCGGCCATGGCCAACCCCCAGCGGCTGCGTCGCGTCGCCGACCAGATCCAGCGCGAACTGTCGGACATCCTGCGCGCGGAGCTGAAGGATCCGCGTGTCGGCATGATCACGCTGACCGGCGTGGAGGTCTCTCCAGACTTTGCGCACGCTAAGGTGTTTTTCACTTCACTCGCCGACGTGGCGCAGCGTGATGACGTCCGCGCGGGGCTGAAGCGTGCGGGCGGATTCCTGCGCACGATGCTCGGCGCGCGCTTGAAAATCCACAACACGCCGGAGCTGCATTTCGTCTACGACGAGTCGGTCGAGTCGGGCATCCGGCTCACGCACCTCATCGAGGACGCCGTCGCAGCGGACGCCGAGCGCGGCAAGCCGCGCCGCCGGGCAACCCGGACGCGCTGACCGCGGGGCGCGGTGGCCGAGTCGCGGGGCTTGTCGAGAACCAGCACGCCGAGAATCGAGTGGCGCCGCGTCGACGGCGTGCTGCTCCTCGACAAGCCCCTCGGCCCGACCTCCAACGCGGCCCTGCAGCGGGTCCGTCGCCTGTTCCGCGCCGAGCGTGCTGGTCACTCGGGCACGCTCGACCCGCTCGCCACCGGCCTGCTGCCAATCCTGTTGGGCGAGGCGACCAAGTTCGGGGGCGAGATGCTCGCTGCAGACAAGAGGTATCGGGCGACGCTCGCGCTCGGCGCGCGTACATCGACCGGCGACGCCGAGGGGGAGGTGATCGAGCGCCATGCAGTGGCCGTGGAGCGCGGTGAGTTCGAGGCCGTCCTGCGCCGCTTCCTCGGCCGCATCGAGCAGACACCGCCGATGTACTCCGCACTCAAGCGCGCAGGCCGGCCCCTTTACGCCTACGCTCGGGCGGGCGAGACGGTGGATCGGAAACCGAGGACCGTGACGATTCACGATCTTCGCCTCGAGGCGTTCTCGGGAGGCCGCCCCGAGGTCGATGTCCGTTGCAGCAAAGGCACCTATATCAGGACTCTGGCGGAGGACATCGGCGCGGCGCTGGGCTGCGGCGCACACCTGGGGGCGCTCAGACGGACCGAAGCCGGCCCCTTCAAGCTCGCCGATGCCCACACGCTCGCCGCTCTCGAGTGCGCGCAGGACGCGGAGCTGTTTCGCCTGCTGCTGCCGGTGGACAGCCTGCTCGCGCACCTGTCGCCGGTCACCCTGGATGCCGGTGCCGCGGAACGTTTCGCCCACGGTCAGCCGGTGACGGCGCCCGCGGGGGTCCCTTCCGGACCCCTGCGGGTCTACGACCCGGCGGGGGCCCTCCTGGGCGTCGGGGACTGCGGCGCGGACCGCGCCGTGCGGCCCCGACGCCTCGTCCGGCAGGATGCCAAGGCTTGTGAGCGCCCTTGATTCCGGGCTAAAATCTCGCGTTTTCCGGGAGAGAATGCATGGCTGTAACCGCCGCCGAAAAGGCGCAAACCGTAGAGCACCACCAGCGCAAGGCGGGCGACACGGGCTCGCCGGAGGTGCAAATCGCGCTGCTCACGTCCCGCATCAACGGCCTGACCGACCACTTCAAGGCCCACGTCAAGGATCATCACTCGCGACGGGGGTTGCTGAAAATGGTCAGCCAGCGGCGCAAGATGCTGGACTACCTCAAGCGGACCGACACCGAGAACTATCGCAAGCTGATCGAGCAGCTTGGTCTACGCAAGTGACTTCCCCGACGCCCACTCGGTTCGCACCGGTGGGCGTTCTGCTTTTCATTGTCCTGGCGTCTTCCGCCGCCCCGGTATGTGCGCACACCCGCGCACCCGCCGCCGGCCGTGCGGCGGGTGAGCAGGAAAGGAGATGGCATTGAACCCCGTCAAGAAGACATTCACATACGGTGCGCATCAGGTGACGCTGGAAACCGGCGAGATCGCGCGCCAGGCGAACGGCGCCGTGCTTGTGAACATGGACGACAGCGTCGTGCTCTGCGCGGTCGTCGGGTCCAAGCAGCCGAGAGCGGGGGTGGATTTTCTTCCGCTCACCGTCGACTACGTCGAGAAGTACTACGCCGCGGGCAAGATCCCGGGCGGGTTCTTCAAGCGCGAAGCCCGACCGTCGGAGAAGGACGTCCTGACCTCGCGCCTCATCGACCGCCCGATCCGGCCGCTGTTCCCCGAGGGCTTCTATCACGAGGTGCAGGTCGTCGCGACCGTGCTGTCCTGCAACCCCGAGATCGATCCCGACATCCCGGCGCTGCTCGGCGTCTCGGCTGCGCTCGCGATCTCCGGCCTGCCGTTCAACGGGCCGATCGGTGCGGCGCGAGTGGCCTATCTCGATGGCGAGTACGTCGTTAACCCGACCGCGACGCAGCTCAAGTCAAGCAAGCTGAACCTGGTCGTGGCGGGCACCGAGCACGCGGTCCTGATGGTCGAGTCCGAGGCGCAAGAATTGGCCGAGGACGTCATGCTCGGGGCGGTGGTGTTCGGGCACGAGCAGATGCAGACCGCGATCAGGGTGATCAACGAGCTCGCCGACGAGGTCGGCAAACCGGCGTGGGACTGGCAACCGCCCAGGGCGGAAGCGACGCTCGTGGCGCGGGTCACAGAGCTCGCCGAAGCCGATCTGCGCGCCGCGTTCGGCATCCAGCAGAAGCAGGCGCGCAACACGCGCCTCGAGGCGATCCGCAAGCACACGCTCGAGACCCTTGCCGCAGGCGAGAATCCTCCCGAGCCGAATCACGTCAAGGACCTGCTCTTCAACATCGAGGCGAAGATCGTCCGCAACCAGATCCTGGACGGCGAGGCGCGCATCGACGGGCGCGACACCCGCACGGTGCGCCCGATTTCGATCCGCGTCGGCGTCCTCCCCCGCACTCACGGGTCGGCGCTGTTCACGCGCGGCGAGACGCAGGCGCTGGTGGTGGCCACCCTCGGCACCGGACGCGACGAGCAGATCATCGACGCGATCCAGGGGGAGTACAAAGAGCGCTTCATGCTCCACTACAACATGCCGCCGTACGCGACCGGCGAGACCGGCCGCATGGGCTCCCCGAAGCGGCGCGAGATCGGGCACGGCCGGCTCGCGAAGCGCGCACTGGCAGCGATGCTGCCGGCGCAGGAGGAATTCGCGTACTCGATCCGCGCGGTCTCCGAGGTCACCGAGTCGAACGGCTCCTCGTCGATGGCGAGCGTGTGCGGCGGCAGCCTGGCGCTCATGGATGCGGGTGTCCCGCTCAAGGCGCACGTTGCGGGCATCGCGATGGGGCTGATCAAAGAAGGCAACCGGTTCGCGGTGCTCACGGACATCCTCGGCGATGAGGACCACCTGGGCGACATGGACTTCAAGGTGGCCGGCACCGAGCGCGGGGTGACCGCCCTGCAGATGGACATCAAGATCGAGGGGATCACCAAAGAGATCATGCAGGTCGCGCTCTCGCAGGCGCGCGAGGGGCGCCTGCACATCCTGGGCATCATGAAACAGTCGCTGGAGGGTTCGCGCGACGAGATCTCGAGCTTCGCGCCGCGTATCATCAAGCTTAAGATCAACCCCGAAAAGATCCGCGACGTGATCGGCAAAGGCGGTGTCGTAATACGCGGTCTCCAGGAGGAGACCGGCACGACGATCGAGATCGGCGACGACGGCACCATCAGCATCGCTTGCATCAGCATGGAGGGCGGCGAGGCGGCGAAGAAGAAGATCGAGCAGATCGTCGCAGAGGTGGAGATCGGCAAGATCTACAACGGTACCGTGCTGCGCCTGCTCGACTTCGGCGCGATCGTCAGCCTGCTGCCCGGCAAGGACGGGCTCCTGCACATCTCGCAGATCAGCCACCAGCGCGTCGCGAGCGTGGCCGACCATCTCAAGGAAGGCCAGCAAGTGAAGGTGAAGGTGCTCGAAGCGGACGAGAAGGGTCGCGTGCGGCTGTCGATGAAAGCGGTGGCCGAGGAGGAGAAGAGCGCCGCGGAAACCTCGCAGTAGACCTCGCGCGGCAGAAACGCGCAGGGGCGCCACGCGGCGCCCCTTGTCTTTTCCCCTCCTTCCCAAGGAGGGGTGGCGCGTAGTGACGGGGTGGTATGGCGCGAGGCTACTTCGCGACCTGCCGCTCGCGCATCTCGTCCAGGGTCTTGCAGTCGATGCAGAGCGTCGCCGTCGGACGCGCCTCGATGCGCTTCAGGCCGATCTCGGCTCCACAGCTCTCGCAGTAGCCGTAGTCATCCGCGTCGATACGCCCCATGGTCTCGTCGATCTTCTTGATCAGCTTGCGCTCGCGGTCGCGGTTGCGCAGCTCGATGGCGATGTCCGATTCCTGGCTCGCGCGGTCGTTCGGATCGGCGAAGACGGTCTGGTCGTCCTGCATCTGGTGGACGGTGCGTTCGATGTCGGCGGAGAGCTCCTCGCGCAGCGCGCCGAGAATCTCCCGGAAGTGCGCGCGCTGGCGCCCGCTCATGTACGCCTCGCCCTTCTTCGGTACGTAGGGCGGGAACTGCTTGCGCAGGGATTCGACCGGCATTCGGACCACTCCCTAACGGGGCGTTGAAATTCGGGGGACACATCCCCCTTGCTCCCTAATTCAGTGCCTGTTGAAACCCGGTTTCCCTTTGGAGGTCATCCGCCATGAATGCAAGCGCCGCGTCGGGAAACCGCTTTTTTCAACAGCCTGCTAGGGCGCTGCGGAAAGAATGGCGCTTGATACCAGAAGCAGGAGGGCCCGGCAAGGCAAATAATCCCCGCGCGGCCGCGTCTTTGAGGCGGTTTGACCGCCTTGCGGCGGCACGCGTAGAATTCCGCACCTTTCGGGGTGTGGCGCAGCCTGGTAGCGCGCTTGCTTTGGGAGCAAGATGTCGGGAGTTCGAATCTCTCCACCCCGACCAGGTTGCGATTGCGTTCGTCAGGTCCGGTCAAGTGCCCGTCAGGTGCCCGTAGCTCAACCGGATAGAGCATCGGCCTTCTAAGCCGGCGGTTACAGGTTCGAGTCCTGTCGGGCGCGCCACTCCCTGGTCTCTCCGAACGACGGTGGCTATAGCTCAGGGGTAGAGCATTGGATTGTGATTCCAAGGGTCGTGGGTTCGATACCCACTAGCCACCCCAAATTCAAGTGCCACCCGTGCTGTGGCGCTCCCGCACGGCGGCGCGATTCCGGAGATCGGCTGCGGTCGCGAGAAAGACCAGCCCGGTCCCGCCGGCGGTTGTCAGCCACGTAAGCGTCGTGCGCGGCAATGCGCGCCCGACGACGCGGCGCCCCTCGCCAACCTCGACCACCACCACGCCGTTGTCTTTGAGCCGGCCGCTCACCTCCGCGAACAGCCTCCTCACGAAGTCCAACCCGTCGTGCCCGCTCGCTAGCGCGAGCGCGGGCTCATGGCGATACTCAAGCGGCAGCCGGCGTATGTCCCGATCGGGCACGTACGGCGGATTGCACAGGATGAGGTCGTAGCGCGTTCGCCCGAGCGCGTCAAACAGATCCGAGCGCACGAGTCGCACGCGCCGCCCGAGGCGGTAGGCCGAGACGTTTTTGCGCGCGACTGCGAGCGCGGCGGCCGAGACGTCGGACGCGTCCACGCGCGCGCGTGGGAAGGCAAGCGCGGCGAGGATCGCCAGACATCCCGACCCGGTGCAGAGATCCAGGATCCGCGGTGGCGACCGTCTGCCCAGCCAAGGGGCGAGGCCGGCGGGGAGCAACTCGGCGATGTGTGACCGTGGCACGATCGTCCGCCGATCCACGTAGAAGCGATGGCCTTGCAGCCAGGCCTCGCGCAACAGATAAGCGAGCGGCTCGCGAGTGGTAATGCGGCGCGCGACCAGCGTCTCGACCCGGCCAGCGGCCGCAGCGTCGAGCGGCTGATCGAGCGCGCTTTCGAGATCGTCAAACTGGAGCCGCAGCGCGTGACACACGAGCCACGCCGCCTCGTCGCGGGCGTTCGACGTGCCGTGGCCGAAGACGACGCGCGCCCTCAGGAGGCGCTGTGCGATCTCGCGCCACCAATCGCCGACGGTTTGCGGGTTCGGGGCCGCCTTCAAACGAGCAGTTTCTCGAGCACCCGCTGGTAGATCGCGCTCAACGGCTCGATGGCGTCGAGCGCGACGTACTCGTTCAGCGTGTGGATCGACAAGTTCACCGGACCGAACTCGACGAGTTGCGGGCAGATACGCGTGATAAAGCGGCCATCGGAGGTGCCGCCGGTGGTCGACACGTCCGCCGCGACGCCCGTGAGCTCGCGTATTGCCGCCACCAGCGTGTCAACAAGCTCCCCGCGCGGCGTGAGGAAGGGGCTGGCGGAGAGCGACCACTCGAGCTCATAGTCGAGTTGGTAGCGGTCGAGGATCTCGCACACGCGAGCCTTCAGGCCCACGGCGGTGCTCGCGGTGGAGAAACGAAAGTTGAAGAGCACCTCCAGTTCGCCGGGGATCACGTTCATGGCGCCTGTGCCGGCGTGGATGTTCGAGACCTGCCAGGTCGTGGGCGGGAAATACTCGTTGCCACTGTCCCACTCGATGGCGGACAGCTCCGCAAGCGCCGGCGCGAAGAGGTGGACCGGGTTCCGGCCCAGTTGCGGGTAAGCGACGTGTCCTTGTACGCCCTTGACGATCAGCCTGGCGCCAAGGGATCCGCGTCGGCCGTTCTTGACCGTGTCGCCGAGCCGATTGACGCAGGTCGGTTCGCCCACGATGCAGTAGTCGATGCGCTCGCCGCGGGCCTCGAGCCGGTCAACCACCTTCGCCGTGCCGTCGGTGGCGACGCCTTCCTCATCGGAGGTGATCAGGAACGCGATCGAGCCGCGCGAGTCCGGGTGCCGCGTCAGGAAGCCCTCTGTCGCAGTCACGAACGCAGCCAGGGAGGTCTTCATGTCGGCCGCGCCGCGTCCGTACAGGCGCCCGTCGCGCTCGGTCGGGACGAACGGGTCGGACAGCCAGCGGTCGATCGGCCCGATCGGCACCACGTCGGTGTGGCCGGCGAAGCAGACGAGCGGGGCGGCGCTCCCGCGTCGCGCCCAGAGGTTCGTGACGCCGTTGCTTTGTAGCGCCTCGAGGGTGAACCCAAGCGTCTGCAGGCGCCCGCCGAGCAGCGCCTGGCAGCCGGCATCATCCGGCGTCAGGGAGCGGCGCCCGATCAGCGCGCGCGCGAGTTCGAGGGTGTCGCCCATCGGGAATCGGTAGGTGAGCGCCGTTTGGCTGACGGCACGGAGTCTACCCGCTCATCGAGCGGGGGCGGCCCCTGACTAGGCGGCCTTCTCGTCCCCGAGCGTCAGCTTGAATTCGCTGAACGAGGCGCCGCTCGCCGCCTGCTCGACCTCCTGCTGAAGCGCGGGCTTCGGGGCGAGGGCGGCGCCTGGCCCAGGCTTGTTTGTGTCGGTGTTGTTCATGAGCCACAGCAGGTTGGTGGCCGAGTCGGCGTTCGCCAGGGCCTCTTCCTGCGACATGACGCCGTCCCGGTACATCTGGAACAGCGCCTGCTCGAAAGTCTGCGAGCCGGGGGCAAGGCTCTTGTCCATCGCCTCCTTGATTCCGTTCACCTCGCCCTTCTCGATCAGGTCGGCGATGTGGCGTGTGTTCAGCATCACCTCGACGCTGGCCGAGCGCCCACCCTTGAGGTTGCGGACGAGGCGCTGGGAGACGACGCACTTGAGCGAAGACGAGAGGTCCTGCAGCAGCGCCGGCCGATTCTCCAGCGGATAGAAGCTGATGATCCGGTTTAGCGCGTGATAGCTATTGTTCGCGTGCAGCGTCGCGAGGCACAGATGGCCGGACTGCGCGTAAGCGATCGCCATGGTCATGGTCTCGCGATCGCGGACCTCGCCGATCAGGATCACGTCGGGCGCCTGCCGCAGGGCGTTTTTCAGCGCGACGTGGTACGACTTGGCATCGGTGCCGAGTTCGCGCTGGTTGACGATCGAGCGCTTGTGCTTGAACAGGAACTCGATCGGGTCCTCGATCGTGATGATGTGCCCGGACTGCAGCCCGTTGCGGTAGTCGATCATCGCCGCGAGCGACGTGGACTTGCCGGAGCCGGTCGCGCCGACCATTAGCACCAGCCCGCGCTTCTCAAGCACGATTTCCTTCAGCACCTGCGGGAGGCCGAGCGTGTCGAACCCGGGGATGTCGCCGGGGATAAACCGGACCACGATCGCGGCCGTCGAGCGCTGCATGAACGCGCTGATCCGGAAGCTCCCGAGGCCGCGTATCGGGTAGGAGGTGTTGAGCTCGAAGTTCTCCTCGAAATCGGCGAGCTGGCGCTCGGTGAGAATCTCCTTCATCAGCGCACGGACCGTGTCCGGCGTGACGATCTGCTGGTTGATCGGCATCGTCACGCCGTTGATCTTGATCGAGATCGGCGCCCCGCAGGAGATGAAGATGTCCGAGGCCTTCTTCTCGGCCATCAGTTCGAGCAGCCGCTTCATCGCCATCGTTGGAGTCCTCCGGCGCCGTCCACGGGATCGTCAGTCGCCCCGCAGTAGCTCGTTGATGCTTGTTTTGGCGCGCGTCCTGGCGTCGACCTGCTTGACGATCACGGCGCAGTAAAGCGCGTATTTTCCGTCCGGGGCGGGGAGGGTACCAGGAACTACTACCGATCCCGCCGGCACCCGCCCGTACAGCGTCTCGCCGGTCGCCCGATTGTAGATCCGGGTGCTCGCGCCGATGAACACCCCCATTGAGAGCACCGCGTTCTCCTCGACGATTACGCCCTCCACGACCTCGGAGCGCGCGCCGATGAAGCAGTTGTCCTCGATGATGGTGGGGTTCGCCTGCAGCGGCTCCAGGACCCCTCCGATGCCGACACCGCCCGAGAGGTGCACGTTCTTTCCGATCTGCGCGCAGCTGCCGACCGTGGCCCAGGTGTCGACCATCGTGCCTTCGTCGACGTAGGCGCCGATGTTGACGTAGGAGGGCATGAGGACGGCGTTGCGCGCCACGAAGGCGCCGCGCCGCGCGACCGCTGGCGGCACAACCCGGAAGCCGCCGGCGGCGAAGTCCGAGGCGGAGTAGCCGCCAAATTTTGTCGGCACCTTGTCGTAGTACTGGGTGCAGGCGCCAGGCATTACCTGGTTGTCCTGTAGACGGAACGAGAGCAGGACCGCCTTCTTGATCCACTGGTGAGTCTGCCACTGGCCTGCGACCTTCTCCGCCACTCGCAGCTCGCCTCGGTCGAGCCGGGCGATAACGGCGTCGACCGCCTCGCGGACCTTCGGCTCGGCGGAGGCTGGGGAAAGATGGGCGCGGTTCTCCCACGCCTGGTCGATGAGTTGCTGGAGCGCCTGCTGCATGGCTTCTCTCAAATTGAGCGGGCGAACTCGGCGATGCGCCGTACGCCCTCGATGCAATCGTCGAACTGCGCGACCAGCGCGACGCGGATGTAGTTGCGGCCCGGATTCGTCCCGTCCGACTCGCGCGCGAGGTAGCTGCCGGGCAGCACCGACACATTATATTGTCGGTACAGCTCGCGGGCGAACTCCGCGTCAGGGACCGGGGTGCGCACCCAGAGATAGAAGCCCCCATCCGGCATCGCGGTCTCGAGCGGCGCTCTCACGAGCGGCAGCGCTGCGGCGAACTTCTCCCGGTAAAGGCGGCGGTTCTCGGCGACGTGCGCCTCGTCGCGCCAAGCCGCCGTGCTCGCAGCCTGCACCGGGGGGCTCATGGCACCGCCGTGGTAGGTCCGGTAGAGCAGGAAGCGTTTGAGGATCTCCGCGTCGCCCGCTGCGAACCCCGACCGCATGCCGGGTACGTTCGAGCGCTTGGACAGGCTCGAGAGCACCACGACGCGCCGGAAGTCGGTGCGGCCGAGCCGGTACGCGGCCTCGAGCGCGCCGAGCGGCGGGCGCGCCTCGTCGAAGTACAACTCCGAATAGCACTCGTCGGAGGCGATCACGAAGCCGTGCCGGTCGGCGGCTTCGAAGAGCCGCCGCCATTCGTCGAGCGTCATCACGCGCCCCGTCGGGTTCCCGGGAGAGCACGCGTACAGGAGTTGTACGCGCGGCCATACCTCGGTCGGCACGGACTCGTAGTCGACCGCAAACCCTCGATCGTGCACCGCATTTGCGTACTCCGGGGTGGCACCCGCAAGGAGCGCTGCACCCTCGTAGATCTGATAGAAGGGATTGGGGCAGATGACGACCGCGCTGCGCGTGCGATCGATCACCGTCTGTGCGAGCGCGAACAGCGCCTCGCGCGAGCCGTTCACCGGAAGGACCTGGCTTGCTGGGTCGACCGCAGGGAGCGCGTAGCGTTGCATCACCCAGGCCGCGATCGCTTCGCGCAGCATCGGCGTCCCGGCGGTCGCCGGATAGTTCGCGAGCCCGCTGAGGTTGGTTGAAAGCGCCTGCTTGACCAGATCCGGTGTCGCGTGCTGCGGCTCGCCGATCGACAGGCTGATCGGCGCAAGCGCCGCGCTCGGCGTCACGCCGGCGAAGAGCGCGCGCAGCCTCTCGAACGGATACGGCTGGAGCCTTTCGAGATCAGGGTTCATAGTCGTCGCGCACGCCGGCTCAGCGCGTGCTCGATTGCGCCTCGGGTACGGGCAGGTTGACGGGTGGCTCGGGCTTCCAGCCCGCCTTGCGATGCTCGGCTACGACCGTGGTGAAGATCCCGCCGCGCACGTAGAACCGCGCGGTGAGGCGCATGAACCGGGGTGCGAGCAGCCGGGCGAGGTCACCGAGAATGCGGTTGGTCACCGCCTCGTGGTACGCCCCCTGGTCGCGGTACGACCCGATGTACAGCTTGAGGCTCTTCAGCTCCACGCACTTGCGGTCGGGAATGTAGTCGAGCAGGAGCGTCGCGAAGTCCGGCTGGCCGGTCATCGGGCACAGGCAGGTGAATTCCGGGATCTCCATGTGGATCAGGTACTCCCGCTCCGGCGCCGGGTTCGGGAAGCTCCTGAGGGATCGAGGCGGCTTTGCTGGCACGGTGGTTCGAACCTGATGTTGGGTGCGACGGTAAAGTTGGTATTATATCGGCCGAAAAATAAGTTCCCGAATCTCTCCAAGAAGTGCGGCGCGGCGCGCCGCTCATCGCCAGGTTGGAAATTGCGGCTAACACAGATCAAACTGGCGGGATTCAAGTCGTTCGTCGATCCGACGGCGATCGAAGTCCCGAGTCGGCTCGTCGGCGTGGTCGGCCCGAACGGCTGTGGCAAGTCCAACATCATCGACGCCGTGCGCTGGGTCCTCGGCGAGACGCGTGCGAGCGCGCTGCGCGGCGACTCCATGCAGGACGTGATCTTCAATGGCTCGGCGCTGCGCAAGCCGGTCGCGCGCGCGAGCGTCGAGCTCATGTTCGACAACAGCCTCGGCAAGGCGGCGGGGCAGTGGTCCCAGTATGCGGAGATCTCGGTCAAGCGAGTCCTGCAGCGCGACGGCGAGTCGTCGTATCTCATCAACAACACCCAGGTCCGGCGCCGGGACGTGCAGGACATCTTTCTCGGGACGGGTGTCGGGCCGCGCGCCTATGCGATCATCGAGCAGGGGATGATCTCGCGCGTCATCGAGGCGAAGCCGGAGGAGCTGCGCGTCTTTCTAGAAGAGGCCGCCGGGGTCTCCAAGTACAAGGAGCGGCGTCGCGAGACCGAGCACCGGCTCGAAGACACGCGCGAGAATCTGGCACGCGTGGACGACATCCGGGCCGAGCTGGAAACGCAGATCGAGAAGCTCACGCGCCAGGCCGATCTGGCGCGGCAGTACCAGTCGCTGCATTCCGAGGCCACCCATAAGCAGAACCTTCTTTGGTGGCTGCGCAAACGCGATGCTGAGAACGAGGCGGCGCGCGCGTTGCGCGACGTCGAACGCGCGGCGAACGAGCTGGAGGCGGAGACCGCCCGCCTGCGCGAGGTCGAGCGGCGCGTCGAAGCGGCGCGAGTCGAGCACTACGCCACCGGCGACTCAGTCAGTGCGGCACAGGGCGAGCTCTACGAAGTCAACACCGAGGTGTCGCGCCTCGAGGCCGAGCTGCGCTTTGTCGCGGAGACGCGCCAGCGGCTGGAGGCGCAACTCGCCCATCTCGCGCTCCAGATCGAGCAGTGGGAGCGCCAGCGGTCGGAGCTGACCGAGGCCGCAGCGATGTGGCAGCAGCGCCGGGCCGAGGCTTCGGCGGGCATCGCGGCGGCGGAAGCGCAGCACGCGAGCGCAGAGGCGCGGCTGCCTGAGCACGATGAGGCGCACCGGGCGGCACACGCCGCGCTCGATGAGGCGCGCGACGCGGCGGTGCGCAGCGAGCAGGCGCTGCAGGTCGAGCAGGCGCACCTGGCGCACGCCGAGCGGATGCTCGAGCAACTACGCGCGCGCGCGGAGCGACTGGCCACGGAGCGCGAGCAACTGGTCGCGCCCGAGCCGGTGCGTCTTGCCGACATCGCGCGAGGCATCGCCGCGGCCGCGGCCGAAGTCGACGCCGCCGCGGGACGGATTCGGGCGTTGCAGCAGGACCTGCCGGTGCTTGAGGCGGCACGCGGCGCGGCGCTGTCGCGGCTGCAGGAGGTCGAGCGCGCCGCCAACACCCGGGAGGGCCGGCTCGGCACCCTCAAGCGCATCCAGGAACAGGTCGAGGAAGGCGGGGAGATCAACGACTGGCTCGGCAAGCACCGCCTGCAGGGGCTGCCGCGGCTCTGGCAGAAGATGACGGTCGAGCCAGGCTGGGAGACGGGGATCGAATCGGTCCTGCGGGAGCGCCTTCACGCGCTCCAGCTCACCGATCCGGACCGCCTCGCCCGGTTGCTGGAGGACCCGCCCCCCTCAAGGGTCAGCCTGTTCACGCCCAGCACTGCAAGCGAACTGCGCGCCGCCGAGGCCGCGTTCCAGCCGCTGGCCGCGCTGGTGCGGTGCACCGACGAAGTCGCTCGGCCTCTGGTCGAGGACTGGCTGGCCGGCTGCTATGCCCACGACGGCATCCCGTCGCTGACGACGCGGCTTGGCCTCCGGCCGGGTGCGATGCTGGTGAACCGCGACGGCCATCAGTTCACCCGCTACGGCGTGAGCTTCCACGGCCCGGATTCGGGTGACGTGGGGATCCTGGCGCGGCAGCGCGAGATCGAAGCCCTGGCTGCCGAGCTGGGCGCACTGGCGCACGGGGTCGGCGAGGCGCGCGAGGTTCACGCGGCGGCCGAGCGGGCGCTGGCGCTCCGGCGCGATCAGATCGTCGCGTTGCAGGGGCACGAGGCCGATCGACAGAGCGTCCGGCACGAGCTTCAACTCGAGGAACTTCGGACCAACGAGAGCATTGCCCGGGTACGCGAGCGGGCGGATCAGATCGATATCGAACGCCAGGGGATCGCTCGCGAGCGTGATGCGGAGGCCGGAGCACGGTCGGAGGCGGGGGCCCGTATTGGGCGCTACCAGAACGAGATCGAGTCCGTCCGCGCGCGGCTCGACTTGGCCCGCAACGACGCCGAGGCGCGCGGAAGCGCGCTGAGCGCGCAGCGGGATGCGATCCAGTTGTCCGCTCGCAAGGTCCAGGAGGCGTTGTTTGGTGAGCGAGAATGTCTCAGTAAAATCAATGAGATTAATCGATCTAATAATGTTCTATCTGAGCAACTGACCCAGGCTTTTGCCGACCGGTCAGGGACGCAGAACGAGCTCGCCGGCCTGCGGGACGAGGGGCTGCGCGAGGAGCTCCAGGCCGGCCTCGCAAACCGGGTCAATCGGGAGCAGAAGCTCGCCACGGCCCGAGGTCACCTGGAAGAGATCGGGGAGACCCTGCGCGGAGCCGACGAGGAGCGACTCGCGGCCGAGCAGAAACTCCCGCCGCTCCGCGATCGGATCAGCGAGCTGCGGCTGAAGGAGCAGGCGGCCCGGCTCGGGGTCGAGCAGTTCGCCGGGCAGCTCGCGGAGGCGGGCGCCGACGAGGCCGCTCTCGCTCAAGCGTTCGAGGCGAATAAGGTCCGGCCGGGCGCGCTGCAGGCGGAGATCCAGCGGCTGCATCAGGCGATGGCCGACCTCGGCGGGATCAACATGGCGGCGCTCGAGGAGCTGGGCATCGCGGCCGAGCGCAAGAGCTTCCTCGACGCGCAGTCGGCCGACCTGCGGGAAGCCCTCGACACCCTCGCGAACGCCATGCGGCGCATCGACCGCGAGACGCGCGAGATGCTCCAGCAGACTTTCGATGCGGCCAACCGGCACTTCGGCGAGCTGTTCCCGCGGCTCTTCGGCGGCGGCGAAGCGAAGCTCGTGATGACCGGCGAGGAAATTCTCGACGCGGGCATCGAGGTGCGCGCCCAGCCGCCGGGCAAGCGCAACTCGACCATCCACCTGCTCTCGGGCGGGGAGAAGGCGCTTACCGCGATTGCGCTCATTTTTGCGCTCTTCCAACTCAACCCGGCGCCGTTCTGCCTGCTCGACGAGGTGGATGCGCCCCTCGACGACACGAATACCGAGCGATTCTGCAACCTCGTGAAGCACATGTCGGAGCAGACCCAATTCGTGTTCATCAGTCACAATAAGATCACCATGGAGATCGCGGCACAGCTGGTCGGCGTGACGATGCCGGAGCAGGGCGTGTCGCGTGTGGTGGCGGTGGATATCGAGGAGGCGCTGCGCCTCAACGAGGCCGCAGCGGCATGACGGCCAGCCTTCTGTAGCGAGCGCCCGCGTGAGCGACCTTCAGCTCGGCCTGCTCGGGATCGGGGTCATCGTCGTGGTGGCCGTGATCGCCTACAACAAGTGGCAGGAGTTCAGGCTGAAGCGCCGTGCCGAAGCAACCTTCGCGTCGCGCCACCGCGACGTGCTTTTCGGTGAGCGCGCCGAAGCCGTAGAAGACGTACGGGGGATCGCTGACCGGACGCCGCCCCGAGCGGCGGACGCGATCGATCGGGTCGAGCACACGCTGGGCGATGCGGGGGCGGAGCTTGCCCCGGCGCGCCAGGACGAAGAGGCTCCACTGGCCACGGCAGAGCTCGACGCGGCCGTCGATTTCATCATCGAGCTCGACTGCACGCAGCCGGCTGCCGCACAGGACGTCGCGTATCACGCGGGTGGCCTGATCGACCACGCGCTCGACGCGTCGGTACGCTGGGAGGGACGCGATGAGGCGCGCGGCGAGTGGTGCCCCGTCGATCCGGAGTCTCGGTACCGCCGGGTAAGGGTCGGCCTCCAGCTTGCCAGCCGCTCCGGCGCGGTGCGCGAGCAGGATCTGGCGTCGTTTTCCCGTGCGGTGCAGGAGCTCGCGCGTGCACTCGGCACGCAAGCCGATCTGCCGGATCTCGCCGGGGTCCTCGCCCGTGCACAGGCGCTCGATCGTTTCTGCGCCGACGTGGACGTGCTGATCGGTTTGAGCGTGATCGGCAGCGAGAGCCACACGTTTCCCGGCACGAAGATCCGCGCGCTCGCCGAGAGCGCCGGGCTCGTGGTCGGGAAGGACGGCCGATTCCACCGCTTCGGCGACGACGGCATCGAGGAGTTCGCGCTCGCGAACCTGGAGCCGATGCCGTTCCACCCCGAGACCGTGAAGACCTTGCAGACTCGCGGCGTCACGGCGCTTTTCGACGTCCCGCGCGTGCCGCCGAGCGACGCGGCCTTCCGCCGGTTTCTCGATTTCGCACACGAGCTCGAGCAGTCGCTCGGCGGAGTGCTGGTGGACGACAACCGCAAGCCGATCGGCCAGGCGGCGCTGGAAGCGATCGCGCAGCAGCTCGACCGGATCCACGCAACCATGGGCGAGCATGGCATTCCGGCGGGCGGTCCGCTCGCGCGCCGGCTCTTCATCTGAAATGGCGGGGGCACGCGCGGCGGCTGCACGAGCGAAGGAGCTGTGTGCGGCGCTCGAGGAGGCGAACTTCCGCTACTACGTGCTCGATGCGCCGACTATCAGCGACGCCGAGTACGACCGGCTGCTCCGCGAGTTGCAGGATCTTGAAGCGCGGCACCCCGAGCACGTCGTACCCGACTCGCCGACGTTGCGGGTCGGGGCAGCGCCGCTGGACGCGTTCGGGACGGTGCGGCATCGCGTCCCGATGCTCTCGCTCAACAATGCCTTTACGGACGAGGAGGTCGAGGCGTTCGACCGGCGGGTTCGCGAGGGGCTCGGTACCGTATCGGTCGAGTACGCCTGCGAGCCCAAGTTCGACGGCCTTGCAATCAGCCTTGGCTACGAGAAAGGCCGGCTGGTGCGCGGCGCGACGCGGGGCGACGGGCACGAGGGCGAGGACGTCACGGTCAACCTGCGCACCGTGAGAAGCATCCCGCTCCGGCTACACACGGCCCGCGCGCCCCTGCAGCTCGAGGTCCGGGGCGAGGTGATCATCTACCGTCGGGAGTTCGAGCGCCTCAACGCCCGGCAGCGCGAGCAGGGCGAAAAGGAGTTCGTCAACCCGCGCAACGCAGCCGCGGGCAGCTTGCGCCAGCTCGATTCGCGGATCACGGCGCGCCGGCCGCTGCGCTTCTTCGCATACGGGCTGGGCGAGTCGGAGGGGCTGCACGCGCCCGCGACGCAGGCGGGCCTCCTGGATCTCCTGCAGGGGCTGGGCCTGCCGGTCTGTACCGAGCGCCGAACCGTCCAGGGGGTTGCCGGGCTGCTGGCCTACTATCGGGACCTGGAGGCAATGCGCGCCCGGCTGCCGTACGAGATCGACGGCGTCGTCTACAAGGTGAACGCACGCGCCGATCAGGAGCGGCTCGGGTTCGTGGCGCGCGCGCCACGGTTCGCGGTCGCGCACAAGTTTCCGGCCGAGGAGGCCACGACGCAGCTGCTTGCGATCGAGGTACAGGTCGGGCGCACCGGCGCGATCACGCCGGTTGCGCGGCTGCACCCCGTTTTTGTCGGCGGCGTCACGGTGACCAACGCGACCCTGCACAACGCGGACGAGGTTCACCGCAAGGACATCCGCGTCGGTGATAGGGTCGTCGTACGCCGCGCCGGTGACGTGATCCCGGAGGTCGTGCGTGCCGTACCGGGAAGCCGGAAGGCGCACGCGTCCCTGTTCCAGGTGCCGGCGAGGTGCCCCGTCTGCGGCTCGGCGGTCGTCCGGCTGCCGGACGAGGCGGTGGCACGCTGCACGGGCGGGCTGTTCTGTCCGGCGCAACGCAAGCAGGCGCTGCTGCATTTCGCCTCGCGGCGCGCGCTGGACATCGAGGGGCTGGGTGAGAAGCTTGTGGACCAGCTCGTGGATGCCGGAATGGTGAAGACCGCTGCGGACCTCTACGCGCTCGACCTTGCGGGGCTCGCCGCGCTCGAGCGCATGGGCGAGAAGTCGGCGCAGAACATCCTCGAGGCCCTTGAGCGCTCCAGACGTACGACCCTGCCGCGCTTCGTCTACGCGCTGGGCATTCGCAACGTCGGCGAGGCGACCGCGCGCGACCTGGCGCGGCACTTCGGCGCACTGGATCCGCTGATGGCTGCAGACGAAGCGGCGCTGCAGGAAGTGGCGGACGTCGGTCCGATGGTCGCGATGTCAATCCGACGCTTCTTCGCCGAGCAGCACAACCGCGAGGTGATCGACGCGCTCCGCCGCCACGGTGTGCGCTGGGAAGAAGGCAAGCCGCGGCCCGCCGCGCCAGCGGGCCGCGTTGCCGGCAAGACTTTCGTGCTGACCGGTGCACTCCCGGGCATGACGCGCGACGAAGCGGCCGCGCTAATCTCGTCGCACGGCGGGAAAGTGATCGGGTCGGTGTCGAAGAAGACAGACTACGTCGTCGCGGGTGCCGAGGCGGGCAGCAAGCTCGCGAAGGCGGAGGCGCTTGGAATAGCGCTGCTCGACGAGGACGGCTTGAACCAGCTTCTGAAAGAGTGAGGTGGACGCAAGATGCGGGTGATGACCAAGGCGGTGTTTCCGGTGGCGGGTCTGGGGAGCCGATTTCTCCCGGCGACGAAGGCGAGTCCGAAAGAAATGATGCCCATCGTCGACAAGCCGCTAATTCAGTATGCCGTCGAGGAGGCCGTCGCCGCGGGCCTCACCGAGATGATCTTCATCACCGGGCGGCACAAGCGCGCAATCGAAGACCATTTCGACAAGGCCTACGAGATCGAGAGCGAGCTCGCGAGCCGCGGCAAGAAAGAGTTGCTAGCTCTGGTGCAAGGCATCCTGCCATCGAACGTGAGCTGCATCTACATCCGCCAGCCTGAGCAGCTGGGACTCGGCCACGCAGTGCTTTGCGCGAAACCGGTGATCAACGACGAGCCGTTTGCGGTGATTCTCGCGGACGACCTGATCGACGGCGACCCGCCGGTCATGCAACAGATGGCCGAGGTGTTCGCGCGCGAGGGGCGGTCCGTGCTCGGCGTTCAGGAAGTGCCCCGCAGCCAGACGCAGAGCTACGGCATCGTGCGCGCGACCCGGATCGACGACCGGCTCGAGTCGGTCGAAGGCATCGTCGAGAAGCCGCAGCCCGAGGCGGCCCCGTCAACCCTCGCGGTGGTCGGGCGGTACGTGCTGACCCCACGCATCTTCCATCACCTACAGTATGGGAAGCCCGGGGCCGGCGGCGAGATCCAACTCACCGACGCGATCGCGTCGCTGCTCGTCGAGGAACGTATCCTCGCCTACCGCTTCCGGGGCACCCGGTACGACTGCGGATCCAAGCTTGGGTATCTGCAGGCCACCGTGGCGCTCGGCCGCAAGCACCCCGAGGTGGGGAGTGAGTTCAGCGCCTGGCTCGCGGCCGGGGGCGCGTGAGGTCGCGTGCGGCCGCGTCGGCCTACGTGCGCCGGACCTTCCGCTATACTCAACGCGTTAGCGATCGCTAATATTCCGGAGGGGATATGGCCGACAAGCTCATGATCGTGATGGTGAACACCGACCCGCGGAACGTGTCGGAGCTCGGGGCGCCGTTCTTCCAGGCGACGGTCGCCGCGGCGATGGAGTACGAGGTGGAGGTGATCATGACGGGGCGCGCCGGAGAGCTCGCCATCAGGGGCGTCGCCGAGAAGCTCAAGATCAAGGAAGACTCGCCCAAGAACGTCTA
>Ga0315278_10000933_pt1 | contig 25260 bp, 23 predicted proteins | sample YL17G06_0_MG_FD_203880 | JGI IMG/M metagenome (GOLD analysis project Ga0315278, IMG submission 203880) | Sediment microbial communities from Yellowstone Lake, YNP, Wyoming, USA - YL17G06_0 | ecosystem: Environmental > Aquatic > Freshwater > Lake > Sediment | place: USA: Wyoming | collected... | reverse complement strand
AGATGCGACGGGTCCTGCACTTCCGCCCCCTGCCAGACAAAGACCACGTCGTCCGGCGAGTATTGGCCGGCGGGGGCTTCAGCGATAACCTCGCCCTTCTTCCCATGAATCTTGACTAATTCTTGGAGATCGTGCTTATCACCCAACAGGATGTGCAGCCAATGGTCACTCGTGCCAGCGGAGTTGTCGCGCAGGTTCTTGAGTTTTTCTGCCAGCCTATTCTGATGCTTCTCTTCGCGCAACATGAACGCTGACGCAGGCATTTCGATCGACGCCAGTTTATATCTGGCAAAGAACGCAGCTAATAGCTCAGGGTTGCCTCTTGGCCAGTCCTTCTGTCGAGACGTCTCGCGCGTGCTTCCGTCCGGCCAAATCAGCTTGACCTTGCGCACCATGTGGGTGTCGGCCCGATCCTGCCTCAGCGTAAACTGCAGCTTCACCATGACTCCCTCGCGTCATCACAAGCTCTCAGTGGGTCGCGCAGGAACGGCCCAGCAACAACGGTGAGTTGGGAAAGCGTTGTACTACATCCGACGATCTCGTAGCGCGTCTGCGGCGGGCGTATTACCAACCAGAATTCAGATGCTCGGCATAGCACGTCTCCACACATGATCCATACTCCAGTAGCTCGCTCGGCGTGAAGCCGGCTGTGACTCGTCGAGCGATCTTCCGAGTCCGACGCGTCGGACGGGCACTTTTCTCGAAAGGAGGCTGTCCATGATTCCCGGATTGCCTTTCTCTAATGCCATGGGCGACGGACTTGACTTCGTCGATGGCGACATGGCGGTGCGCGTGTACAAACACGTCACCGTGCCCGAGCATCGCGCGTGTTGGCGCAAGCTCTGGCGCTTGGTCGTGTTGATGGCGGGGCTTCTCTCTCCCGGCGGGTGACTCCCGCCGGGGGGCTTTAGGCCCTCAAACCATCGGCGACATAGCTCACTCTATTTTACCTGTGGGCTAATGGAGCGTTGAACGCGTCACTTCATCGCGTCGCCATTGCGGTGGCTCAGTCGGCGCGATGCATGCCGCCGCTGCCGTTAACGTGGAGCGGTGTTTGATGGTGCCACGCGGTGTGCTCAGAAGTTCCCACAGGATGTGCACTGCTTGCTGCCACACCGCGGGTTGAACATCCCGGTGACGATCTCGCCTCGGCGGTAGCAGAACGAGACGTCGGCGACAACGCGAGTGACCGAGGCCGAGCAGCGCTGGGTGTCAGTGTTCACCTCGACATCATTGCGACGATCGGTGCTGACGAGTCTCAGGTTGGTGTTGTCCGTAGCCATAAGAACATCTCCATCAAAAATGGGTTCGCGGTCCGTTCACGGTGAGTTGACGGGCCGCGGGCCCTTTTGGAGATCTTCGAGCCGCGCAGAGCCCAAGCCCGTCATCCGCGGCGGCCAGCGACGCCCGTGACGGGTACTCCCCGCGCAAGCGTTGCCCCGCCGCATCAATCGCCGGCGCAGTGGGCGTTGCTCGTTGTCGGCCTGTTAGCCACGGTCGCCGTCACTATCTATGTCACCCGCCTGGCCCGCAAGGCGATCAAGGAGCACACCGTCATGAGTGAAGACACATCCTCCTCGCCGGGTTCAAATGGCCCTGGCTTGCCCGCATCGCATAGCGGTCGCTTCGGCACCATCGTCACCGTTGCCGTAGCCGTCGTGCTCGCCGTCGGCACGGCTTACGCCTATGCCAACCGGTCCCTGATCTCTGGCCTGTTCGGCCCGCCGGTTGTTGCGTTGGCGGAGACCTACCCCGAGAAGCCCGATGGCCCAGCCTTCGATCATTCGGCGTTTGATGCGCTGCTAAAGAAGCACGTCGATGACGCCGGCTTCGTGGACTACAAGGGCCTTGCGGGCGATGCCGCTCAACTGGACGGCTACATTGCGTCACTGGTCAAGGCCCCGATTGAACGGATGGGCCGAAGTCAGCGGTTGGCTCTGCTGATCGATGCCTACAACGCCTTCACGGTACGGCTGATCCTGGACCATTACCCGGTCAAGTCGATCAAGGCCATCCCGGCCGACAAGCGGTGGGATGCCAGGCGATGGAACATCGGCGGGCAGATTCTTCGTCTCAACCAGATCGAACACCAGGAGATTCGGCCGCACTTCAAGGAGCCGCGTATCCACTTCGCGCTGGTGTGTGCGGCCGTGGGCTGCCCGCCTCTGCGTAACGAAGCGTATACGGCGGGAAAGCTGGAAGAACAGCTTGCCTCACAGTCGGAATACGTACACACGCACGACCGGTGGTTCCAGTTCGATCCGAACGCCAATGTGCTCAGGCTGACCAGCCTCTACAACTGGTACGGTAGCGACTTTGAGCAGGCGGCCGGCTCGGTCGCACAGTTTGCGTCGCGCTATTTTCCGGCGCTGAAGCAAGCCATGAACGCCGGCCGCAAGCCCAAGGTCCAGTTCCTCGATTACGACTGGTCGCTCAACGGCAAGGAGAACAAGCGATGACGCAGGTGCTTAACAATGCTCCAGAGATCAACAGAGGGCCGGAGACACAGGTGATCGAGGCGCTGCTGCCGTTCGATGAACACAACCGCCGGCTCCAGTCCAGCACCCATCCGCCAGATTGGACGAATTCTGAACTCCGAGGCCGCTATAACCTGGTTGTGATCGGTGCGGGAACGGCGGGATTGGTGACTGCGGCCGGTGCGGCTGGTCTGGGCGCCAAAGTCGCTCTGATTGAGAAGCACCTGACCGGTGGCGACTGCCTGAATGTCGGCTGCGTTCCATCCAAGGCCCTGATTCGCTGTGCCCGCGCGGCCGCCGATGCCCGCGCTACTGCGCCTCCCATCAAGGGGCTGGCCGAAGCGGGATATCTGACCCATGAGACGGTGTTTTCCCTGACAGAACTGCCCCGGCGTTTGGCCATCATCGGGGCCGGGCCGATTGGTTGCGAGATGGCCCAGGCGTTCGCCCGTTTCGGGTCGCAGGTCACGCTGATCGAAGCCGACAAGCAGATTCTGATCCGCGAAGACTACGACGCGGCCAGGCGCATCGAGGCGGCGCTCGTGCGCGATGGCGTCAAGATCATCTGCGGCGGCAAGAACGTCGAGGGGCTGAATCTGGAAGCGGTGGGCGTGCAGTACGACAAGCGGGTTGGCGTGACGGTGGACGATCGCCTGCGAACCACCAACCGCCGCATCTTCGCGGCCGGCGATATCTGCTCCAAGTACAAGTTCACGCACGGGGCCGACGCGATGGCTCGCATCGTCATCCAGAACGCCCTGTTCTTCGGCCGGGCCAAAGCCAGCGCCCTGACCATCCCGTGGTGTACTTATACCGACCCAGAGATCGCCCATGTCGGCATGTATGAGAAGGATGCCCAGGAAGCGGGCATCGAGGCGCAGAGGTTCACCGTGGAGTTAAAAGATGTGGACCGCGCCATTCTGGATGGCGAAGAAGACGGGTTCCTGAAGGTTCACGTCCGCAAAGGCACCGATCGGATTCTGGGGGCAACACTCGTGGCCCGACATGCCGGCGAGATGATTTCCGAAATCACGCTGGCGACGGTTTCGGGGGCGGGGCTGGGGGCACTGGCCAAAACAATCGACCCCTATCCCACGCAAGCCGATGTGTTCAAACGCGCGGGCGACGCCTACAGCCGTACGCGCCTGACGCCGTTCGTGAAGAAGCTCTTCAACCGCCTGCTGGCTTGGCGGCGATAGGAACACGCGATCGCAACATGACCACTTCTCAGGCAAATCCGACCACCTCCCGCACAGCGCTCTGGCGGAACCTCTGGGTATTCGCCGGGATCATCCTTCTGGGAATGGCGGTTGCCCAGGCGCTCGGCTCTAGCTGGCTGCGGCATGGAGTCTGGGCATCACGCCAGATCCTGGTTCTGTTTGTGGCCCTGAATATCTTCGCCGGCGGCGTGTATCTGCTGGCAGTCTGGCAACGATGGTGTCCCGTTCGTAGTTGAAGGTTCGGCGGCGGCTCGCTGGTGATTCACGTTAACCGACCCTCCGTTCCTCTGCAGTTTTCTCCTGCTGCTGCGTCGGCTCATCCAGATACGCCTTGAAAATCCAGAGTTGCTGGTGGCCCATGATCTTCCGGAAATTCGTGGCCGTCGCCTCCAACGCCGAGGCCGCCCACCGCAAGGCCATCGACCCGTTCTGCCCGTTGGTCACACGCCTCGTTCGCTGCCTCATCCCGGAGTGCGAGGAGTCGATCAGGTTCGTCGTCCCCAGACACCGCCGCAGCATTCCGGGAAGTCCCAGACGGTGGATCGTGAACCTCTCCTCCAAGCCCTCCCGAATGCTGCTGGCCGCCGAGGGATGGTCCTTCTCATACCAACGGGCCAACGGCTCCCATCGCTTGATTCCCTCCTCAGCTTCCAGCTTCCAGGCCGCGCGGATCGTGCCGCGAACCTGATCGTGCTTCTCCTTGGGCCGATGGGCCAGCACGTTCCGCAGCTTGTGCTGGCGGCAGCGTTGCACCGGATTGTCCGAGCCGTACACCGGTGCGATGGCGTTGCGCAACGCCTTGGCCCCGTCGATCACGAACAGCCGCCGCCGCCTCGGCCGATCCACCTTCACCATCCGTCCCGCCAGCGGCACCAGCCCGTTCTGGCGGCCGTGCCAGCGAATCGCCCCGTCCTCCCGGCCCTTGTGCTTGGCCCCGGCCACCTCCATCGCCGACCGTTCCAGCACCGCCTCGATGCTGGCCCGACCCATCACGTCGATCATCTCATCCAACGCCGCTTCGCCCTGTTCGATGAGCTTGACCATCGGCAGTAGGAACTGGCCCTCCTTGATGAGAAACTGCGTCAGCTTCCGCCTGTCCAGCGGGCCGATGACTTGGTATTCCGCTTCCCTTGGCGGCTTTTTGTCGTTGAAGAAATTCCACCCTGATCCTACCGCAGGATCAGGCGGATCGGAGCCGCCACCCTTTTCAACCTTCAACTATCGTTGGGACAACGTCTTTACGCCAACGTAAACAGGCTTGTTCCTGCCGAGAAAATGGAATACTGGCGGCCAATTGAGGCATTCGTAATGGTCTGCGCGGTTTTCTTACACGACATCGGCACATCCAGGTCCGCCGAACAGGGAAAACATCACGCGTTGGTGGGCAAAGAAATGGTTCTCGCCCTCGCCAAGGATCTGCACCTCACCCAACCGGAGGCACGCGTTATCGCCGAGATCATCTATGCGCACGGCCCCGTCGATCTCAAAGCTATTCCTGAAAAGCTCGAAACGGCACCCTACGGCAATATCCGCGTCCAGTATCTGAGCGCGATCATCCAGCTTGCTGACGATTTGGAGTCGGACAACCTTCGTGCCGACAGCCTGGTTCGAGCGGTGCTCCAGCCGGATGAGGAAATTGTTGGCAAGTGGGATTTCCGAGAGTGCATCGATTACATACACATTGATCCGCAAACCTGGACCATCGAGGTTCAGGCCAGCAAAGCAACTGATAAGCAGTGGCACGATTTGAGAAGGTGCTTTGACGCGTGCAACTTACGGCTCTCTCTCGCGAAACGTTACCTGAGGGCAACCCCCGACATTGGTTTGTACTACCAGGCTATCGACATACCGCCCCATGATGAGCTCACGGGTAAACCCCCTGCGTGTGAAGATGCCAGCTTGGAAGCTGCTGATTCCGAAAATCTACTGTTCCCTTAGAATGCCGCCTGTGTTGTGCTCAATCCGGACCCCATATCAGTGAAGCCTGACTCCGAGGTTTTGGCGCCCTGCCTCAAAACCGGTGGTTTCTCTCCAGTGCAGGTGGAAGATTTTCCTCCTACCGGGCCTTTCATTGAGAGGATGGAGGGCGTGCTCAAGCACTCTCGCCTTGTGCTCTGCGACATCTCTGACGACACATCACACCTCGTTCACTTCAGGCCAGGACTCGCCGTAGGCCTGCGAGCGAAGATTCTGTTGTACAGCCGTTCGGGTCAAGACCCAGTCGGCGACCTTGCTGGCACAGAAGTGCTGCATTACGAATCAACAGAGGAACTACACGCCAAGCTCGCGGACCGCCTGAAGACGCCGGCCATCCGACAGACCTAACTCGGCTTCGTATGCCCCCGCTCGCTGTCTCACCCATCTTCTACAGTTGCCCAAGCCGAATCGGCCCTGACGCCATCAAAACCGCGGTGTGTCGCGAGTTTCGGAATGTGTAGTGCCACACAATTACGGTGGATGGTAGATGTATCGTTATTGTGTTGGCATGCGCGGTGATAATCGTCGTGGCTGATTTGCACCGAGGCCACCTCATGTTCGTCCGCGTCAAGCACAACGGCAACCACGACTACCTGCAACGGGTCGACAGCCAACGCATCGACGGCAAGGTCCGCCAGAGCGTCATCGGCACCCTGGGCCGACGTGATCTGTTGGAGAGTTCCGACACGCTGGCCGGGCTGATGGCCTCGCCGGGCAAGTTCACTCGCCATGCGGCGGTGCTGGCCGAGGCGCTCCTGGACCGCAAGTTTGGCTTCGCGGTGGAACGGGCCATCTTCCTGACGGTGCTGCACCGATTGATGGCCAGCGGCGGGCGCAGCGATCGGGCGGCGGAGAAATGGCGGGAAGCCTACATCATTCCTGGTGTTGAAGAGCTGGAGCTTCAGCACCTGTACCGGGCCATGGCCTGGCTGGGAGAGGAACTGGATGCGGCCCAGCAAAGCGGGGCCACGCCCTTCTCGCCGCGCTGCACCAAGGACAAGATCGAGGAGGCGCTGTTTGCTCGGCGGCGCGACCTGTTCACGGACCTGTCGCTGGTGTTCTTCGACACGACCCGTCTCTACTTTGAAGGGGAGGGTGGTGAGAGCCTTGGGCAGCATGGACACAACAAGGACCATCGCCCGGACCTCAAGCACATGGTGGTGGGGATGGTGCTCAGCGGGGAGGGCCGGCCGATCTGCTGCGAGATGTGGCCGGGGAACACGACCGATGTGAAGACGCACTTGCCGATCGTGAAGCGCCTGCGGACGCGTTTTGGGATCGAGCAGGTGTGCATCGTGTCGGACCGGGGGATGATCAGCGATGGCACGATCGCCACGCTGGAGCCTGGGTTTCCCGGGCTGAAGTACATCCTGGGGGCGCGGCTGCGTAGCGATCATGAGGTGAGGGACACGGTGCTCTCGTGGCCGGGGCGCTACCGCGAGGTGCATGGCCCGCGTCAGCACAGCAAGGACTCGTCGCCGCTGAAGGTGAAGGAGGTGCGTTTCACGGCCGAGGATGGGAGGGATCGGCGGTTTGTCGTCTGCCACAACGTGGAGCAGGCGGGAAAGGATCGGCATGATCGGGAGGCGATCGTGGCGGCGTTGGAGGATCAGCTCAAGAGCGGGGCCAAGTCGCTGGTGGGCAACAAGGGATATCGCAAATATGTGGCGGTGCAGGGCGAGGCGGCCTTCGGGATCGACTACGCCAAGGTGAAGCAAGAGGCGAGGTTCGACGGCCAGTGGGTACTGCGGAGCAACTGGGAGGCGGCCAGCGCCGAGGAGTTGGCGCTGCGCTACAAGGATCTGTGGAGGGTGGAGGCGATCTTCCGCGCGGCCAAGAGGGTGCTGGAGACGCGGCCGATCTACCACAAGTGTGATGCGACGATTCGGGGACACGTGTTCTGTTCGTTCCTGGCGTTGGTGCTGATGAAGGAGCTGGAAGACCGCCTGGCAAGCAAAGGATGGGAGTTGGAGTGGGCGGACGTGCTGCGGGACCTTGCGGCGTTGGGGGTGACGAGGCTGGTTAGCGGCGCGGCAACGTGCGAGCTGCGGAGCACGCCGCAGGGGGTGGCCGGGAAAGTGCTGGCGGCGGGCGTGGCGTTGGGTCCGCAGCTGGCGTTTATTAAAGAGCAAGTCAAAGTCAAAACGTAGTGCCACAGCCGACCTTGGATTCCTTAACTCATTGCGCTGGCGAAAGTTCAGGAAAAGCACTATGGAAGACGGGTTTGAGTTTCTCACCCAGGATGGCCGACAAGTCCGGCAGGTCGTAGACCCGCAAAGCGCCATGCACGACGCTGGCGAGCTGGGACTGATCCGGCGGGCGTGCCCGGATGATCTCCAGCCACGAGCCGATGGTCTGCCTCAGCGTCAGCGAGGCGAAGAGATCTGCCTCCAGCGCCGCGGCGTGCAATGCAGGTACCCCAATGTTGCCAATCGCCACCAGGTCAATGTGTTGCCGACCGGATGGATGTTGAGAGGCCAGATAGCGAGAGCACACGAGGATGTCCTCTGCCCGCAGGGCTACGAGCGAGCGACCCAGGAGATATGCGGTGTAGGCCGCGCGGTAGTTGGGCGAGCCCTGCGCCCACTCTTCGCCGTTGCCGGTTTCGCCCGTGCCGCGTACATCCACGACGAGGACCATGCGGCCAGCCTTGAGCCAGGCCTGGACCGCATCGTCGGTGTCGGCGCCCGATGCGGCGCCCTTCTCGCGCAGGTACAGGACCGCACCGGTGGCGTTGGGCTGGGGCATCAGAAACAGGGCCGGGAGGTAGATGCCGGGCTCGGGCCTGAGAATTAGCCGTTCTGCGCGATACCCGGGTTGGTCGAACGTCCCGACTTTGTCGACCGCAGGCAGCGGGAGCTCGCTCAAGGGCCTGATGGCAGCCACGCGGCGGACGTTGCCAAGCAACTGGGCGCGACTGGTTGTGGCCCATAGCTGCTTGCGTCGGGCGGCCCACTCCTTCTCATACTCCTCGTTCAGGTCATAGGTGGACCGAGCGCCTTCGATCCGCATCACGTTGCCGCCGGGGGCACAACGGAAATCCTCGTCCGGTATCAGGTTGATTGGCGGCTCGTCGATGACCTGGTCGCGGGCAAGCAGCCAGCGGGACATCCAGCGCACGGCCCCTTGGCGCTGGAGGTTGTTGTAGTTGTGACCGGCGTCGTTCTCGAGGATGTCGACGCGCTCGGGAAAGCCAAGCCGGGAATAGAGCCGTTTGGCGTAACGGAGCGTCCGCCAGGCTGCGTGGATGTCGAAGAAGTCGTCCGTCGCCGCCAGCACGAGCACTCGCTGATGAGGAGCCTGGAGCGTGAGGTAATCCGGATGGTCCATGCCCCAGGCAAGCTGGCCGAAAATCTGCTGCTCGGCGTCGCCGTAGGCGTTGCGAATCTGGCTGCCGAGGCGGCTGATGTAGCAGCTTGGGGCGGCGGCGACGATGCGATCATCGAGGGCCATGAGGTACGAGGTCTGCGTGCCTCCGCCGCTGTTACCGGTGCAGCCGATGCGTTTGGGGTCGATCTCCTGGCGGGATTTGAGGTAGTCGATGCTCCGCATTCCATCCCAGATCTCGAAGGTCGCGGTGCTGCGGCCGAGGAGAATGCTGCCGATGCCGATGAGATCGTGAGCTGTGGTGCCCCAGAGCGGTGTGTCGGGGAACTGCCGGCGCTCGCCCTGTTCGATCGGGTCGTAGACGAGCCCCGCCATGCCGTTCAGCGCCAGCAGCGCCCCCATCGACTGATACTCGTCCCATGCCTTCGATCGAACATGATGCCCGCACGGCACCAGCACTCCCGGGTACGGCGGCTTGAAACGCGCGACATCCGGCAGGAACAGGGCTGCGGTGACGTAATGCCGCGGCTGGCTCTCAAGAAGCACCTTCTCCACGCGGTATCCCTCGCGCTGAATCGTGCCGACGATGCGGGCGTTGAGCGGTGTGCGCCGGGGCAAGCCTCCCAGCGCTTCGATGAACTGCTCCCGCAGATGCCGTTGGTTCGATGCGACCTGATCGGGCGTTTTCCGCTCTTCATACGCTTGCTGCCATCGCTCCCAGGCCCGATCGACCTGGTTCACGAGGTGCTGCATCAACATGGCGCTGCGAGCGACCTCGGCGGGAAGTGTGGTCGGCGGAGTGATCGCCGTATCCTGCCACTGATCGAGCGCCCTGTTGCCGATACGCGGGATGGTTGGCGGAAGGATGTCTTTTGTTGGGGGCTCAGCCGCCCGGATGCCGGCATTGGCCACCGCGAGGAGAACGACATAGGCCGCGATCACGTTGCGCGCTGCCATCGATGACCTTCCTTCTAGAGAAGCACTTGCCGATCCCGGATACACTTTACCGCGTTCGTGGTGGCCAATCACGCGGCGGCATGGGACGTCATCACGCAACACATCAGCGTATCGTCCGGTACTGTCTGAGGAGGCCCAGGATGAGATGGTGGATTGCCAGCGCAATCGGCGCCGGCTGGTGGCTGTTGGCTGCTGGCGTCCTGTCTGGCCCTGTCGTCGCCCAGACCATCGACCGGCAGCCGCGGAGCCAAGCCGTTGACGTGGGCGAATCGATCCGGGCGCTCATTGAGGCCGACTGGATCGATCAAGACCGCCAGTTCAAGGCGTCGACTGCAGCCACGCCGGCTGAGTACTCTCTGGCCCACACGCGTCAGGTGATTGATCGCGCCCAGCAACTGATCGGGCGACTGCATTCGGTGGCGGTCCCGGGGCGGCTGGATCCGCTCGCGGGGGAACTGCAAAAGCTCTCGCACCGGCTGAGGAACCTGGACGCATCAGGCGATACACCTGTCAGTGTCCGCCGCGCCATCTACCTTGAAGCCCGCTGGCTGGCCCGGAGGATCGCTTTATGCAATCCGCTGCTCGGCTTCGACAGACTGCTGTTCGTCAAGCGCCACGATTCGGCCGGCGTGTACCACATGTGCGACCAGTATTACGGGTGCAACGCCCGTCCCGGCGGCGGGCTGTTCGTCCTCCGCGAGCCGTTGAGCGATCATCCCAGCCTGGTGAACCTTCTCGAGAACTCGGCTGTCGAGCGAGGTCGGCTGGCCGGCCAGAAGCTGGCCGGTGGGGCCTTCCTGTCGCCGGAACTCTCTTTCGACGGCAAGACCATCCTCTTCGCCTACACGGAGGCGAAGGCCTATGCCAAGTCACAGGGCAAGGAGATCTATCTCTGGGGGCCGGAGTACAGCCACCACATCTTCAAGGTCAACGCCGACGGCAGCGGCCTGGGCCAGTTGACCGACGGTCCGTTCGATGACTTCGATCCCTGCTTTCTGCCCAACGGCCGCATCGTCTTCATCTCGACGCGCCGCGGCGGGTACCTGCGTTGCGGGCGGAACTGCCCGGTGTACACGATGCACTCCATACGCGACGATGGCAGCGACCTCGTCTGCCTGAGCTATCACGAGACGCACGAATGGCATCCCAGCGTGGCCAACGACGGCATGATCGTCTACACGCGATGGGATTACGTGGACCGCGACACGAACATCGCCCATCACATCTGGACCTGCTATCCGGACGGGCGCGATCCGCGAAGCTTCCATGGGAATTACCCGCTGCGTCGGGAGAGTCGGCCGTGGATGGAGATGAACATTCGGGCCATCCCCGGCTCACATAAGTTCGTGGCGTCGACCGGGGCGCATCACGGGCACGAGTTTGGCTCGTTGGTGCTGATCGATCCGCGGATTGCGGACGATGGCGCGATGGCCCAATTGACGCGACTGACTCCCGATGTCCCGTTCCCGGAGGCCGAGAAAAAGCCGATAGAACAGTACTCAGCCTACGGCACTCCATGGCCGCTGAGCGAGGACGATTACCTGTGCGTGTACGACAGGCAGGCGAGGAATCGGGGCGTTTACTGGATTGACCGCGCTGGCAATAGAGAGTTGATCTACCGCGATCCTGAGATGTCGTGCGTCAGCCCGATTCCGCTGCAGCGGCGCCTGCGGCCGCCGGTCATCCCTGACCAGACGGTTCAGACTGCCGGGAGCCTGGCCGCGGCCGAAGGTGGCGCCGAGCCAGCGACCATCGGCGTGATGAATGTGTACAACAGCGATTTTCAATGGCCAGCGAGGACCAGGATCACCGGGCTGCGGATCGTTCAGGTGCTGCCCAAGACGACCGCTCCGCCCAATGAGCCGCGAATCGGGGTGGCTGAGCAGACCAATGCGCGGCGGGTCCTCGGGACGGTGCCGGTCGAGGCGGACGGCAGCGCATACTTTGAGGCGCCGGCCGGGAAGGAGATCTACTTCCAGGCCCTCGACCAGCGGGGCATGGCAGTTCAGTCCATGCGATCGGGGACGTACGTGCATCCGGGGGAACGATTGACGTGTCAAGGGTGCCACGAGAAAAGACACCAGGCAACGCCGGCCGCGAACGCGGTGCCGCTGGCACTCCGCCGTGCTCCCTCAACGATCCGACCTGATGTCGACGGATCCAATCCATTCAACTACGTGCGCCTTGTCCAGCCGGCGCTGGACCGAAACTGCGTGGGCTGTCACACAGAGAAGAAAACCCTCGATCTAGGCGGCACGGTCGAGGGCAAGCACGGCTGGACGCGGTCGTACGCGAACCTCGCGGCCAAGTATGGCTTCTACTTTCACGTGACCAACGGCGCGATCAACAGCGGCGTGCATGGCGGCGCCCGCACGACCCCCGGCCAGTTTGGCGCCCGGGCCGCGAAGCTCCTGGACTACCTGAGCCCCCGGCATTACCAGGTGAAACTCAGTGACGAGGACTTCCATCGGCTGACGCTCTGGTTGGACTGCAATTCGGAGTTCTACGGCAGCTACGAGAACACCGAAGCTCAGTCCCGAGGTGAGGCGGTCACGCCATCACTGGATTGACGCTACCAGCGGCGCAGCCTGCATCTGCGCCCCGACCGTCCTGGCCCAGTTTGTCTTGCTGAGCAACTGGCTGTTCTCCAGTGGCCCTTTTTGCGGCGTTCCCATCACCTACTGGCCGTCGTCGAGCATCGGCGCGGCGGTGAAACTGGCCACGCCGTCGACGCGGTAGTGAGCGGTGAGACTCTACAAACTGGCACATTCTTATGGTACTGATATCGCGTAATGTGCCGGAACTCAACCGAAGGATGAACGGCGGCAGCCACCGGGAGCGAGAGGCTTGCTGGGTCCAGAAGGTGGAAGAGAGGTTGATCGCTTGTGGCCGAGACGTCCCGGCGGAACAACGGCAACGGCTGGTGTCGAAGCCCGATTCTGAAGGTCGGAGCACAGGAGATTGCAGCTGCCTGTGCTGGTCCAGCGAGTTTGGGCTGGGGCGTGCCGGTCACAAGTCCTCAAACGTGAGAGACATGTGGTATTCTTGAGAGAGCGTACAACAGAGAGCTGCTTGGAGACGCCGATGCCCACCAACCGGCCCCGCCCCGCGATTCCCTTGCCCCAGCCCTGGCCCTCCCATGTGAAATCAGCCGTGCTCCACGTGATCAGCCTGGCTCAATTCGTCCTCGCTCACGCGCGTGAATGAGCAGCCAATTGCGTCAACCGCCGAGTACGCCTGCAGGGCGAGCTGGACCGTGCCAGGCAGGAGATGGCCTGCTCCGGGAGGAGATCCGCATCAAGGATGCCCGTATGGCGCAGCTCCTACCCCATCGGCGACCTTACTACCCGCCGGTCGAGCGTATGGCCATTCTCCAAATCGGTGCCGCTCGCGCCTGGTCCTTGGAGCAGACCGCCAAGGCATTTTTCGTGACCGGTGCCACCATCGCCTCGTGGCTGAAACGCATCGACGAGAAAGGTGTCGATACGCTGGTCAAGTTGGCCGAACCGGTCAATAGGTTCCCTGACTTTGTGCGATGCGTGGTGCCGTGACTCAAGGCTTGCTCCGCGAAATCCCGTGCTTGCGATGCTCATGTTACGCTCCAAAGGACCTGTGCGCCGACCGTTCACTGCGAACTAACAACGATCAAGACGCTCAAGTCATCACGTCCGTGTTCGCTCGCTCCCCACACCGTCACTTCTGCCATAGAAGACCCCCTCGTCTGCGACGCCGAAACTCGGTGGACCAGGACAATCGGCACATGGATCGCGAACCGTCTTTCACAGTGCCTGCCTCATCGCTGGCAAAGTGGCTTCATCGTACACGATACCCGTTGCCGCTTATCAAGCACCGCTCGTTGGCGTGCGGTGCCTGAGTCTGCGCCCGATGTCCGCTGGTCCGCGCCGTGGCAACGCTGTACAGGAAAGCTGCACATCCAAAGACCGCGGCAGCGGCGCTCAATCTCAAGCGGATTCCAAGTGCCTCAAAGCGCCCTTCGGGTATCATCCACATCGTCAAATCCAAGGAGCGCGATATGGCTCGCATGATCATAGTCGGATTGTGCCTGATCGTGGCGGCGGCTTTGGGCTCAGCACTATACGCGGCAGATACACATCTGCTCTGGGCCAGCGATGGCTTGACGAAAGTCTTGCGGTCCGACTTGCCACCGCAGCAGGTCCAGTCGCTGGAGGCCGGTGGCGCCCGCAATGAAATCGTCGGCGCCCAGGCCGTTCTGCGCACCAGCAGTGACGTCGCCAGCGTGTCGTGTGCCATCACCGATCTGCGCCATGCCGAAGGCAGTTCCATTATTCCCAAATCCGCCATCCGCCTTCAGTGGGTCCGGTATATCGATATCGCCCGCAATTCCGACGGCGTACCGGCTGATGAACTGGTGGCCAAGGCGCCGTGCAGCATCCCCGATCCTCTCTGGGAGGATCCGTCCATCGCGATCAAGGCCAATCAGAGTCAGCCGCTCTGGATCGAGATCCATGTGCCGGAGAGCGCCAAGCCCGGCGATCACAGCGGCACCTTGACCGTCACCGGCACACCTTCGCCGCTGACGCTGCCAGTCCGATTGCGCGTCTGGGATTTCGACCTGCCCAAGGAGCGGCACCTCTCGGTCGTCAACTGGTGGAATTTCCCGGGCGTGGGCTTTGAGAAAGTGAAGCCCTACACCGACCCGTACTGGGACCTGCTCTCCCGCACCTGCGCGTTTCTGGTTGAGCATCGTCAAACGGACATCAACGCATCGATCGGCCTCATACAGGAATCCGGTAACGAACAGACCGGTTGGACCTACGACATATCGCGGCTGGAGAGATATGCGCAGGTGGTGTTTGAAGCCGGCATCCGTCGCATTCACCTGCATTCGGTTGGCCGGAGCACCGCTGGTCTGACTGAGCCCAAGAGTGTGGCGAGTCCGATCGAATCGAGCTTTCGTCGCTTGGCCGAGGTGGAGAAGCTTATCCGGAAGCGCAACTGGCAGGGCCGGTTCCTGGTGAGCATTATGGACGAGCCGTTCATCTATCACGAGGAGACCTTTTCGCAGCTGGTGGATCGGGTGCACCGCACCGCCCCCAGCGTGCGCTGCATCGAGGCGGTCGAGGCCGAGTATTTCGGAAAGCTCGATATCTACGTGCCGAAGCTCAGCCACCTGAACCTCTGGTATCCCCGTTTCGAGCAGGTCCACCGCGAGGGCTCGGAGCTCTGGTTCTACACCTGCTGCCATCCGGTCGGCCGATATCCGAATCGATTCCTCGACCAGTCGCTGACGAAGGCCAGATGCCTGTTCTGGATCGAGTATCTCTATGGCCTGGACGGCTTCCTGCACTGGGGCTTGAACCACTTCGCCGGCAGCAATCCGTACAGCGAAGAGGGCATCAGCCAGGGCCTGCCGCTGGGCGACCGAGCCGTCGTATATCCAGGCCGCAACGGCTTCCTATCCTCGCTGCGATTCAGCGCTCAGCGCGACGGGCTGCAGGATTTTGAGTACCTCTGGGTGCTCGAACATGAGCTGCAGAAGATCAAGCAGCGTGTCGGCGCAGAGGCATTCTGGCTTGATCCACGCCAGCGGCCGCTGGAGCTTTGCCGGCGGGTCGTTCAGTCGTTCCATGAGCACACGCGGGATGGTCAAACGCTCTTACGGACCCGCCAAGCCATCGCCGAGGAGATCGAGACTTTGCACAACGGCCCGCTGCTGGTTGTGCAGACTTCTCCGCCGGAGGGCTCAGTGGTGCCGGCCGGGCCGCGGAACGTGATCGTTCGCGCGTTGGTTGATCCGGGGGCAAAGGTAACCGTCAACGGTAAGGCAGTCGGCCATCTGCGCCCCAGCGGCTACTTCCAGTTGTCCTACTTCATGCCGGATGGCAAGCCGACCCTCAGCGTCGAAGTCGAGCACAATGGCCAACGCAGAGTGGCGACACGTACGTTTGTTTTGACGGATTGACTCGTCGCCCCGTGGCGAGAGATCAGCTATGCAATTCCGAACGAAACTCATCATCCTTTGGTTAGCCTTGATCGCACTACCTGCCATCGCAATGCGAGCAGAGGCCGCCTCATTCGAAGGCCGGTTCTACCGCGGCAGCGGTGATGGGGAATACCTGCACCTCTTGGACGTCTCGCGGCGCATGTTCGGGCCGGACTGCGAGTACCAGAACCTGTCCATGCTCTACATGCCGAGCTGGAACGGCCTGGTCGAAGGCCCGACCTGGGATGCTTGGTGGATTCAGAACAGCTACGGCACCACCTACTGCGCCCTGCCTTTCCTAGCCGAGCCGTTCATCACGTTTCTTCAGAACTCGCAGGACCTCTGGTTCGATCAGATGGGCGATGGCAAACGGGTGGGCGCGCCGCCGCCATTCAACTGGGTTGCGCCGGATGGCGCGCTATGCGATGCAGCTCGACCGGGCTGGATTGTCTATCGCCAGGGGGACGGCCGCGTGAATATCCACGACTGGGGGATGGAATTTACGGCGGCGGGGCTGCTGATGCAGAGCGAGTTGCTCCTGATCAGTCGTGATGCTGCGGCGATCGCACGATACCTGCCGAAGCTCGAGCGATGCGCCCGCTTCATCGAAACCCGGCGTGATCCGAAAAACAACCTGTTTCTGGCCGGCCCGGCGGGAAATCTGCTCGCCCCGAGCTATGCCGGCTGGAAGAAGCCCGATGGCACGTTTGGCCAGGCCTACCTGACAGGTTTGTCGGTCACGTATATCGCAGCGCTGGATCGAATGGTCGAACTGCAGAAACTGGCTGGACGAGCGGAGCAGGCGAAGCTCTATGCAGAGCTCCGGGAATCCGCCCGCAAGGGGCTGGCGCTGCTCACGACCCAAGAGGGGTATTTCATCCGCTCGCTCGATCCCGACGGCACGCGACATGGCGTATTCGGCGCGGCCAGCCACGGCTATTTCGAAGCTTCACCCAACCACGATGCCATTGCCTTCCGCGTGGTGGATGACCAGCAGGCCCAGCGCATCTACGACAAGATTGCCTCCATCCCAGGTCTTCGGCCGCATCGTTTCATCCTGCCCAACTATCCCTCGTACGACGACATGTACGAGAAGCCCGAGGGCCTGTGGGCATTCGGCACCTGGGTGAATGGCGGCCACTGGTCCACGTGCGAGGCCAGGATGATCCTGGGGTACCACCGTCTGGGGCAGTTCGAGGATGCGCGGGCCTCCATGAAGCAGCTTCTGAGTTTCGCTCAGCGGTTTCGCATGGACAATCCCCTGGTGAAATTCGGCGGCGATGTGTATCAGCCGGGCCAGCCAGTCAATCTCACCTACGATGCATTTGGCCCCCCTGCCGCGATGATCCGGGGGCTCTTCGAGTATCTGTATCACGCCGATCGACTCGAACTGCGCCCGCACATCCCGCCGGGCATCAGCCAATTACAGCAGAGGTTCCCCATCCGCTTCGGCGCCAAGCGAATCTACGTGGCGACAGTTGGATCGGGGCCCATCACCGACGTGCGGGTGAATGGTAAGCCGTGGGATGATTTTGATGCCGCCGCGATCTCGCTGCCCTATGAGAAGCTCCCGGAAACGGCGACCATCGAGATTGCGCTTGGGAAGGCGGCGCCGCAGGGCTTCGTTGCGCCGGGGCCTGACGATGCGGCGCCGGCGGTTCCACCAAAGGACGCCGTATGGGATCAGCTCCGTCGGCCGAATCTGGCGGCGAACAACCTGCCGCTGCGTATCGGCGCGGACAGCGATGGCGGCAGCCGCTTCATCGGCGATATTTCAGATGTCGCGATCTACAAGCGGGCATTGAGTGCCGATGAGATCGCCACGGCAGCAAAGGGCCTGGGCCCGGCGAAAGACGACCCGACGCTCATCGCGGCGTGGTCTTTCGCTCGTTTGCAGGATGGGGGGTTCGTCTCCGATGCCGGTTCGCGCTTGAAAGCGAAGGCGGTCGGGGACGTGCAGGTGATTGCCGGTCCCTTCGGCAGTGCCGTTCACCTCGATGGCAAGGGCTATCTCGAGATCGCCGATGAGCCAGCGCTGCATCTCAGCGAGGCGATCACGATGGAGGCACGAATCCGCCCCGGCAAACTCCCGCAGGGCGGCGGCCGGATCATCGATAAGTCGCAGGTTGGCACATCCAACGGCTATCTGCTGGACAAGCACCCGGGCAATTCGCTGCGCCTGATCGCGCAGGCCGGCACCGTCTCTCACAACACGTCACTGACGCCGGACCAATGGGTGCATGTTGCCGCAACGGTCGCACTGGATGGACATCTGCGCCTGTTTATCGCCGGCCGCATGGTTGCCGAAAAGTCTGGCCAGAGCATGCCCGACGTCCTATCGCTGTTGGCCAGCGCGCAACGTATCCGCCGCTTCCATCAGCTTCTCGCGGACAACGGCTCGGCCCAAAGCTATGAGGCGGCCCATGCGCGGCTTGCGATCGAGTCGGTGGCGACGGCCCACCAGCGCCTCAAGCGGTTGGCCGACGGCAAGCTCAAGGTACTGGGCAATGCCGTCTCGCAAGCGGCCGCCGACCAGAGCTACATCGAAACCGCGTCGAAGCTGATGGCAGGATTGACGCAGCGGCTCGACTCGTTTGGCAAGTCGACGGACACGCGGCAGCAGCAGATGCTGCTGCTGTGGGAGGAATCCAAGTGATACGCGCCTGACTCGGCGAGTCGCCGATGGCTCTCTTGAACACGACGCAGTACTCGTGCTTGATCGGCGGGTCTTCCAGCTTACCGTACTCTCTGCGATCGCTGGTGCAGTTGTGCTGGACCTTGATGATGACGCTACGGATCTCGCCGTGCGGGGAATTCAGCACATCCTTCACAATGGCCGGGTACCTGCCGGCCCTGAGCACATCGCCGATGAGCACCGCCAGCCTGCCCCCTGGGACCAAGGCGCCGTAGCATCGCTTCAGGCACAGCATTAGAGGCTCCCGGAACTGCTCGTAGCTTTGGCAGGTGCCCAGGTCATTCTCGCCCGAGTGATACTGGATGATGTTCCAGTACGGCGGGTGGATCGAAATGCCCTCTCGTGCAGCCCGCTGTATACGCGATGGGAAAAATCTGCGCCCTCTGACCTGCTGCGCTATGCTGATGTCGAATCACTACTGTCCGGTTGAGCAACTGACCCAACCGCGTTTGGCCTCGGTCAATGCAGGCGATTCCGCACATCTTCGGCCGTGATCGATTTGGCGTAAGACCGGCGGTTTTGTGCCGCCGCCGGCCCGGCGGGACACTCCGCCGCCATGAACGGCGGCCGCACGATCTTCTCCCAGTTGACCGACTTTGTTTCCCGGCCCGAGTTCCGTCGGTGCGTGGCGCGCTACGACGGCAACCGCCGTATCCGCAGCTTCTCCTGTTGGGACCCGTTCCTGTGCATGGCCTTGGGCCAGATCACCGGACGCGAAAGCCTGCGCGACACGGTCACCTGTTTGCGGGCCCTGAAGCCTCGCCTCTACCACGCCGGCCTTCGCGGACTGGTTTCCCGCAGCACCCTGGCCGATGCCAACGAGTCGCACGACTGGCGCATCGACGCGGACTTCGCCGCCGGCCTGATCGCTCAGGCCCGCACCTTTTACCGCGAGCCGCCGCCGGACGTGGGCATCGACCTCCAGCAGCCGGCCTACGCCTTCCACTCCACCACCATCGACCTGGGCCTCAAGCTCTTCCCCTGGGCGCCGTTCCGACGCCGCAAGAACGCCGTCAAGCTCCATACGCTGATCGACCTGCGGGGCAGCATCCCCTGTTTCATCCACATTTCCAGCGGAACAATGGCCGATGTCCGCTCGCTGGATCTCCTGCCTATCGAGCCGGGCTCCTTCGACGTCATGGACCGCGGCTCCATCGACTTCGCGCGGCTATGGCGATTCACACAGAGCCTGGCCTGCTTCGTCACCCGCGCCAAGAAAGACATGAACTACAATCGGCAGTGCTGTCGCGAGGTAAACAGGAGCACCGGCCTGCGCAGCGACACGACCCTTCGTCTGTGCGGACCCAAGACGGCCGGCCTGGATCCCCAGCCGTTGCGACGGATCGGGTACTGGGACGAGGAACTGGGCAGAAAGCCCGTGTTCCTGACCAACAACTTCGACTTGCCGGCGCTGACAAACGCCCAGTTGTATCACCGGCGTGTGGCCGTTCTTTGTGGCCCACCCTCATTCTTGCCATAAAAATGCGGCTTCTCAACGTAACGTGCTGCCTGGGCGGATGCGGGCCTGGTGTTGCCGGCAGGACACGAAGGCCACAGAAGATGGCCACACCAGCTCTGTCTCGACCCTCGCCGGATGTCAGAATCATGAGGTTGTAAGTGATGACCCGCAAGAGCAGCTCCATGGATCGTCGGCGAGCTGTGCGCGCCCGCAGTGCCGAGCCCAGGCTCCGCTTGATCATGCTGTTCACGGTTTCCGCCGGCCACCTCTGGCCGTGGATCCTCCTGTCGGCCTTCCGATTGAAGCGGTGGTACATGAGCCGCCGGTAGTGCGTCGGCCGAGGTTTGCGGGTCGGGCGGCCGGCCTTGGGCAGAATGATCGACCGCACGCCCAGGTCCAGGCGAGCGATGCGGTGGTTGCCCTCGGAGTCGTAGCCGGCATCGGCAACAATGGTCTCGATGTTCGCGCGTCGCCAGGCATCGAACAACACCGGCTCGAAGGGGGGGTGGTCGGCGCCGCCGGTGGTGGCGCGGGCGGCCAGGATCAGATGCGAGACGCTGGCCACGGCCAGCGAGAGCTTGGGCAGGCGTTTGACCGTTTGCGAGCGGCGGCGGTTCGGGTTGGATTTCCGAACTGTTTTGCGGTCCTGGCGTGATGTTTCGCGGCAGCGTTTCTTGACGTGTCGGCTGACGTGATGCGACTCGAAGAGGCTGGAGTCGATGGCCGGCGGCTTGATGGGGCCTTCGATCATGCCGCGGAGCTTGGCCTCCTACGCCATCAGGTCGAGCATGCGGTTCATCAGGCCGCGTCTGACCGGGTGCTTGAAACCATGGCAGAGGGTGTTGTGGTCGGGCGTGTCGTTCAGGGCGATCTCATCCCGCCAGTCGGGGCAATCGTTCAGCAGCGCCTCGATTCCGCGGTAACTCTTCTTCTGATGCTCACGCAGGACCAGACAGGCGAACAGTTGCGGGAGGGTGTAGTCCTTGCGGCTGAACTTCGAGGTGTAGTCGGGCAGCAGGCGTTGGGCCAGCTCATGCGCCGCCCGCATCACGATCCGTGGCGATTTGCAGGTTTCCATTCTGCATGATGTAATGCCACGAACGCGCCAGCGCTACCGAACATGCACCGAACGTCGGAGGGTTGAGACAGAGCAGGCCACACCCGTTTGCCCTGTTGCTCCTCTGGCGAGCCGACGGTGGGCCAGTGATAATGATAATTGGGTGAGTTTAGCCATGTTCGTCAACGCGTTCGCCGAAAGAAGTACGTGCAAAGCAGCCCACAGGAGCAAAACAGCATGAACAGGCGAGAGTTCGTCCAAGGTATGTCCGCAGCGGTCGCGGGCGCGCTGCTTTCTCCGGACCTCACCGCCTCCGAACCGGCGATCGGGCCGGCGAAACCCGTGCGAATCACCGATGTCAAAGTCATCCGTGTGCGAGAGCGCGGCGGCAAGGGTGGTGGACGGCCTTTCCTGCAGATCACGACGGACGTCGGGCTCAGCGGCGTGAGTGGCGAACTGTTCATGGACACGCCCAAGCGGCTTGAGGAGATGTCCGGCCGGCTCCGCGAGTTGCTCATCGGACAGGATCCGCGACAGCGCGAGTTGCACAGCACCGGGTTCTGGAATGGCCTGCATCCCGGGCGCTCGCTGGAGGCTTACGCGGCAGGCCGAGACCCTCTGACGGGTGAAGCGATATGGAACACCCGACGCAAGGCGCGCCATACCGCCACCGGCACCATTCTCATGGGCCTCAGCGCCGTCGATAACGCGCTGTGGGACCTGCGCGGCAAGCTGAACGGCGTGCCGGTATTCCGCCTGCTGGGCGGCAGCCGTGAGAGACTGCCGGCATACCTGAGCCTCACTCCCTCCGACAGCCTCGATGAGACGCGCAGACGGGCTCGCCAGTTCTTTGACCAGGGGTTCACGTCGCAGAAATGGTTCCTCCTGCACGGTCCACCACACGGCAAGGATGGCTTCCGAGCCAATGTCGGCGTCGCCGAGACAGTGCGTGCGGAACTGGGCCGGGAGGCGCGGCTGATGTTCGACTTTGCCGTGGGCGGCCGCGGCAAGTGTGACTGGGACGTGCCCTACGCGGTGGCGCTGGCCAAGGCCATCCAGCCGTTCTCGCCCTACTGGCTTGAGGAGCCCTTCTCGCCGGAGGAGATCGATTCCTACTCGCGGCTCAGGGGCGAAACCAGCATTCCGCTGGCTACGGGCGAGCACACCTACACGCGATGGAACATACGTCCGTTCCTGGACCAGAAACTCGTGAGCTTCGTGCAGTCGGACCCGGAATGGTGTGGAGGCATTTCTGAGTGGCTGCAGATCGCCGACTTGGTCCGCCAGTATGAGGGTGTCTGCCTCGTACCGCACGGCCACAACGCGCTAGCGGCGGCCCACGTGGTGGCTTCACAGCCGGCGCGCTTGTGCCCGATGGTCGAGTATGGCGTGTGGTTCACGCGGGACCGCCAGACGCTTCAGACGCGGACAGTGATACCCAAAGAAGGACAACTGGAGGTGCCCATGGAGCCGGGGCTTGGTCCGGAGCTGGACTGGAAGCGGATCGAGCCAACTTGAGGTCCTGTATAGCCCGCAACTCCCCCTTCAGGCAGTGAGTCCGCCCCGGCCGCGCGGCGGCCTCAATCGCCTCGCGCCGCATGTCGCTCTCGCTCTTTCACCGTGGTGTTTGACGTCTGCTATCGCCGGTCTCCCCCGGCCCATTATCTTGGGGGGGGCATGCTGAAGTCCACTCTGCAACTACCCTGCGCGGCCAAGACCACGGGCTCTCCTCAATACGTCGGAGCTTATGCCGCTGGTACCGAAACTGAATGTCGCGAGGACCCCTCCGCGAGTGGTTCAGCAGGTAATCGGCGGCATTCAGTAAGCGTCGGATGTGGAGCACGATGCCGCATGGACGAATGGTGGCACATTGCGGCCTTCATGAACGGAGTACTCGACGCTCTTCCCAGCCCATCCAACCCGCTTCGCCTCTATGCCCAATCATCAGCGATGACGGGGAAAAGCGATCCGGAAGCGGTGCAAACATTCAGGATAGTTGATCAGCCGGCATCGACGCGACCCACTGGGATGGCCGCGTACTGCTTACGGGCGGTTGATCCGCTGCAGTACCCCCAAAGGGACAGCCACCGAGGCCATGTACACCGGATTCTGAGCGCCTTTGGAATCGAGGCCAAAGCACTCCCAGGGCGCTCCTCTGCCGCCGCCCTTGCGAAAATCGTTGTCGCGCAGGTGCTGGATGAATCGGCCAAGGACCTGCTGCGAGAGCTCGGGATCGACAGCATGGAGGGCTTGGATCAGCCAGCCTGTCGGCACATGCCAGTAGGCGCCGTTCTGATACGTGTTGTGGCTCGCCACGCAGCGCTCCCAGGCGGTCTTCTGCGAGAAGTCTCGATCCACAGGCACATGACGGACCGCACCCTGATACTCGATGTTGTGGGCCTTGTCGCCTTTCACAGCATCGACCACGGTCTGGCGGGCGCGGCGCGCGGCATCGGCGGGCAACACGCCCAGATGCAGAGCATAAAGCGTCGCCCAGACGTCCGGCTCCTTGCTCACTTCGGTGGCCGCCCCCAGCCATCCTCCAAACGCGCCGAGATTGCAGAAGACCGGCACCAGATGCGTGGCGATCTGCTTGGCAGTCACCCGGTACTGCTCACTCAGTTCAGGCGCGCGTGCCGCAGTGCACAGCTCGGCCAGTTCATTTGCCGCCTGCCATCGCAGCAGTGTGGCGAAGGACATGGAGCCCAGCAGATGCACGGTGTCCTGGAACCCGAAGCCCACGGCGCGGCGCGTAGACGTGGCGATCACCGCGCCGGTGGCCGGATCAACCCGCGGGGCGGCGAAGGCCTGACGCAGCCGATCGAACAGCGGCATGTCATTGATCGACTCAGGTAGGAAGGCGCCGTCGCGCGTGGCACGCCACAGAGACCAGGCGATGTGGATGAAGTAGTAGTGGTCATCGACCGGCGGCAGCGGGCCCCATGGATCCGCCCCCTGATCCTCTCCGGATGAATAGGTGCCGGGATAGAACACGGCCCCGCCGGCCAGGCTGATGTGGTCGGGAATGGAAAACGGCGGCACGATGGCCCCGCTCTTGAGTCGCCGCTCTTCCGCTCCGTTCTGGCATCGGGCAATCAGACGCAGTTGCGGCAGGATTTCGTCGGGGCCAATCAGCCCGCATTCCAGTGACATGGCCAAGTCCCTCACCCACAGCGCGGGATAATTGCCGCCGGGCGTGATGAGCGTGATTCCCGTGGTATTCGGCCCTTGACCGCCGCGTTTCTGACCTGGGCGGACCCTGGCCGACTCGATCGTGGTCGCGGCGATGTCCCTTAGAAAGGCCATCGCGTTGGCGTCGGTGATTGGCCTCTCGGCGGCGCCGGCCCGGCGACACAGGGTGGGTCCAGCACACACGGTCACCCAAGACGCCGATCCCTGCCGAACAAACCAGCGTCGTGATACCTGACGAGATCGCATGAAGGCCTCCGCTCCACGGTCATGCCGCGTTCCCATCGAAGACGGCGACCGGGCAGACCGTTGTTGCCGTGCATCGTAACCGGGGCCGCCCGCACGGGCATCACTCGATCGCATATGAAGAAGGTGCGGGTCGGGAAACAAGCCCCCGATCAGCGTCTGGTCATTCGAATGGCACGGGGGGCGTGTGCCATCTATTCATATGCGGCTGTCGCGAGCGGAGGTTTCGTCGTGTCGGCCCATGCAAAGGCTGCCAAACGAGTGCTTGCGGACGCCGCCGATGCTCGGCATTTCGTTGACCTGCCGGGTATGATGTGTCCATCAAGTCCGTTCTGTGCCACGGGTCTTTACGGCCGGAAGCCTTCAATGCGAACCAGCACAACCCATCCCACAGCATCTGTCGTGATTGCAGCCGCGATTCTCCTGCTTATCACTTCGGCCGCCCTGGCCGACCCCGCCATCGCCGCCTCCGCGCTGGCCCATCGACTTCTCGGCCAGCGGGCCACGGAAATCCAGTTCATGGTGATCCCTCCGGACAAGAGCCTGGATGTCTTCGAGATCGAAGCCGCCCATGGCAAGGCCGTCATCCGCGGGAACAACGGCGTGGCCATGGCCTCCGGTCTGAACTGGTACCTTAAGCACGTTTGCCGGGCGCAAGTCTCCTGGTGCGGCGATCAACTGAACCTCCCGC
>Ga0315278_10000932_pt1 | contig 25278 bp, 23 predicted proteins | sample YL17G06_0_MG_FD_203880 | JGI IMG/M metagenome (GOLD analysis project Ga0315278, IMG submission 203880) | Sediment microbial communities from Yellowstone Lake, YNP, Wyoming, USA - YL17G06_0 | ecosystem: Environmental > Aquatic > Freshwater > Lake > Sediment | place: USA: Wyoming | collected... | reverse complement strand
AATTCGACATCGAGCGACTCGCGCGACATTTCAACGTGGATGTCGCGACGGCGCGCAAGCGCTACACGTATCGATATCGCACCCGCGAACTCGACGAGCAGTTGCTGCGGCATCGCAAGGACGATGTATTCGCGTCGGTATGCCGCTTCCTGGACCCGCAAGCGCGCCGCTGCACGATCTACCAGGCCCGGCCGAGCGTCTGCCGGATCTACCCGGAATCGCGGGACTGCGGGTACTACCAGTTCCTGGAATTCGAGCGGGAGCAGCAGGGCGACGACGAGTTCATCCCGTCGGCCTGACCAGCAGGCCCGGACGAGGGCGCGGCAGGGCCGGTCAGCGGAATCGCCAGCCGAGCGAGACGCCGACCGAGACCTCGTCGGCGATCACGAGACCGTCCTGCGTGTGCAGCATGTTCGCCTGCTGGGCCAGGTCGACCCAGCGCAGGTCGGCGTTCATCATCACCCGTTGGCCCAGTTTCCACGCGGCGCCGAGTTCGGCGGCGGCCCCCAGCGATCGGTGCCGGTTGCGGTGCGACAGGTAGGTCGGCCCCGGATCACTCGTGTCTGCGAAATATACGACTTGATTCAAGCCGGCGCCCGCATAGGTCCTGACGTCGCCCATCGCGACCAGCGGGTAACGCACGGTGAGCAGGTCCGTCCCGTCGCGGCGGTCCTGTTGAACGACCAACTGGAGCGAGTCGGCGCCGATGGGGCCGGCAACTTCGTCATCGTCGAAACCCGCACGGGTCTGCTCGCGCAGCCAGTCGGGCTTATTGCGATCGTCGAGCAGGAACCGACCGCCGAGCGCGGACTCGAATCGGGACGTCTGATCGCTCAGCAGGTCGCGTGTCCCACCGAACCAGCCGGCCAGCGCCGACGAGACGCCCGCCTGGGCAACATCGGCTGCGGCGCACGGTCCGGCGGCAGCGAGTGCCACCAGTCCCGTCCATGCCAGCGCGCGCAGTGTGAACCCGGCCACTTCGCTCCTCCCGGTTGATCCGCGAGACCGCCTGAACACGGCCTTGCCGATTGGGGAACCCTACGCGATTCGATGGGAAGCGGAACCCGCACGGACCGGCCGCCTGCGGATCTGTGATGGGTTGCCGAAGTTCAGGCGCGGCCGCGCCGGATTACGTCAAGTCAGCGCGTGCACACGAGCCGTGCCCGCGGTCATCGCGCGCTGCGTCGCAGCAGCGACGCCCCACTCAGAAATGACCCGGCGCGGTGCCGTGTTTCAGTACGCGCGCTTCTTCGTATCCATCAGCCGCAGGATCAGCGGCGTCAGGATGATCTGCATCGCCAGCGGCAGCTTGCCGCCGGGCACGACGATCGTGTTCGGGCGTGACATGAAGGCGTCGTCGATCATCGAGAGCAGGTACGGGAAGTCGATGCCCTTGGGGTTGGCAAAGCGAATGATCAGGAAACTCTCGTCGGCCGACGGGATGTCCCTGGCGACGAACGGGTTGCTGGTGTCGACGGTCGGGACGCGCTGGAAATTGATGTGCGTGCGCGAGAACTGCGGGCAGATGTAGTTCACGTAGTCCGGCATGCGCCGCAACACCGTGTCGACGACGGCCTCGGTCGAGTAGCCCCGCGTGCGCTGGTCGCGGTGCAGCTTCTGGATCCACTCGAGGTTGATGATCGGCACCACGCCGATCAGCAGGTCGGCGTAGCGCGCGACGTCGTGCTCCTCCGCCTGCACCGCCCCGTGCAGGCCTTCGTAAAATAGTACGTCCGAGCTGGCACCGACGTCTTCCCAAGCGGTGAACGTACCCGGCTCGCCGCCGTACTTCGCCGACTCGTCCGCATCGTGAATGTAGCGCCGCGACCGGCCGCGACCGTTCAGCGAGTAGCCCTTGAACAGTTCCTCGAGGTCCCCGAACAGGTTCGCTTCCGGACCGAAGTGGCTGAAGTTGCGATTGCCGGCCGCTTCCGCCTGCTTCATCTGCTCGCGCATTGAGGCGCGGTCGTAGCGGTGGAACGCGTCGCCCTCGACGATCGCCGCATCGATGTTCTCACGCCGGAAGATCCACTCGAACGTCGTCTTGACGGTGGTCGTGCCGGCTCCGGAGGAGCCGGTCACCGCGATGATGGGATGGCGTGCGGACATGCGTCGGGCTCCGGTGGGCGGATTACACGTTCACGAACAGCGAGCGCTCGCCGAACAAAGGCGAGCTGTAGGGTTTGTCTTCGCCACGATCATATTCGTCGTGGTAACGCTCGACGCGAGAGACCTCGGCTCGGGAACCGAGGATCACGGGAACGCGCTGGTGCAGTTGCTCCGGCGCCACCTCGAGGATGCGTCCGCGGCCCGTCGACGCCGCGCCACCGGCCTGCTCGACGAGCATCGCCATCGGGTTCGCCTCGTACATCAGGCGCAGCCGGCCCCGCCGGTTGGCTTCCTTCTGGTCGCGCGGATACAGGTAGATTCCGCCGCGCAGGAGCACCCGATGCACGTCCGCCACCAGGGATGCGACCCACCGCGTGTTGAAGTCCCGGCCGCGCGGCCCTTCCTTGCCGGCCTTGCATTCGTCGACGTAGCGCGCTATCGGCGGCTCCCAGAACCGGCGATTCGACGCATTGATCGAGTACTCGGAGGTCTCCTCGGGAATGCGGATGTCCGGGTGCGTCAGCACGAAATTGCCAATCTCGCGATCCAGCGTGAATCCGTGGGTGCCGGTGCCGACGGTGAGGACGAGCTGGGTGGACGGCCCGTAAATCGCATAGCCTGCCGCGAGCTGACCGACGCCCGGCTGCAATACGGCGGACCCGTCGGTTGCACCCTCGGGCAGCGCCAGCACCGAGAAGATGGAGCCAACGGCCACGTTGACGTCGATGTTGCTGGAGCCGTCGAGCGGATCGAACACCAGCGCGAGGCGCCCGGGGCCGGCGACGAAGCGCACGTCCGTCATTTCCTCGGAGGCCAGTGCGCCCACCAGGCCGCTCCACTCGATGCCACGGACGAACAACTCGTCGGAGACGATGTCGAGCTTCTTCTGCGCCTCGCCCTGGGCGTTCTCGGTTCCGGCCAGGCCTGACATGCCGCTCAGCGGTCCCTTGCCGACCGCCGCGGAAACCGCCTTGATCACCGCGGCGACGTCCACCAGCAGCGCGGCCAGCGCGCGGCTGTGCGGACCCTCGGGTACCTGCTGGATCAGGAACTTGGAGATCGTCGTGTAGCCGGGGTTCAACATGTGGCCTCCGTGGAAGGCGTCGTCGATCGAGCCGCAGCAAAGACCCGGCTGGCGAGGAAGTCAGCGGCCTCGAGCGTGACCAGCATCTGGCTGTCGACCTGCCCGGCATCGAGCAGGCGGCGCGCCTGCCGCAGGCGCGCCCGGTCTAGCGCGTTGCGCAACGAACGGGCATTCGCGAAATTCGGTTGCTCACGGCGCAGACGCAGGTAATCGGCGAGCGCATTGTGCGCGCTGGCGGACAAGGTCAGTCCGAGCGACGTCACCATCGTCCGGGCGATCGCCTCGAGTTCCGCCACGGCGTAGTCGGGAAAGTCGATGTGATGCGCAACGCGCGAGCTCAAGCCCGGGTTGGCGCGAAAGAACGTGTCCATCCGGTCCTTGTAGCCGGCGAAAATCACGACGAGGTCGTCGCGCTGGTTCTCCATCACCTGCATCAGGATCTCGATCGCCTCCTGGCCGTAGTCCCGCTCGTTCTCAGGTCGATAGAGGTAGTAGGCCTCATCGATGAACAGCACGCCACCCATCGCCCGCTTCAGTACGTCCTTCGTCCTGGGTGCCGTGTGCCCGATGTACTGGCCGACGAGGTCGTCGCGGGTCACGGCGACGAGTTGGCCCTTTCGGACGTGACCGAGGCGATGAAGGATCGTCGCCATGCGCATCGCGATCGTAGTCTTGCCGGTTCCCGGGTTGCCGGTGAAGCACATGTGCAGCGACGGCTTGCTGCCCGCAAGTCCGAGCGCGGCGCGCGCCTTTTCGACCACCAGCAGCGAGGCGATCTCGCGAATGCGCGTCTTCACCGGGACCAGCCCCACGAGTTCTCGATCGAGTTCGTCGAGAACCCCGGCCACGCCCGAGTTCTTCAACTCCGCCTGCAGATCAACGGTGGCGCTCATGCGCGCTCGAGCGTGTAGCGCACGAGCCGGCCGGCGCTTTCCTCGCGCCGCAAGCGGAACTTCGCCTCCTGCCTCGGTCGGTGGACCATGAATGAAATGCGCATAGTCTCGAATCCGCGCGTCGAGTCGAATGCGTTCAGCTTGACGTAGCAGTCAGGTTGCGCCCGGCGGCAGGCCCGGATCTCGTCGATGACGCCCGCGGCGTCCGCAAGGTCGAACATCGGCATGCCCCACATCTCCCAGTAGATGTTGCGGGGATGCGGATCATCCGTGTACTCGATCGAGATCGCCCAGCCCTGGGCGAGCGCGTACTCGACCTGACGCGCGATCTGCTCGTCCGTCAGGTCGGGGAGGAACGAAAAAGTGCCTTGTGTGATGCGCATGTCGGTCTCCGGGCGTCAGGCGACGCTCACCTGCGGAACGAAGTCCGAGGTGTCGGTCGAGGCATAGTTGAAAGTCACGTCCTTCCAGGTCTCGAGGGCGGCCTCGAGCGGCTTACAGGCCTTCGCGGCCGCAGCGAGGATCTCGGGGCCCTCGTTGCGGATGTCGCGACCCTCGTTGCGGGCGAGCACCATGGTCTCGAGCGCGACGCGGTTGGCGGTGGCTCCGGCCTGGATACCCATCGGGTGTCCGATGGTGCCGCCGCCGAACTGCATCACCACGTCGTCGCCGAACAGGTCGAGCAACTGGTGCATCTGGCCAGCGTGGATGCCGCCGGACGCCACCGGCATCACTTTGCGCAGGCCCGCCCAGTCCTGGTCGAAGAAGATGCCGCGCGACAGGTCCTTCTTCGTGTACGAGTCGCGGCAGATGTTGTAGTAGCCCTGCACGGTCATCGGGTCGCCCTCGAGCTTGCCGACTGCCGTACCCGCATGCAGGTGGTCGACGCCGGCGAGCCGGAGCCACTTCGCGATCACCCGGAAGGACACACCATGCGATTTCTGTCGCGTGTAGGTGCCGTGACCCGCGCGGTGCATGTGCAGGATCATGTCGTTGTCGCGGGCCCAGTTCGACATCGACTGGATGGCGGTCCAGCCGATCACGAGATCGATCATCACGATGCACGAGCCGAGGTCCCGCGCGAATTCCGCGCGTTTGTACAATTCCTCCATCGTGCCAGCCGTGATATTGAGGTAGTGCCCCTTGATCTCGCCGCTCGCCGCCTGCGCCTTCTGCACGGCCTCCATGCAGAACAGGAAGCGGTCGCGCCAGTGCATGAACGGCTGCGAGTTGATGTTCTCGTCGTCCTTGGTAAAGTCGAGGCCGCCGAGCAGCGCCTCGTAGACGACGCGACCATAGTTCTTGCCGGAGAGTCCGAGCTTCGGCTTGATGGTCGCGCCAAGCAGCGGTCGACCGTACTTGTCGAGGCGCTCGCGCTCCACCACGATGCCTGTGGGCGGCCCCTTGAACGTCTTTACGTACGCGACCGGGAACCGCATGTCCTCGAGGCGCGCTGCCTTGAGCGGCTTGAAGCTGAAGACGTTACCGATGATCGAGGCCGTGAGGTTCGCGATCGAGCCCTCCTCGAAAAGGTCCAGCTCGTAGGCGATCCAGGCGAAGTACTGGCCTTCGGCACCCGGCACGGGCTGTACTTCGTAGGCCTTCGCGCGGTAGTTCTCCGAAGCGGTGAGGCGATCCGTCCACACGACCGTCCAGGTCGCTGTCGAGGACTCACCCGCCACCGCGGCGGCCGCTTCCTCTGGATCGACGCCGTCCTGCGGCGTAATGCGGAACACGGCGATGACGTCCGTGTCCTTCGGCTCGTAGCCCGGCACCCAGTACCCCATCTCCTTGTACTTGAGCACTCCGGCCTTGTATCGATCCGCCGACTTCGCCATCTGTCCGCCCTCCGTCCACATGCTGTGGGACGAACGCACAGTAGGTTCGCGCTTCGATAAATAATATTTAGTATTTCTTGGGTTTTAAGTAAGCTTTACTTATGGATAGCCGTCGCTTCAATTTCCGGCAGTTGCAGGTGCTGAAAGCCGTGGCCGAAGCGGGCTCGATGTCTCGCGCCGCCCAGCGACTGCACATGACGAGTCCTGCCATCACGCAGCAGATCCATCAGCTGGAGAAGGTCCTGGGCGCGCCGGTCTTCGACCGCATCGGGCGGAAGCTGCGATTGACCGTGGCTGGGGAACGCGCCTTGGTAGCTGCCACCGACGTCCAGATCCGCTTGGGGCTGCTGGCCAAGGAGATGGATGCGCTCAAGAAAAGTGACGACGGGACCCTGCACCTCGGCATCCTGGCGACCGGCACTCACATCCTTCCGCCATTGCTCGCCGAGTTCCGCCAGCGTCTGCCGGGCGTCGCCATCCACATGGCCGTCTCCTCGCGTGAGGAGCTCTCGCGCCATCTGCTCGACGGCGAGGTGGACCTCGCATTGATGGGCCGGGGAGCGGAGTCGCAGCAGAAGGGCCAGGCACCGCTGTCGGAGGCACTGGTCTACGAGCCCCTCGCCGGCAACCCGCACGTGATCATCGCGTGGCCGGGCCATCCCCTCGCGCGCGCCCACGGGATCGCACCGATCGAATTGCGCCACGAGAGCATTGTGCAGCGCGAGAAGGGTTCCGGCACGCGAGCCATGCTGGACGGATTCCTGGACATGCATCGAATCGTCCCGCGCGAGCGCATCACCGTCACCGGCAACGAAATGGCCAAGCACGCCGTGATGTCCCAGCTCGGAGTCAGCCTGACGTCCATGCACACTTTGTTCCTGGAACTGGAAACGCGAGCGCTGGTGCGCCTCGACGTGGACCACACGCCGATCATGCGAACCTGGTACGTCGTCCACCACGGCGCGCGCTGGCTGCCACCCGCGGCAGCGGCATTCCGCGCCTACCTGCTGGATGAGGGCGCCCGCCGGGTCGACGCACGAACGCGCGCGCTGCTGGTCGCCACCCAACTCGAGTGACGCTCCCACCGCACCGGCAACAGTCAGCCCGCGCGATGAGCGTCGAGCCAGCGACACAGATCGTCAATCACGACCGCACGCTCCGGCTCGTTGTAGATCTCGTGATAGAGGCCTTCGTAGATCTTCACCGTGCGGTCTATTGACCCAAGGTCCTGATAAAGCGGCCGTGTGGCCGACAGAGGCACGAGGCTATCCGCAGTTCCGTGCTGGATCAGGACGGGCAGCCGCAGGTTCCGCGCGGACTCCGGGAATCCCTGCATGGCCTGCAGCAACTCGAGCACCGTGCGTGCGGGTACGGACTTGTGGAACACGAGTGGGTCCGACTCATAGTCCCGCACCACCTGCGGATCGCGACTCACGGCCGACGGCGGCAACTGCAGCGCTCCTGCGCCAGGGGCAATGACTGAAAGCAGGCGGACGAGCGCGAGCTTGACGGAGGACACGACCTCCCCCGCGGCGAGCGCAGGTGCGGACAGGACCAGGCCGCGCAGCGAGTCCTGCAGTTGAATCGCACTGGCAAACGCAATCGCGCCGCCCATGCTGTGACCGATGACGAACACCGGCACATCCGCATTCTCCTGCGCGGAACTCACGACGAACGCGCTGAAATCGGTGACGACGTGATTGAAGCGCTCGATGTTGGCGCGTGGACCGCCCGAGCGGCCGTGGCCACGATGGTCGAGCGCGTAGACGCCATGTCCTTGCGCCACGAGGTGCTCGGCGAGAAGCCGGTACCGGCCGCTGTGCTCCCCCAGTCCGTGAGAGATCACGACCACGGATGACGGCTCGCGATCCGGCAACCAGCGTTGCGCGTAGAGCGGCAGTCCGCCCACACCGGTCAACTTGAAATCGAGGTGGTTCATACGGGGTCCCTCGTCGATTCGAATCGGGAGCATCGCACCGAAGAGGCGGACCGCGACGCCCGTCATGCTACGGGGAGTGCCTAGTTGCGAACTGTTCTCATTTGCCTATACTACGTCTCCGCTGCGCCAAACTCAGCTGCTTTCTATATGAATCAACGGGTTAAGACATTTCTGGTCCTTGCCGGACTGGCGCTCACAGGATCCTCAGCCGCCGTCCGCGCCGACGAACCGGAATTTCGGCTGATCATCCGCGAACACCGGTACGCCCCCACCGAGCTGACGATCCCTGCCGGGCAAAAGGTCCGCCTCGTCGTCGAGAACCAGGACCCGACCGCCGAGGAGTTCGAGAGCTACGACCTCAACCGGGAAAAGATCGTACCGGGCAACGGCCGCATCGTCGTGTTCGTCGGGCCGCTCAAGCCGGGGCGCTACGAGTTCTTCGGCGAGTTCAATCCGGCCACGGCGCGTGGCTGGCTCATCGCGAGATAAACCATGTTTGCATCCGCCGTGATCGTGTTCCGTGAAGTGCTCGAGGCCGCCCTCGTGCTCGGCATCGTGCTCGCCGCATCGACGAACATCGTCGCCAGTCGTCGCTGGATCACTGGAGGCGTCATCGGGGGTGTATTGGGCGCACTGCTGATCGCTGCCGGTGCCGAGTCGATTGCCGCGGCATTCGCCGGAATCGGCCAGGAGATCCTGAACGCCGGCATCCTGCTGCTGGCGGTTGCGATGCTCGCCTGGCACGCCGTGTGGATGCAGCGTCACGGTGGCGACATCGCGCGCAACATGCGCGCGGTCGGCCACGACGTCGGTGCCGGGACACGTCCACTCCACGCGCTGGCAATCGTCGTGGCGCTCGCCGTGCTGCGGGAGGGCTCGGAAGTCGCGCTGTTCCTGTATGGCATTGCCGCCGGTGGCACCGAGGGAAGATCGCTGTGGGCCGGCGCAGCCACGGGCCTCATCCTGGGCGCCACGGCCGGCGCGTTGCTGTACCTGGGGTTGCTGCGGATCCCTGCTCGTTACTTGTTCTCGGTGACCGGCTGGATGCTGGTGTTGCTCGCGGCAGGCATGGCCGGCCAGGCCGCCTCCTACCTGGTGCAGGCCGGCACGCTGCCCGGAATCGTCGAACCGGTCTGGAACAGTTCGTCGTGGCTGCCTCAGCACGGCGTGCCCGGCCAGGTGCTGCACGTGCTGGCGGGCTACGCCGATCGCCCGAGCCTGATGCAGTTGATCTTCTTCGTCACGACGCTCACCGGCATCGTCGGCCTCGGCCGTCTCGTCAATCGCTCCGATCGCAAGTGGCGAGTGAACCCGCTCACCTCCGCCGCATCGCTGCTCGTGGCCATTGCCCTGGCGGCCCACGCGCCGCGAACCAACGCGGACCACGTCGTCTACTCTCCGCTCGTCGAGCAAGGCGAGCGCGCCATCGAATTGCGCGGACACTACGACCTGGACGGCAACGACGCGCTCGACGGCGGGCAGCAATACAAGCTCGAATTCGAATGGTCGCCGTTAGCGCGCTGGCGGACCGAATTGCTGGTCAAGGCGCAACGGGCGCCAGGCGACGGCACGAAGGCAACTGAAATTGCCTCCGAGAACGTCTTCCAGCTCACCGAGCAGGGCCAGTACTGGGCCGACGTCGGCCTGCTCGCTGAATACGCCCACTCGCTCGAGCACGGTGGCACCGATGCGCTCGAACTCGGCCTGCTCGCGCAGAAAGACGTCGGTCGGCACGAGGCGCGCCTGAACCTGACATTCGAGCGGGCATTAACCGGAGGCGCCGACACGGAGATCGGATACGCGTGGCAGTACCGCTACCGCCTCGGTGAGCGTTTCGAACCTGGCATCGAGATGTACGGCGGGCTGGGCGACGTCGGCGACATGGGCGCGCTCAACGACCACGAGCAGCAGTTCGGGCCGGCGTTCTTCGGCAAGCTGCGCACCACGACCGGCGCGCTGAAATACGAGGCTGGATTGCTCTTCGGCCTCAACGACCAGACGCCGGATGCGACGATCCGTTTCCTGCTGGAATACGAATTCTGAGTGTCGGCGTCAGCGCCTGGCGCCGAAGTAAGCCAGCGCCCGCTCGGCCACCTTGTGGCCCCATTCCTGCACGAAATGGCCAGCGTCAGGGAGTTCCATCGGTTCCGCACAGTCACGAATGGTCCTGGCCAGCGCCCTCATGACCGGCGCGCCGAGCACCGGGTCCTGCATGCCGATCGCCATGAACGCCTGGCCTCGCCACTGGTCCCGGAAGAACTGCGCCGCCCGCACCGAGGTGTCGGCACCCTGCATGTCCGGCGTGACCGGCACGAGTGCCGGGAACCGGCGGGCGCCGGCGCGATAACGCGCATCCGGGAACGGCGCTGCATAGGCGGCTGCCTCGGCGTCCGACAGTCCAGGCACCGAACGTTTCATCATGCGCGCGATGTCGAAATCGGGGTTCGCTGCCACATAAGCCTTCCAGGAATCGAACCCGGGACCCGGCGAACGACCGATCGCGAGTGCCGTATTCATGACGATCAGTCGCTCGATACGCTCCGGATATTCCATCGGCAGGGTCAACCCCAGCAGCCCGCCCCAATCCTGCACGACCAGCGTCACGCGGGTGAGGTCGAGCGCCTCGATGAAGCGCATCAGCATCGAGCGGTGAAAATCGAACGTGTACGCCGCGTCGTCCACCGGCTTGTCGGAACGGCCGAAACCCAGCAGGTCCGGCGCGACCACGCGGTGCCCGGCGGCCACGAACACCGGAACCATCTTGCGATACAGGTAACTCCAGGTGGGTTGCCCGTGCAGGCACAGGAAGGTCCGTGCGCCCGCCAGCGCGGCACCCTCGTCCAGGTAATGTATCCGCAGGCTCTTGAAACCCCGGAGATCATCGACATAGCGGGGCGCGAAATCGAAGCCCGGCAAGACGGCGAAGCGCTCTTCGGCAGTGCGGACGAACGCGATCGTGGGTGAACTCATAGCGCATACAATACACGTCTGACCGGCAATGATTCGAGGCCTGCCCTTGGCCACTGATGGCGCTTCCCCGACGCACCCGCGCACGCTGTTCGAGCGGATCTGGGCCGACCACCTGGTGAAAGAGCTGCCGGACGGCGTGTCGCTGCTGGCCATCGACCGGGTCTTCCTCCACGAACGCACCGGCGCCATTGCACTGAAGAGCCTGCGGGATTCCGGCCGCAGGCTTGCAGCACCGGCGCGCGTGTTCTGCACGATGGACCACATCGTCGACACGTTTCCGGGGCGCGGCGACGAGACGCGCATGCCGAGCGGCAAGGCGTTCATCACCGAAACCCGTGCGGCAGCCCGCGAAGCCGGCATCCGCCTGTTCGACGTGCGCGATCCCGATCAGGGCATCGTGCATGTGATCTCGCCCGAACTCGGCATCGTGCTGCCGGGCGCAACGGTCGTGTGCCCGGACAGCCACACCTGCACGCAGGGCGCGATGGGTGCATTGGCATGGGGCATCGGCTCGACCGAGGCCGAGCACGCGCTCTCGACGGGCACGCTGCGCGTCAACCGACCGCGGACCATGCGAGTGCGCTTCGAGGGCCGCTTGCCGCGCGGCGTCACGGCCAAGGACCTGAATCTGGCACTGATCGCGCGCCATGGCGCGGTCGGCGGCAATGGTCATGCGGTCGAATATGCGGGCAGCGCCGTACGCGCCCTGGAGATCGAAGGGCGACTCACTCTGTGCAACATGGCGACCGAGTTCTCGGCAATGACCGGCCTGATCGCACCGGACGATGCGACATTCGAGTATCTCGCCGGGCGACGGTATGCCCCGGACGGCGATGCGTGGCGCACGGCCATTGCGCAATGGCAGCAGTTGCGCTCCGACGAAGACGCCGTCTTCGACCGTGAAATCATCATCGATGTCGAGGACATCGGGCCGATGGTCACCTGGGGCACGAGCCCGCAGCACGCCGTTCGCGTCACGGATCGGGTGCCGATGCTGGAGGACAGCGGCACCAGCCGCGAGGCCTATGAACGTGCCCTCGCCTACATGGACCTGCAGCCCGGCACGCCGCTCGAGTCACTCCAGGTCGGCGCAGCATTTATCGGCTCGTGCACCAACAGTCGCTTGTCGGACCTGCGGCGCGCAGCCCGCGTGCTCGACGGCAGGCACGTCGCACCCGGCGTGAAAGCCATCTGCGTGCCGGGCTCAATGGCGGTGAAGCGAGCGGCGGAGGCTGAAGGTCTCGACCGCATCATCCAGGCAGCCGGGTTCGAGTGGCGCGAATCCGGTTGCTCGATGTGCCTCTACGCCGGCGGCGAGAGTTTCGGCCCCCGCCAGCGCGTAATCTCCTGCACGAACCGGAATTTCGAGAGCCGCCAGGGACCGGAGACTCGCACCCACATCGCGAGCCCCGAGACGGTGGCCGCGAGCGCGATCGCCGGGCACATTGCCGACGTGCGCAGGCTCCTGGCGGACTGAGCCGTCAGGGCGGCTCGTCGCGATGCAGGTCCAGGTCGTTCATCGCGGCCGGATCGTCGATCGGCTCGAGGTGAGTGAACACAGTGACCGGCGGCAGCGCACGGCGGATGTCCGCCTCGATGCGCTCGAGGGTATCGTGGCCGTGCTGCACGCTCCACTCGCCGGGTACGAGCACGTGCAGCGACACGAAGCGCCGCGCGCCCGATTGCCGCGTCCTGAGTGCGTGGTAGTGCACGCCCTCGCCCACGTACCGATCGAGGAGTTTCTTCAGCAGTTCCAGTTCAGTCACCGGCAGCGCGGCGTCCATCAGGCCGTAAACCGAGTCGCGGACGATGCGGGTGCCGGTCCACACGATATTCGCGGCCACGGCAATCGCCACCAGGGGATCGAGACTCTGCCATCCAGTCAATGCGACTGCACCGACACCGACGAGTACCCCAACCGAGGTCCAGACATCGGTCAGCAGGTGGTGGGCGTTCGCACTGAGCGTCGCAGATCGATGCGCCCTGGCGGCCTTGAGCAGGATGAGGGCGACGACGAGATTCACCAGTGACGCGACTACGGAGACCGCGAGACCCAGGCCGAGTTGCTCGAGCGCCCGTGGGTGCAACAGTCGCTGGACCGCTGCATACGCGATGCTCGCGGCGGCGACCAGGATCAACGTGCCTTCGACGCCTGCCGAGAAATACTCCGCCTTGCCGTGGCCGTAGGGGTGGTCCTCGTCCGCCGGACGTGCCGCGACTGTCAGCATCGACAGCGCCATGAGCGCGCCAGCGAGGTTGACCAGGGACTCCATCGCGTCGGACAGCAACCCGACCGAGCCGGTCAGGTAATAGGCCAGCGTCTTGAGCGCCATGGTCGCCAGTGCGGCGCCGATGGACAGCCAGGCGAAGCGGGTCAGGGAGTGGGGCTGCATGAATACATGTACGGGTCGTCGACCGGATTAGAATACCAGCGATGCAGCGATTCGAACGACTCTCCGCGGTGGCCGTACCGCTCCTGCGCGCCAATGTCGACACCGACGCGATCATCCCGTCGCGGGAGATGAGAAGCGTTGCGAAGAGCGGCCTGGCCGAGGGCCTGTTCGCAGGCTGGCGCTACACCGCAATCGGCGGTCGCGAGCCGAATCGGCAATTCGTGCTGAACCAGCCAGAGTACGCGGGAGCGCAGATCCTGCTCAGCGGCGAGAACTTCGGCTGCGGGTCAAGCCGCGAACACGCGGTGTGGGCCCTGCTCGAATACGGATTTCGGGCCGTGCTCGCGACGAGCTTTGCGCCGATCTTCTACTCGAACTGCATCCGCAATGGCATCCTGCCGGTGCGCCTGCCGGCGGACGCCGTTGCCTCGATCGCGACCGACGTGGCCGCAGACCCGCGGGCCCGGCGCGTAACGGTGGACCTGGTCGACCGGCGCGTCGTCTCGCCGGACGGTAGGATCCACGAGTTTGCGATCGAACCGGAAGCGCGCGAGATGCTGCTCGAGGGCCTGGATGCCATCGACCTCACATTCAAGAGTCGCGACGACATCGCGGCCTTCGAGGTTCGTGACCGGTTGCGGCGGCCCTGGATCTACCTGGACTGACGGACTTCGACGGAGCGCGACGGCATGGCGACAGACATCCTCGTCAGCGAGGTCGGGCCGCGCGATGGCCTGCAGAGCATCCATTCGATCATGCCGCTGGGGGCAAAGCAGGCGTGGATCGCCGCGGAAGCGGCGGCGGGCGTCCGTGAGATCGAGGTCGGCAGCTTCGTGCCCGCGAAGCTGCTGCCACAACTCGCCGACACGGCCGCAGTGGTCGCGTTCGCGCGCACCCTCCCGGGACTGAACGTGGCCGTACTGGTCCCGAACCTCAAGGGGGCCGCAGCCGCCGTTGCCGCCGGCGCCCACAAGATCACGTTGCCGCTGTCGGTGTCGGAGACCCACAGCCTGAAGAACGTGCGCCGCACCCACGCGCAGATGCTCGATGAAGCGCGCAGCATCGTCGCGCTGCTGCGCTCGGTGCCGGCTGGCCGACGACCGTCCTTCGAGGGCGGACTGTCCACCGCTTTTGGCTGCACGATCGAGGGCGAAGTGCCCGCGGACAACGTCGTTCGCCTGGCCGAGGCGCTGATGGCCGCCGGTTGCGACGAGGTCGGACTCGCGGACACGTCGGGCTATGCCAATCCAGCACAGGTGAAGGACCTCGTGCGCCGCGTCAGGGCGGCCGTCGGCGATCACGCGCTGACGGGGCTGCACCTGCACAATACCCGCGGACTCGGCCTCGCCAACGTCGTCGCCGGTCTCGAGGTCGGGATCACTACGTTCGATTCCTCGCTCGGCGGCCTCGGTGGTTGCCCGTTCGCGCCGGGCGCCTCGGGAAACATCGTCACCGAGGACCTGGTCTTCATGCTCGAGGCGATGGGCCTGGAGACCGGCATCGACCTGCCGAAACTGCTCGACGTGCGCAGGATCCTGCGCGCTGCGGTGCCGGTGGAAGCGATGTACGGTTTCACTCCGGAGGCGGGCCTGCCGCTCGGATTCCGGCCTGCGACGATTGATGGAGCCCCCACCGCATGACCGCCAGTGTCCCCCGCCCCGCCCCGCTCGATGGCCTGAAGGTCGTCGAATTCACGCACATGGTGATGGGCCCTGCGGTGGGCGCCATCCTCGCGGAACTCGGCGCCGACGTCGTCAAGGTCGAGCCGGTCGGTGGTGACAGCACCCGGCAATTGCTGGGAGCCGGCGCCGGCTACTTCACGATGTACAACCGCAACAAGAAGAGCGTATGCCTCGACCTCAAGCAAGCGCGGGGCGTGGCGCTCGCGAAGCGGCTGACCTCGACCGCCGACATCGTCGTCGAGAATTTCCGGCCCGGCACGATAGAGAAGCTGGGTCTCGGCTACGAGGCCCTGGCGCCGGACAACCCGCGGCTGATCTATTGTTCGGAAAAGGGCTTCCTGTCGGGTCCGTACGAGCAGCGCACCGCGCTCGACGAGGTGGCGCAGATGATGGGCGGGCTGGCCTACATGACCGGGCCGCCGGGACGACCGCTGCGGGCCGGTTCATCGGTGATCGACGTGACCGGCGGAATGTTCGGCGTGATCGGCATCCTTGCAGCGCTCGAGGAACGTCACCGCACGGGCCGCGGACAGAAGGTCGCGAGTTCGCTGTTCGAGACGACCGTCTACCTCGTCGGCCAGCACATGGCGCAGAAGGCCGTCACCGGCCAGGCCGCCAAGCCGATGCCGGTACGCATCTCCGCATGGGCCATCTACGACGTCTTCGAGACGCAGGACAGCGAGCAGGTGTTCGTCGGCATCGTGTCGGATTCGCTGTGGGAGAAATTCTGCGCCGCCTTCGGGCTGCGCGAACTCGGCGCGGACCCGCAGTACAAGACGAACTCGCAGCGGGTGCTCGGACGCGAGGCGCTGCTGCCGCAGGTGCGTGCAGTGTTCAAGGCCTACGCGAAGAACGACCTGATTGCGAAACTCGAACGCACTGGACTGCCGTTCGCGCCGATCGGCAAGCCGGAGGAACTCTTCGATGATCCGCACCTCCTGGCCAGCGGCGGACTGGGCGACGTCACGCTCGCGGACGGTCGCAAGACCCGGCTGCCGCTGTTGCCCATCGAACTCGACGGTGCGCGACCGACGCAGGGCGGCACCTTGCCGGCCGTCGGGCAGCATACCCGCGACGTCCTGGCGTCGATCGGCGTCGACGAGGCGGAAATCGATCGACTGTCGGCCGCCGGCGTGATCCAGTAGTCAGCAGCGCGGCCACCGCGCAGGGGAGATGCCATGAGCGAAGCGAAGGTGCTGGCCACCGGTCTGTATTTCGGCGAAGGGCCACGCTGGCACGAGGGCCGCCTCTGGTTCAGCGATTTCTACGACCGCGCCGTCAAGTCGATCGACGAGTCAGGCTCGGTCCGCATCGAACTGCAGATCGACGATCATCCGTCGGGGCTCGGCTGGTTGCCGGACGGTCGCATGCTCGTCGTCTCGATGAACCAGCGGCGCGTGCTGCGGGTGGAAGGCAAGGAGGTGCGGGTGCACGCCGACCTGTCGGCGGTTGCGGCATACCGTGCAAACGACATGGTGGTCGACGCGCAAGGCCGGGCTTACGTAGGAAATTTCGGCTTCAGGCTGGACGACGAACTGGAGCGCCGCGGCGTCGAAAGCGTGCTGGCCGATCATCCGACCGCCAACCTCGCTCGCGTCGATCCGGACGGCAGCGTGCACGTCGCAGCACCGGACATGCACTTCCCGAACGGTTCCGTGATCACCCCGGACGGCAAGACACTGATCGTGGCGGAGACCCTGGCCCTGCGACTCACTGCATTCGACATCGCTCCCGACGGCATCCTCTCCAATCGGCGCGTCTGGGCGCCGGTCGGCATGCGCGCGCCGGATGGCATCTGCCTGGACGCAAACGGCCACGTCTGGATCGCAAACGCGATCGCGCCGGAGTGCGCGCTGTTCGCGCCGGGCGGCGAAATCGTCGCGACCGTGCAGACCGACCAACCCTGCTTTGCCTGCATGCTGGGCGGCGACGACCGACGCACGCTGTTCATGATGACTGCTCCGACGTCGGTCTCCGAAGTCGTCTCGCAGGCCCGGCAGGGCCATATCCTGACCGCGCGCGTGTCGACGCCCGGGGCCGGGCGCCCATAGCACCCAGGAGCACCGCGATGACCGACGACATTCTGCTGACCGACATCGCCGACGGCGTCGCCACCCTGACCTTGAACCGGCCGCGACAGATGAATGCCCTGTCGGCCGAGTTGCGGCGCCGATTCACGGGGACATTGCTCGACCTCGGGCGCGACGATCGCGTGCGCGTCGTCATCATCACCGGAGCCGGGGAAAAGGCCTTCAGCGCCGGCGTGGACCTGAAGGAACTCGAGACTGCGCCGCTCACGGCGGCTGACCTGGGACCCGAGAGTCCGATCAACCAGGCGTTCGCGGCACTCGGCAAGCCTTCGATCGCGGCCGTCAACGGATTCGCGATCACGGGCGGCATGGAACTCGCGATCAACTGCGACATCCTCGTCGGTTCGACGAGTGCGCGCTTTGCGGACACGCATGCCCGCGTGGGGATCGTACCGGGCTGGGGAATGTCGCAACTCCTGCCGCGGCTGGTCGGCCCGGTGCGCGCGCGCTACATGAGTTACACGGGGAATTTCGTCGATGCCGCCACCGCGAAGGCGTGGGGACTGCTGCTCGACGTGCTGTCGCCGGCGGACCTGATGCCATACTGCCGCAAGCTCGCCCTCGAGATCGCGAGTTGCGATCGTACGACGCTCGACGACGTTCGCCGCGCCATCAACGGCGGGCTCGCGACAAGCCTGCCCGAGGGCCTCGCCCTCGAAGGCCGACTGAGCCAGGCCGCCGCCGCACGGTTCGACAAGGACGGGTTTGCGAGCACGCGCGCAGCCGTGATGTCGCGCGGCAAGGATCAGGGCGCCTAGCGCCGGAAGGGCAACCACGCGTCATTGCCGCGCGGAGCGGGTGACCGGCAGCCGATCACCCGCGGCAGTCACTTGGAAAACACGAGTTGGCCCCCGCCCTGCTTGTCGCCCCACGTGAGCGCGAGCTGGCCGGCCAGGAACGTGTAGCTCGTGACCTTGTTCATCCGTGAGATGAACTTGTCCTCGAGGTCCATCTCGGCAGCCGGGCAGGCCTTGCGCGTACTCGCGAGCGGGCCCACGGTGATTTTCCCCGGCGACGTTTCCTTGAGCGCCCCCGTGTAGCGATTGCAGCCGCCGAAGCCGACGACCTTGTCGTACTGCACGAGCAGCGTCGGCGGGTGACCGGTCCGGCCCAGTGGTTGGCCGTCCATTTCCGCAAGCATCCAGTCTGTCGCCGACAGCAGGTTGACCGAGAGCGAGCCGACCACGTCGCTCGATTCCTGCTTGAGCGCACCACCCTGGATAGCAAACGACTTGCGGGCCAGTTGCGTCGGACAGCAGGCAGGATCCTTTGGACCCGCCTCGATGACATCCATGCGAATGTGGCCCTGCTCGACCCAGAGCTTGTGCAGCTTGACCCGGTCACCCACCGGTGCCGTGGCCAGGCTGACCGCCTTGCCATCCTGAATACCGAAGACGGCGACGTACACGAACTCGCCGCTGCCCCCGGAGTTCGTGCTGAGGAGCGCCACGGCTTCACTACCGGGAGCCGAGTCCACGTTGGCAAAACCCACCGTAGGCAGCCAGAGCGTGAGCGTCGGACGGGACGCTGCGCCGGGCTGCGCGGGCGGACCTTCGTACACGCCGCCCGCCAGCGTGACAGGTTGCTCGAGCACGCCGGTCACCGTCGCAGCCTTGACCTGGTCCAGGGTCGGGGCCGGCGGGGGTCCAGCCACGACAGCTGCCGCAGGTGCCGGCGGAGGGGTCTGCGAGCACGCGGCAAGGCCGACCGCAAGTATCAGGGCCGCGCCGATGGCAAACGAGGTACGCATCATGACCGCCACTCCTCATCTGGATAACTGCGCGTCTGATGGCTGCGCGCTGGCCGGGAATCACGGCGATTCTCCAACCGCAAGAGTACCCCAACCCGCCGGGGTTTTGTCTTTCGCGCCATCGCGTGCTATTGAGAGCGCGCCCACGATCGACCCCAGGAGGCCCCTCGGTGACCAACGCCCAGTCCAACTCGAGTTCCCCGGCTACGCACGAACTCAGCCGCTCGCTCGAGTCACGGCACGTCACAATGATCACGATCGGCGGCGTGATCGGTGCCGGACTGTTCGTCGGCAGCAGCGCAGCAATCGCCGCCGCCGGACCGGCCATCATCCTGTCCTACCTGCTGGCGGGTTCGATGGTATTCATCGTGATGCGGATGCTGGGCGAAATGGCCGTCGCACATCCCGGCATTCGCTCCTTCACGGAGTTTGCGCGCCACGGGCTCGGCAACGGCGTCGGTTTCGTCGCGGGCTGGCTGTACTGGTATTTCTGGATCGTGGTCGTGCCGATCGAAGCGATCGCGGGCGCGACGATCCTGCAGCAGTGGATCGCGCTGCCGATCTGGCAGATAGGCGTGGCGCTGATGACAGTCATGACGGCTGTCAACCTGCTGTCGGCGCGCTCCTACGGCGAGTTCGAGTTCTGGTTCTCCTCGATCAAGGTCGCTGCGATCCTTGCGTTCATTCTCGTCGCAGGTGCGTATGCGTTCGGCCTGACCGCACCCAATGGCCCGACATTCGGCAACCTGACGAGCCACGGCGGATTCGCGCCGAAGGGCTGGATGCCGGTCTGGGCCGCGGTGTCCACGGTGTTTTTCTCGGTGATGGGCGCGGAGATCACCACTGTCGCCGCCGCCGAGTCCAGGGAGCCGACCCGCGCCATCGTGAAAATGGGCACGTCGATCACCTGGCGCATCCTGCTGTTCTACGTCGCCTCCGTATTCCTGATCGTCTGCGTCGTCCCGTGGAACGAGGTCACGCCGGGCGAGTCGCCGTTCACCCGGACCTTGAACGCCATCGGCTTCAACTGGGCCAGCGCGGCGATGAGCGTGATCATCCTGACGGCCGTGCTTTCGTGCCTGAATTCGGCGGTCTACGTTTCCTCCCGTGTGCTGCACGTGCTGGCGGATCGCGGCGACGCGCCGCGCTGGCTGGTCGAGGTGAACTCGCGCCGCGTGCCTGCGCGCTCCATCCTGATCGGCACGGCGGCTGGCGTGCTCGGTGTCGTCGCGGCCACGGTGTCGCCGCAGGTCGTATTCGCGTTCCTGGTAAACGCGTCGGGCACGGTCGTGGTCTTCGTCTACCTGATGATCGCGCTTGCTCACATCCGCCTGCGCCGCGCGCACCCGCGGACCGAGACGCAGGTCGTGCGGGTCTGGTGGTTTCCCGGGCTGAGCTACGTCGCGATGGGCGGCATGGTCGCGGTGCTCGTGGCGATGATCAGCACGCCGGAACTCGCGAGCCAGTTCTACTTCAGCCTGGTGGCCGCGATCATCGCCACGCTTGCCTACCTGCGGGTCCGCCAGGTGCGACGCCGCAAGGCTCCCTGATCGGGCACAGGTTCCGCATCACCGGCGCCTTGCCTTGCCTGGGCGGACGCGAGATAGTCGGCGTCGGGGACGCTATCCGCGCGACCGAGCCGCCGGCTGCCGGAAGTCACGGACACAGATCCGTTCGGATCGAAAACAGCAAGCAGGACCGCGGCCGATTGCCCAACCAACATCGAGCTCTGGCAAGGGGAGATACATGGAGCCGAACCACGATTCCGTAGACGAATCCAAAGTCATCGCCGAAGACATCCGCAACCTGCATTCGATGGGGTATGCGCAGGAGCTGGCCCGGCGCATGCACGGATTCTCGAACTTCGCGATTTCCTTCTCGATCATCTGCATCCTCTCGGGAGGCATCAACTCGCTCGGGCAGGGCGTCAGCGGCGTAGGCGGCGCCGCGATCGGCATCGGCTGGCCGCTCGGCTGCCTGGTCTCGCTGGTCTTCGCTCTCGGCATGGCGCAGATCGCCTCGGCCTATCCGACGGCGGGCGGCCTGTACCACTGGGGCTCGATCCTGGGCGGCGTCGGCTGGGGCTGGCTCACGGCCTGGTTCAACCTGCTGGGCCTGATCACCGTGCTCGGTGCGATCAACGTCGGCACCTACACGTTCTTCCAGGGCGCCTTCGGACCGAGCCTTGGGCTGAACGGCAGCTTCGACGAGCAGGTTGCCTTCATGGTGCTGATCACCGGCACGCAGGCGTTGTTCAATCACTTCGGCATCGGCATCACGACCAAGCTCACGGACTTGAGTGGCTACCTGATCCTGGCCGTGACGCTGATCCTGACGATCGCGCTGCTCTGGTTCGCGCCGCACATCGACCTGTCGCGGTTGTGGACCTTCCACAACTACAGCGGCGACGTGGGCGGCGGCGTCTGGCCCGTTTCCGACAGCATGATGTTCGTGTTCCTGCTCGGCCTGCTGCTGCCGATCTACACGATCACCGGATTCGACGCCTCTGCACACACGTCCGAAGAGACAGTGGACGCGTCCCGCGCTGCGCCGCGCGGCATGGTGCGCGCGGTCGTGATCTCGATGCTGGCGGGCTGGGTCATGCTCAGTGCGTTCGTGCTCGCCATCCCGGACATGGACAAGGCGGCGGCGAGCGGCTGGGGGGTGTTCTTCGAGACGACCAGGGCCATCTTCCCCGCCTGGCTGGTCCTGAGCCTCAACGTCGGCATCCTCGTATCGCAGTACCTCTGCGGGCTGGCGACCGTCACGTCGTGCTCGCGGATGATCTTCGCGTTCGCTCGCGACCAGGGCCTGCCGTTCTCCGACCGCCTGCGCCGCGTGCACCACAAGCACCGGGTGCCCGAGGCGGCGATCTGGACGGGCGCGGTGCTCGGCGTGCTGTTTACCATGTACACGCCCGTCTACAGCACCGTGGTATCCGTCACGGTGATCTTCCTGTTCATCTCGTACGGCATGCCGGTCATCCTGGGCTTCTTCGCCTGGGGCAAGCGCTGGACGAAGATGGGCCCGTGGAACATGGGCGAAGCGAAATACAAGCTGGTTGCCGTGCTGTGCTTCCTGTCGATCTGCCTGATCCTGTTCCTGGGCGTCCAGCCCCCGAACGACAAGGCCGGACAGATCACCATCGCGTTCCTGGTGGTCACCGCGCTGGTGTGGTTCGGGGTGGAGAAGCGTCGCTTCAAGGGTCCGCCGCAGGGCGTGATGATCCAGGGCCTGCAGCAGCAGATCAAAGAGGCCGAGAAGGCCGTGGGCGAAATCGCGGGTTGAGGCAGGGGCACGATCATGAAGCCGGACCAAGTCAGGACCGCCGCGCACGCGCGGGCCATCGTCACGGAGCGCGTACTGGAGCACGTCAAGGTCGGCGTGTTCGACAACGACGGGATCCTGCGTGGCAAGTACATGGGTCGCGACAAGTTCTTCTCCGCGCTGGAGAAGGGTTTCGGCTTCTGTGATGTCGTGCTGGGCTGGGATTCGAACGACCAGCTCTACGACAACGTGCAGTACACCGGTTGGCACACGGCATACCCGGACGCCCACGTCCGGGTATTGCCGTCCACCTGCCGCGACCTGCCGCTCGAGGGCAACATGCTGCTGTTCCTCGGCGAATTCAGCGATGGCGCCGAGGCCGTCTGCCCGCGGGCGGCGCTGCGCAAGGTGCTCGGCCGTGCCGCCGACATGGGCTACAAGGTGAATGCGGCGGCCGAGTTCGAGTTCTTCATGTTCCAGGAGACGCCGGAGTCGGTGCGGGCCAAGGGTTATCGCGACCTGCGCACCATGACACCCGGGTTTTTCGGTTATTCGACACTGCGCAGCTCCGTGCATGCCGAGTTCTATCACCAGCTGCTCGAACTCTGCACTGCGATGCGCATTCCGATCGAGGGCCTGCACACCGAGACCGGGCCCGGCGTCCTTGAGGCGGCCATCGAGTACACGGAGGCGCTCGAGGCCGCGGACCGTGCGGCGCTGTTCAAGACGTTCACCAAGGTGCTGGCGCAGCGCAACGACATGATGGCCACCTTCATGGCCAAGTGGTCAAAGGACTGGCCCGGGCAGAGCGGTCATCTGCACGTCTCGCTCAGCAAAGCGAAGGGCGGCGCGTCGGTGTTCCACGACCCGAGGAAGCCGCACGGCATGTCGAACGAGATGCGCTGGTTCGTCGGCGGGCAGCAGGCGCTGATGCCCGAACTGCTGGCCATGGTCGCGTGCACCGTGAACAGTTATTCGCGCCTGATCCCCGGATTCTGGGCGCCGACCGCCGCCGCCTGGGGCGTGGAAAACCGTACCACCGCGCTGCGGGTGATCCCCGGCGGACCGAAGAGCCAGCGTGTCGAATACCGGATCGCGGCGGCCGACATCAATCCCTACATCGCCCTCGCCGCGGCCATCGGCTCCGGATTGTGGGGCATCGAGCACCGGATCGAGCCGGGTCCGGCCATCGAGGGAAATGCGTACAGCAGGACCTTCCCGGCCAAGCGCCAGCTGCCGCGGACCCTGTCCGAGGCGGCCGAGTGGCTTACGAAATCGAAACCGGCCCACGCCCTGTTCGGCAAGCCGTTCGTCGAGCACTATGCCGCCAGTCGCGAGTGGGAAGAGCGCGAATTCCGCCGTGCAATTACGGACTGGGAACTGGCCAGGTATTTCGAGATCATCTGACGGCCATGAACCTCCCGATTCAAAAGACCATCAGCCCGGTGGACGGCAGCGTTTTCGTCGAGAGACCGCTCGCCTCCCCCGCCGAAATCGACCGCTTACTGTCGGCCGCCCGAGCCGCCCAGCGCCGCTGGCGCGAGGTGCCGGTCGCCGACCGGGCTGCCATCCTCAGGCGCTTCTGCGACGCCTTCGAGGCGAGCCGCGACGAGATCGCGACCGAGCTGACCTGGCAGATGGGTCGCCCGGTGCGCTACGCGCCGAACGAGGTGCGCGGCACGCTCGAGCGGGCCCGCTACATGATCGGCATCGCTGCGGAATCCCTCGCCGACATCGATGCCGGACCCAAGCCCGACTTCCGCCGCTTCGTGCGCCGCGAGCCGCTCGGCGTCGTGTTCACGGTCGCGGCCTGGAACTACCCGTACCTGATCGCAGTGAACGCCGTAGTGCCGGCGCTGATGGCCGGCAACGCCGTGGTGCTGAAGCACTCCGCGCAGACGCCGTTGTGTGCCGAGCGCTTCGCCGAGGCCTTCGCGCGCAGCGGACTGCCCGAGGGCCTGTTCCAGGTGCTGCATGCGGACCACGCCACGACCGAGCGCGTGATGCAGGACGCGCGCGTCGATTTTGTCGCGTTCACCGGGTCCGTGGCCGGCGGACACGCCGTGCAGCGGGCGGTGTCCGGTCGATTCATCGGCACCGGGCTCGAACTCGGCGGCTGCGATCCCGTCTATGTCCGCCACGACGCCAACCTCGAGCACGCCATCGAGAACACCGTGGACGGCGCGTACTTCAACTCCGGGCAATCCTGCTGCGGCCTGCAGCGCATCTACGTGCATGCGAGCCTGTACGACAAGTTCGTCGAAGGCTTCGTCGACCTCACGCGCAAGTACGTGCTCGGCAATCCGCTCGATCCGCAGACCACGCTCGGACCCGTGGTGCGCACGGCCGCGGCAGACACGATCCGCTCGCAGATCGATGCCTCGGTGCGAGCCGGCGCGCGCGCCGTGATCGACGAGTCCGCGTTCGCCGCGAGCCGGCCGGGCACGCCCTACCTCGCCCCGGAAGTGCTGCTCGACGTCGATCACCGGATGCCGGTGATGCGCGAAGAGATCTTCGGGCCGGTCGCCGGCATCATGAGGGTCCACTCCGACGAGGAGGCCGTGAACCTGCTGAACGACACGGTGTACGGCCTGACCGCCGCCATCTGGACGAGCGACCCCGAGGTGGGCCTTGCCATCGGCGAGCGCATCGAGACCGGCACCTGGTTCATGAACCGCTGCGACTACCTCGATCCGGCGCTGGCCTGGGTCGGCGTCAAGGATTCGGGTCGCGGCTGCACGTTGTCGAAGGTCGGCTACGAGCACCTGACCCGCCCGAAGTCGTTCCACCTGCGAGTGAAAATATGAGCGTCGCACTGAAGGGCAACTGGAATTATCCGACGCGCATCTGGGCCGGACCCGGCCGCCTCGCTGAATTGCCGGCTGCCTGCGCCGATCTGAGCATCAAGCGACCGCTGATCGTCACGGATGCCGGCCTCAAGGGTTCGGACATGGTCCGTCGCGCGCAGCAACTGCTGGGCGGTGCGGCCGTATTCGGCGACGTGAAGGGCAATCCGGTCGCCGCCAACGTCGAGGCCGGCCTGGCGGTGTATCGCTCCGGCCAGCATGACGGCGTGGTCGCGTTCGGGGGCGGCTCCGCGCTGGATACGGGCAAGGTCATTGCGTTCATGGCGGGCCAGACTCGCCCGATGTGGGACTTCGAGGACATCGGTGACTGGTGGACTCGCGCCGATCCCGCCGGCATCGCCCCGGTGGTCGCGATCCCGACCACCGCCGGCACGGGCTCCGAAGTCGGCCGCGCCG
>Ga0315278_10000931_pt1 | contig 25305 bp, 20 predicted proteins | sample YL17G06_0_MG_FD_203880 | JGI IMG/M metagenome (GOLD analysis project Ga0315278, IMG submission 203880) | Sediment microbial communities from Yellowstone Lake, YNP, Wyoming, USA - YL17G06_0 | ecosystem: Environmental > Aquatic > Freshwater > Lake > Sediment | place: USA: Wyoming | collected... | reverse complement strand
CCGCCACCGGCGTACCCCGAGCCCTGGGATCCACCGGCGGCCTGACCAGAGCCCTTGGATCCACCCCCGATGAGGCCTCGCGCCTCGAGCTCCAGACCGGTCCTCAGCCCAACGCTTGTCTCGACGAACTCCCTGGCCACTTGCTGCTGGACTGCCCACCCGTAGTAATCAGTGAATGCGGAATAGCCAAGGCCGGCGGTCGGCCATCCAGAGTAGCACCAACCAGACGCGCACCAGATCCTATCGAAGCGACTGTACCCCCTCGGGGGCATGTATGGGTCGCCCCACCGAAACGTCCGACTCAACGCATCAGCAGGGAGCAGTACGTCCCCGCTGGTGTACGTGGGGTAGTGGCGGCAGAATTCAGCCCACCCGTTGGGCCGGACGCAGCCCCTTTCATCGGCCCAATAGACCACCGTCTGGCGGAGCGGAATAACAGTGGGCTCGGCAGCCACCGAACGCTGCGCGAGGACCGGTTCGGCCGGACCGAACAACTCCCACACCATCGAGCCCAGGTCGGCGCGTGCCGTCACAGAGGCAGCCGGGATTGCAGATTGAAGCAGCGAAAGGGCAATCAAGCTGGCGGTGATCATGGTTGATCTCCTTGGGGCCTTCCAGCCAACCTAGCCATCGGTAGAGGGCGGAGCAAGCAAAAGGCCCCCGGGGACAGCTTCCCGGAGGCCTTCTGCCTATCGACCCCGCCGACCCCCGCCGCCACCACCGGAGGGTGCTCCACCTCGGCCACCACCGCCACCACCGCCACCACCAGGTCTGGCACCTCCACCACTCGGGCTACCACCACCACCGCCGCGCGCTGCCGGCGGACTCCCGGACGAACGGCCCTGGGGTTGCGCACTCGGCTGGCCGCCGCCGGAACCGGAGGAACGGCGCCCCGGGGTGGCGCCCCCGCTCTGACTCCCTGGCGCACCGTTCGAGCTGGGATCGGTACTCCGGCCGCTACCGGGAGCGGTGGGCGAGATTCTCGGGCGATCCGACACCGAGGGCCGTGCGGTGCCATCGGCACCCCAGCCACGCGCACGCGAAGTTCCACCCTGCGTGGTGGCTCCGGACCGCGCCCGAGGGGCCGTGCTCCCCTGCCCAGAGAGCGAACGCCGTACCCCATCCATACCGGATCCCGTGGCTGCTCCGGTCGAGCCCCCGCTCATTGGGCGCCGAGCGGCACCGCCGATCGTACCGCCGGCTGGTTGACCGGTTCCAGTGCTGCCCCGTCGGCTCGATTCCACGAGGGGAGTGGGATGCGTGGCAGCCCGACGGCCAGCCTCCGCACGGCCACTGATCGTGGCCGCATCTCCTGCCAATCGGTCGGTGCCGGTCAGGCCGTAACCAGTCCGGTCTCTGTAGCTGGGCTGGAAAGCCGAGGACCGGGGCGCAAAGGCATCCCCACGGGGCCGGTACGGATTTCCAGCTACCGTTCCGGTACCGCCGGGTTTGAAGGTGTAGGGTCGATAACCTGAACCTGCGTAGCCGCCGCCATAGCCGGGGTAGCCACCGTAGCCGGGATAGCCACCGTAGCCGTAGCCGGGGTAGCCGTACCCGTAGCCCGGATAGCCGTACCCATAGCCCGGATAGCCGTACCCGTAGCCCGGATAGCCATACCCGTAGCCAGGGTAACCCCAGCCGTAATAGGGATAGCCCCAGCCGAAGGAGACACCGATGCCCCAGCCACCGGCGTAATAGCTCGGCCACGGCCAACCACTGACTCCGATGTAGGTGCTGGGTCCGTCCGAGATGTATTCGGAGATGGAATACACGATGTACCGATCAATGGCATAGTCGAAGCCGAGACCGGTGAACTGAAGCACGAAGTCGGTCAGCTGGCTTTCCGGATCCTCACCGGCGCTGTACTGGTCGAACACGGAGTAGTCCCAGTGGTCGCCACGCACGAAGTCGGTGAAGCGGAACGGAGACTTGGACCACGCGGCGTACACCATTCCGCTGCCGCCAGCCTGATCAAGGTAGAACGAACCACGGTTGTCACGGCCGACGACTTTGTAGGTCTTGCCACCGCGAATGAAATTGTCGTCGCCTGGATCGAGAGGGAACAGGACGCGGATGCGCCCGTTTTGGTCGGCTTGGAGGAGGAGGACGTACCCATCAGCATAGGCCTGAAACTGGGCCTGGGCGTACTCGCCTCGGCTGTACTGACCGCCGCCATTGAGCGACACGGTGATCGGCGGGGGCGGCCCGTCGGCGAGGGACGCCGCGACCGCGATCGACGCGAGCAATGTGGTGAGCATATTTCCTCCTGGCAGTGCCGACGGGTCCCTGAATTGGCCCGCCTGCGATCCCCTTGGCTAACAGCGAGGGTTGTGCCAAGACCCAAAACGTTACAGTCAAACACGTTACAAGATTGCGTGACGTCGAGCCCGTCCGGATGAGTGGACGAACCCTACCCCTCCCGTCCTCCAGCCCACCGATGCCAATACATCCTGAGTTCGGTGATCTTGCCCTCGGCGGTTTCACAAAACATTGCCCCGCGGGCCTCCACCCACTCCCCCGTGCGCCGACGGCGGAAGGTGGCCTTATACTCGACGGAGAACCACGGTCCAACCGCGAAGATCTCGCCACTCGAAAAGGTGACTTCGGCCTGGTGCACCGGCACATCCCGCCAGTACTGCAGGATGGCGTCCTTGCCCTTTCGTGACTTCGCGAACGGGGTCTCGATGAAGGCGGCCTCGTCACTGAAGACCGACATCAGGAGCGGCACATCACCCTTGGCCCAGCCCTTGCCAAAGGTATCAACGAGGGCGCGGCCCAGTGCGGTGGTATCGAGGCCTGCGCTTGCCGCCGGCGCGGCATCGTCCGACATTGGGGTTATCTCCATGCGACTGAATCTATCACTCCTGTGCGAGGGTTGCACCCTCGCGGCGCTGGCGCTGGCCCTCTCCGTTGGGCCGGTCGCCGCGCAGGAGCAGTGCCCCCCGACGAACGCTGGCTTGGTGGATTCAGGTTGGCGTTCCTACCGGGCGGATTCTCTCGATGTTGCAGCGGCCCGGTTTGTCGCCGCGGCCCGCTGTGGTTCGGCCGGCGCCGTGATCGGCCTCGGTTTCGTGGAATTGCGCCGTGGCCAGCTCGGCGCCGCGGACTCACTCTTTGCCGTCGCGCTCGATCGCGATCCACTGCAGGTGGACGCGTGGGAGGGAGCAGCCCGGGTAGCCTGGCGGCGCGGCGACACGGCCGCGACCGCGCGAGCCGCCAAGCGAGCTTATGACCTCGCGCCCGATCGGGCGGACCTGCGAGCGCTGCTCACCGAGGCCTCGCCGGACTGGGATCGCCCTCCGCCGGAGAAGAAGGTCCTCCCGAAGAGTCTCGACCTCGTGTCGCGAACCTCCGGCACGGGGTTCGAGGTCCGGGACGCGACGGGCCATTGGGTCCCCTTCTACATGCAAGGCGTGAACCTCGGGGTGGCCCTCCCGGGACGATTCCCCTCCGAGTTCCCGAAAGACTCCGCGGTGTATGCGGGGTGGCTCGATACCCTTTCCGCCATGAACGCGAACGTCGTCCGGGTGTACACCATCCTGCCGCCTTCGTTCTACCGGGCGCTCCGCGGCTGGAACGTGACGCATCCGAACGCGGTGATCTGGCTGGTCCACGGCGTCTGGACCGAGCTCCCTCCGGAGCACGAGTTTGACAATCCAGAGTGGAAGGAGGCGTTCCGCTCCGAAATGCGAAGCGTGGTAGATCTGCTCCATGGGCGAGTGGAGTTGTCACCACGCCCAGGTCATGCCTCGGGGCGCTACGATGCCGACGTCTCCCGCTGGACGGCCGCCTACATCATCGGCCGGGAGTGGGAGCCGTTCGCGGTCGAGGCGTACGACTCCCTCCACCCCAGTCAACTCGGATATGCAGGGCGGTACCTCGCCGCGGAACGGGCGCCCGCGATGGACATCTGGATGGCGGAGCAGTGCGACTATCTGCTCAGCTACGAAGCCGACCAATGGAACGCCTTGCGACCGATCGCCTACACGAACTGGCCCACACTCGACCCACTGATTCACCCAACGGAATCGAGCGCGGCGGAGGAGCGGGAATGGCGACGCCGCGCCGGCCGCCCCATGGCCGGGGACAAGCTCGAGTATGAGAACGACGCCATCGGCCTCGACGCCAACCTGGTCCGACCGACGGCGGAGAATCCGGCCGGCTGGTTCGCGAGCTACCACGCCTATCCGTACTACCCCGACTTTCTGCTCTACGACCCCGGCTATCGCCAGGCGCGGTCGAGCGAGGGTCCCTCGAACTACTTCGGCTACCTGAGCGACCTTCGCCGCCACCACGCCGCGATTCCGTTCGTTGTTTCGGAATACGGCGTCCCCTCGAGCCGGGGCAATGCGCACATGCAACCGCAGGGGTGGAACCACGGTGGTCACGATGAAGTGGCCATGGCCGCGATCGACGCGCGGCTGACTCGGGAGATCCGGGAGAGCGGTGCCGCGGGGGCGATCATCTTCGCATGGATGGATGAGTGGTTCAAGAAGAACTGGATCGTCATCGACTTCGAGCAGCCGGGGGAACGAAACCGGTTGTGGATGAACGCGATGGACGCCGAGCAGAACTACGGCATTCTCGGACAGTATGCTGGCGCCGATGACGCCGGGCCGATTCTGGGCGGAGACCCCACGCGCTGGCGCTCACTCGACCCTGTCCAGTCCGGCGCGGGACTTCTGAAGACGATCCGCGCCGGCAGCGACGCGGGCTATCTCTACCTGACGCTGGAACTGCCGAGCGTGCCGCTCCACTGGGACACTCTCGGAATTGTCGTGGCGCTCGACACCTACCTGCCCGGCGCTGGCCAGATGACTATTCCAGAGGCGATGCTGCAGAGCGAGATCGGCTTTGAGTTCGTGCTGGAGTTGCGGAGTCCTGCAGACGCGACGCTCCAGATCCTGCCTGCCTACAATCCCTACGTGGGCCCGTCATCGATCCTGGACGGAGACGACTGGGGTCGATTCTATCGACGGCCCGCGACGACCGGGGTAGCAACGGACGGCCGGTTCGAGTCGATGTTCGTCATCACGAACCGCGCGCGATTCGGGCGGGACGGGACCTTCTTTCCCGCGCAGGGCTACGACCGGGGCCGACTGATGTTCGGGACAGCGGCCGAGAGCAGCCTAGCCGACTGGTACGTCGATTCGGCAGCAGGACTGGTTGAAATCCGGCTCCCCTGGGGCCTCCTGAACGTGACCGACCCCTCGAGCCGGACGGTGCTGTTCGATCGGGGTGACCAGACAGGCGGGGAGTTCGGAACCACGGTCACCGATGGGGTGCGGATGGGCGCGTTCGTGTACCGAAAGGGAACTCCGCGGAAGCCGCTTGCCGCTCTTCCCAGCGTACAGGGAGGCCGATGGCGCGCACCCGACTTCACGACATGGACGTGGGCGCCGTGGGAAGAACCGATCTCGCACAGCCGCCTCAAGCCGGTGTACGATTCACTCCAGGCGACATGGACGGCACGATGACGCCGATTCGCCTCTCACGTTCTCGGCATGGAGTTGATGTGACACGTCGCCTGAAACGGCTGGTGCTCGCCGGAGCGTTGTTGCTGCTTCCCGCCGCGGTGGCGGCGCAGGTGGCGGACGCCGATGCGGCCTGGAACCAGGGACGCTACGGCGCGGCCCGGGAAGCCTACCTCCGCGCCCTGACTCAGGACCCCGCATCGGTCCGCGCGAGTTACCGACTCGGCGTGCTGGCGGCGTGGGACGGCAACCTCGATTCCGCCCTGACGTACCTGGCGCAGGCGCGCGCCACAGACCCCGGCGACCCCGATATGCGCGCCATGCAGGCGCAAGTGCTCAGCTGGGCGGGGCGCTACCCGCAGGCGCTGGTGCAGTGGGACAGTCTGATTGCGCTGTACCCCGCCCGGCTCGACGGCCTGGTGGGGAAAGCGCGAACCCTCTCGTGGGACGGCCGAGAAGCGGAGGCCGACTCGCTGTACCAGGTGGTGCTGGTACGGGACCCGACCAACGGCGACGCGCTCACCGGGGCGGCACAGCTCGCCTATTGGGACGGGAGGACGGCGGAGGCCATCGCCGGATATGATCGGGCGCTCTCCTACCGGCCCAACGACGCGACGGCCCGGGTGGGGCTGGCCCAAGTCTATCAAGCCAACGGACGCCAGCTCGAGGCACTCGCCGAAGCGGACAGCGCCGTGTCGCTCGCCCCGACCAACAGGGAAGCGCTTCGCGCCCGGCGAGTGATTGGTCGTGCGGTGCAGGCGGCGACCGACGTGACGCTGGGCTGGAGCGAAGACACCGATGAGAACCTGATGTGGTGGCAAGTCGTCTCCGCCTCCACGCCGTTGTCCAACAGGGTGCGGGGGTTCGGATCGGTGGGCGTCTTTGAAGGGAGCAGCACACCGGTCATTTCCGCCGCGCGCGGGACCACCGAATTCGGCGCCACCTATATCCAGGACCACTGGCAACTGACCGGTGCATTCGGCGTGCAAGGACTCTGGCCTGATGCAGGCACGTCGCGGAGTGTGCTCACGGCCCGAGTGGGCGCGTCCTACCGAATCCAGCCTTCCCTCGGCGTCGGCGTCAGTTACGCCCACTTTCCCTTCGCGGAAACCGCCTACCTCATCGGCGCAGACCTCGACATTGACGCCGTGGACGCCACGGTGGACGCGGCGCTGGGCCGTGGACTGTCGCTCAGCGCGGGCGGCGGCGCCGGTTGGTTCAGCGACGGCAACCAGCGGACCTCGGCGGTGCTGGCCGTGACCAAACAGCTTCCCCAACATTTCTTCGCGGGCGGACTGGCGCGGATGGTGTGGTTTGAGGAGACCGTGGCGGGGTACTTCTCTCCCGACCGTTTTTCCGTGGTCGAGGCGCGCGGGGGCTACTCGCGCGTGGGGCAGGACTGGGAGACCCGCGTGAGTGCAGGCGCGGGCGTCCAACAGATCGGCCTCGGCGGGACCTGGCAGTTCGAGGGGCACCTCGAGGGCCGCGCGGCGTGGTGGTTCTCCGAACGCAATCGCCTCGAGGCGTTTGCGGGCGTCAGCAACAGCGCCTATCTGTCGGCGACGGGCGCATACCGATGGGGGACGGCGGGGCTCGTGCTCAGGCTTGGGCTCTAGACCCGCACCCCCCGCATCTGCTCAGAGCCACTCGCGCATCGTCCCGACCAGCAGCCAGATGTTGAGCGAACCGATGAGCACGGCGACACACCACGCGAGCAGCTGGACCCACCGCGGATTTACGAACACTCCCATCTTGGCCCGATCGCTGGTAAACAGCACCAGCGGGACCACCGCAAACGACAACTGCATGCTCAAGATCACCTGACTCAGGATCAGCAACTGGCCGGCGCCCCGTTCCCCGGCGACTGCCGTCACGATCACCGCCGGAATTATGGCGATCAGCCGGGTGATGAGCCGCCGGAGCCACGCCGGCAGGCGGATGTTGAGAAATCCCTCCATCACGATTTGACCAGCCAGCGTCCCAGTGATGGTCGAGTTCTGGCCTGACGCCAGGAGCGCGATGGCAAACAGCACGCTCGCCATCGTGGTGCCCAGGAGCGGCGTGAGAAGCTCATGGGCGTCGCCGATATCCGCCACGCCCTGGTTCCCGGTCGTATGAAAGGTGGCCGCGGCGAGGATCAGGATGGCGGCGTTGATGAAGAAGGCGAAGAAGAGCGCCAGCGTGGAGTCGATCGTCGCGAACTTGATGGCCTCGCGCTTTCCCTCGATGGAGTGGCCGAAATTCCGGGTTTGTACGATGGAGCTGTGCAGGTAGAGGTTGTGCGGCATGACGGTGGCGCCGAGGATGCCGATGGCGATGTAGAGCTTGGCCGGGTCGAAGACGATGTCCGTCGTCGGGATCAGTCCGCGCGCCATCTCGGCCAGCACCGGCTCGGCCAGCATCAATTCGATGCCGAAGCAGACCCCGATGGTGGCTACCAGGACGATCACGACCGCTTCGAGCCAGCGAAAGCCGCGGTGCTGCAGCAGCAAGATCAGCAGGACGTCGACGGCGGTGATGCACACACCCCAAAGCAATGGGAGGCCAAAAAGCAGATTCAACGCGATGGCCGATCCGATGACCTCGGCCAGGTCGCAGGCGGCGATGGCGATTTCGCAGAGTACCCACAGGATGAAGCTGACCGGCCTCGAGTAGTGATCGCGGCAGGCCTGGGCCAGATCCCGACCGGTGGCGATACCCAGCCGGAGCGCGAGGGCCTGCAGCAGGATCGCCATCAGGTTCGAGAGGAGGATGACGCTGAGCAGTGTGTAGCCGAAGCGCGAACCGCCGGCGAGATCGGTGGCCCAATTCCCGGGATCCATGTACCCGACCGCCACCATATACCCGGGGCCGGCGAAGGCCAGCATTTTCCGCCACCAGGGGGCGCCCGCCGGAATGTCCACCGTCCGGAAAGACTCGGGGAGGCTTGGCGCGGATCGGGGGCGGCGCCAGCCAGCGGTCAGTTCTTCGATCGGGGGCCCGCTGGCACTCACGGTGCCTCCGCCCGGGAGCAGAGGAGGACGCCGGCCAACTCGGCGCCGAGCAGTTGCTCGCGCCCCGAGGCGCGCACCGTGAGCGGCCCACCGAAGGGCTGCCGACCCGTCACGACCACCGCCGCACCGGGCACCAGCCCGTGGTCCGCAAAGAACCTCAGCCGATCCGCCTGTCCCGTCTCCACCCGCCGCAATTCGACCGACTCGCCGATCGGCACTTCCGAGAGCGGCGTGTAGACCAACTCAATCATCGAGCCGTCAGGCGCGGGAATCGGATCGCCGTGGGGATCGACGCTGGGATTGCCGAGGGCGGTGGCCATTCGCTCGATCAGCCGGTCGGAGACGGCGTGCTCGAGTCGCTCAGCCTCCTCGTGCACCGTGTCCCAGGTGTAATCCAGAAATGCCACCAGATACGACTCGAGAATCCGGTGACGGCGGACTGTCCGGAGCGCCGCGCGACGTCCGGTGACCGTCAATTCAGCCCCCTTATAGGGAACATGTTCCAGGAGGCCCTGCTCGGAAAGCCGCTTGACCATTCCGGTGACGGAGGCCGGGGCGAGGTCAAGCAAATTGGCGATTTCGGTGGTACCGGCCGGCGTCCCACCGAGCGTGAGTCGGTAGATGGCCTTGAGATAGTCCTCGACGGACTTGGTGAGGGTCTCGGGATGTGCCGAGGGTGACATGGACCGACCGATATTAGGGTTGCCTAAATCTGTTTTATTGACACCCTAAAAACAAGCCCCCATCTCACGGCGGAAGGGTGGCTTGATACTCTTCGCGCCTTTGCGGTGAAAACCATCTACCGCGAAGGCGCGAGGAGCACGCCATGTCCGCCAAGAACGACCGGGGAGGTCATTCGGTGGAGAGGATCGTGACCAACGGGGCGAGAATGCGCTCGGTCATGCCCCAGACTGGCACCGGGCTCACATGGTAGGCCGGGAACTCCCGCAGCGCGTCGCCGAGCCGGATGGTGAATGGCCGATAGGAATCGGGGTGAACCAGCGAGTCCCACTCCACCCAGAGGTGATCGGCCACCTCCTGGTTGAGAATGACGGCCGGCCGTTTGGACAGCAGGAAGAGGAAGGGCCGCACCATCAGGGACGGGAGGTGGGGTGAGCGGGGAGCCACGTCGTCGAGCGCGCCGACGAGTTCAGCGGGAGAAAGCGAGATGCCGACCTCTTCCCGCGTCTCGCGGATGGCGGTTTCGAGCAGATCGGCATCCATCAGGCTGCTGCGTCCGCCCGGGAGCCCCATCTGTCCGGACCAGGGGTCTCCGATGCGTTCAGCGCGGCGGATCAAGAGGATCGAGTCGGGACCGGGTGCCACCACCAGCGCCACCGCCGCCCGCGCGAGGGCGGGATCGTCCACGGTCCTGGGCGTGTACCCGGCCAGTCGGCTCACCAACCGTTCGCATAGCGGCGTCATGAACGGATGGAAGGCAGTGAGGCCCACCGATGATCGACGGCGATCAAGGGGAAGTCACCAATCTCGGCGAGGAGTCGGGGTTGCCCCCGTCGAACACCACTTTCCAGCTCCCGTCCGCCTGCCTCCGCCAGATTGTCACGTACTTGCCGGTGGTGACCTGTCCCTTGCCATCGGCCGTGTAGTAGCGACTCTGCCAGATGCCAAGGGTGTAGCCGAGGTCCCCAGCCGCGCTTGCAAACGCCATCGTCGGTTGCCACGTCAAGCGGAATGTGGTGTCGGCAAAGGCGGGTGCCATGGCGGCTCGGATGCTGGGAATTCCCGGAGTGAACGGATGATCAGGCTCCATCTGGATGCCGGTACTGTCGTAGGCGGCCAGCCATCCCTCGAGGCCCTTCGCGGCGGTGGCAGCCGCGAATTCCTCATCGGCGGCGATCAGCGAGGCGCGTACGGCGTCGGGATCGGGAGGCGTTGAAGTCCGCGCGCAGGCGGCGAAGATCAGCGCAGCGGCGAGAGCGGATGGAATACGCATGGGACCTCTTCGACAAAGGCGGAGCGAGCGGGGACCCACTCGGTACGCGGAAGCGACGGGTGCGGATTCACGGCCTATCGCAGGTGCTTCCCAAACCAGGCGAGGGACGCGTCCGCGGCCGCGTGGAACGCCGGGGTGGGACCCTGCCAGGGATGCACCGCCTCAAAGGTGTGGCCGGCGTTGGGGATCACCAGGAGTTCGGTGGCAGGCCCGCCCGCCGCGTCGAGCACCCTGGCTTCGGCGACGGGCACCGTGCCGTCCGACTCCCCATGTACAACGAGCCAAGGGACCGTGATGCGCCCGGCGGCGGCCGGGATATCGAGTGACGTGGATCCGTGCTGTGCCACGTCGTCCAGCACATCAGTGAGGATCGGCAACACCTGACCGGTGCGGGAGTTCACAACGTCGAGCTGGCCTCGGGCGCGCCAGCCTGCGACTTCCTCCGAAGAAAATCGGTGCACATTGCTGATGGCCGCCCAGGTGACCAGGGCGCCGATCTGGGGCTCGGCCGCCGCCGCGAGTACACCGAGACCGCCCCCGCGCGAATGTCCCAGGAATCCGATCGACGTCGGGGCAGGAAGGTCGAGCGCCCCCGTGGCCACAGCCTCCACGACCCGGGCGATGTCACCCAGATCGCCGCTGTACGTGGCGCGCGCGAACTGGTCCGGCAACGAGAACGCGCCGGTATCGTCCACTCCGCAGCCGCTCAGGTTGAAACTGACGACCGTAAAGCCGGCCTTGGCCAGACGTTCCGACAGCGGGGGAAACATCCCCCAGTCCTTGAACCCCTTGAACCCGTGCAGCACGAGCACGGTCGGCCGCGGCCTCGTGCGATCGCCGGTGCGCACGTCGATCAGGATGTCGCCGAGATAGCCGGGAAGGCGGTGCCGGGTGAGGGACGGCGTGGCCACCAGCTACCTCACCGCCCCGTCGAGGATCTCGAGTTCACCGGCGGTGGCGTCGAGCCGGGCGTTCACGCCGAGGGGAAGGGTCCACTGATCGTCCACATGGCCGATCGGGAAGCCGTAGGCCACGGGAATCCTGAGCGGTGCGAAGTAGGTCGTCAGAACCTCGTCAAAGCCGAGCGCACCGTCGTCGGTGCCGCGCTTGAGCTCGGTGAACTGTCCCACGATGATCCCGGCCACCCTCTGGAGCGCCCCGATGGACCGGAGCTGTGCCAGCATCCGGTCGACGGAGTAGAGATCCTCACCCACGTCCTCGATGAAGAGCAGTGCGCCATCGAAGTTCGGGAAGTACCGAGTGCCGATGAGGCACTGGAGGAGAGTCAAGTTGCCCCCGACGAGCGGCCCAGTGGCCTGACCAGCCACGAGCGTCACGATCCGCCCATCCTTGGGTACCAGCACATCCGCGGGAGGCGCCACCCGGCCGAGCCGACCGGCGGGGTTGACCGTGGTGAGGACCCGGTCGAAGTGCCAGCGGCTGAACGGGGTCAGGGGCTCGCGCGCCATCGGCCCGTGAAAGGTGATGAGCCCCGCCTCGACCTGTGCGGCGTTGAGCAACGCCGTGATGTCGGAGAAGCCGACGATGGCCTTCGGCCGTTTGCGGAGGGGCGCGAAATCAACCTGGTCGAGGAGGCGGGTCATGCCGTAGCCGCCGCGGAGACACCAGACCGCGTCGATCCGCGGATCGGCGATGGCGGCATTCAGGTCGCTGAGCCGCTGCTCGTCGGTGCCGGCCAGATACCCGTAGTGTCGATAGGCGTTGGGACCGAGCACGGGCTCGAAGCCCAGGGCCCGGCACAGCTCCTCGCCGCGGACAAGGTCGTCGTGCTCCAGGAGCGGCCCGGCTGGCGCCACGAGCGCGACCCGGCTCCCTGCCCCAAGCATCGGCGGTCGGACAAAATTCTTTGACCCCATTCGTACTCCCCTGCTAGATTGAAGGCGCCACTTCCAGGAGAAACGCACTGCGCGCTTCCCATCCGGCCCTCTTGGCCGCCAGCCGAGTCATATTCGACCTGCGCGACGACATGGTCACCCAATGGGCCGATTGGCTGGGCGACCGCATGCAGACCTCCACCACAATACCTCGCCCGATCATCGAGCGGGAGTTGCGGCTCATCATCGAACTGCTGGGTGAAATGGTGGGGCCGGTGCGGCGAGAGATTGAGCCGGTCTGGAACCACGCGTGCGAGCACTTCGGTCGGCTGGCAGCGGCGCGCGGTCTGGCCGCCGGCGAAGTGGTCGAAGAAATGCAGTTCCTGCGAGAGCTCCTCATCCGGAATCTGGCCCCTGTCCTAGCCGCCATGCGGCCTCGGCGGGCCATGGCCATCATGCTACAGCTCAACCGGGTACTGGACAAGGGGATCGGCGTGACGGTCGTGGGGTATACCGATGCACTCGTAGCCACGATCTTCGCCCAGAACGGCGTGCCCGGTCCGGGCACGGCGGTGGATCCGGAGGAGGTCGACCGCCACCTCGAGCAGCTTGAAGGCGAGCTCGCGGCCGTCACTCGCAACCGGTAGGTCTATTGGTGTCTCTGCCCACATACTGGGCCGCCCTTCCCTGGGCTGCTCCCTTTCTCGCCTTTGTGCGCCTCGCCCGCCAGCGGCCCAATCTCGTCCACGCGCCGCTCGCCAGCGGCCGACTGGTGTCCATCATCGTCCCGGCCCGCAACGAAGAGGACAACCTCCCGATCCTGCTCGATTCCCTGCTACTGACCGGCTACGCTCCGATCGAAATCCTGGTGGTCGATGACCGTTCGGCGGACGGCACCGCGGGAGTGGTGCGGACGTACGCCGACCGGGACCCGCGGGTGCGGCTCGTCGAGGGGGAGGAACTGCCTGCGGGGTGGTTCGGGAAACCGTGGGCCTGCGTCCAGGGCTATCGCGAGGCGCGGGGCGACCTGCTGTTGTTCACCGACGCCGACACGCGACACGCCCCCGAGCTGCTGGGCCGCGCGGTCGGCGCGCTGCAATCGGAGCGCCGGGACCTCGTGACCGTCATCGGCCGGATGATCTGCGGATCGTTTTGGGAGCGGGTCATCATGCCGGTCATCGGCGCGCTCCTGGCCATCCGGTTCCATCCTACGGTGGTCAACCGGGCGCGGACGGCAAGCGAAGTGATCGCCAACGGACAGTTCATCCTGGTGACCCGCGAAAGCTACCAAGCGGTGGGGACACACGCGGCGGTGAGGCACGAGGTGGCCGAGGACCTGGCGATAGCGCAGCTGTACTTTCGCGCCGGGCGGCCGCAGCTGTTCGCCTTCGCGCTGCAATTGATGGGCACCCGGATGTACACCAGCCTGGCCGGCCTGGTGGAGGGATGGTCCAAGAACGTATACGTGGGAGGAAAACGGTCGTTCCCCGATGAGCCGATACGTCGGGCGCTGCTCCCCCTGATGTTCAGCCTCGGCGCGCTCTTCTGGCTGCTGCCGCCGGTGGTCCTGCTGCTGGCGCTCGCGGGAATGGCGCCGGCGTGGCTCGAACCGGCGGCCTGGGCCACCGGTTTCAGCGCGCTATTCTGGATCCTGTTCAACACGGGGTTCGGCATCAACCCGCTGTACGGGCTTTCCTACCCGCTGGGCGTGGTCATGACCGGCTGGATCTTTGCCCGCTCGACCCGGCGCGGTGAGCGGCGGATCGAGTGGCGGGGCCGGACCTACTCGACCGAGTGACCCAGCGGTTGCGCCGGGCGCTTGTCCGGCGAATCTTTCCTCAACACTTCTACTCGGAGACGGCATGCGCCTGACGATTACCGAAGACATGCTGGCCGCGCTGGAAACGGCCTCGGACAAGCCGGACTGGCTCATCCGCGAGGTCGCGCGGATGCGCACCGAAGGCGCGCCGTACGTCTTGCCGTTGGGCGCGCAGCAGAGCACCGCGCTCGAGGAACTCTGTGCCATGAACATCCGCTTCACGGCCGACGGCAGGGTGAAGCAGGAGCACGCCGCACTGGACGCCCTCTCGACGCTGGTGCTGGAGAACTACTAGGCGCGCGCGCGGCGCGCGCGGCTCAGTCGATACTCAAGTCCACATCGTCCTGCAGTTCCCGCAGCTTCTTCAACTGCTCCGGGGTCATCGTTGCGGCACTGGTGTGAATCGTGACCTTGGTGATCGTCCCCGTGTAGCCATTGTCCCAGGCCGGATAGTCGGACGAGACCGGCGTCCCCTCATCCATCATGACGTCCGTGGCGTCGTCCATCGAAAAGACATTTGCCTGGGTCTTGGCGATGGGGCCCACGGCCACCTTCTGTCCGTTGACGAAAATGGTCTCGGTGCCCCCTGATCCCGGAGCCCCGCCGTCGTACAGAAAGACATACCGAAGGGTGACTTTGCCCGTCGGAAGGGGCGACGACCCGGTCACCTTGAACATCTCGAGGCCGAGGTAGTTGTAGGCGTACACCGGACGATTGTTCTTGATGTACAGCGACCACCCACCAAAACGCCCGCCCTGGGCCAGGATGACGCCGTCCGCGCCCCCTGCAGGCACCACCAGCTCCGCGGTGATGTCGTGCGAGCGATTCTTCACGTTGATGAACGCGTTTTCCATGATTCCGTGCATGCCGGGATACACCGTCAGCGTCGTCCGGCCTCCCATCAGGTCTGGACGCCCCGCCACCGACGCGTCGAACCGCTCGATCGAGCGGTCGTCGATGGGAAGCACATGGTACTTGGCGGCCTCGGACATGAAGAGCGCCTGCATCTGCTTGAGTCGCTCCGGCTCCGTGGCCGCAAGGTCAGTGCGAAGCGCGAAATCCTCCTCGGCATGATACAGCTCCCAGATATCGTCCTTGAGGGGGCCCCGCGGCGCAAACTCCCAAGGCGCCCGATGCACCGTGCCGGCGAACCAGCCATCGTGATAAATGCCGCGATTGCCGGCGATCTCAAAGTACTGCGTGGTATGCCGGCCCTTCGCGGACGCGCTGTCGAAACTGTACATCATGCTGACGCCGTCCATTGGGAGTTGCGCGACCCCGTTGACGGTTCGCGGCTCGGGAATGCCGGTGGCCTCGAGGATGGTCGGGGCGATGTCGGTGACGTGGGTGAATTGCGGCCGCACTTCGCCCTTGGCCTTGATGCGGGCGGGCCAGGATATAACCATGGGATTCTGGGTACCGCCGTAGCTCCCCGCCATTTGCTTGGTCCAGGTGAACGGCGCGTCCCCGGCCACGGCCCATCCGGCGGCAAAGTGCGGGAAGGTGGTCGGGCCGCCCCACTCATCGATCTTCTTGAGCTGGCCCGCCACCGTCTCCAGCACGCCGTTGAAGTACGTCATTTCGTTCGTCATGCCGACCATGCCGCCCTCGGGGCTGGCGCCGTTATCGCCCGCCTCGTAAAACACCAGCGTGTTCTCGGCCACACCCATCTCCTGCAGTGACTGCAACAGCCGCCCGATCTGGTAGTCGGTCTGCGCCGCAAAACCCGCAAAGACCTCCATCTGGTGAGCAAACAGGCGCTGCTCATCGGGCGTCAGCTGATCCCAGTCCTTGATGCCGTCAGGTTTCGGGGCGAGCTTGGTGCCCGCCGGCACCACGCCGAGCGCAATCTGCCGAGCCAACGTCCGCTCGCGGAGCTTGTCCCATCCATCGTCAAACTGACCCTTGAACTTGGCGATCCACTCCTTGGGCGCGTGGTGCGGCGCATGCGTGGCGCCGGTGGCAAAGTAGACGAAGAACGGCTTGTCGGGGGTCATGCTGTGCTGGGCCTGCATCCAGCCGATGGCCTTGTCGGTCATGTCCACGGTGAAGTGGTAGTTCGGGTCTCGAGAGGGCTCGACCATGGTGGTCCCGTCGTACAACAGCGGAGACCATTGATTGGTTTCCCCGCCAATGAAACCGTAGAACTTGTCGAAACCGGAATGCGTCGGCCAACGATCGTAGGAGCCCGACACGCTGACCTCCCACGGCGGCGTTTCGTGGTACTTGCCGAAGGCTGCGGTGCTGTACCCGTTCTGCCGGAGGATCTCGGCGACCGGGGTGGTCTCGAGTGGCCGGACGCCAGTGTTGCCGGTGAACGCCGTCGCAAGCTCCATAATGGCGCCGGTATTGACCGTGTGGTGATTGCGGCCGGTGAGGATGGCCATGCGCGTCGGGGAGCAGAGCGCCGTGGTGTGGAACTGGTTGTACTTGAGCCCCTGCGCCGCCAGCGAGTCGAGGGTCGGCATGGGAATCGGGCCCCCGAAGGTGCTCGGTTGTCCGAAGCCCATGTCGTCAATCAGGATGAAGACGACGTTGGGCGCGCCGGCAGGCGCCTTCACTTCGAACCGCGGAGGCGCCGTGGCATCGCGCGCGTCAAGCGTGGTGATGGTCGGCGTGGGCGGGGGCACGATTGGGAGCGACGTGCGGTCGAGGCCTCCCGTCCCAGCTACTGGAGCCTCGGCCGGTTGGCAGCCCGTCACGACGAGAAGGATGGCGGCGCTGGTGAGCGCGCGACGCATGGGTTCGGTCATTTCACAGCTCTCGTCAGGGGGTGAGGGGCACGACCGCGATGCATTCTACCTCCACCCGCGCCTTGAACGCGAGTCCGCTGCTGCCCAGCGCGCTTCGGGCCGGGTAGGGCGCCGCGAAGAACTCCCGATACACGACGTTAAACGCCGCCCACTCGCCCATGTCGGCGAGGAAGACCGTGCACTTCACGACGTCTTGGAGCGAGGCGCCGTGGCGCCCCAGCACGGCGCGGATATTCTCGAGTGCCTGCCGCGACTCCGGGCCGATGCCGCCCGGGGCGAGCGTCGTGGTCCCGGGGAGAACCCCGATCTGGCCGGAGAGGAACAGGAGGTTCCCCACCTGCACCGCCTCCGAGAAGGGCAGCGCCTTCATGACGGAGTCCGGCGACGTGAAGTACTTCGGCGTGGCGGCGGAGGTCGCGGGGGTCTGGGCGGACGCCGCGCTCGCTCCGACAAGCGCGGCCGCGGCTCCGATCCACCCACAGCACACATACCTCATTCGCATGAGTCGGTTCTCCTTGCGCCGGTCGCGGCGCATATCGGTTAGGCGCCGAACGCGGCGGCGTAATCCGCCATGGCGGCGCGCACGACCTTCCGTGCGTGGGTCCGGCCGTAGACGCCGGCAACGTGCGCGTGCACGGATTCGCCGGGCACGAGCTTGTAGGTCATAAAGTAGTGCTGCAGCCGTTCGATGAGGACGGGCGGGACATCGTCGATGTCCCGCGCGTCGCCCCAGACGTAGTCGTTCTCGAGCACACTGATGATCTTGTCGTCCGCCTCCCCCCCGTCCACCATTTGCAGCCCCCCGATGATCCGGGCACGGACCAGGATCTCGTTGCGGTTGATGGCCCGCTCGCTCAGCACGCAGATGTCCAGCGGGTCGCCGTCCCCATGATCCGCCTCGGGAGTCAAGCGACACACCCGCTCGTGGCAGTAGGTGCGCGGGATGAATCCGTACAGGCTCGGCGGCTGGGACGACGTCCGCTGTGGCCGGTCGACGCGGAGGTACCCCGACACCTTGTCCACCTCATATTTCATCAGGTCGAACGGCGTGATTTCCACGAACACATTGAGGACGTCCGGGGGAGCCGGCCCCACCGCGATGCCATGCCAGGGGTGCGGTCGAAACGGGCTGGCCGGCCCGGCGGGAGGCGCCGGCTGCTTCTTCGGTCGGCTGGAACGTGGCGATCTGGGCATGCTCCCTCTTCGGATAGGGACGGGCTTGGAGATGAATCTGTCCACCTCTGCGGTGTAAGGGTACCCACACTCCCCCTTCCTTCGGCCATCCTGGAACACCCGTTCCCAGGATGCGTCCGTGCTTCCCATCCAGGCCCTCCAGTCCATCATCGCCCTTCACGACCTGCCGCACCTCGTAGCCGCACTGGGCCACGAGCCGCTCTGGGAACCGATCGATGCCGGCACACTCGACCTCGGGCGACGCTCCGATCCGCCCGTGGAGGCGGCGATTGTGGGCCGACTGGGAGGCTTCACCTGGTATGCCGTGGCGTCGACTGACCCGGCACGAATGGCATCCAGGGTTGCGCGGCGTCTGGCCGAGCGGGGACGCGTGTGCGGCGTGTTCGGCCTGGACCCCGCGCAGCGACAGCTCGCCGTGTCGGTGGCCTTCGACGGCACGCCGACGCTCGAGGTGGACCTCGACCGCCCCAGCCCGCTGGCGACGAGCTGTCTCGCGCGCATTGGCGGCGCGGAAGCCGGCGGATCGCTCGGCATCGCGTCCCGCACCGCAGAGGCGCTTTCGGGGTCGGGGCTGGGCCGCCAGTTCTTCGCCTCGTTCCGTTCGACCCTTGAGCGGTTCATCTCCGCCCTGCCCGCGGAGATGGCCGAGCGGCATCGGCACGAACTCGCCCTGCTCCAGCTCACCCGAGTGCTCTTCCTCTACTTCGTCCAGGCCAAGGGATGGCTCGACGGCTCGGAGCACTTCCTTCGAAGGCACATCGACGACTGTCTCTTCCACCGCAAGGGGATCCACCGACGCCTTCTCCTTCCGCTCTTCTTCGGCACCCTCAATCAGCCGGCGTCCGGGCGCCGAGGCGCTGCCCTGACATTCGGACGCATCCCCTTCCTGAACGGCGGCCTTTTCGAGCCCCATCGACTCGAGCGCCAGTATCGACCCGAGATCCCCGACGCGATCTGGCGGGACGCGTTCGACACCCTGTTCGAGCGGTATCACTTCACGCTGAATGAGGCGGCCAGCGGCGGCATCGCCCCGGACATGCTCGGGCGCGTCTTCGAGGGGGTCATGGACCCGAGCGCGCGAAAGCGGAGCGGCACCTACTACACGCCTCGGGCGCTGGTGCGCTCCGTCATCGACGCCGCACTTGCCGGCTTTGTCGGCGGCAAGCTGGCGTGTTCCGACGCCGACGCGCTGGCACGGCTCGACGCGGGAGACGCTGCAGCGGTCCGCCTCCTCGACGACATCACCATCCTCGACCCGGCCGTCGGCTCCGGCGCCTTTCTCCTGGGGGCGCTGCAGCGGCTCGTCGCCTTCCGAACTGCCGCGGGAAGCTCGGCGACGCCACGGCGCATCGTGGCGCGTAATCTCTACGGCGTAGACCTGAATCCGACCGCAATCCGACTCGCCGAATTGCGACTCTGGCTCGCGATCATCGGCGTGGAATCGGATGGCTCACCGGACCAGGTGGAGCCGCTGCCGAACTTGGACGCGTTCGTACGTCAGGGGGACAGTCTGGCGGATCCTCTCCGCCTCATGCTCAGGCACCCCCTGCGCGCCTCACGACACGCCCCCGCGCTTGCGGCGGCCCGCCACGCCGCGGCGGCCGCAAGTGGCAGCGCCAAGCGCGAAGCGCTCCAACTCCTGCGCCGACTGGAACTGGACACGGCATCGGAACGACTGGACGCCGCCGTGGCGGAGCGGGAAGCGCAGACCAGGGCCATGCTCTCATCGGGGCGTGACCGGACGCTGTTCGGTGCGCATCGCGGGCTCGACCCGCGCCTGCGGCAGACGCTCCGCCTAGCCCGGCGGGAGCTCCACTCCCTCCGGGCCGTTCGCCGAAGGCTCCTTGAGGCCGGGGAAGCGCCGACCTTCGACTTCGACACGCACTTCGGCGACGTGATGGCGCGCGGCGGATTCGACCTCGTGGTGGGCAATCCCCCGTGGGTCAGAGCGGAATCACTCTCGGTGTCCATGCGAGCACAGCTGCGGGAGCGATTCCACTGGTGGCGAGCCGGGCGCGGACGCGGCTACAGTCACCAGCCCGATCTCGCGGTCGCGTTCCTGGAGCGCGGATGGGAACTCACTGCCACGGGCGGGATTCTCGCGATGCTCGTCCCCGCGAAGATCGCGACGGCGGCCTATGGCGCAGCGACGCGGACGGCGCTCGAGGAGAGCGGGACCGTGCTTGCCCTTGCCGACCTGACGCATCATCCCGAGGCCGACTTCGACGCCACCACCTACCCGTTGGCGATCGTCGTCCGGGCGCAGCCACCCCCGGACACTCACCGGCCGATGCTCGGTCTGGATCCCGTTTCCAGAACGCCACTCGAGGCGCCCCCGCGACCAGGAGCGCCGTGGGTCCTGCTTTCCGGAAATCTCCACCGCGCGATGACCCATCTGGAGCGGCATCGACCCCTCGTGGACACGCTCCGCATCCAACTCGGGGTCAAGACGGGGGCCAACCACCTGTTCCTCGAGCCCGGCCCTGACATCGAGCCTGAACTTGTACGCCCCGCGCTACACGGGCGAGACCTTCGTGCGTTTCGGGCCACACCCTCTGGGCGGATCGTCTGGACCCACGACTCCGGCGGAGTCGTGCTCCCACGTCTGCCCGATGGGGCAGCCCGCCATTTCGCCCGTCATCTCGAAGCGCTGCGAGGTCGTTCGGATGACGTGGGAGAAAAGCCGTGGTCGCTATTCCGCGCATCCGCCGGCTGCGCGACCCCGCGCGTCGTCTGGTCGGATCTGGCTCCACGACTTGAGGTGGCGTGCCTGATTGGATCGACCGAAGTCCAATTCGTACCGCTCAACACGTGTTATGTCGTGCGCTGTCCTTCGCCGGAGCGGGCGCTGGCCCTCTGCGCCTGGCTCAACTCCACGTACATCCGGGCGGTGGCGCGGGCCACGGCCGACCCTGCCAACGGCGGCTTCGCCCGGTTCAACGCCCGCGCCGTCGGTGGCGTCCCATTGCCACCCAGCGCGCTGGAAGACGCGCGGCTGGTCGTGCTAGCTCGCCGTGGAGCCGCAGGAGAGTTGGTGCAGCAGGCGCTTGACGCTATCGTGGGAGACTGGCTTGAACTCAGCACGCAGGATCGACGGATTCTCGCCGAAGTGGTGGGCGTGGGCGCCCCGCGTCGTCGCTGAATCGCTTCGCCCACTCCTTGATCCGCTCTCGGGCATCCTGCAACCGGGCCCCGCGGCCAGCCCGGCGGCGGTGGCGCGGGCGTTGGCTGACTCGCTTGCACCGCAACGGGCCCAGGATGACCCTGCGCCCTGGCTGGATTCGGCCCAGGGGGATGCGTTTCGACTCCTGCTGCATGCCGTTCGAGCGGATGGTGCGGCCCTATGCGCCGAGCCGGTCGGGAGCGGGAAGACCTACCTCGCCCTGGCGGTCGTACGAGCGCTTTGTCCGGAGCCGGCCGTCTGCCTGGTGCCCGCCTCGCTGGTCCCCCAGTGGAAGTCGACGGCCCAACGCCTTGGCGTGCCGGTCGTCGTGTGGTCGCACTCCAGACTCTCCCGGGGTCGGTTGCCGCCGGGCACGCCGTCACTCGTCGTCGTGGATGAGAGTCATCACTTCCGCCACCCCGGGATTCGGCGATATCAGACCTTGGCGCCCTGGCTCGTTGGCCGGCGGGTTCTGCTGCTGAGCGCCACGCCGATCGTCAACTCCTCGGCGGATCTCTACCATCAACTCAATCTCGGGTTGCGCGACGACGCACTCGCCGATGACGGGGCACCGTCGCTCCGGGCCACCTTCGGGCGAAGTTCCGTGCCCTCCGCGCTCGGGCGGTTTGTGGTACAACGACTCGACACTGCATCGATTCCCTCGAGCCGGCAATTCGCGGAAGTCGTCGAGAGCGGGGCGCTCCCGCTCCTGACAGAGCTCGACGGGCTGGCGCTCTCAACCCATCCGGAGATCGCGGCGCTGGTGCGGTCCGTCTTCCTCCGCGCCGCCACGTCGAGCGCAGCGGCCCTCCTCGCGACGCTCCGCCGCTACCGACACCTGCTGATGCATGCCGAGGACGCCCGGGCCGCCGGCCACCCAACCGACCGGAGGAGCCTGCGACGGGTCATCGGCGGATCGGATGCACAGTTGCTGTTCTGGTCGCTCTTACCCGAGGCGCTGGAGGCGGGCGAGCTTCGACTCGACGACCTTCAGGCGCTCAATGCGCTCATCGAGGCCAGCTGCCGTCTCGCGGATCAGGCCGACGCAAAATCAGCCCGACTGGAGCGCCTCCTGGGAGATGGAGTCCCGACGCTGGTCTTCGTCACGGCGAGGGAGACGATCACCTTCTTGCGCGGACGCCTCTCCGACTGGTGGGTGGCGTGGTGCACCGGGGAGCGCGCCGGGATCGGCAGGACATCGATGTCCAGGCCCGACGTCCTCAGCTGGTTTCGACCCGGTGCAGCCATCGCTCCCCCGGGCCTCCGGGGAGCACCGCGCACGCTACTCACCACAGACGTCGCGGCCGAGGGACTCGACCTCCAGACCGTGGGGCGCGTGGTGCACTATGACCTCCCCTGGACTGATGTTCGCCTGGCACAGCGCGACGGGCGCGCGGTCCGGCGAGGATCCGAACGGTCGCACGTGGACGTCGTTCGGTTCCTCCCCGGCCAGGCGTTCGAGACCCGCCTGCATCAGCAAGAGATTCTGCTTCGCAAATCGAAGTTGCCGTCCCAACACGGGCTCGGCATTGCGGGGCGCCGTCAGTGGCGGTGGCGCCGCGAACTTGCGGAGCGAATCCCAGGATCGGGGATCGAAGGGTTGTGCGCGGTAGTGTCGGACATGGACGGTGTGCTGGCTGGAGTGGCGCTCGAGCGCGGCGGGGAGGCGATCGTATCCACCGTCTTTTGGCGAGGCGAAGATTTCCAGTGGGTCGAGGATCCGGAGGTCGTCGAGGCTCGCCTGCTCGAGGCGGCCCAGGGCACGCCCGCGGGTCCTCCTTCGGGTGCCGTCGTGAGCCAGGCGCTGTCGTCGCTTTCGCCTGTGGTCCGGGGCCTGCTTCGTGGTGCCTCGGTGCACCGCGCCGTCGGGGTGGCGCCGGCGCCGCGCGTTCTGAGGCTTGGCAAGCGACTCCGCTCACTCGCGACGGACGCGGCACGGCGGCGGGACGCTGCTCTCCTCGACGCCCTCGAGCGGGCGCTCCGGTTCTGCACCGGCGGACAGACCGCCGGGGAGGCCATGCTGATTGATTCATTGTCAACGCTCGACGACCCGGCCCTTCTGGCGGCCCTGCCGGCTCTCCCGGCGGCCTCCCCCCACCCATCACCGCTGCGCCCTCGCTTGACCGGACTGATCGTGTTCCAGCGGGCCTAGCCGACTGCCTACCGGCGGCCCGGGAGTCCCTGAAGAGAATCTCATCCGCGCTTCCCCGTCGTTTCGGGCGCCACGACGTATCCTGACTGCACTAAGCCGGGAACCGTCCCGGTATGCGGCACCACCAGGAGGGGGCTTCATGTCGACCCGCTTTGCCGATCGCCGCGAAGCCGGGAGGCACCTGGCGGCCGCGCTCCAGTCAATTGCTGCACAGGAGGGGGTGGTGGTATTGGCGCTGCCCCGGGGGGGCGTGCCGGTGGCCTACGAAGTCGCGCTGGCCTTGGGAGCACCGCTCGACGTGTTCTTGGTACGCAAGCTCGGGGTCCCCGGCCAGGAAGAGCTCGCGATGGGCGCCATCGCCGAAGGCGGCGTGCAGGTGCTGAACCGCGAGGTGATCGAGCCGATGGGGATCCCCCAGCAGGTCATCGACCGGGTGGCCGCCGCTGAGCGCGCGGAGCTCGCCCGCCGCGAGCGCCTGTATCGCGGCGATGCCCCGCCGCCAAATCTCCGCGAACGGACCGTACTGCTGGTGGACGACGGCCTCGCCACCGGCTCCACCATGGCCGCCGCGGTCGCTGGCGTCCGGGCCCACGAGCCACGCCGGATCGTGGTCGCGGTGCCGGTGGCCGCGCGCGAGACGGTGGAGATGATGCAGGAGGTGGCGGACGACTGTGTTTCGGTGCGCATACCCCGCTTCTTTGGGGGGGTGGGCGAGTGGTACGAGGATTTCAGCCAGACCAGCGATGACGAGGTGCAGAGCCTGCTGGAGGCGGCCCGCCATCGCGTGCCGGTGGCGGGGCCTGGTTCACGCGCCACCTGACGCGACCGTCATGACCGGCGCCGACTTGCCATCGACCGTCCGGGCATTAGGTTAGCTGTCGCGTTGGTGCATCTGTGCCCACGGACCCATCACTTTCCAATTGTGAGGATGAAATGCGTCGCATTGCGCTCGTCTTGAGCACCGTCTTGGTCGCGGCCTGCGCCAAGCCTGAAACACCGCCCGCCGCGGACATGACGGCGGCCCCATCGATCAACCTGGCCGACCTGACGGGAACCTGGACGAGTGTGACGACCGCGCAGGGGAGCGACAGCGTACTGGTCACCTCGACGATCGTCGCCTCGGCCGACCCGATGGCCTGGACCATCACGCTACCGGGCCGTCCCACGATGCCGTTCAGCGTCACGGTATCCGGGGACAGCATCCTGACCGCGATTGGACCGTTCGAGAGCGTGCTGCGGCCCGGCGTGCAGGTTTCCAACACGGGGGTCCTGCACCTCGTGAACGGCCAGCTGACCGGCCCCCTGGTCGCGCACTACGTGACGGACGGCGCCGATTCGGTGCTGAATCTCTTCTCGACGGCCACGAAGGCTCCGTGAGCTAGTTCCTGTCCTCAGCGAACCGGCAAGGGCGCACCGCACTGGGCGGTGCGCCCTTGTGCGTTTCCCCGTCGAGCAGAGTTGCCCGATCGTCCTGACCTCCGCCGACTTGCGGTCACCTGTAGGATGCGTAGGTTGGCACGATCACGGTGCACTCGCACCCATGTGCAGGCTTCTTGTCAGGAGGAGGATCGGATGCGTCGACTAGCCCTGGTCTTGAGTACGGTCCTGCTTGCGGCGTGTGCCAAGCCGGAAACACCGCCCGCCGCCGACGCTTCGTTGGCCCCGACGATCAACCTGGCCGACGTGGCCGGCACATGGATGGCTCAGGCGACCGCCGCAGGCAGCGACAGCGTAATCGTCATGTTCAGTATGACGGCCTCCGCCGACCCGGCGGGCTGGACCATGAACCTGACCGACAGGGACCCAGTGCCGATGACCATCACGGTCTCGGGGGACAGCATCCTGCACAGCGCCGGACCCTACTCGAGCGTGTTGCGTGCCGGCGTCCAGGTCAGCGTGAATGGGTCCATGCGTTTCGTGGACGGCAAGCTGGTGGGCCCATCGGTTGCGCACTACGCCATGAGCGGG
>Ga0315278_10000930_pt1 | contig 25326 bp, 25 predicted proteins | sample YL17G06_0_MG_FD_203880 | JGI IMG/M metagenome (GOLD analysis project Ga0315278, IMG submission 203880) | Sediment microbial communities from Yellowstone Lake, YNP, Wyoming, USA - YL17G06_0 | ecosystem: Environmental > Aquatic > Freshwater > Lake > Sediment | place: USA: Wyoming | collected... | reverse complement strand
TGACCGCCGCCAAGTCGGACTCGGTGTGGTGCTGACACGCGAGGGACTGCCGGTAGCCCACATCATCTTGCCAGGCAACACCGCCGACCCGGGGGCGTTCCGAGTTGCTTGGGAAATCGGGCGCCGATGCAGTACATCGCCGAGCTGTTGGGCGTCGGAGCAATTCCGAGTCGTCAACGAGTCAAGGCTCTGACCTAATGACTGGACCTAGCGCGGGGGCAGGGTCAGTCCTCTCGATCCCAGCATTCACTCTGGACCGGTCTTCGGGGGGGGGCAAACACTGACTCTCGATCCGCCGTGTCTGCTTGAAGCAAGCCGATCCCACACTGCGAACCCAAGCTGGAGTACTACTCCAAGTGCGACTAGGTAGTAGGCAGACTCCGCCAGTCTCTCGGCGATGGAGCCCCGCCCAAAGGCGCTGGCCCCGGCGGCCAGCGCCAAGAAGGCCAATCCGAGGGCAATTGGGAGCCGGCTATACGGGAGGCGGCGCAGGGCCTTTCTCCGGGTCTCCTTCAGAACCATGAGGACTACGAACCACGCGCACAATGCCAACCCATAGACGCCGAGCGCAGCGACCAACAATAGGAGGCTCTGCATCTTCAGACGCACCTCCAGATGGCGTCGGTATCAAGCATGGACCTCATTGCTTCCCGGTCCCTCCGAACTACAGCGCGCTTCTCTCTGATCCAGGCCTGTGTAGGCTCGTTGACACGGTCATGTGCCATCGATGGCGATGCTGCTCGCCAACTCGTGATTCTCCAGGTACCATTCGACTGCCTTCTGAAGCCCAACCTGGAGGCTGGTGGTCGGCCGCCAATCGAGCAGTCTGGCGGCTTTGCTGACATCGGCCCAAGTGGCCCGGACATCCTCGGGAGGACTTGGGCCGTAGTCGATTTGGGCCTTTCGTCCAAGGAGGCTTTCCAACACTCTGATCATCTCGCGAAGTTGCACGGGCCGATCACTGCCTAGGTTGATCACCTCGTAGCCGACAGCCCTGAGTGCCCGCACTGTGCCGTCCGCGATGTCATCCACATAGGTGAAGTCCCTGGTCTGTGACCCATCTCCGTGGACAAGAAGCTTTTCGCCCTCGGCGATCGACTTGATGAACCGGAAGTAGCTCATGTCCGGGCGGCCGGCCGGGCCATAGACCGTGAAGTAGCGGAGAACGGATATGTCTAGTCCGTGGAGGTGATGGTACACATGGCAGAGTCCCTCAGCAGCGCTCTTGGATGCAGCGTACGGCGAGAGGAGTCTATCAGTACGCTGATCCTCGTGGAAGGGCAGCTCCCCATCGCCATAGACACTTGAAGTGGAGGCGAGAACAAACTTGCCCACGCCGCTCTGGCGGCAAATCTCCAGAAGGTTGAGTGTGCCGACTACATTGGCCACATAGTACGCCCACGGGTCTCTCACGCTGGGACGCACTCCTGCCCGCGCTGCTAGATTGATCACTGCTTCGACCGCCTCTCCGCTCTCCAGCAATACACTGAAGAAGGAATCCAACTCCTTGCGGCAGGCGACATCCACCCTCCGGAACTCAAATCCAGCACGCAAACGGAGCTCTCTGAGGCGCCACTCCTTCAATCTCACATCGTAAGCATCATTGAGGTTGTCAACTCCAACTACCTCATACCCTTGGTGAAGGAGCTGCTTCGCCACATGCCAGCCGATGAATCCAGCAACTCCAGCCACGACGATCTTGCTCACCTGTCAACTCCCAGGCAGCCGAAGCAGGCCTCACGTGCGGCATCTGGCGCGTGGAGACTGCGGTCATCCATGAGTACTAGCGTACGCACACTGCCGCCCAGGCGCTCAAGGTCAAGCTCCCGCCGCTCAGGCCATCCGTAAACAGGTGACCGCACAGGCCCGCCACGTGAGGAAGATGCCATCTCACGTCTCGCTCCAGGGAGCTCGTTCCAAGCTTCGCGGCACCAACACGAGATCCTGCTCGTCGTGCGTTTCCTGTCATCCGGCACACCGCTCTTCCCTAGCGTCATACCCCGTTCCCTTCGTCACTGCGTCCGCCTATGACCCGTCGGATCGCTTCTCTGAGGTTGCTGGCCGTCGGTATAGATCGAAGGCCACCCTTCTTCTTCAATACATTCGCCGCCGCCACAAGATGGCAGTACCGTTTGAGAACCTGCCAACACGCGCGATACGAAGCCCATGATAGCGGAGCCGTGAGTATGGAGAGCCTTCTCCTAAGCTTCGCTGCAGATGGTCCACACAGCACTTTCAGTTCATCAGTGCCAGGCTCCAGGCGGGTGAAGAAGACCTCCGAAATGCGCGCCGGGCTTGGCCGTCCAGGCAGTTCGACCAACGGCGCCAGAGAGTGCTGACCCCAATAGCTCCATGACCCACGCTTGACGGCGTGACCGCCAGTCGCATTGTAAAACGAAGCTACTTCGTAATCGGGGAAAGTGAAGTTCCCGAGCCCATAGAAAATGCACCCATGCCTGTAGCACTCGACTCCCTGAAACACGTGCGCATGGTGCCCTAGCACGACATCCGCTCCAGCGTCAACGATCCTGCGGGCTACCTCGACCTGCTTCGGAGTCGGAAAGTACTGATGTTCGAGACCCCAGTGAAGAGATACGAGCACGTAGTCGCAGTTGCCTTTCAGTTGCTTGACCTCATGCAGGACACTCTCGACACTCAGTCTTGCCGGCCCAATAGAACAGCCCGTCGCAAAGACGGTCCCTACTGCTGGGGATACGTAACCCAGAAAACCAAGCTCAAGACCCCTCACGTGTACAATGAGTGGGGTCTGTGGTGTCTCTGACTCAACAAGGCCGAAATAGCCTACTCCTGCATGTTTCAGCAACGCCACCGTTCGTTCGGCTCCCTCGGACCCGTAGTCCAGCACATGATTGTTCGCCAAACTCACAGCGCCGATCCCCATATCTTTAATCCTCTGAACTGCGTTCTCCTCCATGTAAAGGTTAATCTTTCCCAGTGCCGGCTCCCCGCCCCTGCATGGTGATTCTAGATTTGCTACTACTATGTCGGCCTGTTTTATCACCCCTTGCATGGACTCATGTACTAGGACGCCGCGCGTTGTCGCGCCCGCAGGCAGCGCAATGTCCCCAACTGCCAATAAGCGTACGGCACGATTCGCCCGTTTGCCCATCGAGATCACCGCTTCCCGCTCGTCATCGCCGCCCCTGCATCTCCGATCCGCATCGACCTTCTGTCGGCATCACCACGTGGGTTACCGAGCATTGGCCTGTCCCGGCGCACTGGCGACTGCGCTCCACTTCGCGAACCCCTGTCTCTCTTCCCACATCGAAGCAGCTGCGCACTCCCACTCGGGCTTCGCAGTGCTTCTCGAAAGCGGGCGGCGCAAAGCTCTATTGCCTCCATGCGCGTTACACCTCACCGGCCCACTCCGAGGTACGTAAACCCGGCCTCACGTGCAGCATCTGGTGCAAACAGATTGCGGGCGTCCATGAGAACCCGCGTACGCATGCCGCTGGACAGGCGCACAAGGTTCAGCTCCCGATACTCAGGCCATTCGGTGGCAAGGAACAACGCGTCTGCGCCCTCAGCGAGGGCATAGGGATCATCAACGAACTCCACATCCCATTCTGACAGAGCCTGCCGTGCGGGTCCAAGCACCACTGGATCATGCACACGTACATGAGTGCCCCGATCAACCATGATCTTTACCACGTCCAATGCAGCTGCTTCCCTGAGGTCATCTGTACCTGGCTTGAATGCCAAACCAAGCACACCAACAACTCGCCCGCGAAGACCCTTGAGCTCATCCTGTAGACGATCGACAAGCCGCTGGCGTTGAGCGAAGTTGACCTGTCGAGTTGCCTCCACAAGAGCCATCGGACAGCCGTGCTCCCGACCAAGCGCAATCAAGGCCGCCGTGTCCTTCGGGAAACAGCTTCCTCCCCAGCCGAGTCCCGCTTGGAGGAAGCGGGAACCGATTCTAGGATCTAGGCCCATCCCCCTAGTTACCTCAAGAATGTCAGCTCCCACGCGCTCGCACAGAGCCGCTACCTCGTTTGCAAAACTGATCTTCATGGCCAGAAAGGCATTGGAGGCGTACTTGATCATCTCAGCGCTTGTCGAATCCGTAGTGATCACGGGAGGTAGCGGGAAGTGCTGTGGCCGAGGAAGGAATCGCGGCGGCGCGAACGTCTGCTCGAGAACAGGTCGGTACAAAGCGCGTAAGGTCTCAAGAGCCTCGGAATCCTCTGTTCCCACAACAATGCGGTCTGGGTAGAACGTATCATACAAGGCCTGTCCTTCGCGCAGGAACTCGGGGTTGGACGCGCAGCGGGCGGTGGCGGTAGCACCTCTCCTCCGCAGAACATCCTCAATAATGTGCACGACGCGGCGATTCGCCCCAATCGGGACGGTTGACTTGACCACCACAGTGTACTTCTTGCCATCTTGCATGTTTTCGGCCACATCCCGGGCGGCGACTTCGACAGAGGCGGTATCGGCGTTGCCGTCTGCCCGACAAGGGGTGCCCACTGCGATTACAAGCACATCAGCCTCACCAACCGCTGAACTCGCATCGTCGACAAACTCCAGGCGACCGCGAACGTCCGCCATCAGTTCCTGCAGCCCCGGCTCATGGATTGGACAACGCCCAGCTTTGAGAAGAGCAATCTTCGCGGGATCCTTGTCCACTCCAGTCACGTGGTGCCCCAAGTGAGCCAGCATCACACCAGTGGTGAGGCCTACGTAGCCTGTTCCGATGATAACCACCCTCTGCATGTCCACAAGCGCACCTCCCCCAGCAGCGCTCGTGTCTAGCCTGGAGCCCGGCGACTGTCGCCATCCAATAGACGACGCGAGGTCTCGCCGGCGGCGGGCACAGCACTGCAACTTGCCTCATCCTGCGGCTGGCACTGGGAATGACTCCGCCTCCGAATACCACGCCGCACTTGCACACCCTCCCTATCGGTCCCACACCTCCTCCTTCGGCAGGCAGTCTACCAAGCCGAACAAGACCAGTGCATCGTAGGGCCATCTCTTCCGCTACTCTCCCGATCAAAGCCCCGGCGCACTCATCCATGGGCCGTGGGGCTTCCTGCCACAGTAAGGTCAAGAGAGCGGACGAACTCCAAGAGGTCATCACCCTCGAAGAGCACGCTCCTGATTCCTGCCGCCTGAGCCGCCTGAAGGTCAATCTCCGAATCGCCGATCATGACGCTGCGCTCACTATCGACATTCCACTCTCTCAAAGCACGTTGGATCAGACCCGGGGCAGGCTTCCGGCAGGTGCACGCCACCCTGTAGGCGCCAATACCTTCTTGCGGATGGTGAGGGCAGTAGTACACCGCGTCCAGATGTGCACCACGTTCCCTAAGTTCCTCCTGCATCCACCGGCTGAAGGCAAGGAACTCCTCTTCAGTGTAGTACCCGCGGGCGATCCCAGCCTGGTTCGTCACTACTAGCACCAGGTAGCCCCGATCGTTGAGCTCCTTCACCGCCTCAGGCGCTCCCTGGATCCATGAGAACTCCTGCGGACTATGCACATAGCCCCGGTCAGCGTTCAGAACTCCGTCACGGTCGAGAAGGACCGCTGGTTTCCTATGCCACACTGGCAACGCCTGCTCGGCACACCGCAGTGCCTCCGGCACGCCGATGTCCACGAAGAAACCATCGAACGCGCGACCGATCAATCTCCCATCACTTGCCAATCCAGGGAAGAGATCCTGCTCAAGGGAGCAAGGCACACCCGGAAGCCTGCTGAGGACATCCCGATGCAGCGCATATACGCCCCCACTTGCCAACCCTGGGCCTCCTCCTCCCTTCTCGGCGAAGCAAGTGGCCAAGTTGCCCTCCAGGCACACCTGTCCGTAGCGCCCAGTATCTGGGACATGACGTAGAGCCAAAGCGGCCTCTCCTCTGCCCAGTGCCAACGCAAGGTCGAGGTAGTTGATGTCAAAGAGGGTGTCACCATTCACGACAAGAAATGCGTTGTCCAGTTCATTCCTCGCCAATAGGAGAGCCCCTCCTGTTCCCGCAGGGTCTCTTTCAACTGCGTACCGCATTGCGACGCCGAACCTGCTACCCTCACCAAAATGCCCCATGACCTTCCGCGCCAGGTAACCAACAGAGAGCACAACGTCCACAACCCCGTGGCGCCTCAGGTTCCACACGACGTATTCCAGGAACGGCCGCCCCCCGACCGAGAGGAGCGGCTTGGGCGTATCAAGAGTCATGGAACCAAGACGCTTTCCCAGACCTCCAACCAGCACAACGGCCTGTTTCAGCAAAACGCTTCCTCAACCAATTGGCAGATGACGTGGCCTACTAGGATATGCATCTCCTGGATGCGTGGTACGCTGGTTGAGGGAATGCAGAGGCAAAGCTCACATTGATCCTTCAGCTTTCCCCCGTCTGATCCCGTCAATCCGATCACCCTGAACCCACGCTGTCGACCGGCCTGCGCAGCTTGCACGACATTCTGGCTGTTCCCACTCGTGGAGATGGCGATCAGGACGTCACCAGCAGTCCCCAAAGCCAGCACCTGCCGGGCGAACACTTGGTCGAACCCATAGTCGTTTGCGATAGCGGTCACAACCGAGCTGTTCGTGCTGAGTGCCTCTGCAGGAAGAGCACGTCGTTCTTTCAGGAACCGCCCGACCAACTCGCCAGCGATGTGCTGTGCATCTGATGCCGAGCCCCCGTTCCCGCAGAGCATGACTTTCCCACCATTGGCAATAGCTTCCACGATCAACGAGGCGCTTCTCCCAATCTCATCCGCAAGGCTTTGTAGCGCCTCAGTAACGATTGCGTGTTCTTTCACAGCGCGGATGACTGCTTCCGCGGCGAGTCTCCTGACGGGCCTGTTCTCCACGTGCGGCACCCCCCTTCCACGAAGCCCAGGTTAACCGGCTGCGCACCAAGCTGCCGCAACTGATCCTGGACCGCAAACCTTCTCCGGGGATCGCAGAAGAAGAACATGAAGCCCCCTCCGCCAGCCCCGCTGATCTTGCCGCCCAGCGCCCCCGCTTGACGAGCCTCGTGGTAAAGCTTATCTATGAATGGGTTACTAATCCCCTGCGCCATGCGCTTCTTGCTGGCCCATGCAGCGTCAAGCAGACCGCCGAGATCATGCACTCTGCCCAACAGCAGGGCCTCTTTCATGAGAATAGCCATCTCAGCCAGTTCATCCATCGCCCTTACAGAGTCCGCTACCCCTTGGCGGTAGTTTTCCACCTGCTTCTCGATGATCCGCGACGACAGCCGCTGTCCACCAACGTAGGCAAACACGAGGCAGTACTCCAGTTCGCAGATGGTCTCATCGCGCAAGCGCAATGGGTTCACCACCGTCCTGCCTTCGTAGAACTCCAGAAAGTTGAAGCCCCCGAATGCAGCAGCATACTGATCCTGTTTTCCACCCTGTATACCCACTCTGTGCCGTTCGATATCGTACGCAAGTGATGCAAGCTGATAGGAATCCATCGGGAGACGAAGGTACTCGGCCACAACGGCAACCAGAGCCACCGTTATGGCCGAAGATGAGCCCAGACCTGACCCTGGCGGGGCATCGTTGTGCAGCACGATCTCCAGCCCGTCACGCAAGCGGTTCTGCTCTCTGAAATGCTCTAGCACACCTTTTGCCAGATCCAGCTGGCCGTCGTAAACAAAGTCCTCATCCACAGAGTACGACACGCTCGTATCATAGTCTATGCTTCGCACAAGGAGTTTGTCTCCACCAGCAGTCAATGTAGCCCAAGCATACCGGTTTATCGCCGCACTCAAGACAGCGCCGCGGCGCTCATCGCAGTACGGCGGCACGTCTGTGCCTCCGCCACCGAAACTGATGCGCAGCGGTGCTCGAGCACGAATGACCGTTCCCGTACAGCTTCCCGACTGAGTCAAGGAATCCACTCCTTCAGCCATCTTCGTTGCCGCACTCCACTCCGACACCGCGCTAACACATTCTACTGCACTCGTCCTCGTTCATCTATCCACTCCCCACACCACCGCGGGGCGTGGACCTCACCTTGATCATCAGTTTCCTTTCCCCGTAGTAGGTCCGACCTGGAGCACCTACCACTCTTGTCCCCCGCCACTTGTCCGGCGACGTCCCCAACGCAGAGCGGGCCACATCAGACACCCAACGCACGTTGCTCCGGACACCCAGAAAGCGACCAGCTGGAATCGCTGGCCGATGAATTCGATAACCACTTCTTGCTCCCCTGTCTGGTCGATCCGGAATGATGTGATACAGTAGTAAGAAGGATCAGGCTTGTACTCTTTGCCGTTTACGAATGCCCGCCACAACGGGTGGAAGGCATTTGACATCACCAGTGTATACGGAGCATTCGCCGCTATGCTTACCGCATACTTGCAGGCTGAGACTTGCGTGAACTCTACGTTCACAGCACTCCCCAGCGGCACGTCCGGCATGGTCGTCGGAAAGCTCTCAACTGCAAGGTCACCAAGCATCAGGGTTCGAGAAGCTTTCCTCTTGGCCACCTCCAGCCGGATGGACGTGACTTTGCCCCATTCTGGAACACCCCGCGCCTCGGCATAGTCCGTCAGTGGAATGCAGTAGTGCTGCCACTCGGAGGAAGTGTCAATCACCGAGTAGCGCACCCAGCCGCCTTCTTGGCCATCGTCAGAGCCGAAGCCAAGGTAGATGTTGACAATCTCCTCACTACCTACTCCTTTGACGTCAACGGTCAGGAGATCGTACATTCGCCAATCCTCCGGCATCGTGAACTGGCGCGTCAGAAGCGGCCCGCTCCCACTGCGAGTAATACTGATCGGGACCACCGAGTGTCCATCAACGTCCGTAGCCAGGCCCTGATCCAAGGTTCCCACATCTATGGACACATCAGCACCACCGTTCCATAAAGGGATCCCTTCTGCAGACAGCAGCGCCTCCTGCACTGAACCTCGCCCAACACAATCGCCGAGAGCCACCCCCTTCCTCTTGATGACATCCGCAACCGCATGAACTGCGTCCGCTCTCCTTGCTGCAGGAACGACTGCAACAACGTCAAGCGTAGTTCTCCCTGTGGCAACGACAAGCAACTGGTGCCTTCCTTGCTGCAATTGCGCGCTGCCAATCAGCCTCCAAGCGCACGGCTCCCAAGCTTGGCCAGTCGTGATGACACCACTCAGGTATGTCCCGTTGAGTTCGCAGCTAATTGACCCAAGGCCTTCCGTTGCACTCCGTACCCAGATCTCATATTGCTCGGCTTCCGGAACGGACACCCCGAAGCGTAGCGACGACGTGCTGTTTGCCGAGCGTACAGGACCACTCCCATAGACCAATTCACCTCGGAGTTGTCGCTCTGCGTCAACGCTCCAGTCGGCTTGAGCTACCTTCCCCGCATCCAGCAGGATTGCTCCTCCTACCATCAGTTCCATATCATGTGCCGCCGCACCTACAAAGGCTATACACGTGGCTGAGGCTAGAGCCCGCTCCAACTCCTCACTCCCTCCGTGTTGGTATACATCATTAGCCACCACGACATTCCAATTCGGCAACACGACGGAGTCCGAACGCGAGAGGGCTGACAAGGCATTCAGTCCGCCAACAACAACCATGGTCGCCGAAGGGGCGAAGATACGGGGCGTCCAGTAAGGGTTTGCATATAGCCTAGCCGGCACTGCAACCTCGTATACACTTCGAATCGGAACCCGTCCCCATGCCGTAATCTCCTGTTCCCAGCGATCATAGGTGATGATTTGATATGCCTGCGCCGGGCCTTCGTACAGCAGCTCCAAGCAACCCAACTGCTCGAAGAGACTCTGCTGAGCACGCGTGCCGTTGAACTCGCGGCCGAGGATGGAATGGTTCGGTCCACTTGGAGGATAGCCAAGTAGCACGACATACCGCGTGTCCAGAAGTCCTTCCATATGTAAGGTATCTGCTGCTATCCCCCTGCCTAGTAGCCACACCACATGGTTAAGGAGAGTGCGCGTTGGCCCCGGTGGACTTCCCCTCATTGCGGCCCGGAGCGTAAACGTTGGACTCAAGTATCCTAGATCCGTCTGGAGCCATCCGCCCGGTGTGAACATATACGCATACTCATACGGCAGGGTCCATACACGTCCGTATTGATCACCCTTCGGGATTGCCTCGTACGCCGCAATCTCGCCTTCAGGGGGAACCCACGTTAGAAAACCCTTCGTGAACGGGTATGGCGTCAAGAATCCGAGTAGTGCGACAGATGTCGCAACGGCTGTGACAGCCACGAGGGATCGGTGCGCTCTGGTCCTCCTAAGCATCGCGTGCAGCGCCACGCCTACCAGTGCTGCATACGCGAACCATGCCAGCATGAGCCAGCGGTTAGGTTCGTGAAACCGATTAGCCAGCGGGACGTGCCTGTACAGGTACTCATAGGCCTCTCCGAATGGAGGGTACGGCCCCTTCGCGAGGAAGATGGCGAGAAGGGCTACGACGGCCAAGTACTTGACTAGCGGGGAAGCGCGACGGCTTAGGAGGGGAGCAAATGCTATCATCGGGACGAGCATGATAAGCACGTGCATGACTCCGGCCCCCGCCGGGTGAGTGGCAAATGATAGTCCGCCATCCCAGAACATGTAGCTATAAAGAAGCCCGAAGCCGCTGACCGAATCCAACAGAGGAAGGGAGCCACCCTGCACCTGTGATAGGGAGTAGGTGGTGCTTGCATGGGGGCTGCCGACAAGAATCAGGGGGAGCCATATGAACGCTGACATCAGAACTGCTAGTACTGTTGAGAGCAGCAAACGTCTCCACCAGTGTCCCTGGACGTCTTGGTGAGAGAACACAACGACCCAAAGGCAGTACAGCAGGAGAAATGGGCCAACGTACGCGACGGGATCAACTCGAAGCGACAGAAGTAGTACGAAAACTACAGCAAGACCTACCACCGACCTACGGTCGGATCGCTTCAGGATGCCATCTACCGCCATGATCCCCAACGGTATCAGGAGATACGCCAGCATGTAGTCGTAGTGCCCATTCGCCAGGTGTGAGAGCGCCCACGGGTTGAGCAGGTACACGACGCCTGCGACTAGCGCAGCCACTCGGCTTCTTGACACCCGGAACACGAAGACGTACATGGAGACAGGGATCATCAGACACATCAGCAAGAAGAAGACCCTTGCAGTCAGTGCAGCATCGCCAATGACTCGGTTCATCGCAGGCAGGACGATCTGGAAGAAGCCCAACGGCACGGGATACCCTGTCGACATGTCCTCCCACACCACCCCGAACTGCGCATCTGTGGCGAAGTAGGCTGTGGGGTAATGCTGCGCAAAGGCATCCCATCCTGCCGGGAATCCGTCCTCCCATACCATGTTACGGCAACAGATCAGCACCAATGTCAGGTATAGAAGCAAGACCACGGAGTGGGTCAGCCACTTTCGCATAGACGTCTTCCTATCCGTCACATCGACCTTGCATTCCCTGCAAGCCGCTCGAGCAACGCAAGGGATTTGCCCGCTGCGGTGTCCCATGAGAATCCCCGCGCATGCCCGACACCCCGCGCTCCCATATACTGCCTGAGATCCGCGTTCCCAAGCAAGCTGCGGATCTTCTCGACAAGCGAAGCTGGGTTGTCATGGTCTGCCAGGAGTCCTGTCTCTCCGTCGACGAGGGTTTCCAGACCTGGTATTCTGTATGCGACAACCGGCGTCCCGCAGGCATTTGCCTCTATTGCCGTCAAGGAGAACCCCTCCATAAGCGAGGGGTTCACAAACACCCAACTCCTCCTGTACAGCTCACGTTTCTCGTCCTCGTTCACAAGGCCCACGAACCGCGCATCAGGCTCAGCCCCAATCAGCCGGACAAGCGCCTTCTCGCGTCCGCCACCCTTTCCGGCAATCACGAGCTCCAGGTTCGGGAATTCCCTTTTGAGGACGAAGAAGCTCTCCACCAGGTGCTCTACCCTCTTCCTCCCATCTGCGAAAGACCCCACGAAGAATAGCAGCGGCTTAGGAGCTCTTTCGCCAGGGGTGAAGTAGCTCGTGTCCACGCTCGAATGAACCACCGTGACGTTGTTTGCTGGTATGCCTCGCGCAGCTAGTTGTCGTGCATGGAAATGGCTGCTGGTGAGAAAGGGAGTGCGCCCATAGACAAGGGGAAGGGCCCTTTCAAATATGTAGCCAATTGACCCCTTCACGGGGCCCATCGCCCGTATGTACAGTGCACCCAGTAGGTGATGAGAGAAGACCACTAGTGGGCGCCTCACGTACAATGGTGTCTGCAGAGGAAATGAGAGGAGGTTCTCAACAACAGCATCCGCCCAGTCCGCTTGTGCCCGATATAGCCTACGCATTGTCGGGATCGAATCATAGAGGCTACCGAAACGCGTTATCTCGACACCATCAATGACTTCCTCCTTTGGGAGGCTCATCGGTCTGTGGGATGCCAGTACTCTCACGCTGCATCCTGCTTCAACCCAACGTTTGGCATGCTCCTGCAGCGTGCGCCCTGCCCCGAAACAGACTGCTTGGTCTGAGCAAGCCCCTTGTGCCAGAACCAGGATCCTCACCTCAGATCTCCCTCCCATCGATAGACGCGCTTGCTCTGTCGATGCAATGGCAGCGCACCAGCAGATGCCTCCTCCGCTTTCTCTCCAGCACCGCAGTGGACCCCACGGCCCAGTGCGACGCCTAGCCAATAGCGCACGACTGCCAGCCAGTCAGACGGCCAGACGTTCATCCTATCTTCTCAACCTCCACTCCGTTGAAGTCCAGTGTTCCTCGTCCACCCGCCAGGCCATAGACACGGAATTCCACGACTACCGCATCCTCGGTAGAGAAGACGAGGTCGAAACGCCTCTTTGTGCTCCCGCCTCGGATGTCCGGGATCTCAACGTCAACCGTTGCCAACTCGACCGTCCCCCAGCTGCTAGTCACCGCCAAACGCAACTCGCTGGGCTGCTGGAGCTCAAGTGCATCCGGCAGGTATGTTAGGTCAAACTCAACACTGTAGATGCCGCCGGGCAGGGACACATATGGCCCATAGACGAGTAGCCCTTCTCCAAGAGCCAGGTTTACCCCCCCATCCACTCTATCCCTCGGGCTGGCGTTGGCTCTAGGAATGCTCTTGAAACGCTGCGCATCGAAGTACGCTACGGACGAGTCTATGCGGTACACGTCCGCGTCTTCTCCCCGATAGACCAGTTCGAGTCCCTGGGCGGCGACGACGGTTGCAGCAGCATTGTGCAGAATGACTTCGTCCACCCCGAACCAATGCAGCCGGGCTGGCACCGTCGGGTCGGTGAGGTCTTCGAGCCCAACCTTCATCAAGTAAGAATGCGACAAGTAAGGGGCGCCGTTGAAGAGCGCCTTTCCATGCAAGCGTTGGTTCAGGAACGCCTCGTACGTGTCCCACGTCGTCGTCCCCGCCTCAGAAGACTCAGGCTGCACACTGAGGGGATACTCTGCCACCACCCGAACGTCGGCCTGATCTCGCAACCAGTAGTACACGGCCTCATACTGCCCGGTGTTCTGAACATTCACTGGAGGCATGTCCGCATACTCAAAGCAGATTGCCAGTGCGAAGACGGCGGTTACAGCAAGCCGCACCCCTCGTTTCCGCGACTTGGACAGTAACCAGGATAGTCCAACACCGCTTAGCACAGCAAGGGCTGTGATTGGCAGGCCGCCAAAGCGGGCATATGTCCGAACCCATGGCACCAACTGTCTCAGGACAGTCTGCGGCATTGGAAGACTGGCACCCAAGACACTCAGAGTGGGAGGCATCGAGAGAGCCACACCTGTGAACAGCGTAGCGATGAGAAAAACGCCCAAGTTCCGGCTACTCGATGTCCCTCGCTTGAGCATCGAGAACGCCCCCATGGAGCCAAGCAGTATCACCGAGTAGCCCAAGAATAGTGACTGAAGGTGCGGGAACGCTGTCCGGGTTCCATTCTGAAGAAGGCTTTTGGCAGGGCCTGCCAGTATGGGGTGGGTGGACGTCGGCAGGAGATAAGCCCACGGCTGAGCGGAATACTCAACAACCTGTGTGTAGGACCTGAAGAAGAAGCTCGGGACGTCCTGCCCGAGCTCTATCAGTGGGACGAACGCCAGAGATCCGCCAACCAGCGACAGAAGAAGCGCAAGAGCCGCGATCCCCGAATTCCGGAGCCAGCGCGAGTCCCTGTGGATGAGATCGGAGGCGCAACGGACGCACACGTACATGACCAGCATGATTGCCGCATAGGCTCCGTAATACGGCTCGATGAGAAAGCATACGGCGCCCGCGGCACCCAGACCGATGGACCGGAAGAGGCCGGGATGGTCATGGAACCAAAGCAGCGCTAGCAGAAAGAGCGCCAGACACTCAATGAACGCCATTCCGAAGTAGTGTTGCGTCACCGCCAACCGGAACGGCGAGATCATAAACACGAGTCCCCCGACGAACGCCGCAAGGCGGTCCCGCACAATCCAGTACACTACCATATGCATGAGTAGCGCTGACATGATGAGACTCATCAGAACCCTCAAGTTGATCGCGACGTTCTCGTTCGAAAGGTTAGAAAGCCACCACACAGGGTATGTATTCAGCCACCCATCGGGCGTCAGCTTGACGTACGGGCCGAAGTTGTAGTCAGCCGATCTCCCGTAGGGGAAGTCCACCAGATCAGTATGCCCTGGGTTCTCGCCTGTCTGCGCCGCGTGCCGAAGACACCAAATCCCCCACAGTGTACCGATCAGATCGGAGCGCTGCGCGTAGATTCCAGTTGACATGGTCAAGACAAGTGGCCACGTGACCAGCAGTGCCACCAACATGTACAAAAGAAGACTACCCGCGCACCCCTTCCAGTTGCGTTCCCCCCGTCTCTCCCTCTCCAGCATCATTGCTTCGGCTCTTCTCCGTCTGTCACGCTCGTCTTCTTGGCTGATGAGGATCTCTTGGCCCTGTATTCCGCCAAGCGGGCTACGCTTCCGCAGTGCCTAGCACACCGTTTCGTGCAGAAGCCTCAGTTTCGCCCCAAGCTGGAAGTCGATGCTCCTAGGCCGAAAGCGCCCCATGCCCGCCTCTGGGAACATCGTCAACTCCCCGAAGTACACCTCCTGCTCGGAGAGATAAAGGTCCACCCGGATCACATCGAAAGGAGCCGCTAACGCCTCCGCTATGCCTACGGCGCGCTCATACATTGCAGGCTTCTCCATGCCAGGTCCCGCGGGGAACGCCATATGCTCGGCATCCAGCCGGTGGAACCCACGGTCATAGAGGTTCCTCTTGTGGCCCGAGAATCGGTCGAAGTCAACCACGAGGAGCTCCACTCGACCGTGGATGCAGAAGAACTTGAAATCTAGGGGCACTTGTTGAGCCCCGAAGTCGAGGAGTTCCTCTATGACTAGGAGTCTTGGCAGTTGATGATAGACCCACTCCCGACATCTCCAGGAGTAGTCCGTAGATAGCCAGTCGTGGGCTTTCCGCCTCACTATCTCATAGTCTGCCTTGTCCTTGTCCAACACGATGCACGTCATGCCGCTCCCATGGTTCGCTTTGAGGGCGAATGCCTGAGGCAAAGCCATCCAGGCACTCGGCGAAAGGTCCGTCCCAATCCACAATTGCGGCACCAAACGGCACTCTGGCACATGCTCGCGCACGTAGTCTCGAACCTTCACACGATCAGCAACCAGAGCACGAAGCGGACTGCGGTCGTACAGCTTCAACCAAGTGAGTTTCTCGTAGAAGCTACGCGGGTGCCTCAAGTGCGGCCAGTACCCTGCCTTCAAAAGGAACAGGAGCTGAGTGAAGACTATGTCAGGGAGCACTCTGGCAGGGAGGACCAGGAAATCCTTGACTGGCGTCTCCCGCCTCATCAGGACCTCGGTACTCCCCCTATGCCATCGACTCGTAGGCCGCATGCAGCACCCCCCTACCCACGCGCACATCTTCCAACGCGCGCGATAGCTCCCTTCCCCCCCTGCGGACATCTGCGAGGCACTCGGCGACACCGTGTAGGCGATCTCAATGCAGGCCGCACGGGTCTACCTCGACGAGTGGCTCCAGACTTCCACTCTGTGACCGAGTCGGATCCTAGGAGGAACGCCGAGCTTGCTGCAACAGGCCTCGTTCGCCCACGCAAGCCGCGCTGCATCTCGCCCCATCCTGGCTCGCGCATGATCGCTACTCGACTTCCCACACGCCTAGGCGTCGACAGCGACCTGATCGGCCCCAGTACGGACGCCACGTGCCAGTTGATCTCGCCCGTGGCCGAGCTACCGCCTACTGCGTGCGAACCTCCACGAAGCGAACTCGCCAATCGCATTGCTCCTCCGTTCCGCCCAGCTAGGGTACCGATCGAGTCCTACGATCCTTCGTCCCGCGCGGGGCGTGGTTCCTGACAGTCCCGAGCGGCTGAATCGTTTCCGGCAATCTCGTACAACATGCGTTCAAATGCCGGTACCACAACAGACACATCGTACTTGTCGATGACGGACTGGCGCGCGGCTGCAGCCTGAGCGAGATACTCCTCCGGGCGTCTCGCCCAGAGATCCGCCATCTGCATGACTTTCGACGTGAATTCCTCAGTGCTTGCTGCAAACAAGAGCGGCAGCTGTACTTTGTGTGCCGGAATTGGAGTCGTGAGAACTGGGGTCCCGCACGCGCACGACTCCATGATCACGCGACTGAACATGTCCGCCCTCGAGGGATAGACTGTCAGGTGTGCCTGTGAGTAAGCTGCCGCCAATGCCTCCCCAGTTATGTAGCCCAGCCCAGACACCCCCCCCACACTCTCGGCACCACCCGCCGCCCAGAACTCCATCGGCAGGTTGCGGCTCTTCAGTTCGCGGCTCACATCCAGGAACGTGTCCCAGCCCTTCTCGCGATCCCGCTGACCTACAAAGAGGATGGTGAATGGGTCACGCTTACCCGCCACTGGACGCCACTCATGCGTATCGATCCAATTTGGGATGCGGTATGTGTGGCGGTGTGGCACTGACACGGAGTCGTTGAGAAGCCGCACGGCATCATACCCCGCGAGATCCCATCGACCCGCCATCCGGTACACCGCGGTCCGCAGGTTCCATAGGTAGTGAATGCTCGCGACATGCATCCCCGCAATCATTGGACAACTCTGGGCGATGAAGAGCCGAAACATCGGCTGGTAAGCCGCGTACGCGATATCTCCACGGGCGGGAATGCGCCACGATTCCGAGTAGCTAATCCCCTCTCCGAGGAGTTCCCGCAGTTTCGCATCCTGGACTCGCACGCCCTTGTGTGTATAAGGAAGCGCGCAGATTCCAACCTTGTGCCCCCTTGCACTGAGTGCACGTGCGGCCAGCACCATAGACTGTTCCTGTCCACCCCAGTACCGCAAGCTCACGGGGTTCAGGATGTCTACACGCAACGCTCTCTTGTCCATGCCAGCCACTGCTCCTTGCGATCCTATCGAGGCCCAACTGATTGATCTATGCCTCGCCCAATGACTCCGAAAAGCGAGTGGAGAAGGAGGTCAATTCTCCAAGTGCAGACTCAGTTCACGGCACCCGCCTCGTGCAATCCGTCAGGCTCACTGCTGCCTGCCCGCAATCACTGACCTCCGAGCCACCAGAAGCGCGCCCATACAGACGCCAACGCCAGCCCACATAGCGGTAACTACAGCGGCAACTCCCCTCAGGCTGCCATGGAGAAGTGCAATACCTATCCCCTCGCCCAAGACACCCACGGCAAGGACCAACACTGATTCCGTGCGCTCACGTGCGAGATCGTAGAGTACAATCGTGTAGCTCAGACTGCGAAAGAGCATGCCGATAGACATCAAGCCTACAAGCCCTGCGCTCTCACTATAGGCCCCTCCGAAGAAGACAGAGACCACGAAGCCCGGAAAGAGATTGAGCCCCAATGCACCGAGTCCAGCCAGGAGGCCGACGTAGATCAGCGTGTCCCTGAGCAATCGCTCGCTGCCAGCGCCCTTCCCACTACTCACCAAGGCCGCCACCTTCGGGAACATCACAGCAACGATGGATATCGCACCGAAGTACACCGCTCTGGCAACGGTCATCGCTGCAACATAGTGCCCCGCAGCCACACTATCCGTGAACAGTCGCCTGACAAGAATCACATCTAGATTATTCAGTAGCGCTAGGAACAGGAAAGCCAAGAACGCATATAGCGAGTACGTCGATACACCCTGCACATCCCTGCTCGAAGACCGCTGCCATAGCACGTCACGCAGGAAGCACGTACTCACGAGGAGACTGACGCCCGCACCGACAGCAACAGCGGCCAGAGCTCCTGTCACTGAGAAGCCCACTGCCACTAGTGCAATCCCGGAAGCCAGCTTCGCCACGTAGGCAACAGTCTGTGCAGCCCCAAGCCGGGCAAACCGTTGCAGGCCACTCAAGCTGCCCTCTAGTGCCGGCGACAGTAGCTGAAGGAAGAACAGTGGCCCCAGAATGAGTGCCGGGGCAACATTCGTGAGCCTCAGTAGGTGGCCTATGCCGCCACTCGCTGCAAGCAGCCCAAATAGGCCGATACCGGAGACAATGACGACCCGCAGCGTCAAGTGACGAATCGCGTAACCTAGCCCCTCGGAACGCCCTGCTGCGACCGTCTTCGAGGTGAACTTCATCAATAGTGTTCGGATCGTTTCGGCAGGGACGGCGAACACGGTAGCAAGGGAGGTGAGGGCACCGAGCACGCCGAAGTCCGCCGGGCCCAGCATCCTGCCCATGGCAAGCTGGTAGCAGTAGTTCAGAACATTGCAGAGCAGTCCTGCCGTGACAACGATCGCGCCGTGCTTCAATAGAGCGTCATTGCGCTGGAGCAACCGCTTCACTGCGAGAATCGAGTACGTCACCGTGCTCTCCCACGCCCGGGCAATTGGTCTCCCAGCATCGACAGGGCTAGCGCTGCTCCGCAAGGGCACGACTCGGGAGCATCTCGACCTCAACTGCCCCGGCCGCACTCTGCTGCCTGCGACCACCGCCGAATCTCACCAAGAGGAGTGCCCAGAACATGGGCAGCACTTCGCATGTAAGTCTGAACTTGGAGCCGGCGGCGTGTTCCCACGTGATACTCTTTTCTACGATCGAGTACCCCGCTAGCTTCGCCTCCCAGAGAAGGCTCACGTCGAACGCGAAGTTGCAGGGCAGGACACGGTCGACGATCTTCCGAGCACATTCCGCTGGAAGCGCTTTGGCCCCCGCCTGGGTGTCTTTGACCTGCAGACCGAGTACCCCCCGCACGAGGAGATTCCAGCCGCGACTCGCCACACATCGCACGAACGGCTGAGCTCGTCGACATTGCGTGTCATCAAGGTACTTCGACCCGATAGCGACGTTACCCTTCTCGGCTTCCCGCATGATTCCGAGCATAGTGGCCGGGTCGATAGCTCCGTCTGCATCTGTGAACCCAATGACATCCGTTCCCCGCGCTGCCCGAAAGCCCTGTAGCACCGCGGTACCCTTGTTGGCCTGCGGAATCGAGAGCAGGCGCACCTCAGCCATGGCGTTGAGGTCACAGGCGACATGCTGGACTGCCCCATTCGTGTTGTCGGTGCAACCATTCGCAACAACAACAAACTCGAATGTCCGGTCAGTGCCCTGCAGTGCTCTGGCCCATTCCGCGTGGTACAGCTCCAGGGTCGACCTGATCCGAAACTCCTCGTTGTACGCTGGGAAGACAAGCGTGTAGTGCGGTCTTTGCTCCTGCATTGCTGCGCAGCCTCCCGTCCCACACGTCCGGAGAATCTCGGCGGAGCACTGAGCCTCTGTCAAGATCCAGAGAAACCCATGCCCAGCACACCCGAGGCGCGAAGGGGACAGCCCGACCGAACGAAGATTCCTGAGATGCGCTTGAAGAAGTACCGCGTCTCGATCAGGCTGCCCCTTGTTTCCCCTGCCCTCAAACCCCTCGGCTTTGCCCCCTACGTTCCCGCGATGCGCCTCCGGCTAGGATGTCGACACCGGGAACAGACCGGGCATGAGTATCCTGAGAGTCGCAGCCGGCAGCAGCTTGCTGAGGTCGTTGTAGAGCGCCGTCAGCCGGGGTAGATCGGTCCCCGCCGGAAGCGGGACAGTCTGAATGAGCGTGCGCACATAGCCAAGCAGAACCGCCACAAGCTCCGCTCCCGTGATTGACTCCGAAGCACTGCCGGCGACCATCACGTTATTCCGTTGGGCAATAGCGAGCTTCTCTCCTTCCGACACGCCGAAGAGCGACTCAAGCAGGCTTGGGCGCAGACCTAGCACCGTGTACATGAACACCGCTAGCTCTCCCTTTGTGACGCACGCGCCAGCTACCGCCAACTGCGCAGAACTCCCGGGAACGATCGCATCCAGGATCGGATCCACCTGTGCCTTGGTGAGACAGGTAGCCGGGAGCAGCTTCTGCACCTCGGCCACCACGTCGATGCCACCCGCTTGCCCGAACGCAGACACCGACATCACGAGCACCACGATGGTCCCTGCGATGATGCACGCCAACCTTGCCTTCATGTTCCGTTCCTCCCTTGCGTTTCTCCTCTACTCTTTGCGACCCATCAGGGTCGCCACTTGGGGCTAGATTTCACGAACGTGCCCCCACCTAGCTTGCTTCACCACCTCGCCCCTTCGCCAGGGGGGAGTGGTGCCCGCTCCAGCAGCTTCAATTGGTCGCCTACCTCCATCCCGTGACTACGCTTTCGGATGTCGGAACCATCGGAGCACCGTGGCTCGTACCCGCGATGTGATCCGGACTTCGACCAAACCTATCTTCTGGAATCGCCCCTACGCTAGTGCGGCACGATCCGCACAAGGCACGCCTACACTCCGTACCGCTCCTTCTGCTTACCTTGCGATCGTCCACGAATCTAGCCTATGCGCAATCACCATCGGATTACAAGGCCAGACTGGACGGATCTTCAAGCTATTATAGGAGCCAATATCCTGGAAGACGTATGGAGACGATTGCGACGCCGTTCAGGCCAGTACGCTTCATCCACGAGCCGCTCATGGAAGAATCTGCATCTCTCGAACCCAGCGCACACCGGCCGTTAGCGTCTGCGCAAGCGGTCCCCACCTCGCGCCATGTAGAGTGCTGCCCGAGAGGACGGCCAAGTGCACTCGAATCGAATCCTTCACCGGGCATCTGGTGAGATGGTCACGCGCAACTTGACCGTTAAGTCCTTAGTCTCGTGTCGACCGTGCCGTGTATTCGTTGCACGTACATCCTATGTGCCGTCCCGCCTACCAGTTGTGCTATAGTCCCCTGTTGCCAAGATGAAGCGTTCCCTGTTTCCGATCCACTCAGTTGTCGGCGAGAACACTATGCAAGGAAGATGAAAGGCTTCGCGCCCCTAACAGCGGGAAAGACATCATCCCCTAAGCGTTTGCCACGCTTGGATGCCGCTGCCGCCTGTTGGCTGAGATGGGCTCCATCTGTAGACTCGCCGCCATCGTTGTCTGCAAACCACAATGAAGATCTGGAATCGGCAAGAGGATGAGGGTTGGCCGGACCCCGTAGGGCCGCGGGCGCTCGGGCGTCTGGTGCCTGGTCGCCGAAGACTGCGGCCGCCCTCCCGAGAGTGCGTGCTCGACGGGGGCGAGCTTCTCTACCGCGGCATTTTCGAAGAGGCCCCCATCGGACTCTACATCACCACAGCGGACGGAACGATCATCAATGCCAACGCAGAGCTGGCACGGATGCTTGGACACCCTAGTAGGCAGATGCTTCTCGGGACGAGCGTAGCGGAGATCTACGCTGATCGTCACGATCGGGAGCGCACGATCGACGCTCTCGGGCAGCTCGGCGCCATGCACCGGTCAGAAGTGGAACTCCGCACGCGCTCCGGCGCGATCATCCGGGCTCTCGACACGTGCTGTGTTGTTCGGGACGAGAGAGGCACGCCCCTCTACTACCAAGGCTGCATGCAGGATGTCACCGAGGCCAGAAGGCTCGAGGACCAGCTTCGCCACATGGCTCGCCACGACCCGCTGACCGGCGTCTACAATCGCCACGCGTTGGCCGAGATTCTCGTGGCGGAGGCGACTCGATCGAGGCGCTACGGCCATCCGATCGGGATGCTGATGGTTGACGTGGACCGATTCAAGGAATTCAACGACCGGTTCGGCCACGAGATTGGCGACGACGTCCTGAAGAGCGTTGCCGGCCTGATCATGCGGTGTGTTCGAGACTCCGATGTTGTCGTGCGATACGGCGGCGACGAGTTCCTCGTCCTCCTCGTCGAGACAGACGGGCAGGCGGTTAGGGTGAAGGAACGGATCGAATGCGAGATGGCAGTCGAGTTCGGTGACTCGCGCTATGGTGCACCCGTCACGGTCTCCATTGGCGCCGTGCACTGGTCTCCCAAGGAGGGGGAGTCGATCGGCACCTTGCTCGGCCGAGCCGACAAGGCCATGTACACCGAAAAGGCCGGGAAGCTGCCCGGTTGAGAGACTTAGGAAGCGCCCGCTGGCGGCGGAGCCGCATACTCGCCCCGATACGCCGGCGGAAGCAGGGCTGCGAGCTTGTACATGATCTCGTTCGTCAGGTCTTGCCTGACCGTCTGCGTTACACGCCCCTCGACGGAGAGATGAAACGGCTCCCCCACGACGATGTGGAACGGCGTTCGCCGCAGGCGACGCGCGTGGTGCTTCACCGCCTCTCCTCCGTAGAATGCGAGCGGCAGAATCGGAGCCCCGCTGCGCAGCGCGAGCGTCACAACCCCGGAGTGGCCGTGCTGCAGGCGCCCATGACCGCTCCTTGTGCCCTCAGGAGCCACGACGAGGATACCCCCGTCGCGCAGGAAGTCGAGGCACCTCCGGAGCGCCGCAAGATCGGGCTCGCCCCGCTTGACGGGAATGGCACCCCATAGGTCGAACAGCCACGCAAGGAGCGGGTTGCCCCACGCCTCCGCTTTGGCCAGCCCTACCACACGGCGCGGCCGCAGCCGCGAGTGCAGGACAGGGATCTCGAGGAAGCTGACGTGATTCGTGACGAGGATCAGCGGGCCGGTCGCCGGCACTCTCGTCATCTGCGCGTCGTCGACGCGACAGAGAAGCGCCACGAGGCCGCTCTCCGCGAGATTCACGAGCCGGCTCGCGAGACTCACGGCGTACCCGTCTCCGAACCTACGATGATGTCGATCTGCTTCGCCAGGAGTTCGACGTCGAGGCGCTCGCCGGCCATGCAGAGCGTCTCCCCGTCCGCGTGCGCCGGCAGCGTCCCTTCCTCGGCGGTGATCGTGACGCGCCGCGCCCGCTCCGTGGTGATCGCGGGATGCGTGCCCTGCGTGCCTTTCATGAATCGAGGCATGAGCCCGAGAACCGCTCGTCGGCTGATCTGCGCCGCAATGCAGAGGTCGAGCAGGCCGTCGTCCGGGCATCCTTCCGGCGCCATCAGGAACCCGCCCCCCATTCGACGGCCGTTCATGATCGACACCATCAGCGCGCGTTGCGTAATCGCTCGTCCATCCAGCTCAATGCGGACGAGGGGCGCTCGGAAGTAGAGGAACATCGCCCTCAGGGCCCCGACGAGGTAGGCCATGAACCCGTGCACGTGCTTCAGCTTCTGAGCCTCGAAGCCGACGACGGTGTCGAAGCCGATCCCGATGCCGTTGCCGAAGTACCTGCCCCCGGGGAAGTCGCCGCCGACGGCGCGGCCCACGTCGATTGTGCGCACGTGTCCCGCCGCCAGGGAGCGGCAGCCTGCATTCAGCTCCCGCGGAACCCCGACGCCGAAGGCGAAGTCGTTGCCTCGCCCGACGCACAGGACACCCATCGCGGCACAGCGCCCGTCGGCCGCCTTCGCCTCCATGAGTCCGTTCAGGACCTCATTCGCCGTCCCGTCCCCCCCGACAGCGACGACGACATCGAATCCTTCGGCCGACGCCCGTCGAGCCAGCTCCGCGGCGTGCCACGGGCGCTCGGTGCGGATCCATTCGTAGTCGAGGCCCGCAGCCTGAAGCGCCTTCTCAACGCTGGGAATCGTTCGTTCCCCTGCGCCACGGCCGGAAACCGGGTTCACAATGACGTAGTGCCGCTTCATCGCTTCCACATCCTCCCTTGTCGCGTCCGTGAGCGCCACGCCTCGCCAAGAAGCACGTCGCCGGTAACAGCTGCGCGTTGGCCCAAGCCCGCCATCGCGGCGCGGCCAAGGCGCTCGTGCGATTCTACGCCAACGATGCCGGAGTGGCCCACACGCCGCCTCACGGGCGATCTCCGGCGGAAGCCACACGACTATCTCGACGTGCCGTCGACACGAACGCCGTCGGCTCCACCCAGGGCCTACCGATCGAGGCTGAAGCTTCCCTCCGCGAAGATCTCGAGGCAGGCCGCCGCCGCTCCCTCGTCATGGACGGCTCCCCGCCCACGAACGATCTCGTCCAACGCACCCTGAATCCCGATGGCGGCGCGGTATGGGCGGTGCGACGCCATCGCTTCGACCGTGTCCGCCACCGCGAGGATGCGTGACTCGAAAAGGAGCCCTTCGCCGCGATGGATAAGTCAAACCAGCGCCGGCCGCCGGGAAGGTCGAGCGCGTACATCGCTCCACGATGCGATCCGTGCTGCGCGGCCTCTTCCAGCGCATCGAGAATCGCTCGTGCCGGCTCGGGGGGAATTACTTCGGCCATCGGCTTCCCGAGGAACGCGGCGGGCGGCGCGTAGAGCCGCTCGGGGGTTGGTGCGTGGTACTTGTGGATGCGACCTTCGGCGTCAACCTCGAACACGAGATCCGGAAACGCGGCCAGCGTCGCGTGAAGGTCCGCGTGCGCCTCCTGGAGAGCCTTCTCGGCCGACTTGCGTTCGGTGATGTCGCGCGACGTGCCCCACCCGCACACGAGGCGGCCGCGCTTCACAACGCCCGCGACGTTGTTGAGCGTCCACACGGTCTGGCCTTCGCGCTTCTGCGTCATGACTTCGACGTCGGCGAACCGGTACCCCGTGCGGACGGATTCCGCCACGCAACGGATCTTGTCCTCGTCCGTTCCCGCAAGCAGGCGCCCGAGGGGGACTCCGACCAGTTCCTCGGAGTTCTCGAACCCGTACAGCCGTGCAAACGCACGATTGCAGAACCCCAGGCGCGCGCGCGCCAGAATGGCCTCCGCCTGTTCGCGCTCAGGAAGCTTGGTTGAGACCGACGGCCTGACGTCGTAGCGCCAGACCCCGTCGGTCGTCAGCTCAAGGAACTGCTCGTACGCGGCCGACTCGACACTCGCAGGGACAGACGACACGGGCTCCCGAGTCGCCTCAAGTGATCCCTTCGCGGCGCGCGGCGCGGGTGCTTTCGCGCCTCCCCCTCCGCTGGGCTTCTTCGTCCCTGGCACTCTCGACCTCCTCCGTCGGTCACGAAGACAAGGGCGGGCTGGCCCTTCGCGATCGCGTGCTCCACGCAGGACCGCCACCGACTGCCCGGCAGCCGTGCCCCTCATCTCGTGACGGGTCGCGGATCGTCGCGGA
>Ga0315278_10000929_pt1 | contig 25329 bp, 28 predicted proteins | sample YL17G06_0_MG_FD_203880 | JGI IMG/M metagenome (GOLD analysis project Ga0315278, IMG submission 203880) | Sediment microbial communities from Yellowstone Lake, YNP, Wyoming, USA - YL17G06_0 | ecosystem: Environmental > Aquatic > Freshwater > Lake > Sediment | place: USA: Wyoming | collected... | reverse complement strand
CAGGACCCCTCTCTAGCATCGACCGCATCCCCGGTCGCCCCTGCGTGGTCGGGCCTGCAGCGTGCACGGTCCCTGCCCCGAGATACTCCGCATGAACCACCTCCGGACGTTCGTCGCCTTCGCCCTGTGCTCGCTTGGCGCACTGCAGGTCGCACACGCCGCGGTGTCCTCGCCGCCCCCGGCTGACCTCAGCGACATCAAGGCGAAGATGAATGCGTCGCAGACCGGCGACCCGGAGCAGAAGCCCGGCGCGATGGTCTATCGCGAGCACTGCTCGCAGTGCCATGAGGGCCAGGCGCCAAAGGCTCCGGTCAAGGTCTTTCTCAACATGATGTCGCCGGAGGCGATCTACGACGCGCTGTCGCTTGGAATCATGCGGCCGATGGCGGTCAAACTGAGCGACGAGCAGATGCATCACGTGGCCGAGTACCTGTCGGGCAGCCCGGTCGGCATGCCGAGGACGCCGGTCGCAGCGACGTGCAGCGGCGACGCCGCGAACTTCGATCGCGCGCAAGTGCCGACGATCCAGGGCTGGGGCCAGACGCCGGACAACGATCACTTCGTCGCTGCAGACATCGCCAAGCTCACTGCGGCAGACGTGCCGAAGCTCAAGCTGAAGTGGGCTGTGGCATTCCCGAACACGGTGCGCATGCGCTCGCGCCCGACTTTAGCGTATGGCGCCCTCTACACGGGATCGCAGGACGGCACGGTCTACGCAATGGATGCGAAGACCGGCTGCATCCGCTGGACGTTCAAGACGACCGCAGAAGTGCGTACACCGGTGATGGTGCAGTCGACCGCCGACGCGGGCAGCGCGACTCCGCTGGCCTTCTTCGGCGACCTGATCGGTCGCGTGTATGCCGTCGATGCGTTCACGGGCAAGGAAGTCTGGAGGGTGAAGGCGGACGAGCACCCGAGCGCAACCATCACGGGTTCACCCGTCTATCACGACGGCGCGCTGTACGTGCCGGTGTCGTCGCTCGAAGAGGCGATGGCTGATCCGAAATACCCGTGCTGCACGTTCCGCGGCAGCATGCTCGCGCTCGACGCGCGCACCGGCAAGATGCTGTGGAAGACGTACACGATCAACGACAAGCCGAAGAAGGTCGGCCAGTCGAAGATCGGCACGCCGGTGTGGTCGCCCTCCGGCGCCGCGATCTGGAACACGCCCACGCTCGACCCGAAGCGCGGCGTCCTGTACGCAGGCACGGGCAACAACTACACCGGACCCGCGAACGATCGCAGCAATGCCGTGATCGCCTTCGACCTGAAGACCGGCAAGGTTCGCTGGTCGTGGCAGGTGGTGCCGGGCGACGCGTGGAACGTCGGCTGCATGATCGGGCTCGACACGTGTCCCGAGCCGGCCGGTCCGGACTTCGACATCGGCTCCGGCACGATGCTCGTCAAGCTGCCGGATGGCTCCGATCGAATTTTCGTCGGCCTCAAGAGTGGCCAGGCGCTCGCGCTCGATCCGGACGATCCGCAGAAGGGAATGTTGTGGACGAACCGCGTCGGCCGTGGCTCGATCCAGGGCGGCATCCAATTCGGCATGGCGTACGACGGCAAGCGGCTTTACGTGCCGATCGCCGACATGAAATTCTCGATGGACAAGTCTTCCGCGGAGCGCGAGAAAGAGGCCGGCCCCTTGCGACCGGGCCTGTATGCGCTCGATCCGGTGACCGGTAGACTGATCTGGAAAAGCACTCCAGACGATGTCTGCTATGGCCGCCAGTACTGCGACCCCGGCATCCTCGCCTCGATCGTCGGGATTCCCGGCGTGATCTTCGCCGGCCACATGGACGGCCGTGTGCGCGCGTACGACACCGAAGACGGCAAGGTGCTCTGGAGCTTTGACACCTCGCAACCGTTGCCGACGCTTTCGGGCAAACCTGGCCTCGGTGGCACCATTGGTGGCGGCGGCCCGGTCGTGCACGACGGCATGGTGTACGTAAACTCCGGCTACGGGGCGTACTTCCACATGCCGGGCAACGTGCTGGCCGCGTTTTCCGTCAACGGCCAGTGAACAGGCAAGCTGCCACTGCTCGCACAGCTGCGCGCCAAGACATTGCGGCTGCGCGTCGAAATGATCCGCATCGAATGTCGATGCCATGGGCGTGCTTACGGGCAGGCACCCAGACCACCGAGTGCCTACCTCCCGGGGTGCGACACGCGGTCGATCTCGGCTAAAAAACTGTGGCGACGGCTGGGCTGACCTGCGTCGCGAGGTAGATCAGCGTACGGTACTGCAGTGCCGCCGCCCCCTCGCCTCGCAACGTGTTCTACAAGGCAGTCCGGGGTTCGCTCAGCGCATTACGCACCGATTCGTCGCGAACCAGTTCAGTGAAGCGAATTTCAAAGGCCTTGGCTGCGCCCCAGGCGTTTGCCGACTCGAACCCAGCACCGAGAACCTCTTCGCCTTTCGTAGTGCTCTTAGCCAGTATCTTGCCCTGCTGATCGTAAATGCTCAGCGTCATGTCATAAAGAACTTTCATCCGCGCCATTACGTCAGTCTTCCACTCGACGACTCGAAGCTCCATTTTGCGTGGTGCCGGGTCATTTGGCGCAACCGCAGAAAAGCCTTGGCGCTCGAGAGCGCTCACGATCGCAGTTCGCATTTCCCCTGCGAGCGGCCCGCCGGTCGCTGTGTGCACATCGAAGGGATTGCCGAATCCACCTCGCTGCAGACCGACGAAGTCGCTCCCCTTGTCGCCGTTCAAAACATAGGGGCGAACATCCACGACATCAACGGCAATCTTTCCCGAGCCACTGACCGGCAAACCCTGTATCGAGCTGCGGTAATCATACCGGTTGCCAACCGCGCACCCGCCAAGTGCGAGTGCTACCACTGCGATAATCAGTGACCGTGAACTGCGCAAACTAAGCTTGTTCATAAACATAGCGACGCCCCTGCTGCTTTAGAGTCCAGGATGTACTATCACCGAGGGCCGAATAGCTCATTCAGTGCGGTGTCTACGACGTCCGCATGAGTCTTACCCATGGCCTTCAAGGAACTCTGAGTTGACTGCCCGAAGCCAACAACGGATTGGTCCGCTGCGTCCCTGACCTCGATCCTGAGGTCGTACAGGTACATGCGCATGTCCCACATCCAGCGGTCGGTGTAGTTTACGACGTACTTGTATTCAGGCTTCCGCTCTGCGGCCGTACCCGCTTTCGCTTGCAAACCACGAGCCTGCATTCGCTCGGCGATGGTAGCGGCGAGATTTCGATCGTCCTTGGCATGCCGTTCGACGAAATATGTACTCTGTTTCGCAACTTCCGTCGGCAGTGTAAGTTGGCCCGATGTGGTACCAATACATCCGCTGATCGCAATTGCAAAAAGCGCAGCCAAAGCGGCACGTGATAAATCCATGATTTTACTGTTCACTCCTGACTGCAATGTTCGGGCAATGAGCGGTCGAACTAGACCACAGGCGGTCCGCTATCGCATCGGTGTTTGTAGCTAGTTGAACCGCCGCGCGCCGATGACTTCAACTCTCTGGCTCGTAGCCGGCAGATCCAAAATGCTATGCGGACCGTCTCGCCAGTCCGAGCATCGAGGACGGCTCTGAAAGTTACATGCTCTTCATTTGGCAGAGCGAACTCAATCCTTGACTAACTGCAAGCAGATCAAGGCCGTCGACGCGGCTAGCTTGGAGATGTCAGTGATTTCCAGTATAGAGACTGGGTAAAACGGCGCTTAGTCTTGTCGCAGCGCAATACGCAAAAGGCGAACCTCGGGACAATCAAATAGGGGAGTAAGTTGAATGAAATGTCCACTTTGCCTCTTGGCGTCGGGACTGCTGCTCGCTGCGTCACCCGCCTACGCCACGGATCCAGGTTTCTACATTGGTGCCGGCGCAGGCCAGGTCAATACCCAGATAGACGACGTATTCGGCACGAACTTCAACTTTGACGAAAATGATTTCGGATTCAAGCTGTTCGGCGGTTACAGATTCTTCCCCTGGCTCAGCGTCGAGGGCATTTATCTGGACGGAGGACGTCCCGAGATCAAGGACACGATGGGCAGCGAGTCCGCAAGCCTTAGCATCGAAGTGCAGAGTCTCGTCGCTGCCGCGGTCTTTTCCCTCCCGATCGGCGACACCTTCGAATTATTCCTCAAGCCGGGTTTCGCATATTGGGATTCGGAGACATCCTTCAGTTTCAGCTCACCTAGCGTCAACGAGAAATTCAGCGAAGGAGACAATGGCGGTGCGTTCTTCATCGGTGGAGGCGCAGGCTGGAATAACGGCAACGCCGGCCTCAGACTTGAATACGAATGGTTTGACGTGGCTCCGAAATATGACAGCAACACGAACGAATTCGACGATGAGCTCGACGCTTCGGCGGGCTTCCTGTCACTGAGCGTGGTGTATCGCTTTCAATAGCGAGCTACTGCGACAGCAAAAACGGGGGCTTCGGGCCCCTGTTTTTCGTTGGACCCGCCGCGCTGAACACGTCGCCCGTACGTGAGGCAACGGGAGGTGGCCGTAACATTCTGCCCAACGTAAGCTCACGGCTGATCCGGTCCTGCGCGGATGCCTCAGGTGCACGAAGCCAAATGACAGCCTCGCCAACGGGTTCTTCTGCCTTTTCTGTGCCGGTCGACCATCCGGCAATGCCAGGTCACTTTCCTGATAACCCCGTTGTTCCTGGCGTGTTGATTCTGGAACACGTACTGCGCGCCTATGAAGCCTCGCAGCAGAGGCCAATGCCCCCGCGCCGCTTCACCAGCGTCAAATTCCTGCAGTCGCTGCGGCCCGGGGAGATCGCGGACATCGTGTTTGACGTCAAGCCGGGCAAAGTATCCTTCAGTGTCTTCAGGAACGGAATGCTGCTTGTCAAAGGAGCATTTGACAGCGGGGGCGGCACTGCATCATGACGATGGACTGGCTGCAGAGACCGGAAGGTGGCAGTGCACTGGCGCTGCGCACCCTGAAATCACTGGCTTTGACACTCGGCCGGTCCGTCTCTCGCCTGATGCTAGTCCCGATCACGATTTACTTCCTGCTGCGTCGAGCACCCGAACGACGCGCATCCCATGCATTCCTCGCGCGAGTATTGGGCCGCGACCCGACATGGCTGGAGATTGCCAGACACTTCCACGCATTCGCAGGAGTCACCCTCGACCGGTTGTTCTTCCTGACAAACAGTCTGTGGCGCTTCGACATCCGATTTGATGGCTTGGAAGAACTGCATCGAGCCATGGACATTGGCCGAGGGGTGCTGTTGATCGGCGCACACGTCGGCAGTTTCGACGCATTGCGTGCAGCGAGTACTTACCGCCCAGACGTGACCGTTCGTGTTGTTCTGGACGCCGACCACAGCCCGGCACTTTCCGCAATCCTGAGGGAACTCAACCCGGAAATGGCAGCGGGCATCATCAACCCACGGCAGGACGGCACGGCTGTTGCGTTGGAAATCGGCGCCGCCCTGAACGCAGGTTCGCTGGTCACGATGCTGGCGGATCGAGGCCGCCCTGGAAACGTAACGACGACTGTAGATTTTCTTGGAAGCCGCGCCGATTTCCCAACGGCACCGTGGCAGATCGCTGCAGCGCTCCATGTGCCGGTGGTGCTGTGTGCCGGCCTGTATCGCGGCGACAACAGGTACGATCTACACTTCGAACTGGTTGCTGCAGCGCTGCACATTGACCGCAGCCAGCGCAAGCAACAGCTAAATGTGATCGTGCAAGACTTCGCGAATCGATTGGAAGCCCTCGTACGAGCCGCCCCATACAACTGGTTCAATTTCTATGACTTCTGGAACGTACCACCCGATAGCAGCAAGCCTGTTGCTATTGATGTCGGGCACCAGTCTGGCGACTGACCTCGACACCGGTTCGCTGCTGCAAAAGCTGGCGCGCCCAGCACCGGAATCGACGTCGTTCGTCGAAGTTCGGTACTCATCGATGTTGACCGAGCCAATCGTCGCATCCGGCGAGCTTGAACACCGCACGGATGGTGCCCTCGTACGTCGCGTCATCTCACCCTACGCCGAGACCACGGTCCTCGCAGGCGAAACGGTATTGCTCGAGCGCGAAGGGAGCAAGCCAAGACAATTCTCCCTCGATCGCGCTCCCGAACTGCGCGGCATGCTCGCGAGCTTCGGAGCCCTTCTTGAGGGCAACCGCGAAATGATCGAGCGGCATTTTTCAGTGACGACGACCGGCAACGACGCAGGCTGGGAAATGCAACTGACGCCGCGAGATCGGAAGCTCAAGGCGCGAATCGCGCTGATCCGGGTGAACGGCGTTGAAGGCAACCCAAGGTGCTTCACGATGGTCGAGCCTGATGGTGACGCAAGCCTGATGGCCCTGGGAATTCAAAATCGTTCGGCCCTGCCCGCTTCACTGGACCGACAGTCTCTGCAGGCCTGGTGCACCGACCGTACGAAGGTGGTAGCCAAATGACGCCGGGGCGAAAGGGTCTGCTCCTCGCTGCATGGCTTGCCACAGTAGCTGCACTCGGCTGGGTCGTGGACCGTGAACTGGTTGTGGGCTCCGACCTGCGACTGTTCATGCCTGCCCCACGCACGCCCCAGGAGAAGCTGATCCTGGAGGAGATCGGGGAGGGCCCCGCCTCCCGGATGCTGCTTTTGTCAATTTCCGGAGCGCAGCCAAGTGCCGCCGCCGAAACATCGCGGGCACTCGTGGCGGAACTGCGACAGGACGGCGAGTTCCGCTGGGTTGCCAATGGCGAGAGCAACCTAGATGCGATTCCCGAGAAGCTGTTTGCCTACCGATACCTGTTGTCCTCGACGCTCGATCATTCACGATTGGATTCCACGTTTTTGACGGCGCAACTCAAGGAGCGGCTGCACGACATGACTTCACCGGCAGCGGGGCTCGTGGAATCCCTGCTGACGCGGGACCCAACCCTTGAGTTGCTGAACGTCGTGGAAACCTGGCAACCGCCAATGCAGCCACAGACCTTGCATGATGTCTGGTTCGACAAGGCAGGCAGCCAGGCGTTGCTCGTGGCGGAAACCGGAGCGGCGGGCTTCGATCCGCAAGGTCAACGCCGGGCTGCTGACGCCCTCAAGCGTGCCTTTGAGAAGGCTCGGACCGACCCCGCGCTTGAACTCATCGTCAGCGGACCAGGCGCTTTCTCTGTGCTGATGAAAGACCGAACGCAGGGTGAAGCGCAATGGCTTGGCGGGCTTGCGACGATCGGCATGATCGCACTGCTTCTCGTCGCCTATCGCAGCGTCTACGTGCTCATCCTGGGCCTGCTGCCACTCGTCAGCGCAGGACTCGCCGGGCTCGCCGCCGTCAGCACCTTCTTTGGCGCGGTGCACGGAATAACGCTCGCATTTGGCTTCACCCTGATCGGCGTGGCGCAGGACTACCCGATGCACCTGTTCAGCCACCAGCACGGCGGCCTGGACCCCAGGGACAATGCCCGCGCGCTGTGGCCGACACTTGCCACGGGTGTCGCGAGCACCTGCATCGCGTACCTCGCGTTCCTGTTTTCCGGGGTCGGCGGCCTCGCGCAGCTGTCGGTCTTCACCGTGGCGGGCCTCGCCGTTGCGGGACTTACGACACGATTCTTGCTGCCGCCGTTAATGCAGGTGAAAACGCGCGACGCCGCAGACTCGGCGTTGCTCGGATGGATATGGGAATCGATTGCGCTGTTGCCGAGACCGCTGTGGCTGGGAGTTGCGGTAGCGGCTTGTTCCATCGGAATACTGCTGATCTCCTCTCGTCCATTGTGGCAAGACGCGCTCGGAGGACTGACCCCCGTACCCGCTCCGCTCATCGAGCGCGACTCGACACTGCGCCGGGAGTTGGGAGCCCCCGATGTCCGGTACATGCTTGTAATCCAGGCCAATGACGCGCAGAGCGTACTGGTTCGAGCTGCGGCCATCGACCCGGAACTTGCCGCGCTAGTGGCTCGCGGCGCCCTGGACGGCTACGACCACGCCGCGCGCTACCTCCCGACACTCGAGCAACAGGAGCATCGCAGAGCGAACCTGCCATCTACGCGGGTTCTCGAGGAATCACTGGCCACTGCATTGCGCGCGACCCCCTTCCGGCCGGGCATCTTCTTGCCATTCGTGGCCGATGTGGAACGGGCACGAAACCTGCCGGCACTGGGCCCGGAGGATCTGGCCGGAACACCGATGGAAGCGCGGGTGAACAGCCTGCTACTCGACCGGGACGGCCACTGGACGGGTCTCGTCACATTGACCGGACTCCGCGACCCTGCTGCGCTTGGCAGTCTCGACGCCGACTTTCCTGATGTAACTCTGCTGGACCTCAAGCAGGCCACGGAAAGCCTGGTGGCACACCAGCGCACGCGAATACTGTACTGTCTCGCTGCATCGGCTGTCCTGCTCGTTCTCGTGGTCGCCTTCGCTTTACGCGATGCGACACGCGTGCGTCGTGTGCTTGCACCAATGGCCCTTACGACACTGGTCGTGCTGGCCGGGCTACATGCAGCCGGCGTGTCACTGACCCTCTTCCACTTGATCGCACTGGTTCTCGCTGCCGGGCTGGGGCTCGACTATGCACTGTTCTTTGAACACGCAGCGGATGAACCGGCCGAGCAACGTCGCACCCTGCACGCGGTGTTGGTCTGCTCAACCTCCACGCTGATGGTCTTCGCCTTGCTGGCGCTGTCCAGCCTCCCGGTTCTTCGTGACATTGGGTTGACGGTGTCAGCCGGCGTCATCAGCAATTTTTTGCTGGCCCTGCTGCTCACTCGACCGCAGGGCCGCACGTCATGATCGACAGTGCAGTGGCCAGCCTGATTCCGCACACCGGCGCCATGTCGCTTCTCGAGCGCGTGGTCGGCTGGGACGATGCCAGCGTGACGTTGACCACCACCACGCACCGCAATCCCGCCCATCCTCTTGCCGATAGCGGCCGCCTGCGGTCAATCCATCTGTGCGAGTACGGCGCGCAAGCCATGGCTGTGCACGGTGGACTCAGGGCGCAGGCGCGCGGAGAACGGGTGCAGCCCGGAATGCTGGTATCACTGAAGGATGTCGCACTCCACTGCGACTATATTCATGAACTGGAAGGCGAGCTATTGATCGAGGCGCGCCAACTGCACTGCAATGACACGGCGTGGCAGTATGAGTTTCGCGCATCACACGCGGGCCGACTATTGGCCCACGGCCGCGCGATCATCTCCCTCGCATCGGGAGCCTGAGCATCGCCTTTACCGGCGAATGGAGTTCGGCATCGCCGCTTCCAGACAACTCGCCCTGACAAACAGCATGCCAGGTCCTTCTTCTGCAGGCAGATCAGCGAGCAACGCCAGGATCCGACGAGCGTCCAGATCGGCGTGCTCCGCACGCGACGTCGTGACGATCTCACGGGCAAGTCGCCGCAGTTGCAGCGCACCCTGTCGAATGCGCGCCTTGAAAGCTTCGTCGTCCAGCGAATCGCGCAGACCCCGATTGAGTTCGGAAAACCAGTCGAGCCGAACCTGGTCGAGGAGCACGGGGGAATTTCGACGCGTACTGCACGCCGACCACTCGCGCAGGTAGTCCTGCATCGCGAAGTTCAGGGCCTTGCTGCCGTTCAGTTCTTCCCTCAGACGCGACAGTATCGGGAGGTCCGTGAGCCGTCGCTGGAAGAAAACCTGACACAGCACGCCCCAGTAGTAGGTGTAGTCCCAGATTACTTTTACTGGCAGCACTTCCGGGTCGCCAAACATCGCGTATTGGTCGCGGTACAGAGACATCGTGCTGTCGCAGAACGACATGAAGAACGAATCGTAGATGCGCGCGTACGACGTAACCGGCTCGCCGGCACGATCATGAGCGACGAGTTCGGTGATGTAGGTGTTGGCGATCGCAATGAAATCGCTGCCTGGAGAATAGAACGGGTCGAGGAAAGCCCCCGCCTCTCCCGTCAACGCCCAACGCGCGCCGGAAAAAACCTTTTTGCACCCATACGAGAAGTGCTTGAGGCAGGCGAAGTCCTGCAGCAGGGCGCGCTTCGAATCGAGATCGTCCGCAAGCCGTGGCTGGAATTCGCGCAGCCAATCCATGGCGCGGCTGAAACTGTTGATCCTGGCAAGGGGATGAATGCGCCCATCCGCAACGATGCCGACCGAGTGCGAACCCGACGACAGCGGAATCAACCAGACCCAGTAGCCCTCACCGACGAGGTGGTTGGTCGAAAGCCAGCGACTCGGTGGGTCGCAGCGCTCGAGCCACTGCTTGTCATCGGACCACTGATTCACATCGATGCGGGCGCCAATGCGGAACCATGCGCTGTTCACAGCGTGGTCATTCTCTACTGCCAGGCCAAGTTGGCGCTTCAGCAACCCGGCTCTCCCGGATGCGTCGACGACCCAGCGCGCCTCAACCTCGAATGACTGGCCAGCCCCTTCGCAGCGCACCCTATGTGCACCCTCGCCTTCCGCAAGGTCGATTCCACGCACCGTAATGCCATCGCGAAACTCGATACCGGACTCGAGTACGCGCTCTCCCAGGAAGTTCTCGAAAATGCCACGATCGATCTGATAACCGGGCGTCGGCAAGAACGTGCTTGCACCCAACTCCAGTACCGATTCAATATCGCGGCGGCGCTCGGAAAAAAAGAAACGAAAACCGTACTTCTTCAGCTGGCAATTGTCGAGGTGGTCTTGCAGGCCAAGAACCGTATCGAAATAGTTTGCAGCAATCTCGACCGATGATTCCCCAACCTTGTGCGCCGACTTCGGCACCGGATGCTTCGTTCGCTCGAGCACGACAATGCCGATATCCGCAAAGCGCTGCCGCAATTGCAGTGACAGCGTGAGGCCGGCAAGCCCCCCACCTACGATGACCACATCGGTTTTCATCGAGCCTGTCGCTACCGGCACGCCGTGGCTATTGCGGATCGTAACCTGTCGGTCCGCCGATCGCCTGCACGTAGTTCGTCTGGAGGTACTGGTTCATCAGCAGCACGATTCGGTGGAGCATGTCCTTGTCCTGGGCACCGATCGTCCACGCCCCGCTCATCGCGGCTGCACGCTGATAGAACTCCGGCTCCGCGAGCACGGTGCCGCTCGGTCGCTCGACGAGCTTTACCTTGATGACGACGTATGAGTCGCCTGCAAGGGCGCCCGCCCAGAAACGTGCGCCGCCACTCACGACTTTGAGCTTTTCGATCCGTGGCTCGATGCTCATCGTCTGTCCACGCATGCTGGCTTCGGCTTCCTTATTCCATTGCGCGACGATGGCGCCGGTCTCAGTCGTCATGAACCCCTGAATTTTTGCCTGCGCTTTTTCCTTGCCCTCGTCGCCGACGTAGGGCGGGCCCATGGCGAGAGGCGCCAGTTCGTACTTGTCGTAGCCAGCCAGAACATTCACCGGCGGCGGATTCTGTGGCTCGCTCCAGGCAGTCATGCAAATTGAAAGCAGCACTGTCGCAACGATTCGTCTTTTCATGATCGACTCCCATCGCAACGTCGTTGAAAATTGAGTTCCAGCTCGAGCAAACAGGTCGGACTGAGGCCAACGTGCAAAATGCTCGGTCGCGCAATCGCGATCGCTTCGAAGAAGGGCAGACATGAAGCCATGGCGTTGCCGAAGACCAGTTCTTCATTGCGTGCCTGGGGCAGCGTCCGCTCCGTACCCCGCATCGTTCGCCAGCGGATTCGCGCGATGGTGGCAGGGCCGGGTTCCGGCGACAGGACCAGCCCGGCGCCGACGATTCCCCGACTTGGCTGCATGGCAGCCAAAGGCCCGCACGCCTCGATGTCGTACGCGACGAGCAAGGTCGGCTTGCCGCTTGCCTCGGACTGCACCAGGGCTTCCAGCAGGCCCTCGCCGAACGAATCGATACTGGCGGAAAGCGCTGTATACGACTCCCGGCAACCGCAGCCGATCGTCCAATACCCAGCCGCCGCATTGAGCACGGAATTGTGGAACCGGGTCGGCGACATCAGCGTCGGCGTGCCGACGAGGGTCTCACTCATGTAGTGATTGATAACGAGGTCGCCGTGCGTGGTGGCGAATACGCTTGTCAGTTCGCTCGGCCTGACGCCGGCGCTTTCGCACGCGCGGGCCGCCACCTCGAGGGCGATCGATACCGAGTCGGGCGCGCGTCGTCGCTCATTCGGAGCGAGCATCCCCGGTGCAGGCCGCGGCGCCACCTCGAACGGAGCCTCGCGATCGCCGCGGAGGATGGGCGCCGCCACTGACCACCCTGGAATGCGTGGCGCCCAAAGTGCGAGGCCCTGCAGGAACGCCGTGTGAGACGCCATACGGACTTCAATCATTTCGATCCCGGCCGAAGAGCAGCGAACAATTGCTGCCCCCGAATCCAAACGAGTTACTGAGTGCCACTCTGATGTCGGCGGGTACGTTCTGGAGTCGCACTTGAGGGCCGCACGATGGATCCAGCTCAGCGGTATTGAGCGTACCAGGAGCAAGCCCGGTTTCCATCGCAATGAATGTGATCACCGCTTCAACGATGCCAGCAGCACCCAGCGTGTGACCGGTCCAACCCTTCGTCGAACTTGCAAGCGTCGTCGCTGGGAACAGATCGGCGACCAGGCGCGCCTCAACTTCGTCGTTCTTCGGAGTCGCCGTTCCATGCAGGTTGACGTAGTCGACCTCGGCCGGCTCGAACCCACCCGATCGCAGTGCCGACTCGATCGCCAGGCGCGCGCCCAAACCGTCCGGGTGCGGTGAAGACATGTGGTGAGCATCGCTTGTCTCGCCATATCCGAGCAGCCACGGCCCACTGCACCCGTCGCGCTCGAGCAAGGCGAATCCACCCGCCTCGCCAATGCTTATGCCACGCCTGGCAACATCGAACGGTCGGCACGGCTCGGGGGAGACCAGCTCCAGCGAATTGAACCCGAACAACACGCTTCCGCACAGTGAGTCGACACCACCGACGACCACGGCATCCGCGAGACCAAGCCGCATCAACCGCTCGGCTTGGCAGAATGCTTTTGCGCTGGACGAGCAAGCCGTACCGACCGTGACAGCGATGCCCTCGAGTCCGAGCGCCTCGCGGACGAAATCCCCCAGCGAATGCGGGGTGTGCACGATCGGGCGCCGCAGGTCCTCCGGGTACTGCCCGTCTGGCAGCAATCGTCTGTAGGCTTCTTCCGTGGCGCCGATGCTCGACGTCGACGTCCCGAGCACGAGTGCCACGCGGTCGGCCCCGTAGCGCTCCCGTGCAGCCTGTGCGCGACGAATGAATCCATCGCACTGCAGGGCCAGCCAAGCCAACCTGTTATTGCGGCAGTCCCAATCTGCCAGTGACCGGGGCAGATCTACGACTTCGAGACCTGCAACTCGACCGACGAAAGTCGCCATTGGTGCATCGGCAAAGTCGTTCGGATGCAGCCCACTGCGGCGTTCGCGCAGGGCGGTTGTCAGTTCGGCAACGCCGCTGCCAGCGGCGCTGGCGATAGAAAAAGCCGTGACACGAATGGGTTGCATCATAAAGACACTGGCCTCGTGACGACTCGCAACGTCGGCGAAATCAGACTGCGCGGGATGCCGCAGGGGTGGTGACCGCCCATGGTATGGGCCGTCTTGGCAACCGCATGACAGGGGAAACCGGGCTGCATCCATTCAACACGGATCACCGCAGTGATGGCAGATAGCGTCTATTGCGGCTTTTCCAGGTCCATCTCGGCCGACTGCAACTGCAAACTGATGTCACCAACCAGGTTATTGACCCACTTCAGGTAATTCCCGTGGATGCGTGGCACCCCTTTCTTGACTGTGTAATCAAGATTTTGACTCTCGAGGTACCGGATCTTGATCGACCTGGTATCGTAGTTGATACCAACCTTGGCGACATGCGTCCGCAGATGCAACGTCGCCTCCATGTAGCCGGGATCCTGGCGAGTGACGATCCAGCCGCGTTGCGCCACGCCGAGGCGAATGGACTTGGCAACAACCTTGTCGGTAAGGCCTGGCGGCACCGAGATCGACGGTGGATCGACGAGCACTTCTGACGCGGTCGCGTTCCCCGCGACCAGCGCCAGCACCGGAATCGTCCAGAGCCAGAAGGCCTTGATAGCTGAAACTCGCATATAACCTCCCTAACCGCTCGCGGATGACTCCCGCTGACCGCAATCTGCCTAGGACACCTGTGCGACGCGCTTACGATCGACGTAATCCGACAAGGTCCGCAGCGACGCGAAAATCTGCTTATTGTCTTCGTCGTCAGCCTTGAGTTGAACACCGTAGCGCTTCGAAATTTCCAGCGCCAACTCGAGCGCGTCAATTGAATCGAGACCCAGCCCCGCCCCGAACAGCGGTGCATCCGGAGCGATCGACGCGGGCTCGACGCTTTCGAGATTGAGCGCGGCAACGATCAATTCGGCAAGTTCAAGTTGTTCTTTAGTCTGGAATTCGGCCATTTTTTCGTCGTCCTGCCAGCTCTGATTGAGCGCTGTCCGTAGCGGTAACGAGTGTATCATGCGTGTTGCGGCCGCCGAGAAGGACCCCGTGGTAAGTACTCAACCATCCTCGCCCCCACCGCCACCTCAGCAGTGCGACGTCATCGTCGCGGGGGGCGGGCCAGCAGGGTGTACCGTGGCTGGGCTGCTGTCTCTGCGAGGCTGGTCGGTCACCCTGCTCGAAAAGGACCGCCACCCACGGTTCCACATCGGTGAATCCTTGTTGCCGATGAATCTGCCGATCCTGCAGCGGCTTGGCCTGCTGGAAGCGGTGGAACGGATCGGGGTGCGCAAGGCGGGCGCTGATTTTCCTGCCCCGACGCCCGACGGTTACAACGTGTTTCGGTTTCGACGGGCGCTGGACGCATCATGGCCGTACGCGTATCAGGTCCGTCGTGACGAATTCGACAAGCTGCTGTTCGATCACGCAACATTGAATGGGGTTCATTCATTCCAGGGACACCGCGTGATCTCGGTCAATCTTGCGGACACGGCGGTCTCCGCAAAGGTCCAGTCCGACGACGGTCGCGTCTTCGATTGCACGGCTCGCTATTTCGTCGACGCGACTGGCCGCGATACCTTGCTCGGCAATCACCTCCGCCTGAAACGCAAGAGCTCCCGGCACCAGAGCGCGGCGTTGTTCGCACATTTTCACGGCGTCGAGCGTCGCCCAGGACCGGACGCCGGCAACATCAGCATCTACCGCTTTCAACACGGCTGGGTCTGGGTAATTCCGCTGCGCAACGGCGTGACTAGCGTCGGTGCCGTGTGCTGGCCCGACTATCTGAAACAGCGACGTTCCGAAAACAAGGAATTCCTGCTGCAGACGCTGCGCTCAATCCCCCAGCTCCGGCAACGGATGGAGCACGCGGAAATGGCTGGAAATCTGCACGCCACAGGCAACTATTCCTATGCGTGCAGCCGCATGGTGGGGCCGCGCTGGATCATGACAGGCGACTCGTACGCATTCGTCGATCCCATTTTTTCCAGTGGAGTTTATCTCGCCATGCACTCGGCCGAGTCCGCCGCCCGCGTCATCGACGGCGCCCTGCGCGAGCCGGCAAGCGCGCGAAAGCTGCAACGCTCTTACGAACGTGAGATCAAGCGTGGGCTGCGGATTTTTTCGTGGTTCATATACCGGTTCACGTCGCCAGCGATGCGTCGGCTTTTCGCCGACCCGCGCAATGACCTGCAGATCGAACAGGCGATGATTTCGATGCTTGCAGGCGACATATACCGCGACAATGGTGTGCTCTGGCGCCTCAGGATCTTCAAGCTGATCTACCTGACGACAGCGCTTGGCGGCCTCCGGGAGCAAGCCCGGGCGTTCCGTCTTCGGCGCCGCCAGGCGCGAGCAGGATTCGACGGCGGTACGACCAGCCAGGACAGCGCGTGACATGCCGGTGGATCCGGGCAGGAACACGACCCTCCGCGCAACGTATACGACGCTTCCGCTGCCACAGCGCCTCGACGACGACGTTCTGACCGCCCTCGTATTCGGCGAGAGTACCCCCTGCCCTGCCGACCCGCGCTGTCTGCGGATCGACCTGAAGCCACTGCCCGATGCCCCATGGAGCGAGGTCTGGCGCGGGCGCGGTCCGGTGCGCACTCACACGGCCGGACCGATTCGCTACGTGGAAGATGGCGATCATTTCGCGGGCTGGATCAGCCTCGATGAAGACCGCTTTGACGGCCTCGCCGAGACCACTGCAGCAGCCTACGCGGGATTGCTGGCACTGCACGCGGAGCTGCCATATCGAAACATCTGGCGATTGTGGAATTTCGTCACCGCTATCAACGACGGCGAAGGCGACGACGAGCGCTACCGCCAGTTCTGCTTGGGCCGTGCACGCGCCTTCGCCGCCTCGCGCGTCCGCAGCCCGGTCAATGGCTACCCCGCCGCTTCGGCGATTGGCAAGCAGCACGGCCCGCGATCACTGCAGGTGTGCTGGTTTGCCGGCCGCGAACCCGGCATCGCCGTCGAGAACCCGCGCCAGTTCAGCGCATACCATTACCCACGGCAGTACGGCCCCGCTGCGCCGAGTTTCTCGAGGGCGACAGTGGTCCCCGGCCCGCTGGTGCTGGTGTCCGGGACGGCGAGCATTCTTGGACACCGGTCCATGCATCCCGGCGATCTCGAGTCGCAACTGCGTGAAACGCTGAATAACCTTGATGCGGTACTCGACCGCGCCCACGCCGTGGCGCCTGCTGCGGACGCACGCGAGGGTCAGGAGAGCCTCATCAAGGTCTATGTGCGTTACGAGGAACATGCGCCGAGCGTGGAGCGAGGCCTGCGGCAACACGTCGGTGATCACGTCCCCATCCTGATCCTGGCGGGGGACATTTGCCGTCAGGACCTGCTGCTCGAAATCGAGGTCGTGCAAGGCGGCGGCACCTGCCAACCTTGAAACGACCCGCAGCCTTAACGCCGCAGGGCCGCGAGCAACTTGTCCCGCGGTAGCTTGCCAACCTCATTGCGCGGAAGCTTCGACACGAATACGAGCGGACGCGGCAGGAACACGGGGTCCATTGCGGTCGCCAGCGTAGCGGTCAATTGCGCTTCCGTAAGCCCTTCGGCCACCACCAGAGCCGCGAGACGCTTGACTATGTCGTCACTGCCGAAACCCGGCTGAAACACGACGGCATCGGACACACCTGGGACGGACAACATTCGGCGCGTCAGGTCGGCAAGGGACGCGCGCTTCCCGCCGACCTCCACCATGTCCGTATTGCGGCGACTTACAATGAATCGACCGTCGGTCTCGATTCGCGCGACATCCTGCAGCAGCACGCTCTGGGCCAACCACGGCGCACTGACCCTGGTGCAATCGTCCTCGGGCAACAGCATGACGCCAGGATACGGCTGCCACGCAGTCTCTCTCGCAGTCAGGCGCGACGCAATCACACAGGTCTCCGTTGAACCGAAGAACTCCAGCAGCGTGGTGCCGAAGCGTCGTTCAACTTCCCGTGCGAGTTCCCGTGCAAGTGGCGCAGTAGCGGAAACGACCGCCGCAACCGACGGCAGTTCGATTCCGGATTCAACCAGAGTCCGCAGGTGAACTGGCGTCGTCACCAGCACACGCGGCTCCGGAAGATCCTGCAGTGCTGCGCTGATGTCCGCCGGGTAAAATGGGCAATCGCCATGAATGCCCATGTCGCCCAGCAGCGGCATCAGCACCGACATTTCCATGCCGTACATATGCTGCGAAGGGACGGTTGCCACGATCCATGGCAACGCGCCACGATGGGACGAGGCCACGACCTCCCGTAAACGTGCACAGTTCAACCGCGCGGAGGCCGCGAAGCTACCCCAGGTTTTCGGGTTGGCCTTTGGACGACCGGTGCTGCCGGACGTGTAGCCGATGGCCACGACTCGCTCTGCAGGAATGGCCGGGACTTCGTACCGTGCACCGGCTTCGACACGGGACCGCGCGACCATGTCGTCGTCGAGCCGGTAACACCCCGGGATCTCTTGCATGACCTCGACAAGAACGTCCGGCGCACGCGATGGCGGCATCAGGCAGACCTGTCCACGCATCAGCAACGCAAGGAAACCGATGAGGAAGTTCTCGCGGTGCTCGCACAAATTGAGCGCCGCCGGCATGGACGGCAGGCTCTCCGCAAGTGCGCCAGCGCGGCGCAACAACTGACGGGAATCGAGCATGTCGGAACCCGTCAGGGTGAACGGCCGTTCAGACCCCAGCAGGCTCAATGGCGTCGGCGCGTCGGCTGCAGAATTCTGCGAGCGGACATCCGTTACGAAACGAGGCTTCATGCGCCCCCCCTGCCTCACCCTTGCCAGCGCCGGAAAATCAGCGAGGTATTCACTCCCCCGAAGGCGAAATTGTTGTTCATCACGTACTCGACTTGCAGGTTGCGTCCGGTGCCCACGACGTAGTCGAGATTGCCGCAGCGCGGGTCCACGTTGTCGAGGTTCACTGTCGGTGCAAACCAGCCGGCGCGCATCATCTGGATGCTGAACATCGATTCGAGTGCGCCACAGGCGCCCAGCGTATGTCCGAGGTAGCTCTTTTGCGAACTCAGCGGCATGCGCGATCCGAACAGCGCCGCCGTAGCGCGCGTCTCGGCAATGTCGCCCTGCTCGGTTGCAGTGCCATGCCCGTTCACGTAACCGACTGCCGCCGGATCGAGGCTCGCACAACGGAGCGCCAATTCCATCACGATCCGCATCGTCTCCTCTTCCGGACGCGTGACGTGCGCACCGTCGGAATTCGTAGCGAAACCGACAACCTCGGCGTAGACGCGGGCACCCCGCGCCTGAGCGTGCCCCAACTCCTCGACCACCAGCATGCCGCCCCCCTCACCGACCACCAGTCCGTCACGATCGCGGTCGTAGGGCCGGGGCGTCGTGCTCGGCTCGTCGTTGCGACGACTCGTGGCGTACAGCATGTCGAATGCCATCGCTTCGCTGGGGCAGAGTTCCTCGGCTCCGCCACCCAGCATGACGTCCTGGTAGCCGTGTTTGATCGCTTCGTAAGCGAAGCCGACACCTTGACTGCCGGAAGTGCATGCCGTCGAGGTCGGGATGATCCGGCCACGCAGGCCGAAAAAAATGCCCACGTTCGCGCCGGTCGTGTGCGGCATCATTCGCACATAGGAGTTGGCGTTCAAGTTCGGCGCATCACCCGTCAGCAGCATTTGCGCGAAATCGCTGATGTCCGGCGTGCTGCCGATGGATGAACCGCAGGCGACTCCCATCCGGCCTGAGCGCACCACCGGATCACCCAGCAGACCCGCATCGGTCAGCGCGAGTTCGGCCGCACGTACCGCCAGTTGTGAGACGCGGCCCATGCTGCGCAACTGCTTGCGGCTCCAGTGGGCGGGAGGCTCAAAATCGTCGACAGGGACCGCAAGCCGAGTGTTGAGGTCGCGGTACTTGTCCCAGGCGGGCATCCGGCGCGAAGCGTTCCTGCATTGCCGCAGGCCTGCCTCGATCGTCGGCCAGTCGGACCCGAGGGCACAGATACCGGACAGTCCCGTCACAACGACTCGGCGCATCAGCAGAGCCCGCCATTTACGGCAATGACCTGCCGCGTAACGTACGACGCGCCCGGCGACACCAGGAAAGACACGACGGCAGCCACTTCGTCCGTGGTGCCCACGCGCTGCGCCGGGATGGCCTTGAGAATTTCCTCGACGGGCACGTGTCTGTCGACCATGTCAGTCTCGATCAGTCCGGGCGCCACGCAGTTGACTGTGATTGCGCGCTTGGCGAGTTCCACGGCGAGGGCCTTCGTCGCCCCGATGACGCCGGCCTTGGCTGCGCTGTAGTTCACCTGCCCCCGGTTTCCGACCAGTCCCGACACCGACGAAAGCGTGACTATCCTGCCGGGTGCGCGGCGTCGAACCATCGGCATGATGAGCGGTTGCAGCACGTTGTAGAACGCATCGAGATTGGTCCGAATCACCGAATCCCATGCTTCTTCGCTCATTGCCGGAAACGCCGAGTCGTGGGCAATGCCTGCGTTGCACACGACGGCGTAATAGGCCCCGTGCCCTGCAATGTCGGCGGCAATGACTTCGGCGCAACGTTTACGGTCGACCACATCGAACTGGACGCAGCGCGCGGAACGGCCCTTGTTGCGGATCTCGGCGGCCACTGCCTCAGCCTCCGCCATGCGGGAGCGACAGTGCACGATTATGTCGTACCCATCCTGCGCCAGACGCAATGCGATGGCGCGTCCGATGCCACGACTGGAGCCCGTTACCAATACCGATTCGCCATCAATCATCTCGCTCGGACTCCCCCGCCAGAAACGAATCGTCCGGTGGCTGAAAAACCGTCAAAGCGCCCGATGCGACGGTCTCGCCGGAGCAGCTGATCCTGCAGTCGAAAACGGCCCGGCCTGCGTCGTCCAGCAACGACTCGACCACTTCGACATCCAATGTCTCGCCAACCGTGAACTCGTGCCGATCGGCCTGATACGAGCGCACACCCAGCAGCAGCCCGATCGCGGCGGACCGGCCGTTGTCGCGCAATGACCGGTAACCCGACAGGGCTGCAATGGCCTGGGCCATGATCTCGGGTCCAACCCAACAGGGCAGGTTGCCGGACGCGTCACTGAAGGCCGTGCCGGACCTCACGACCAGGCGGGCCTCAAGGCGACTGTCTTCGAGACACAAAAGCTGATCCAGCAACAGCGCGGCGTCCGCGTGGTGAAGCAACTCGGCCGGCAAAGGCAATGGTATCGGCATCAATCGGCAACTCGCGACAAAGCCGCGTGCACACACTCGCGAAAGCCAGGCGGGGTGACGAACTGCAGTTCGCTAGACCGGGCGTCGACTGCGACCTGCACCGTTCGCCCGCGTGCAATTCGCGCGTCATCTCCCGCCCGGGTAATCAGGTAGTTCAACGTCAGGCGGCTTTCCCATTCGACCAGCGAGGCGCGTACACGCAGACGGTTGCCGAAACGAGCAGGCTTCAGGTACTTCATCTGCAACTCTACGATCGGCCACACGAACCCCGATTCGAGCATCCGGTCCAGGCCGTAGCCCATTTCATCCATGAAAGCCCATCTGGCATTCTCCAGGTAACGCAGATAATGGCCGTGCCACACAACACCAACCATGTCGACGTCGTGGAACCGCACCTGGAGTTCGATGTCTGTAAACAGGGTGCCTTGCGCTCTCACGTGGCCACTCCAGCCGCGGCGCCGAACGCTACACGCAGCCGCCTCGCGATCAGCATCGGCGCACGGCGCAGCATGCCAAAGAACAGTCGGGTGTGCATGAGCGTGATCAGCCAGTTGTCCCGCACCAGGCGGAAGTGCGAAACGCCGTCGCGGGGATAGCCAACACGGGTCGGCAGCCAACGCATGGCAACGCCTCTCCAGTGCAGGCGCACGAGGACCTCGATATCAAAGTCCATGCGGTTGCCAAGGTGCTCCCTCTCGATGACCGCAAGCACCTCGGTCAGGGGGTAGACACGCAGCCCGCACATCGAATCGAGAATATCGAAAGACAGTGTGTTGATCCAGACCATTGCGTGCGTCAGGTACCGAAGATACAGGCGGTGGCGAGGGATGGATGCATCAAACACAGGCGCGCCGCAGATGAGCGTGGACGGCTCGGTGCATGCCGCTGCGATGAACTGCGGGATGTCCGTGGAATCGTGTTGCCCGTCGGCATCGATCTGCAGGACGTGCGAGAAACCCGCCTCCGCAGCGCATGCCAGTCCCGCCATGACGGCAGCCCCCTTGCCCCGGTTTTGCGGCAGGCGCAGCAGACGCACATCGGGGTCGGTATCGACCAGGCCCCGCAACACGGCAGCACATGCGGGCTCCGATCCATCATCCACCAGCAGGACCGTCAATGCCTGGCTGCGCAGCCCGGCCAGTGTTTCGGTGATGGCTAGAGCGTGGTTGTACACAGGGACCACGACGCAGACGCTAAACATGACCGCCCTCGAACTGCAGGCGACCGGTCGAGACGACCCTCCGGCCCTTCAGATAAGTGAACTGCAGCTGCCCCGCCTGCGCACCTGGTGCGAGTCGAACGTCGAAGCACATGCCGGGCTGGACGAGGCGACAGAACTTCGCCGTGTTGATACCGACCAGGTGCGACGAAACGATCCCATGCACGCGGGCCAGCTCTACTGCCCACCCTACCTGCGTCACGCCAGGCACGATCGGCATGTCGCTGAAGTGGCCATGAAAAATCGGGAGTTCGTAGGGGACACGCAACCGACAAGCCAGGGCTCGCGCGCCATGATCGACCATGACGTCAGAGACGATCGGCAGACCCGATCGGAGCGACCCGACGTGACTGTCTTCATGCCCAGGGAGCGGCATGGACTCGGTCAGGAGCCAACTGATGAGAGTCTCGCCTGCGGTGTCACAACCGCCCAGATAGCGCACCCATTCGGTGACGATGTGGTTCTTGCCATGGCGTCGAAGAACAGCCACCCCCGGCGCGCTGGGGATGGCCAGAACTTCAAGCGGACCGGAACGAACGGGAACGCCACCCTCCATCCCCGACAAGAATATGCGCGCATCCTGCACCCACGGGTGGGTGCGTAACCGGGCTGCGAGACCTTCGGATCGAAAGCCGGGTTGCGGGCAGGATTCGAGAACTCGACTCACGCCTTTACGAGAGCATGAATCGCGTCGGCGAGATCACCCACAGTCCGCACCGACCTGAAGTCATCCGCCGAGATTTTATGGCCCGTCTGGCGTTTCAACCGATCAATCAGGTCGACAGCGTCGATACTGTCTATTTCCAGATCCTCGTTGAGCCTGGCTGCGAGCGTCACCCGGGCCGGCTCGATTTCGAACAATTCGACCAGCGACGCAGTGATCTGCTCCAGAACTTCGTCTCTTGTACGCATGCTGCTCCCTCGCACAATCAGTCGACGGCGCCTGTAACAGCGTACTCGGCTGCTGCATGCCCCCCCCGTTTATTGCTCCTCATTATAGACACTGGCAAGTCCTGACTCGGCCTCGTAATGCGCCAGGAGCCACGCGTTGAGCTGTCGCGATGCGCGGGGCGGCGGCATCTCACGGTACTGCGCCAGATCGATGTCCTCGCCGACCCTGAGTGAAAGGTGGGGCCGACTGCGGGGCACGCGATACCAGGGCTGCGACTTGTGCAGCAACGGTTGGTCGACGCTTATGTAAACCGGCGTCAGTACGACCGCGGACCGGGCCGCAACGCTGGCGGCTCCACGGTGAAAGTGGCGTGACTGGCCCGGTCGCGTCCGCGTGCCCTCCGGAAACATGATCAGAGTGTCACCCGACCCGAGCGCAAGGTTCGCCTGCTCGATCATGGTTTGGGTGGGGGCGTTACGGATATAGCCGGCCGCCTGCACTACCCAGCGGGTGAACAGGTTACTGAAGATGGCCGCCTTCACGACGCAAGCCGGTGCGGGCGTGAAGGCGACGATGAACACCACGTCCACCAGTGTCGGGTGGTTGGCGATGATCAGTTGCCCGGGCCTGCCAAGGCGCTCGGTGCCGGTAAACTCGTAGCTGACTCCTCCCAGACCACTCATCGTGTCCACGAACAAGCGGAAAGCATGCTGGACCAGCGCACGCATACGCGCACGCCGCCGGGCGGCCCCTCCCGGCAGCAGCAACGTTGCGGGAAGGACGAAAAACCCTAGAATGAGTCCGCTGAGACCAAACAGGACAAAGCAGGTCCCGGTGACGAAAATTCGCCAAAGGTATGTTTGCCGCTGTTTCATCCTGTCAGTTGTCCCCTGCCGGACCGGCTGATGTTGCAACCTCCATCGTCGCGACAGCGAGCCGTCTGGCTTGGCACCCCCGATGGCGCAATGCAATTCGATCCATCGCATCTCGAAAGCCATGCCCAAGCTGAATGGGCAGGCCTACGTACAAACCGTCGCCGCCTGGACTATTCATCCAGTCGAGCCCTGGCGACGGCAGTTCCAGTCACGAATTGCCAAACCACAAGCCTCTCCCACAGCCGCGGCTTTGCCGCCTTGGCCGTAGCAAACGAACCCACCTCGGTCGGCGTCGACGTCGAATGTCTGGTATCGCGTGACTTCAAGAGTATTGCGCGGCTCGCCTATTCTACATCCGAGGCGGACTACCTCGAATCCCTCGATGATCCGGCGACAATCTGCGCACGGTTCTACGAACTCTGGACGCTGAAGGAGGCCTTTGCCAAGGTGTTGCGGCTGCATCTCGCAGACGCTCTCAGGCAATGTCGCTTGCTTGATGTTGCCGGCCGACTACGTGCCGAGATTCCCACGACGCAACAATGGAAAGCAATGGTGTTTGCGCCGCGCCCGACACTGCGGCTCGCAGTGGCCTGGACCGCCGCGTCGGCCGATCTGCTCGACGTGCGCGTGCATACGGCCGAATGGCCCCGACAACGAACGGAGCCCTGGACTCAGGTCCTCGACGTCAGTAGTGATGAAGCCCGCTTGCGGGCATGCCCGCTAACCTGCACCGTGCCTCAACATGACAACGCTTGAAACCGCGAGTTCCGGACGTGGCGCCGCCACGACCGTGACAGTGCTGGGGCTTGCCTACCCGCTGCTTGCACACACCGCGGTCCTCACCATGAATCCAACGCTGATCGCGACCAGCATCGCGCTGCTCGTTCTGATCGTCCTTTTTCCCGGCCTGCGGCGACGACGCATGGTCGCCTGGATGCTTCTGGTCGCAACAGGCTTCAGCCTGTTTGCGATCGCCGGGCGTGAGCAAGCCCTGCTCCTGCTGTTCCTGCCACCCATCCTCATCAACGGCTTCATGGCATGGGCCTTCGGTCACACGTTGCAGTCGGGCCGGCTGCCATTGATCGAACGCATCATTCGGATCCTGGATGGAAATGCCGCCAGCGGGGACCGCGACGTCGCCGCCTACGCTCGTCGCCTGACGCTCCTGTGGGCGTGCCTGTTCATCGCAATGGCGGCCATCAACCTCGCGCTTGCCCTGCTGGCTCGGCCCGGTGGAGTTTTGCTGGCCCTTGGGCTGAATTCACCCATCACTGTCGCCCTCGACACGTGGTCGCTGTTCGCAAACGTGCTTAACTACTTGATCGTCGCAGCTTTCTTCACCGTCGAATACTGGTTTCGTCGGCAACGTTTTCCGCAGCAGACGGACCGGGGATTTTTTGATTTCCTGCGTCGGCTGGCAGGCGTGAGCGCGGTCTTTCGCCCGGCCAGCGCCGGGTTGCGACCGAATTCAAGCACCGAAATCGACAGCGCCTAGGTCTGCCCACCGACACCAATCATGCGCATCGCCTTCATCTCCGCCAACCGGGAAACATTGCCGGACGCCGTCATCCCGCTCGGCATCCTGTCGGTGATGGCTGCAACGCCCGCGCAGCACGAGAAGCTGTTCTGGGATCTCTGCTTCGAGCCGGATCCCCTGGAGACGGTCGCACGTAATTTGCGTGAATCGCAGCCTGACCTCGTCGCGATCGGGCTGCGCAATCTGCAGAACATGGATTACACGATCATCACGACGAACCT
>Ga0315278_10000928_pt1 | contig 25335 bp, 19 predicted proteins | sample YL17G06_0_MG_FD_203880 | JGI IMG/M metagenome (GOLD analysis project Ga0315278, IMG submission 203880) | Sediment microbial communities from Yellowstone Lake, YNP, Wyoming, USA - YL17G06_0 | ecosystem: Environmental > Aquatic > Freshwater > Lake > Sediment | place: USA: Wyoming | collected... | reverse complement strand
TGACACGATCAACCTGCGCGCAAACTTCCTCAACGGCGCCTTCCGGCCCGCCTGGATAGCGCCCCTCGCTGCCTAATCCCGAAAAGTCAGATGCACCCGGGGGTCCGCCACAGGTTGACATTCGGGCTCGGTCTTGGTATAATCTCATTGTTGCGCGCAGCGGTGCGCGGTTTTGGTTCAAAAAGTAACCAGCTAAAGGAAGCTCCACATGGCAACCACGTCGAACAAAGCGGGGAAATCGGCAAAAAAAGCGGCAGTTCCGGCCCGGAAGGCCTCGAGTCCGAAATTTGTGTATTATTTTGGCGCAGGCAAGGCCGAAGGCCGTGCCGATGACAAGAATCTGCTGGGCGGCAAAGGAGCCAACCTGGCCGAGATGTGCCGGATAGGGTTGCCCGTTCCGGCCGGATTCACGATCAGCACCGAGTGCTGCGTCGAGTACTTCACTCTCGGCGGCAAATATCCGAAATCGCTCGAGGCCGAGGTCAAGGCAGCTCTTCTGAAGACCGAGGCGACCATGGGCAGGCAGTTCGGCGATCCGGAGAATCCACTGTTGGTGTCGTGCCGGTCCGGTGCGCGCAAGTCCATGCCGGGCATGATGGAGACGGTGCTGAACGTCGGCCTGTGCTCCGCGACGATCCCCGGCCTGATCAAGAAGACGAAGAACGCACGGTTTGTCTATGATGCCTACCGGCGGCTGATCATGATGTACTCTGACGTGGTCATGGAAAAGGCCGAGGGAATCGAGCCGGCCGAGGGGAAGGGCATTCGCAAGCAGCTCGACGACATGCTCCACCAGGTCAAGGTGAAGAAGGGCTACAAGAGCGACACAGACCTGAGCGAGGGAGATTTGAAGGAGCTTGCGGTGAAGTTCAAGGCTCGGGTGAAGGAACTGCTGGGCAAGGAGTTCCCGGACGACCCGATGCAGCAGCTCTGGGGCGGTGTCGGCGCTGTGTTCAAATCCTGGAACGGCAAGCGCGCAATCTCCTACCGCCGGATCGAGGGCATTCCTGACGAGTGGGGGACTGCGGTCAACGTCCAGGCGATGGTCTTTGGCAACATGGGCGACTCGTCTGCGACGGGCGTTGCCTTCTCCCGCAATCCCGCCACGGGCGACCATCATTTCTACGGCGAATGGCTGGTCAACGCGCAAGGAGAGGACGTCGTTGCAGGCATCCGCACCCCCAGCCCGCTGAACGAGGCGACCAAGAACGAGCAGAACAAGCAGTTTGTTTCGCTCGAGAAGGGCATGCCTGTCGTCTACAAGGAGCTTGACGGCTACCAGAAGAAGCTCGAAAAGCACTACAAGGACATGCAGGACATCGAGTTCACCATCCAGGAAGGCAGGCTCTGGATGCTCCAATGCCGCGTTGGCAAACGCACGGGCGTTGCCGCGCTGAACATGGCCATGGACATGCTGAAGGAGAAGCTGATAGATGCGAAGACCGCCGTCATGCGCGTTGCGCCCGCACAGCTTGACGAGCTGCTCCATCCTATTCTCGATCCGGCTGCCGAGAAGGCGGGCAAGGTGATCGCAAAGGGCCTGCCTGCGGGCCCGGGCGGCGCCGTGGGCCAGATCGTCTTCACCGCCGCCGATGCCGTCGAGTGGGCAAAGACAGGGAAGAAAGTCCTGCTCGTCCGCGAGGAGACCAATCCCGAAGACGTCGAGGGCATGCGCGCAGCAAAGGGCATCCTTACCGCCCGCGGCGGCATGACTTCGCACGCCGCGCTCGTTGCACGTGGCTGGGGCAAGTGCTGCATCGTCGGCTGCGGCTCGCTCCACATTGACGTCCATGCGAAGACCATGACCGCGGGTGGCTCAATCTACAAGGAGGGCGACACCCTCAGCCTCAACGGCAGCAAGGGCCATGTCTACGAAGGCGGCCTGAACACCGTTGATGCCACCGAGAATCCGCGGTTCCAGGAGTACATGAAGCTCGTCGACAAGTTCCGGACCATGGGTGTCCGCACAAATGCCGACACGCCCGAGGATGCCCGTGTTGCCCGCGCGTTCGGCGCCGAGGGAATCGGCCTGTTCCGGACCGAGCACATGTTCTACGGCAAGGGCGCCGACGAGCCTCTGGCCAAGCTCAGGAAGATGATCCTGTCCAAGTCGCTCGAGGAGCGGAAGGCTGCCTTGGGCGAGTTGTTCCCCTACGTCAAGCGCGATGTAAAGGCGACCATGGAAGCAATGGACGGCTTGCCGGTGACCTTCCGTCTGCTTGATCCGCCGCTGCACGAGTTCGTGCCGCAGAGCCCGGACAAGCAGGCTGAACTCGCATCGGAGCTCGGCATCAGCGTCGAGGACATCAGGAAGCGGGGCGAGGCACTTCACGAGATGAACCCGATGATGGGCCACCGTGGTGTCCGCCTCGGCGTCACCTATCCCGAGGTGAGCGAGATGCAGTTCCGCGCCATACTCGAGGCCGCTGCCGAGCTGATCAAGGCAGGCAAGAAGGCTATACCCGAGATCATGGTGCCGGTCACCTGCTGCGTCAAGGAGCTTGACGACCAGAAGAAGATCTTTGACAAAGTGAGTGCCGAGGTCGCCGCCGCGTTCGGCAAGAAGGTTCCATGCCTCTACGGCACGATGATCGAAATCCCGCGCGCGTCGCTCACCGCCGACCAGATGGCCCAGACAGCCGAGTTCTTCTCGTTCGGCACGAACGACCTGACCCAGATGACCTTTGGCTTCTCACGCGACGACATTGGCGGGTTTATGGGCGACTATATTGACAAGAAGATTCTCGCAGCCGATCCGTTCCAGACGATCGACCAGCGGGGCGTGGGCGAGATGATCAAGGTCGGCATCGAGCGCGGCCGGAAGACGAGGCCGAACCTGAAGATAGGCATCTGCGGCGAGCATGGCGGCGAACCGGAAAGCGTCAAGTTCTGCTTCAAGGTGAAGATGAACTACGTGAGCTGCTCGCCGTACCGGGTGCCCATCGCGCGTCTCGGGGCGGCACTGGCGGCGATCGCGGCTATTTAGACATTCGCGGTAATTGTCCAAAGCCGGTCGCGCCCGCCATTGCCGGGCGCGACCTTTTTTGGCAACGATTCCAATGGCAGCAGACAAAAGCGGGAGGCGCTCCGCGGCGAAGCGGCGAGCTGAGGCCCACACTTTCTAGCAATACGGGGATTCAGTAACTTCCGCGGGAGCGCGTTCCCTTGGCGGTACAACTCCAGTTGTAGCGGTTCAAGAGACTGCGACATTCACACTCCGGATCTTGTACCTCGATGGATCCTCTTCCCAGAGATACCTGTCAATGCTACAATTCTGCTCCTGAAATCATCATGTTCTACACTAGGGCATTGGAGAATGTCCGGCAGACGGAATATCCTGTTTGTGGAGGGAGACTCCTGCTTAGCCCGAAGTTCAACGGCTAAAAACGATCGAATCACCGATGAATACTGGATTGGCACTGTTTATGCTCTTCCATATGTGTCCATGTAAACTGTTAACACATCCCGTGGTTATCTATTGACACGCGAGGCAATATATGATATACTGTGACCATGTATATAGACCGGATACCCAATCGCAGCTCCCCACCGACCGTGCTCGTGCGCGAGTCCTACCGCGAAGGCGGCAAGGTCAAGAAACGGATGGTGGCCAATATCACTGGCCTGCCCGCCGACTGCATCGCCACCATCGAGGCCATGCTGGCCGGCCACACAATGGTTCCCGGCGGTGCCGGCTTCGAGACCACCCACACCACACCGCACGGCCATGTCAATGCGATCCTCACCACCATGCGGCAGATCGGGCTGGACGAAATGATTGCGTCAAAGCCGTGCCGCGAGCGCTCGATCATCATGGGCTTGATCGCCGAGCGGCTGCTGCACGGCACGTCAAAACTGGCCGCCACGCGTTTGTGGCTCGCCACTACGCTGGCTGAGGAACTGGGGCTGGCAGAGGTCGGTGTCAACGACGTCTACGCTGCCATGGACTGGCTGGTGGCCCGCCAGGAGCGGATCGAAAAGAAACTTGCCAAGCGGCATCTGGCCGAGGGTTCAGCGTTGTACTACGACCTGTCCAGCAGCTATTACGAGGGCCAGCATTGCCCGTGGGCGCAGTTTGGCTACGGCCGCGACGGCAAGCGCGGCCTGCCGATTATAGAGTATGGAGTGATGACCGACCGGAGCGGGCGGCCGCTGGCGATCAGTGTGTACGAGGGCGGGACAAGCGACTGCGAAACCGTGGCCGACCAGCTCGGCCGTGTGCGCACGACCTTCGGGCTGGACCGGGTCGTGTTCGTGGGTGACCGCGGCATGCTGACGGAGACGCAGATCGACCTCGTCAAGACACAGCGGGGAATCGGATGGGTCACGGCGCTGCGGGCAACGGCCATCCAGAAGTTGGCGTGCGGTGGCGCGGTGCAGATGTCGTTGTTCGACCAGAGCAACCTGGCCGAGATCACCACGCCGGAATATCCGGGAGAACGAGTGGTTGCCTGTTTCAATCCACTGCTGGCGGACGAGCGGAAACACACGCGCGCGAAACTGCTCGCCGCCACGGAACAAGATCTTGAACAACTACGTCGCCAAGTGGCACGCCGCACCAGAAAACCCATGACCAAGGTGGATATTGGCTTGCGTGCGGGCGCCCGTGTCAACCGCCACAAGATGGGCAAGCACTTCTCGCTGAAGATCGGCGACGGCACGTTTGCCTGGACGCGCACGCAGGCGTCCATCGACAAGGAAGCGGCGATGGACGGCATCTATGTCATCCGCACCAGCGAGCCGGCGGCGCGCATGAGCGCGGCTGACGCGGTGCGCGCGTACAAAGGGCTGGCGGAGACAGAACGGGTGTTCCGCGGCATGAAAGGCGTGGCCAACCATGTGCGACCGATCTTCCACCGCAGCGACCCGCGTGTGCGCGCGCACCTGTTCATCAGCATGCTGGCATACTACTTGGAATGGCATCTGCGCGACGCGCTCACGCCGCTGCTGTTCGACGATGCGATGCGCCGGGAGGCGAACGAGGTGCGCGATCCAGTGGCGCCAGCGAAACCGTCGCTCGCCGCGCGGCGCAAGAAAGTGGAACGGCAGACGCAGCACGGTTTGCCGCTGCACAGCCTGAAGACCTTGCTGCAGGACTTGGGAACAATCTGCCGCAACATCCATGTCTTTCACATCAGGAAGGAAACCTTGCGTGTTCGCAACTATACGACCTTGACGCCCCTGCAGGCCGAAGCCTACCGGCTGCTGGGCTGTAGACAGTAGCCGGAAATCGGAACTGTGCGCAAACCCAGTCGCACAAGACGTTTGCGCTTGTTCCGTCCGTTGAACTTCGGATTAGTCTGTACGAAAGCTCGCGAACACACAGACGCTGCCAGCTTCAGCAACAAGGTGCATTGTCAGTGTTCATCGGCACTAGGGAAAAAACGTGGGATGTCCTGGTTTGCCAATTAGCACGCACCAGAGGCCTGGCAGGTGAATCAGCGGTATTAGCCACGGATTGTCGCGGATTGCCACGGATGAGAAAACCGGCCGCGAACGGAGGAGAATCTCCACAGGATACCGACCATACGCACCGACAAGTCTTCTTCATCCGCGTACATCCGCGGATATCCGTGGCTAATACTCTATGGAATTAATCTGCTCGCAACGAGCGAGGCGGACAAAAGCGCTCCCGCGGCAAGGCCGGTGACAATGGTCATGATGTTCGCCGGAACGAGCGCGGCGGGGTGGTCATAATGGTGCCGCACGGTCCTGATGGCAAGCGCAGCGGGGATCAACGCAAGGAGCGCGATTGCGCACAACGGAGGACAGGCCTTGATGAGAAGCGCAACGATGATCGGCACGGACCAGAGGGTGACCAGGCCGATATGGATGAAGGACGATGTCCTGCGGCCAAGGCGGACGACCCAGTTTCGTTTGCCCACGGCCTTGTCGGCATGATAGTCCTGGAACTGGTTGATGAACAGGATCGCGGCGATCAGGATGGCGAAGGGCAGGGACAGGAGAAGCGCGGTCCAGGACCACGACCGCGTCTGGACGTAATAGGCGCCAACGACGGGCAGCACGCCGACATTGATGCCAATGGCGCATTCGCCGAGGCCGCGTGCGGCGAGGTTGACTACCGGGGCGGTGTACAGGACGCCCGAGGCGAGGCCCACCACGCCGAAGGCGAGCAGGATGATGCCCACCTTCCAGGCAAGATATGCCGCAACGAGCAGGGCGAGGCACGCCGCGGTGACACTGATGATCACCAGGTCGCGCGGGGCAAGGAGACCGTTCTGGATCATGCGGCTGCCACCGGTGAACGGGCGGACAAACTCGGTGTTCAACTCGTCATTGCCGCTGCGGTGGTCAAAGTAGTCGTTCGCGACATTCGCTGCGGCATTGATGAAGGCGACGCCAAGTGCCGCGAGGCCGAACAACAGCCAGTCGCACCGGCCGGTGTCCGCGAAGGCGATAGCGGTGCCAAGGACCACCGGCATGAGCGGCGCGGCAAAGAAGGGAGCCCGGAGCTCCTTGATAACCAGGAGCCATGTGGGCTGCGTTGACATCGGGCGCGTCATGCGGATGGGAAGGACACCAGTGTGCCTTCCGGCAGGACAACCCACGCGCGCACCACGGCATGGCTGGCGCAATAGGCGCGCGCGGCTTCAGTGGGCATGACCATGAACGCCGTGGACAGCGCATCGGCAACGGTTGCCGATGGGCAGACGGCCCATGCGGCTCGATGGGCGGTGGCGGGCATGCCTGAGGCCGGATCGAGGATATGCGGGCCTTGGAGTTCGGTGCCTGAGCCGCTGAGCGCCTGGTTGGCCAACACCAGCGGCGCGATGCCTGCCGCCTGGCCCCATGAGCCGCCCACGGCAACAGGCCAGCCAGGCTGGTCGCCGGGCGGGCCGAGGGCGAGCACGGTGCTCGAGCCTGCATTCAGCAGGGCGTGGCCAATGTCCCATTCCTCGAGCAGGGAGGCGACCTTGTCGAGCGCGAATCCCTTGCCAATCGCGCCAAGATCGAGGATGACTCCTGCTGCCGGCCCATCCGGCCTGAGTGCAACGGAGAACGAGTCCTGGTCGAGCTCGATGCGGGACATGCCTGTCCGCGAACGGGCCGCAGCCAACTCCGATTCCGCAGGAGACTTGCGCATGCCGTCATCATTCCGCCAGCATTGGATGACCGGGCCGATCGAAGAATCGAATGCGCCTTGTGTCTCGCGGCTCGCGGCCATGGCGATCGCAAGGCACTCGAACACATCGGGCGCCACGCGGACCGACTGGCCTGGCTGCAACCGGTTGACCTGGGCAATGTCGCTGCACGGGTTGAACCGGCTGAGCAGGGATTCCAGCCGGTCAATCAGGTTGAAGGCTTCCCGGGCGGCGTGCCGGGCGGTGTCCGAACCGGTCGCGGCAATGAAGAGCTCGAAGGTGGTTGCCATCGCGTCGTGGGCAAACCGGAGAACGCGGTCATTCTCCGGCACGGATGGACCGGGCGAGGTGTGCATAGACGATCGCCGCGATGAGCGAAACGAGGGCGGCATAGCGGTGAATATCTATTGCCAATGATTGCGCGGGTGTGCCAAGGAGGCGGAGCATGGGCACGAGGATCGAGAGGATCAGGACCAGGGTTGATGCCGCCGAGAGCCAGAAGCACCACTTCATGCCGGACGGGAACCTGCGTCCGGCATTGCCGAGGCCATAGGCCTCGCCGCGCATGACGGCAAGGCAGGCGATGCCCGTGGCAAACATGCCGCTTGCGCTGACGTGGACGATGGTCCAGTAGCCATGCAGCGGCCGGGAGAGGAAGGTCGCTCCGCCGAAGCCGGTGATCGCAAGCACGAGGAAGCCCACTGCGGTCATCGCGACGACGACCGCCTCGATCCTTGGGAATCGCGGGAGCGGCTGTGGCGGTGCGGGCAGGCGCTTGCGGCGTATAAGGCGATGCAGGCCTGTTCCGGCAATCGTTGCAAGGACCGATGCTATGGCAATCCATTTGAACATGGTTACTCGCTCGGGTCCGGTCCTGGTGAAACGAAGAAAACGCCTGCCCGTTTCAGGATGCGGAGACCGATGAGCAGCAGCGCAAGCGCGATCACTGCCGCGAGCGAGAACATGATGGTCTTGTACATCGAGCGGATGAGGAAGGTGAGGCCGAACAGCCGGTTGAAGTTGGGGGCGATTCCCTCGAACTGCCACATGAGGGAGAATCCGGCGTGGCTGGTCTTGAGCGGGCCGCGTGCCTCGACACCGGCGAAAAAGAACGGGGCGTTGTACGAGTGGCATTCGGTGCACTGCCTGGCTCCGAGCGCCTGGGCGGCCGGGCGGACGTTGTGCGCCGCGGGCCATGCGCGCGGCTCCGCCGCGGGATGATCGCTGACGGCAAGCGCTCCGTTCCGCAACTCGAACACTTTGCCGCAGGCAACATAAACATGCTGCCTGGCCGGGTCGAGCGCGGCCATCGCCTGCAACGCGCGGGCAAGCTGCGCTTCCGTGAATGAGAACTCGGTGCCGGCAAGCTCCGTAACGGCCTGGACGACGAACTCGGGAACGAGGGGGGCGAGGGTCTTGTCGGGCAGGAGCCAATGCCAGGTCGCTTCGCCATCCTGGCCACCCTGGCCCGCTATGCCCTCGAGCGGGGCGAGGAAGCCGTCCACGTCGATCGCGAACACGCGCGCACCGATGCAGGCAACGGGCTGATTCGATCCCGCAACCGCCGCGAGAGCAGAAAGGATCGAGACAATGCCATCCTCGGTCGCACGGTCAAGCGAGCCGGTGGACGATGCCGCAGGCGCCACAAGCGGCACTACCGTGTCGTTCGCCATGGCCGCCCATGCGGGATCTTGCGCGGCCATGCGTGCGCACGAGGCTGGTTCGACTGTTGCATCAGCCGAGACGCGGAAGGTGATGCCGCTCGAGACGAACACCGGCTCGCCCTCGGCCAGGCCTTGCCTGAGCGCGACAAGGATCCGTGCAACCGCTTCGCCCGCTTCGAGAATGTGGCCGACCGACTGGGTGATGACTCCCGCATCGAGCGGGATGAGGGCATCGCCCGACCGGACGGCCCAGAATGAGGGCCACATCATGCGATGCGGCGCGATCCTGCCGTCCTGGCCCTTGACGAACACAGGCTCGGCAATAAAGGGCGCATCGGTTGCCCAGCGTGCAACGCCATAGATGCCAAGCCGGTTGGCACGCGAGGTCTTCACCCGTGTGTGCCGGTCACCCGGCCATGGGCCCGAGTGGCAGGCAGTGCAGGAAAGCTTCTCGAAATGAATGGGCGGGAATCCTCTGTGAGCCGGAATCCGGGTGCCAAGCCGGCCACCCACAGCCGCCATGTCGCGCGCGCCCTCGGTGCCGAGATGGCAGCCCCGGCACGAGTTCAGGCGGACGCGGTCGTCATGCCGGTCTGCCGCCTCGGTCTCGTAGCCGCGGGAGATGTTGTGGTCCAGGCCGGCCCGGTGGCAGTCCGCACACATGATGCCTGCGCGGGAGTGGACATCGGCATCGAGCGCCTCGCGTGGCGTGTCCGGCTGGGCAACGGAATGGCAATAGAGGCACCGGGCATCCTTCGGTCGCGAGCTGATATCGATCAATGCCCGGTTCTTCAGGTCAAACAACGACACGTCGTACCGCACATTAGGTGCGACGGCATAGACGGCATCATCCTTGTTGGGCCCCTGGACGACATCCCAGGTGTCAGGCATCCGGGACGCCATGCCGCCGACATCGCCAAGGCCTGAGGCGGCAGTGGCTGCCCATCTGAGATTGCCGCGCATGACCTGCTTCGCCCATTCCGACTGGTCCTGGCGCGGCGAGGCACTGTGGCAGCCAAGGCAGTTGATCTCGAGCGGGCCGGACACCTGCCAGCGCGCCTCGGGATCGGCAGCATCCGTTGCTTCGCCTGAGCCGCCACCCGGCATATGGCGGCCGAACTCGAGGGTCATCTGCCATGGTGTCAGGCCTAGCGACGAGGGATGCCACGCATTGGTCCACGGCCGATAGGCAAGCGGAAGCTGCATGCCGGCTCGTTCGTCAACCCAGATCCACGGCTGCCCTGCCCGGCCGGCAACCGCGTTGCTCGACATATAGTTGAAATGGAACCCGCGGCTGATCGTGGCGTAATCGTGGCAGGCGCCGCAGGTCGTCCTGGCCGAGAACGGCATGGCCCGGGCATACCCGGGCGCGATGTCTTCGCCGTTCTCGTCATAGAGGACGATCCGATGGACAGGCACCACCCGGCTGCCATCCCAGTGCTGGGGCAGAGGAAGCTCGTTGGTCGCCGCAACGGCGAGCGATGTGGAGAGGAGACCTAATGGCCACAAAAAGGCGCACAAACAGGTGCGGCATCTTGCCGCGTTCTGCAGCAGCCACGATACGTCCCAAGCCAATGAGACCGTATTCCGTCCCATCTGTCGCTGAAGCGGGGACATGCTATACCTTGAAATCCTCCGGCCGGAACTCGATGCGCTGGCCTGTCCGCACCGCTTCGTTTGCCGCAAGCACGGCCACGGCCGACTCGTAGGCGACCTCAGCCGGGCAGTTCAATGCCGCGCCGGTCCGCACGGCATCGAAGAAGTTCTCGAGATGCGGCTGATGAGCCGGCTTGGCCAGCTCGACCGGCAGCGGCCACGAGCCCATCGGCACGCTCACCCGCACATCGACAAACACGTTCTTTGTGTCAACCCGCTTCGGTGCCTCGCGCACGGACAGGAGCAGGCCCTGCTTGACATAGACATCCCACGGTTTCGCGTGATCCTCGCGCTCGACCGTATTGCCCGCCTGTGGCACCTCGGAGATCACCAGCGTGCCGTCCTCTCCCATGAATGTCTCGCAGAACCCGCCGTGCTTGGTGGTCGTCAAGACCTGGTAAAATGCCCGGTTCGTCCCCTGAGGCGTCTCATACTCGTAAATGCACATCACGTTGTCGTACCACTCGTGACTCTTGTAGAAGTCTATGCCGCCGCATGCCGTAACTGACTTGGGCGGCGTGTTCCACAGCCAGCCGAACAAGTCGATCTGGTGCGAGCCGAGGTCAACAATCGGCCCGCCGCCGTACTTCTTGAACCAGCGCCAGTTCCTGAACTGGAGCATGTCCTCATACCCGTATTTCTCGAGCGTGGCGGGCGGTATGGCATATTTCGCGGGCCAGCCAAGGTCGTCGCTCTTTGACCGGTTCCATTGGGCATTGGCATGGGTTACCCGGCCGAGCAACCCGGTGTTCCTGATCAGCGTGTCAATGGCGTGGATGTACCGCGGATTGCTCCGGCGCTGGTGGCCGATCTGGAGCTTCTTGTTTGTCCGCCGCGCGGCGAGAACCATCTCCCTCGCCTTCTCCAGCGAATTGGACATCTCCTTCTCGCAATAGACATGGCAGCCTGCGTCCATGCAGGCAATGGCATGCTCGGCATGCATCCAGTCGGGTGTCGCTACGATGCAGGCATCGAGCCCTTTCTCCTTCGCCAGCAGGTCTCGATAATCCTCGTACACCGCAACCTCCTGGCCGAGTTTCTTGAGGTAGTTGCCCGCATACTGCTGGCTGTAGGCCCAGATGTCGCACACGGCCCTGAACCTGATCCCCTTGATCTTCAGGCAGTCCTCCATCAGGATGCGGCCCTGGGCGCCCGCGCCAATCAACGCAACGGACAGCGTGTCGCTCGACTCGGCCGCGTGGCCGCGCCGCGTGAAGGCGGCCGGCACAGCCATGCTCGCGCCGGCGACCGCCATCGTCCGCATCAGTTCCCGTCGGGAAATCGAGTGAACGTTCATAGCACTTCCTTGTTCATTGATTGTACAATTTCGCGGCGGATAAGTCAAGGTCTTCGTGCGCGCACCCCAGCTTCGGCGATAACAGGAATGAGTGGGAGCCAGTGGCGGCATTCGCCTGCAGCTCCCCACTGGCGCTTCTACAGATTCGCGACCTGAAGTCGTTCCCGCTCTGGGAATGCCGATGGTGACACAGACGATCAGCGCTTCTTCTGTCGCCGGAGCTTCCACAGGTGGAGGTGCTCGACGGCCCTGGGATATACCGAGCAGGTTGACTCCACCAATGCCGTGGCCCTCCTTACCACTCCGCTTCCACCGGCACACGGAGCCAGCCGGTCGAGGCTGAGTGGTACAGGTAGAGATTGGAGCCATCACAGGCAAGATCGCCTTGCTGGCCTGGTGCGGAGCGGGATGAAGGCACGGCCACCCGCCTGAAATAACGGGCATCCCATGCGGCAGCGGCAGGAGCTCCCGTCACGGCTGATTCAACAAACTGGCCCGAGGCGCCCGAGCGGATCCACAGTTCGGCTGGCGTGTCGAGAATGGCGGCGGCAGGGCCGCCATGGAGCTTGTGCCGGCCGTCGAACAGGTACAGCGGCGTGTTCCACATGATGCGGAGCCGCTCGCTGCGCATGAGCGTGAGCGCGATGAGCGCGCCAGCCGCAGCGAGCAGAAGCGCCGCAGCCATCCTGATCGGCACGTGGTTCATTTTAATGTCATCAGGAACTGGATTGCGTCGATCCATGAGCCGTCGTAGACGATCGGGAAGGTACACGTGTCGAGCTTGCCGTTAAACTCGAGCCGGACAACCGTGGTGGTGTCCTGCGGCGCATAGTGGAAGGAAACAATGCTTTTCCGGAACTCGTACTGTTGGAGCTGCCGGGTTTTTATGTCGGCAAGCTGCTTCTGCATGCCGGCATTCATCGCGGCCACGTATTTCCCTGATTCGGGAAGGAACAGGGTGCCGCCGGAGGACTCGAGCGAGCCGGAGAGGGAGATGACGCGCCTGCCGAAGCCCGAGGCGGACATGGCGCCGTTGAACGCGCCCTCGGCACGGTTGGTGTCCATGTTGAACGTGTGACAGAACATGCCTGCGTCAACATTGGTGAGCGTGACCGAGGCATCATAGAGGAAGCGATAGGCTTCCTTTTCCTTCACCTTCCGGCGCTCGAAGGAGCCTGAGCCGGCGACCACGCCGCCGAACATGGTCAAGCGCGCATCGCGGAGATCGAGCCTGTTCGACACCACCTCGGCTGCGAAGACAATGTTGCTGAGCCTGAGGCTGCCCATCTTGATCTCGTCGGCTCGGCCGGTGATCGCGGCATCGAACCGGGCCATCAGATAGCCGATGGGATCCATGGGCACATAGGGCAGCGTCAGGTTCCGCTTCAGCCGAAGCGAGGCGGTCATGCGCGGGTTCTTCACGCTCAGCTTCGGAGTCGCAACGGTCATTGTTCGCGCGGCGCTCTCGAGCTCGCAAGACACCTTGGTCAGCACCGCGGTACCCCATGACTCGCCTGCAACGCCCGAAACCGAGGCGTGGAGGACACTGCCTTTTGCCGTCACGGGCAGGCCGGGCATGAGGAGCTGGGTCAGCGCGCCCGGATCGAGCGCGCAGGCGGGCAGATCGGCTCCCGCAGCCTCGCCTGACTGCCAGAGCCGTGCTTGAACCGTTATGCTCGGGCTGCCTGACTGGACAACGGTCACCATGCACCAGAACTGGGTGGGCTGGCGGCAATCAAGCACGCCATGGGCTCCCACCAAGGCCCCGAGCTGCGAACCGCCTGTTCCCACGGGCGCGCAGACGAAGAGGCCTGCCAGGTTGAATGCCAACGGGAACCGCGTGGCGATCCTGGGCAGAGTCGTCCAGCCGTTTGACTGCGAAGACTTGGCAGCGGTGGGTGATGCCGCACGGGCAAGACTTACCGTTCCGTTGGCGAGGAACAGGCGCCACTGGCCTTGTTGCCTCCAGGCCGAGGCATGGGCAATCACCGCGGTGAACGATGGCGCGGCGATGTGCAGGCCGTCTATCTCGGCGCCCCATTTCCGCCAGGTGATCCGGTCAACGGAACAGTTGATGCCGGGCGCCACACGCGGGGCAATCAACATCGCGCACCGCTCAGGGAACAGCAGTACGATCAGCACAGGCACGACGCAGACGGCAAGCAACGCCAGAGCCAGCCATTCAAGCTGCTTCAACTGTGATTTGAACTGCAGCCGTCTCTTCATGAGATCAATGTTGTCACAGGTTCGACCACATGGTTCGGCGCGGCAGTTCGTTTGATGTTTTCCGCAAGCGAGGCGGCATCAGCCTGGCTGCGGCACAGGCTTGCGACGGTCGGCCCGCTGCCGGTCACCCAAGCGGCGATGGCACCATGATCGAGACATAGCCGTTGCATGGCATCGAGCTCGGGCATGCACTCGACCGAGGCGAGCGCGAGATTATTCCATATGGCGCGGCCAAGCGAGGCAACATCGCCCGAGGCATACGCATCGAGAAATGGTTCAACCGACCGGCTTGGCCGCTGAATGCGGTCAAAGGCTTTGTAGACCGCTGCGGTGGACAGCGGCACGCCGGGGTTCCACAGGACAAGGTGCCACGCGCGCGCATGCACGGGCGTGAGGACATCGCCCACACCTTCGCATCGTGCAGCCACCGGGCCGAGGAAGAAAGGGACATCCGCGCCGAGGTCGCGGGCAATGGCCCGAAGCGAACCGTGGGCCGCAACGAGGGACCAGAGGCGCGCAAGCGCCTGGAGGGTTGCCGCCGCGTTGGCCGAGCCGCCGCCCAGACCGGCGGCGACGGGCACGCGCTTCCTTATGCGGATGGCGGCGCCCAGGCGGCAGCCGTAGGCTTCCTGCAACCGCCGCGCGGCGTGGACAACAATGTTCTCGGCGGCTGTGCAGCCGCAGGCTCCGCCGTCATCAAGCTCGATGTCCGGCGTCTCCCGGCGCTCGAACTCGAGCGTGTCGGCGAGGCTGACACGCTGCATGACGGATACAAGAGAATGGTAGCCGTCCGGCCTGATGCCGCGGATGTCAAGGAACCAGTTGACCTTGGCGGGGCATTGGACTGTCAGCGCCTCGGGCGGCGGTGTGGGGCGTGCAGCCGGCATGTGTTACTGCGCCGGATCGGCGTAGGTCTTGAGCTTGTCCTTGACAATCTGGTTGCCGGTGTCCATCCAGAGCGACTGCAGCCACATCTCGCGCGCCTTGTCAGGCTGGCCGAGCTTGAGATAGATGTCGCCCAAGTGGTCGGCGATGACCGGGTCGTCCCCCTCGAGCTCGCGGGCGCGCAGGACGTTGGCGAGAGCCTGTGTGAACGAGCCTTTCTGGAAGTTGACCCAGCCGAGCGTGTCAATGTAGGCTCCGTTCGCCTCGTCCTGCTGTATGGCGGCGCGGACAAGCTGTTCGGCCAGGTCGAGGCTGCTGCCCGACCGGGCAAGGACATAGGCGGTGTAGTTAAGAAGGTCGGGCTTGTTCAGTACTGACGGCACCACGTTCGTGATGCAGTTGATGGCCAGGGCGAACTCGATGTCCGCATCGGCGCCGCGGCCAAGGCGGTGAGCCCGCTCACCGCGGGCATAGTGGATCTTCGACAGCCGGACTCGGGGCTCGGGATCGGCCGAATCGAGCGCCTGGACGTCCTTGTACGCCTCGATGGCGGCGTCCTCGTCGCCCAAGAGCTCGTTGAGGAGCGCCTCCTTCAGCCTCAGCCGTGCTTTGCCGCCCAGCAATCGAGCCTGGGCAAGCTCCCTCTGCGCGCGGCGGAATTGCTCGCGGGCAAGTTCGTCGTCGCCCCGTTCCTTCGAGCGCAGGCCCTGCTCCACGTACACATTCGCAATCTGCTCGCGCACCACGACGTTCGACGCGTCAGCCGTCAACAACCGCGCATAGGTTGCCACCGCCTTGTCCGGCTCGCCCCGGAGCTCGTAGAGGTAGCCCAGCTTGTTGATCACCGCCGTGGTCGGCTCCACCACGGCAAGATGCTCGTAGGCATTGACCACGTTGGCGACATTGCCCGCCCCGTTGTTGAGCGCGGCATATTCCCACCAGAGGTAGGCTGAATCGGGATCGCACTCGAGGGCGCGGCCGAGGAGATAGATGGCGTCACAGATCCTGTCCCGGGCGTCCGGCAGCTCGCGCTTGGTCTGCGCCGCGTACGTGGCCGTGTGGCGCAGATAGGCGGAGCGCAGATAGTACGCATTCGCCATCGCGGCGGAGCGAAGGCGCTCGAACCGGTTCGATGCCGCCTGGCCGGGCGGCTGGTCTGCAGCATACGCACGGCCCAACGCCAGCAGTATGGCAAAACACCACACTGCCCAGCGCGCAACAACGAGGCGCGAGGGGCGTGTCATGACGACAGAGTGGGGGTGACCAGCGGGTGGCGGATCCACCCGCCTATTTCTTCTTGTGACGATTCGCGCGCAAACGTTTCTTCCGTTTGTGCTTGTTCATCTTCCGCTTGCGCATCTTGCGGCCGCAGGGCATGATGTATGCTCCATTGGTTATTCAACTGTTGTCTCTCCATTATAGCAAAAGCGGCTCCCGGACGCAACCATGGGGCGGAAACCGGGTAATTCCAGCCATAGCCGTGGTGGTGTCCTTCAGATACGGCGCGCCACGCAGGAAACATCCAGGATGGTGATACAGGTCGCACCACCACAGGGACCACACGCAGGGTGCCGCGGTGCTGGCACGCAGCGCAGAAAGCACCACCACGGCCGGTCATTTGCCAATGCAGAACCCGGCGAAGATGCGGTCAAGCACGTCCTCGGCCGTGACCGCGCCGGTAAGCTCGGCAACGGCAGCAAGTGCCGTGCGCACCTCTTCGGCCGCGAGCTCGATGGTTGCCTCCGTTTCCGCGGCTGTGCGCGCCTTAGCCAACGCCGCCCCGGCGCGTTCAAGCACCTCCCGGTGCCGTGCGCGAAGCAGAAGCACCTGGCCGTCGTCCATGGGCAGCCGCTGTTCGAGCCGCGCAGTCAGCAACGTCTCGAGTGCGGCAATCCCCGCGCCTGTCCTGGCGCTGATCTCGAGCACCGGCCATTGGGCCGCGACTGCCGCGCGCACGGCGGCCGGCACACGCGATGCATGATCGCTCTTGCTCCACACCCAGACCACCTCGACACCGCGTGCAAGCGCGGCAACCCGGGCAATCTCTGCCTGGGCAATCCTGCGCGACGTGTCGGCAAGCCAGAGCACAAGATCGCCCGAGCGGATGGCCCGGCGCGCGCGGGCAACACCTGAGCGCTCGATGATGCCTCGGGCCGGCCGCATACCCGCAGTGTCGATGAACCGGACGGCAAAGCCCGCTATGCTTACGTCAACCTCGATCGTGTCACGCGTTGTGCCTGGAATATCCGTAACCAGGGCACGCTCCTCGCGGGCAAGGCGGTTGAGCAGGCTTGACTTCCCCGCGTTCGGTCGTCCGGCGATCGCCACGCGGCAGCCGTCGTGGACCAGCCGGCCCGCATCGGCCGTGGAGAGGAGCGAGGCGATGTCTTCCTCGATCTCCCCGAGCTTCGTTCTCCATTCCGCGCCAGCGGCGCCGGCATCGACATCGTCCGGGAACTCGATGCCCGCCTCGATCGCGGCGAGAAGACCGAGAAGCCGGTCGCGCACTCCATGCGCCGTGTGGCTGAGCGCGCCGCCGAGCTGCTGCACCGCGGCATGAAGAGCCCGGTCGGACACGGCGGCAATGACCTCCGCGACCGCCTCGGCCTGGGTCAGGTCCATTTTCCCGTTCATGACGGCGCGGCGCGAGAACTCGCCGGGCTGGGCGGGCCGCGCTCCCGCGCGTACCAGCACCGTCATTACCCGCGCACTCACCGCCGGGCTGCCATGGCACTGGAACTCGACCACATCCTCGCCCGTGTACGAGTGTGGCGCGCGCATGGCAACGGCAAGCATTTCGTCAACCAGTTCATCGCCGTCGCGGAACAGGCCGTGGACAAGAGTGTGGCTGTGCCGGTCGGCAAAGGCGGGGCCGTGCATGGGGGTGAACACCCGCCCGGCAAGCACGAGAGCCTGAGGGCCGGACAGGCGGATGATCCCTACCGCCGCGCGACCGGGCGCGGTGGCGGGCGCCACTATGGTGTCGTCAGGCAGCATGACGGGCACGGCGTGCGGGCCGGCGGCCGGCGCGCTACTTCGCTTCTTTCATGTAGTGCAGGTAGAACGTCTGGCCCATGCTCAGCAACTGGTTCACAAACCAGTACAGCACCAGCCCCGACGGCATGTTGTAGAAGATGAACAGGAACATCACCGGCATCATGTACATCATCTGCTGCTGGCTCTTGTCGCCCGTGGCGGGTGTCATGAGCTGCTGGCCTATGGTCGCCGCAGTCATCAGCAGCGGCAGCGGATGGACGCCATCGCCCAGGAACGGAATCTTGAACGGCAAGGTGTAGACCGTGTCGGGCAGCGACAAGTCCTTGATCCAGAGGAAGGGGGCGCCCCAGAGCTCGACGGCGTTCCACAGCGCCTGGTACAGTGCGATGAAGATCGGGATCTGGAGCACCATCGGCAGGCAGCCGCCCAGCGGGTTGATCCCGTGCTTCCGGTAGAGCAGGATCTGCTCCTGGTGCAGCTGCTGCGGATCACCCTTGTATTTCACCTGGAGTTTGTCCATCTCCGGTTTCAGCTTCTGCATCCCCTGCATGGATTGGTAGCTCTTCGTCTGGAGCGGCCAGGTCAACACCTTTACTATGATCGTCAGGATGATGATGGCGATGCCATAGCTGTGGACATACTTGAACAGCCCCTTCAGGCCATACACAAGGATCGGTTTGGCAATGATCGAGAACCAGCCGAAGTTGATGATGTCGGTGTAGCTGCCGCCATAGCCGACGTGCGTGGGCAGCGCCTGGAGCAACTCGTATGCCTTCGGCCCGGTGAACAGCGTCGCCTGCCACTCGTGCGTGCCGCCCGGCGCAAGCGCCGGCAGCAGGAATGACGCATAGGTGGACACCAGCCGCTCCGCATTCGTGCCGAGCGAATCGACAACGACCGCATCGGCATTCGTGCCCGGGATGAGGATGTTGGTAAAGTATTTGTTCCGGACCGCGAGCCATTCCGCAGGCCCGGCGATCGTGACGTTTCCGTCCTTCTTGGCCGGCTCCTGCGCCACCACACGGCGAATGCCGTTCTGGACAAGGCAGACGGTCGATCCGCGCGGATCCTGGATGCTTGTTGCATGATCGATCCGGCCAAGCCAGACGGTGAACTGGTTGCTCACGTTCAGTGGCGTTGTGCTGCTGTTCCGGAAGGCGACCGATGCCCGCAGCAGATAATTCGCATCGAGCCGGTACTGCTTGGTCACCAGCAGCGTCTGGGCAAGCATGCCGGTCAACACCAGCTCGGTGTCAGTCATCTTCGCAGGCGCCATGGCCAGCGTGTTCATATCCAGGCCGCCCACGCTGCGGATGCGGAGCGGCACCTCCCATCCGTTGCTCGCGGCGCACGAGACGCGGATTGGCCCCTTCCGCACCAGGGGCGTCCGCGCAAGCTCGATGCTCGACAGGTCGCCACCGAAGGCGGAAAAAGTGTAGGTGGCCAGTTCGTTCGACAGGACAAACGAGGGCAGAGCTTCAGGCTGCGGTGCGGCGAGCGGCACGACCGCAAACGGCTCCACCACAGCCTGCGCGGACACTGCGGGCTGCGCGGGCGTTGCAGGCTGCGCTTCCGCCTGCTCCTGTGCACCCGTTGGCGCGGCGACCAGCGCCATTGGCGCATTTGACCCGCCCGGCTTCGGCACAGGCTTCTGCGGCGGGTGCCGTGACATGTAGAACTGATAGCCAACAAATATCAGCACAAGCACGACAATGCCGGTCAACCTGTCCTTGTCAATAAACTTGCCTCGACTCATACAGTGTGTTCGCTCCCTTTGTTCAATAACCCGTCATGCTCCCGGCACAGCCGGCGCACATCGCGCGGCGGCACCGGATCCTGGCCGCCCGGGTGCCATGGATGGCACCGGCTTATCCGGCACAGTCCCAGCCATGTCCCCTTCAGCGCGCCATGCACCGTGAGGGCCTCTATCATATACGCCGAGCAACTCGGCGTGAACCTGCACACCTTCGGCATCACCGGCTTCAGCACCAGTTGGTATGCGCGGATCAGGAGGCAGAGGGTGCGGGCAACGATGCCGGGTGGCTTGTCCTCAGGCATCATGGCCGGGCAATCCCCGCCCGCGCGCACAGCGCGGTGAACTCAGCCTCGAGCTCCAGCCACGCCGCACCACCCGCACCGGCAAGCACTTGGATCACCAGCCACACAGGGCTGTCGAGCCTGTGACGATGGAGCCTGACGAGCTCGCGGTACCTGCGGCGCACCCGGTTCCTATCCACCGCGCGGCGGTACTCCTTCTTCCGCACCACCACGGCGAACTTGAAGGTTCCGTCCGGCGAGGGCTGGAGCGTGACGAGTGTTGCGCATCTGCCGCGTGTGCGTATGCCGGACCGGTACACGCCGTCAAAGCCGCGGCGGAGCCTGAGCCGCATCGAGGCGGGCAACGTCAGCGACGGCTTTGCCGCCGGCCCGTCAGCCGTGGGTGCGTCAGGCGTCAGACCGACACGCGTTTGCGGCCGCGGCTCCGCCGCCGGTTCAGCACCGCCCGGCCGCCCCGCGTCTGCATCCGCTCCCGGAACCCGTGCGTCCGCTTCCGCCGCAGGTTCGATGGTTGATATGTCCGTTTCATTCCACATCTCCTCGGGCGCACCCGCCGCCCGGGCGGCTGCGCTCATGTTACCAGTTCTTCCACCTACTTAAGCACCGTATTATAACCAAACCGCTTCGATGTGTCAAACCGCCCCGCGGATTTATGGTATAATACGACCATGACCCGTTTCCGCTGCATCCTTGCCGGAGCCGTGCTGGGCGTTGTATCAGCCCGGCCGGCTCCCTCGACCGCGAGCGTGGCGGCTGCTCCCGCGCTCACACCCGCGCCTGCCGTGGTTGTCTGCGCCACGGGCCATGTCCGTTTCACGCTGCCCGCATACTGGACCGTGGTTCCCGATACGGTGCTCGCCCGGTACAACGCAAGCGCCCGTGCGCTTGACCGGGGCCGCGCGGCATCCCAATATGTGCTTGCCATCCAGCGCAAGGCGCTGCTCGATTTCACGATGCCGTACGCCCTGGTCGAGCTGCTCGAGAGAAGCATGCCCAAGCCGACCGAGGTGGCTGCAAAGGCCGACAGCTTTGCCGAGGGAGTGGTTACCACCTTCCTCCCCCTCCACCGCCAGGGCTTGTTCGGCGAGGTCAAGCCCGGTATTGCCGTGTATGACACCAACCTCCAGGTGATTGTAGGCTACTGGACCATGGTCCGCACGGAGGACAAGGCCAGTATTGCGGCGATGATGGCGGTATTTCCCTATGCTCACGGCTATATCCGGTTCCAGTTCTTCATGCACGCCGAGGACCAGGAGCGGGACATGGCCGCGGCAGAGGAGATCATCAATTCCGTCTCCTTCGATCCCGGCTTCGCCTATCCACGGCCTGGACAGGCGGCGCATACGGCGGACAAGCTCGGCAATTTCGGCTATTTGCTGATTGGGGTGCTTGGTGCCTGGCTGGTCGTGCGCATCCTTGTGCGCCGCGCACTGCCCACCATCCCGGTGCGGAAGCCGCCCTGGCTCCGCCACAGGAAATAAAAGGCGCGGACCCAGTTCCGGCGACGACCCCCACGCCCTTGCGGCGTGGGTGAAGAAGAGGTGAGATATGGCGGGCATCTTTTCTCACCTCTTCTTCACCCACCGGGACAAGCCCGGTGGGGCTCTCAGAATCCAGACGCCACCGGCATCGGGCGTTGCACGCTCATTGAGTCGCCGGAACTGGGGGGGTGCACTTATTGCTTTTCCCCGTTCTTTTGCCTATACTAGTGCCGCGACGCATCCACTATGGTGCGGTGCGTCAATAACCATGACGAGGGGATGCCATGACTGCGACACGATTCCGGACAATTGCGGTGACGATGACACTATGCCTGGTCTCACTGGCGCAGGCGGACGTGCGGCTGCCGCGGATCTTCAGCGACCACATGGTCCTGCAGCGGGATCTGGCCGTGAACGTGTGGGGCTGGGCCGAGCCGGGCGAGAAGGTGACGGTCCTGTTCGACGGCCAAGCCGTCTCCGCCACAGCCGACGCGAAAGGCGAGTGGCGGGTGAAGCTCGAAGCTATGAAGGCCAATGCCACGCCCCGGGACGTGACCGTCAAAGGCAAGAACTCCATCACCATCACCAATGTGCTCGTGGGCGATGTGTGGGTCTGCTCGGGCCAGTCAAACATGGAATTTGACATGAACGGCTGCAACGCGCCCGAGGACAGTGCCGCGGCGAATTACCCGACGCTCAGGCAGATCAAGCTCGATCATCGGGCCATGGGTCAGCCTGACTCTGAAGTCGCGGGTGAGTGGGCGGTGTGCACGTCCAAGGATGCCCCCGGCTTTACCGCCGTGGGTTTCTATTTCGCGCGGCGGATACAGAAGGAGACCGGCGTGCCCATCGGCCTCCTCAACGACAACTGGGGCGGCACACGGATCGAGCCGTGGACTCCCCTGTGCGGCTTCGAGATGGTGCCCTCGCTCGCCAATATGCCGAACGAAGTGAAGCAGCAGACGCAGGAGTATCGCGCAGCGCTCGGGAAACAATTGGATGCGCTGTCGAAATGGGTTTCCGATGCCAAGACCGCATTGGCCAGCCCGGATGCCACGATTCCTCCGCAGCCCTCCTTGCCGAACGATCCGTTGACCGACGCAGGGGTTCCCACCACCTTGTTCAACGGGATGATCAGCCCGGTCATGCACTATGGCATCAAGGGCGCCATCTGGTACCAAGGAGAATCCAATGGCGGCGAGGGCGATGAATACTACGACAAGATGACGGCGTTGATTGGCGGCTGGCGGACGGTGTGGAACCAGGGCGACTTCCCCTTCTATTTCGTCCAGTTGGCGAATTTCCAGAGGCCCAACGACAAACCGGAGGGCGGCGACGGCTGGGCCAAAGTCCGCATGGCGCAGACAAAGAGCCTGACCATTCCAAAAACCGGCATGGCGGTCGCCATTGACCTTGCCGACGCGGACAACCCGGACGACATCCATCCGAAGAACAAGTTCGATGTCGGCGAACGGCTGGCTCTCTGGGCGCTCGCGAAGGATTATGGCAAGGCTGGTCTTGTGTATAGTGGGCCGCTCTACAAGGACATGAAGATCGAAGGCGGAAAAATCCGGCTGACGTTCGAGTGCATAGGCAGCGGCTTGATCGCGGGCAAGAAGGAAGGCCGCACACCGGTGATCGAGGATGCCGGCGCACAATTGAAGCGGTTCGCCATTGCCGGCGAGGACAAGAAATGGCAGTGGGCCGACACCGCGATCGAGGGGCAGACCGTGGTGGTGTCCAGCCCCCAGGTGCCGAAGCCCGTTGCCGTGCGCTATGCCTTCTCGATGAACCCCGAAGGCTGCAACCTGTACAACAAGGAAGGCCTGCCTGCCTCGCCCTTCCGGACGGACAACTGGTAGGACATTCATCGTGTAGGGCATCCGCCTGTCGGCTCCCTATCGTTCATCGTTCACCGCCAGGGCGAAAAGGCGGGAGGGAGCCGCGGCATCGTGCCGCGTCCGATAGACACTGGTCAAATGCCCACTATGAAGAACGGCTTAATCTTGGCTGCCGGACTGATCATGGCACATTCACTCGCTTCCTGTGCGGCGTGGGAGACAGTGACGGTCAACGAATCGAAGGCAATGATGCGGAGCTCGATGGCACCCCATCCACGCCTGCTGCTGCCGCGCGACGAGGCGCGGTGGCGGAAAGGGATCGAGCGCAATGCCCTGCTCCGCGCCACGCGGGACAAGGTGCTCGCGCAGGCCGAGGCGATGCTGGCCGTGGCGCCCATCGAGTACAAGAAGGAGGGCCGCCGCCTTCAGGTCCATGGCGCGTGCTTTCGTCGCGTGACCTGCCTTGGCATGGCGTATCGGCTGACCAAAGACACCCGCTATCTTCACCGCGCGGAGAAGGAGATGCTGGCCGCGACCGCGTTCCCGGACTGGAATCCAAGCCATTTCCTCGATGCGGCCGAGATGACCATGGCACTCGCCGTCGGTTACGACTGGCTGTATGCCGGACTGACCACAAACAGCCGGGCTCTCATCCGCGCTGCCATTGTGTCGCATGGACTCACTCCCTCGCTGAACGCCAGGCGGAACAAATGGATCAAGGGCCGCACCAACTGGAACCAGGTGTGTCATGCAGGCATGGTGTTCGGCGCACTGGCCATTGCCGATGAAGAGCCGGACATTGCCGCAGACATCGTGACGCGGGCGGTGACGAGCTTGAACTCCATGAACGAATATGCCCCGGACGGCGCCTATCCGGAAGGGCCGGGCTACTGGTCTTACGGCACCACGTTCAATGTCCTCATGATTGCCGCGCTCGAGTCGGCACTCGACTCAGACTTCGGCCTCACGGCCCGGCCAGGCTTCCTCGAATCGGCCGAGTACATGCTCCATGTCGCCGGGCCGTCCGGCCTGTGGTTCAACTACTTCGATTGTGGCATGAACAGCGGGGTGAATCCGGCCCTGTTCTGGTTCGCCCAACGGCGACAGGCTCCATGGGTCCTGTGGCGGGAGCTGCCTGCACTGGACGCGTTCAACCAGAAGAAGATATCCGTTGTCGGCGGGGACAACCGCCACGTGCCTTTGATCCTTGTCTGGGGTGCGCCTTCACGCACGCCAACCCCGCCTGCCGCGCTGAGCTGGTTGGGCCGTGGCAGCAATCCCGTTGCAATGCACCGCTCCTCGTGGACCAACGGGACCGCTGCGTTTGTCGGTGTGAAAGGCGGCTGCGCTTCTCTGCCGCATGGTCACATGGATGCCGGCTCGTTCGTGTTCGAGGCGGGTGGCGTGCGCTGGGGGGGCGATCTCGGCCTGCAAAAGTATTATTCGCTCGAATCGAAGGGTGTTGATCTCTGGGGCACGCAGCGCTGGGAAGTCTTCCGCTACTCAAGCTTAGCCCACAGCGTGCTCGTCGTTGACGGCAAACCACAGAATCCGAAGGGCCGAGCCACCATTGTCGAGCACAGTGCCACGCCGCAGCAGCGGTCGGTGGTTGACTTGACCGAGGTATACAAGGATCAGCTTGCTTCCGCCCGCCGCACAGTCACCCTGCATGCCGATGGCGTGACGATCGAGGACACGATCCGCGCACGGAAAGGACAGCCCTGCTCGGTGCGCTGGGCCATGCTGACAACTGCAACGCCCAAGGTTGACAATGGAACGAATGCAGCGCTTGTTTCGGGTGACAAGCGGCTCTCGCTGGTCGCCGAGGGCGCCACGGGGGCGCGCTGGGAAGTGTATCCAACCGATCCGCCGCCGCACGACTATGATGCTCCCAATCCGGGCACATGCCTGATCGGGTTCACCACCACGCTCGACCAAGGCGAGACGCGGACGATCACGGTGCGGCTGAGACTCGATGCACCGTCAATTGTCAATCGTTAATCCCAGTTCCGGCGACTCAATGAGCGCGCAACGCCCGATGCCGGTGGCGTCTGGATTCTGAGAGCCCCACCGGGCTTGTCCCGGTGGGTGAAGAAGAGGTGAGAAAAGATGCCCGCCATATCTCAC